>OFHO01002522.1_pt1 | contig 11032 bp, 11 predicted proteins | sample 1521531 | NCBI WGS metagenome assembly OFHO01 (sample SAMEA3504124, study PRJEB24116) | mouse gut metagenome | biome: mouse gut; feature: mouse-associated habitat; material: faeces | place: Denmark | collected 2011
CACAGTGTCCGCCCGCCTTTCGATATTGACAGCTTCCCTGAGCGGGACAGCCCAGGCAGCTGCGGTTCTTTTTTTCAATCTCCCCGCTGGAAACGCCCAAAATGGCGGTCACCGACTTCCGGGGGGTGAGTAGATGGTTTGCTGTGGCGCACAGCCCCGCCCGGCGAGGGGCATCCAATAGGTCCAACAGGGGCCCTTGGACCTCCAGGGGCAGGTCCCCGTAGCCGGGACTGTACCGGAAGGGGAAGGAGCAGCCGGGGAATTTTTCCTGGAGCTCCCCCTCAATCCGGTCGCAGACCGCCTCCACTGCCGCCGAGGCGCAGCAGTCCAGGGTAAGGGCCCGGCTCATGTCCAGCCGCTCCGCCCGGCGGATGAGGGCATCCGCCTCCGCCCCCAGGGTGGCGCAGAAGACCGCCGCCCGGCCACAGCCGGACAGGTGGGCTTTCAGGTCCTCTCCGGGCAGCAGAAGGCCGTTTTCCAGCCGCACGCCGCACGCCTCAAAAGAAATTTCCACCGGCCGCCAGCTCCACCGGGGCCGGACGGCCCCCAGCAGCTCCCGGGCGCAGTCCTCCACCTGCGCCGTCAGAGCCCCGTCCGCCTTTTCGGGCGGACAGCCCATGTAGCGCAGAACCTCAGCGGTGTTCAGTTGGGTGAGGGTGATGGGCATGGGGTTCCTCTCTTTCCATATGTGGGACCCGACCACCCGGGCGGGTCACTTAGAGGTAGATGGCCCGCCCAGGTGGTCGGGCCCCACATGTCATGCAGCAGCTTACAGCAGCGTAATCCCCGCCTTCTCGGCGGCGGTGGTGTTGGCCTCGTCCCACAGGGAGGACTGGACCTCGCCGATGTGGGCCTTGCCCAGCAGCAGCATGGACACCCGGCTCTGGCCGATGCCGCCACCCATGGTGAGGGGCAGCTCACCGTTCAGCAGCATCCTGTGGAAGGGCAGCTCCCGGCGGCTCTCGCAGCCAGCCAGCTCCAGCTGGCGCGCCAGGCTCTCCTCATCCACCCGGATGCCCATGGAGGACAGCTCAAAGGACCGCCGTCCCACGCTGTCCCACACCAGCAGGTCGCCGTTCAGAGCCCAGTCGTCGTAGTCGGGGGCCCGGCCGTCGTGGGGCCTGCCGGATTTCAGCCTGCCGCCGATGCCCATAAGAAAGGTGGTGGGGTGGTCCTGGACAAAGGCGTCCTCCCGCTCCTTGGGGGTCTTGTCGGGGAACAGGTCCTCCAGCTCCTGGGTGGTGATAAAGGCAATGTCGGTGGACACCGGGGGCAGCACATTCAGCTGGGGGAAGACAGTACACAGAAAGGACTGGGTCTCAGACAGGGCATTGACAATGGAACACACCGTCTGCTTCAAAAAGTCCGCATTCCGCTGCTCCCGGGTGATGATTTTCTCCCAGTCCCACTGGTCCACATAGGCGGAGTGGAGGGAATCCAGCTCCTCGTCCCGGCGGATGGCGTTCATGTTGGTGTACAGCCCCTCGCCCGCGTGGAACTGGTAGCGCTTCAGGGCCAGCCGCTTCCACTTGGCCAGGGAGTGGACCACGGCGGCGTCCCCCTCCACGCCGTTGATGTCGAAGGCCACCGCCCGCTCCACGCCGTTCAGGTCGTCGTTCAGGCCGGAGGACACCGCCACAAACAGCGGAGCGGACACCCGGTGCAGCCGCAGAGCCCCTGCCAGCTTGTCGGCAAAGAGGCGGTTGCCCAGGTCGATGGCGCGCTGGGTCTCATAAATGGACAACAGGGGCTTATACCCCTGAGGTAATTTGATCTCTTTCATACAAAAGCTCCTTTTCTCCTTGGATTTTCCCATTATACTCGCCGCAGGCTGGAATTGCAATAAAAAGTGTGGTATGATAGGGGCAGAAAATCAGCGGGAGGGTATGCGGTATGCTGGAGGAATTTCTCACCTGTCTGGAGGGGCAGGGTTGGAGCGTTATAAGGAACACATCTGCTGAAGTCCGGCTTCCGGAGGCCGTAGCAGGTCGGTATCGGAGCTGTCCCCCGTCGTGGCTGGCGCTGCTTGGCGCGGTTCAAGAGCTGGCCCGCGGGGACGAGAGGGCCTGGTTCCTCTGCGCCGGAGACTATGATGTGCAGGCGGACCAGCCCTGGCAGTGGAACGAGTGGGAGCGGCTCAGCCTGGAGGCCGCTGAAGACGACGCCCTCTGGACAGCGGAAATCAGGGACTTCTGGACGGAGCATCTGCCCATTTTCATGTCGCTGTCAGACGGCTATGCCTACTACGCAATCTCCATGAAAGACGGTTCCGTGGTATACGGACGGGAACCGGAGTTCGAGGAATGTGAGACGGCGGCCCCCTCCTTCGATGCGTTTATGGCGCAGGTTGTGAAGGGACAGACCCTTTTGAAACAGCTTCTGTAAAAAGCTCTCGACAAGGGGATATTTCCTGCTGGAATGCAGCAAACGCCCGCCCGGGTGCTCCCGGGCGGGCGTGTTTTGTCTGGATTATGCCACGGAGTAGCTCCCTCGCACCAGCAGCTTCACATCACCGGAGGCGGTGAGGGTCCGGTCGGCGATGGTGGCCATGTACAGGTGATTCTTGGTGAGGGCCGCGCCGGAGTTCACCGTCCCGCCGGTGGACAGGTCGATAAGGGCAGGGGTGGTGTTGGCCTTGACGGTGATTGTTCCGATGCGGGGCAAAATCTCGCACCCGACGCCCAGGGACATGACCTGTCCGTTGGTCATGGACACCAGCTCGTAGGAGGCGGAGCCGCCGGAGGGGGTTGTCTGTCCGCCCTGCTGCTTGTACTGGTTGATCTGGTTGGTAAAGGTCTGCTCCAGCTCCTTCTGCCGGGCGGCGGTCTTCTCCTCCACCTGCTTGACGATCTGAGGGATGGCAGTCTGGTTCAGATAGCTCAGGGTAATCAGGGGGTCGCCCTGATCGCCCCCCGTGGCCAAGGCGCCCACGGTGCCCAGCAGCACGGCGGACAGGGCCATAGCGCCCAGGCGGATGGTCCAACGCTTGTTTGGCTTTTTCATACGTACGCTCCTTTTTATGTAGGGGCCGCCGCCCTCGGCGGCCTGTGGGACCCGGCCCCCTGGCCGGGTCATTTGATTTTTGAATGACCCGCCGAGGGCGGCGGGTCCCACAGATTTTATACCATCGTCTCCGGGTGGAGGCCGAAGCTCACCGCGATGGCGGTATCCACCTGTTTCATCACGCCGTCGTCCAGCCGGCCCATTTTCTCCCGCAGCCGGCGCTTATCCAGGGTGCGCACCTGCTCCAACAGGATTACCGACTCCTTGGGCAGGCCGCAGCTCAGCGGGGCCACCGAGATATGGGTGGGCAGCCGGGCCTTCCCCGTCTGGGAGGTGATGGCCGCCGCAATAACGGTGGGGCTGTGCCGGTTGCCGGTATCGTTCTGCACAATCAGGACAGGGCGCACGCCCCCCTGCTCGCTGCCCACCACGGGGCTTAAATCGGCGTAAAAAATGTCGCCTCGTTTCACGCTGTTATCCAAGTACACTCACACTCCGCTGGAAGATAGCACAGCGTTACAGCCGAAGTAGTCGTATGTAACGCTGTACTATGATTCTCCCACGGGGCGGCGGGCCTTATACCTGTCTTGGAAAAAGAATTTGAGCCGTTACACGGCCTGAGCGGCCCCGGCCCACTCCAAACGCCCGCCGCGCCCCGCAGACCCCGGGGATCCATCACCCCGCGCTCCAACTCATCCTATGTGCGGACGGGCCGGGCGGTCACGGGGGCGGACAGGCCCTTTCGCGGCCTGTCCACGGGCTTTTGGAGAAATTTTCAGGAAATTGCGCTCCCCTGCTCCAAATAGAGACGGGGAACCCGGGGTGTGAGCTGGCACAATAATTCATAGGGAATGGTACCGGCCAGCTGGGCCGCCCAGTCCGTCAGACCGGGGCCGTAGACGGTGGCGGTGTCCCCCGCCTTCACGCCGGGGGCGTCGGTCACGTCCACCATGCACATGTCCATACAGATGCGGCCCAGGACGGGGCAGAGCCTGTCCCCAATGAGCACCTCCAGCTTGTTGGACAGGACACGGGGCAGGCCGTCGCCGTAGCCCATGGGCAGGACAGCGACTTTGGAGTCCCGCTCCAGTGTGGCGGTGCAGCCGTAGCTGATCTTTGCCCCGGCGGGCAGGTCCCGGACAACGGCGATCCGGCTCTTTACCGTCATCACCGGCTTTAAGCCTGGGTCCTTCACCGAGGGGTCGGGGACATAGCCGTACAGGGCGATGCCGGGGCGGATCATGTTCATGTACACTTTCGTCCAGCTATAGTTTAACACAGCGGCGCTTGCCGCGCAATGGTAAATCTTAAATTGATGGAGCCCCCGCTCCCAAAGCTCACCGAACACATCATAAATGCGGGCACACTGGTTCTTGGTATATGCCTCACTTCCGTCGGCGTTGGCGAAGTGGGTAAAAATGCCCTCCGGCTCCAGGCCGGGCAGGGCGCACAGGGATTCGATTTCCTTGCCGGCGCGTTCCAGCGCCGCTTCGTCATCGTCTTCATAATACACAAAGCCCAGCCGGCCCATGCCGGTATCCACCTTCACGTGGATTTTCAGCTTCTTTCCGGCCTTGACAGCGGCCTCGGACAGGGCTTTCCCCGTCTCCAGGTCGCCCACCGTCTGGGTAATGTTATACTCCAGCAGGTCGGAAGCGTACTCCACAGGCGTCTGGCCCAGGCAGAGGATGGGCAGGGTAATGCCCACCCGGCGCAGTTCGACCGCCTCGTCCAGGCAGGCTACCGCCAGCATATCCGCCCCCAGGCTCTCCAGCTTTTTGGCAACAGGGACAGCCCCGTGGCCGTAGGCATCCGCCTTCACCACACCCAGGAATCTGCTGTCCGGGGCCAGCCCCCGCAGAAGGCGGTAGTTGTGGGCCAGGGCGTCCAGGTCTACCTCCGCCCAGGTGCGGACTGTTCTTTTGTCTGTCATATCCATCGTCCTCTACATGGTAAAATCAGAAAATTCGCACAGAATTACACGGAAGCCATCCACCGAGATTTCCCCGCGGGTGAGGGCGTGGGTGGCAGTATCGAACCACAGGACCGTCTCCGTCCCCGCGCCCGGCGTGCCGGAGGGGTCGCCGCAGTCCACCCGGACAACAGCCCCCTCCTCCTCCAGGGCACAGGCGGTGATGTAACCCGACCGGGCCGTCTCCAGCAGGGCGGGGACGGCGGAGACGGGGGTCAGGCCGTCCCCGTCCAGGGGGCCAGTTTCCACCGACAGGCCGTCAAACTCCAGCTGGCTCTCCGTCCCGGACAGCCGGGCGGTGAGACCCGCCACCGTCTCCGGTGCGGAGAGGGCAAGGACAGTCTCCGGCCCGTTCACCGACACGGCCATCTCATATTGATACACCCGCTGTCCGTAGTCGGCGGTGACGGCCGCCCGGGCGGCACAGCTCTCCATGGCCAGATACTCCCCCCGGATGGTCAGGGCCAGCTCCTCCGCCTCGCTCACCCCCGCCGGGCCGCAGCCCGCCAGGAGGAGGGTTGTCATTAGTACGCAAATCAAACATTTGCGCACGGTGATACCTCCAAAATCAGGATTGGTTTCGGTCTGTAGGGGCGGCCTCCGTCCACTTCCGCAAAATTTCGGGCAGGGTATCAATGAGGTCGGAGGGCAGCATGGCATATTCCCCGAATTTCCGGGCGCACAGGTCGCCGGCCAGACCGTGGAAACAGACGGCGGCGGCCGCCAGCTCCGGGGTGTTATCCCGCTCCTGACGCAGGTGCTTCTGCCCCAGCAGGGCGGCAATCATCCCCGCCAGCACGTCCCCGGAACCGCCCTTGGCCATGCCGGGGTTGCCGGTGGCGTTGATACAGGCGGAGCCGTCGGGGGCGGCGGTGACGGTGCCCTGGCCCTTGAGGACCAATACGCAGCCGTGGTCCCTGGAAAAATCCCGGGCGGCGGCCAGCCGGTCCTTCACCGGCAGAGCGCATCCCGTCAGCCTGGAAAATTCCCCCTCGTGGGGGGTGAGGACGGTGGGGGCCTGCCGCCTGTCCAGTACATCTATATGCCCCGCCAGGGCGTTTATGCCATCGGCGTCCAGCACCACCGGGACGTCCAGATCAGTTAGCAGGGACAGCACCAGCCGCTCCACTCTGGGACCGCGCCCCAAACCGGGGCCGATCAGGGCGGCGTCGCAGCCCCTCGCCCTTTCCAGAACAGCGGAGTAGTCCTCCGGCAGAGGGAAGGGCATGGCCTCGTCGCACTTGACGGCCACGATGGGGTAGATATCCCGGGGCACCCCCAGGTACACCAGCCCCGCCCCGGTGCGCAGGGCGGCCCGGGCCGCCAGGACGGGGGCTCCGGTGTAGCCCTCGCTCCCGGCCAGGATGAACAGCTTGCCAAAGTCCCCCTTGTGAGCGTTCCGGGGGCGGAGCGGGAGCTGGCTGTCCGGCTGGTGCATAACCTCCAGCCGGGGCAGCGCCCGGAACATCTGGTATTCCAGGTCATGGGGGATGCCGATGTCCACAATGCGGACCTCCCCGGCCCGCCCGGCTCCCGGACCGGAGTACAGCCCCGGCTTGCCCCGGGTGAAGGTGACCGTCACCTTGGCCTGAACCGCCTCCCCCAGCACCTCGCCGGTGTCGGCGTTCACCCCGGAGGGGACGTCGCAGGCCACCACCGGGCAGCGCGGTCTGCCCTGCATTTGCATCACAGCGGTGCGGAACACCCCCTCCACAGGCCGTTTCAGCCCGATACCGAAGAGGGCGTCCACCATCACATCACAGGTGGAAAGCCAAGTGAGGATTTTCTGCTGTTCGCAGTCCATGGTGGATTCCAGGGTGGAGCGGTCGGTCATGTCTACGGAAAAATCCTCCAGACGGCCCCCGGCGGCAGTGAGCTTGTCCTCCATGGTCTTTTCGTCAGGGGTCATTTTGGCCCGGTCCCCCACAAAGAAGGCCCGGACCTGGCACCCGCCCCGCTCCATCAGCAGACGGGCGCAGGCAACCCCGTCCCCGCCGTTGTTGCCCGGGCCGCAGAAGACGGCCACCCGGGGGGTGGGGTCGGTGTTTTTCCCCTCAATGATCTCCCGCAGCTCCTCTACCTGACGCTGTTCCTCGTCAGTGGGGGGTGGGTCATCCTTTTTGCGCAGAACCATCATGGAGGAAACGCTGCTGAGGACAGGGCTGAAACCGTCCTCCTCCGGGTGGAGCAGCTCCCAGACCGCGTCCGCCACGGCCCGGGCGGCGTGCTCCATCAGCTCCAGGGAGGACACCCCCCGCTCCTCAATGGCCCGGCGGTCCAGCTCCTTCATTTGGGCGGCGGTGGCTAAGGGCAGCACAGCAAAAACTCCTCTCCAGCATAAAATTCCACGACGGCTTCTCCTTGGCTTACAGACTGACGCATCATGATGCGTCCCTACAGTGGCATATGGCGGTAACGCCCCAGGCTCAGGGCGTCGAACTCGTCCTCGCCGGGCCTGTGCCACACGCCGATGGCGTTCAGCAGGCGGTTGACAGTTCCTTCTCCCTCGACGGGCCCCAAGACCACCTTCCCCCGCTCCAGCAGCACTCCGGCCTGGGTGCCAACTCCACCAGCGTAGTCGGTCTCAATATAGGCCAGGGGGCCAGGGCGGGCGGCCCCCTCCAGGGCCCAGCGGATGGCGGAGGTAAACAGGGCCAAGGGGGAAGGCAGCTCCCGATCCAGCTCGTCAAACAGCTCGGTGATATCGTCAAAAAGAGCGTCCGTGAGATAGACCAAAGCGCAGTCCTGGGGCAGGTCCACCACTCGGGCCTGTACCCAGCAGTCCGCGAAAACTTGGATGGCCTCCCGCTTGCCGATAACGGCTTGAATCTGATGGCCCATTACTTCAAAAACCCGTTGACAATCTGCTCCTCGGCTTCCTTCTCAGTGAGGCCCAGGGTCATGAGCTTGGTGAGCTGCTCCCCGGCGATTTTGCCGATGGCCGCCTCGTGGACCAGCTGGGCATCCAGACAGTTGGCGGTGACCTCCGGGATGGCGGACACCACCCCCTCGTCCATGATGATGGCGTCGCACTCGGAATGGCCGTAGCAGGCGGCGTTGCCGTTGATCCGAGCCAGGAAAATCTGTTTGGACTGGTCCCGGGCCACGGAGCGGGAAATGACGTTGGTGTGGCAGCCCTCGCCGTCCAGGTCCACAGTGAAGTCGGACTTGGCCAGCTGCTTGCCGTGAGTCATGACCTTCTCCTTGATGATGAGAGTGGAATGGGGGCCCAGTTTGGCGGTGGTGCTGCGGACGGTGGAGTCCACCCCCTTGATCTGGGTGGTCTCCATCTCCATGTAGCCCCCCTCGTCCAGCTCGACGACGGTAGTGGGGTTCATGATATTCTCGCCGGAGCCGTCCCCCTCGCCGTAGTGCTTTTCCACATAGCGCACCCGGGCGTTTTTGCCCACGTGGAAGGTATGGATGCCCGAGTGCTCCGAGCTCTGCACCCCGCAGTTGTGGATGCCGCAGCCGGCGACGATGGTCACGTCGCTGTCCTCACCGATGAAGAAGTCGTTGTACACCATATCCTTCAGGCCGCTCATGCTCAGCACCACCGGGATGTGGACCGATTCGTGTTTGGTGCCCGGCTTGATGATGATGTCGATGCCGTCCTTGTCAGTTTTGGTGACGATGTCGATGTTGGCGGTGGTGTTCCGTCCGGCCTTCTGGCCGTTGGCCCGGATGTTGTAGGCCCCCTCGGGCACCTCGTGGAGCCCGGCCACCTGCTCCAATAAGCTCTTTTGGATTGCGTCCATATTGTATTCCTCCTTGGATAAATGGCTCCCTCTCTGAGGGAGCTGTCAGCCCGTAGGGCTGACTGAGGGAGTTTTCCGTCGATGGACTCCCTCCGTCACGGCTTCGCCGTGCCACCTCCCTCTGAGAGGGAGGCAATGGTTACCGCACCTTGTCCGCCAGGGCGCCGCACACGCCGGGCGCGCCCCCCAGCAGGGTGGGCAGCACATCCTTCCGGGGGCCGTCGTTGACCACCCGGCCGTCGGCCAGAACGATGATCCGGTCGGCAATATTGAGAATCCGCTCCTGGTGAGAGATAATCAGGATGGAGCCGTTGATCTTCTTGTGGAGCTGCTCGAAAACCTGGATCAGGTTGGAGAAGGACCATAGGTCGATGCCCGCCTCCGGCTCGTCAAAGACGGACAGGGCGGTCCCCCGGGCCATGATGGTGGCAATCTCGATGCGCTTGAGCTCGCCGCCGGACAGGGAGGCGTCCACCTCCCTGTCGATATAGTCCTTGGCGCACAGGCCCACCTCAGACAGGTAGTTGCAGGCCTCGGGCACCCCGATGTCCTTGCCGCTGGCCAGGGTAATCAGGTCCTTTACCGTCAGCCCCTTGAAGCGCACCGGCTGCTGGAAGGCGAAGCTGATCCCCTTCCGGGCCCGCTCGGTGATGGACAGCCCGGTGATGTCCTCCCCGTTAAAGAGGATGCGGCCCTGGGTGGGGGTGAGGATGCCGGCAATCACCTTGGCCAGGGTGGATTTGCCGCCGCCGTTGGGGCCGGTGATGGCCACAAAGCGCTCGTTGATTTTTAAGTCGATGTCATGCAGGATGCCCTTGTTGTCGCCGTCCTGCTCTACGTCATAGCTGATATGCTGCAATTCCAGCATGGGAAAACCCTCCCTGTTTCTGTTTGTTCGGCCTATTGTAACATAGAGTACTAATTTTGTCTATATTATTTTCCTATTTTTTCAGTGGGAAAATAAAAATTTGACTTTGCTGGAATTATACCCCTTTTCCTCTTGCATTACAAGATAATTTGTGGTATAAATACGAGTGTTCAAATGCTTGGAACGGGAAAATAGCGGAAAACACTCGTCAGAGAGGGGCGGCCATCGGCTGAAAGCCGCCCTGGAGCAGGGTCCGCTTGGTTCGCCCGGGAGCGGCCCCTGAGAGGGGGACGGCGTCTCCGCCGTTACCGGAGGCTTGAGCGCGCGCCGCAGGCGCGAATATGGGTGGTACCGCGGAAGGGTTGCCTTTCGTCCCAATGTGGGGCGGAGGGTTTTTCTTTTTGCCCGGAACCCAGGAGGTGGATGTATTGAAACGATGGTGTATCCCGGCGCTGGCCGCGCTGCTGTGTCTGACCGCTCTGGCGGCCTGCCGGAAGGGCGCTCCCCCTCCCGACGCCTCTCCTGCGCCCCCCGGGGATTCCGCCGTCCCAGCCCAGCCTGTGTCCCCCAGCCGCCCCCCCTTTCTGAGCCCCAGCCAGTCCCCACTCCGGTCCCGGAGCCGGAACTGGAACCCGTGTCCACCCCAGAACCCAAACCGGAACCCAAACCAGAACCTGAGCCGCCCCCTCAGCCGGCCAACACCAGGCTGTATGTGCTGATGTACCACCACTTCATCCGGGAGGGGGAGGAATACAACGACTGGATGCTCACCGACACCCGGTTCCGGGAGGACCTGGAGTGGCTGGACAGCCACGGCTATGTCACCGTCCTGCCCAGCCAGCTGGCCGCCGGGGAGCCTCTGCCCCAGAGGGCGGTCATGCTCACCTTTGACGATGGGTACGACAGCAACTACACCCTGGCCTACCCCCTCCTTCAGGAGTACCAGGCCAAGGCGGTGATCTCCCTCATCGTCAAGTACACCCAGGAGGAGGTCCCCGGCTTCCTCACCTGGGACATGTGCCGGGAGATGGCCAGCTCCGGACTGGTGGAGTTCGGCTCCCACACCTACGCCTCCCACGACGAGGAGGAGCACGGCATCAAGCGCCGCTGGGGCGAGAGCCGGGAGGACTATGAGGCCCGGCTCTTCCCCGACCTCCAGACCAGCATCGACCGGATAGAGGAGAACCTGGGCAGTCCCCCCCTCCTCTTCGCCTACCCCAATGGCCTGAAGGAGTCCTGGGCCGCCGGGTTTATCCAGGACCACTTCGCCATCACCCTCACCACCAAGCACGGAGCCTCCGACCTCTCCAAGGGGCTGTACAGCCTGAACCGCTGCAATGTGTCCATGGGAGTCCCCGTGGGGGACATCCTCCCCGATTGACCCCGCCACCAATCCAAAAGAAGGAGTTTTACCGATGAAAGAACAGTTAG
>OFHO01002540.1_pt1 | contig 10970 bp, 13 predicted proteins | sample 1521531 | NCBI WGS metagenome assembly OFHO01 (sample SAMEA3504124, study PRJEB24116) | mouse gut metagenome | biome: mouse gut; feature: mouse-associated habitat; material: faeces | place: Denmark | collected 2011
TGCTGGAAGGCTACGGCAACGACAACCCCGGCGCGAAGTCGCAGGGTATGAAACAGCTCATGGCGGGCGGCGGTGTGGCGCTGATCGGGATGCAGCTCATCCCCCTGCTGGCGAACCTGTTCGGCTAAGAGGGCGTAGCCAATGCTGAACATCCTCGACATAATCACAGACTGGATCAAGGACATCCTCCGGGACTGCATTATGGGCAACCTGGACGGGATGTTTGACCAGATCAACAGCGAGGTCGGGGAAGTTGCGGCAAACGTGGGGACGACCCCGGCGGCATGGAACGCCGGGGTCTTTTCCATGATCCGCAATCTGAGCGATAACGTGGTGGTCCCCATAGCCGGGATGATTATTACCTTTGTCCTGTGCTATGAATTGATCTCCATGCTCATGGAAAAGAACAACTTCCACGACGATGTATGCTGTAAGCGATGTATTTCAAATGCATCAAATACAACATACAGTCAGCTCATTTGCGGCACAAATGAAATGGCTGATGAAAGGACGGCTACAAATGGCAGAATTGACCTATATTCGCGTTGGAGACTACTACATCCCCAATCTGGTGGCAGACGAGCCAGAGCCGGTCAGAACGGTGGGCAAGTACGGCAGTCTGCGGCGTACCTACTTGAAGCAGCACAGGCATGATCTGTGGCGGGAACTGGCGGGCAGCGGAAAACTCACCGCCCACCTGCTGGACATTGACGATACCGCCCAGGAGTGGATGGACAGGATGCTCCCACAGATGATGGAGGCCGCTGACGTGACCGAGGAACTGAAAGCCCGTGACCAACTGGCGTGGGTGGGTCTGGTGAATAATTGCAGGGCCAGGGTGGAGGAAATTATCTTCGCAGAATTGATATATATTTAGCTTCAATCGCAAGTGCGTCCTGGCTGTGCCGGGGCGCATTTTTTACATGAATTTTACAATACTTGTCTTTTCGATTTTACATGACAGCAGTATCCTTTTTTCGTACCCAAAAGTCGAAAGGAGAAAACTTGAACATGAAAAAATTTGTAAGTCTTATGCTGGCTGCTGTGCTGGCCCTGTCGGTTATGGCGGGATGTTCACAGAAAATGTCCGGCAATGTCGCCACTGACGGTTCCACCTCCATGGAAAAGGTGATCGGCGCACTGGGCGAAGCATTTGAAGCGCAGAACAAGAACGTGACCTTCACCTATAACCCTACCGGCTCCGGCTCCGGCATTCAGGCGGTTTTGGAGGGACGCTGCGACATCGGCCTCAGCAGCCGTGACCTGAAAGCGGAAGAATCCGCCCAGGGGCTGACCGGGACGGTGCTGGCCTATGACGGCATCGCGGTGATCGTCAACCCCGACAATCCCGTATCCGAGCTTGACGTGGATACCATCGCCAGAATCTACACCGGCGAGATCACCAACTGGAAAGATGTCGGCGGACTTGACGCAGAAATTGTCCTGATTGGCCGGGAGGCCGGCAGCGGGACCAGGGACGGCTTTGAATCCATTACCGGCACAGCGGACAACTGCCAGTACCGCCAAGAATTGACCTCCACCGGCGATGTGATCACAACCGTGTCCCAAAACCCTGATGCCATTGGCTATGCTTCTCTTGCCTCCGTCAAAGACACTGTGCGGGCTGTTACAGTAGGCGGCGTGGCTCCCACGGAGGATACAGTGAAGAACGGCAGTTATGTCATTCAGCGGCCTTTCGTGCTGGTCACAAAGACGGACACGCCCCTTTCGGAACCGGCGCAGAAGTTTTTCGACTTCGCTATCTCCCCTGACGCGGCGGAGCTGATCTCCAATGCGGGCGCTGTGGCGGCAAATTGACGATGCGCAGTAGAAAGCAACTGGCGGAAACCGCCATCCACGGGATATTCCTGATGCTTGGGCTGGTCACGGTGGGCTGTGTCCTACTGATTACGGTCTATCTGGTGGCCTCCGGTATCCCCGCCATCCGGCAGATCGGGCTTGCGCCCTTTCTGTTGGGTGATACCTGGGAATCCACCGCTGCCCAGCCCTCATACGGCATCCTCCCGTTCATCCTTACCAGCGTCTACGGTACGGCGGGGGCCATCCTGTTCGGCGTTCCTGTTGGATTTTTCGCGGCGGTCTACCTGGCAAAGCTGGCTCCGCCGAAAGTCAAGGCTGTGGCGGAGGCCGCCGTCAGCCTCTTGGCGGGCGTCCCTTCGGTGGTGTACGGTCTGGTGGGGATGCTGGTGCTGGTGCCGGGTATCCGGGCGCTGTTCCATGTGCCGGACGGGGCCAGTCTGCTGGCGGCAATTATCGTCCTGGCAATTATGATCCTGCCCTCCATCATCAAAGTGTCTATCACCGCGCTGGAGGCGGTGCCGCAGGAGTACGAGGATGCATCCCTGGCCCTTGGCGCGACCCCGGTAGAAACCTATTTCCGGGTGTCCGTCCCTGCGGCGCGGAGCGGTATTGCGGCGGCGGTGGTGCTGGGGGTAGGCCGGGCCATCGGGGAGGCTATGGCGGTGATGATGGTGTCCGGCAACGCGGCCAATATGCCCTCGCTGTTTGAGAGCGTCCGCTTTCTCACCACGGCGGTGTCCAGTGAGATGTCCTATTCCAGCGGCCTCCAGAGGCAGGCGCTGTTCTCCATCGCCCTGGTGCTGTTCCTGTTCATCATGCTGATTAACGCCGTGCTGAATTTCTTTCTCAAACGGGGCAAGGAGGGCTGATGATGCTGGATAAACCGATTTCCTCGTCCCGGAGGGCCTACACCGGGGCAATGAAGCTGCTGTGCGTTCTGTCGGCCCTGCTGGTGTGCGTTTTGGCGCTGTTTCTCATCGGCTATGTGCTGGAGGCGGGCTTCCCCAATCTGTCCTGGGGATTGCTGACCACGAAACCCAGCTACCTGTCGGACACCATCGGCATCCTGCCGGATATTCTGAACACACTATACATCATTCTGGCGACCCTGCTGATCGTCCTGCCTCTGGGGGCGGGAGCGGCGGTCTACCTGACCGAGTACGCCGCAAATAAGCGTCTGGTGTCCGCCATCGAATACGCGGCGGAAACCCTCTCCGGCATCCCGTCCATTATCTACGGCCTTGTTGGGATGCTGGTGTTTACTGGCGTATTCGGGACTTCCCTGCTGGCCGGTGCGCTGACGCTGGTGATTATGAACCTGCCCACCGTCATGCGCACGACCCAGGAGAGCTTAAAAACGGTGCCGCAGAGCTACCGGGAGGGGGCCTTCGGTCTTGGGGCCGGAAAGTGGCGGGCTATCCGCACGGTGGTTCTCCCAGGCTGCGCGGACGGCATCATCACCGGCTGTATCCTGTCGGTGGGGCGCATTTTGGGCGAATCGGCGGCGCTGCTGTTCACAGCGGGCTTTGCCCACGCGCTGAACGGCTTTTTACCGGCCTCACCAGTCCGGGGGCCACTCTCACCGTGGCGCTGTATGTCTATGCGAAGGAGCAGGGGGAGTTTGGCGTGGCCTTTGCTATCGCTGCGATCCTGATGCTGCTGACGCTGGCGGTCAACCTGACTGCCGCCCTGGTGGGCCGGTATTTCAAGAAAAGGAGGGCGCTATGAGCAACGCGATCACCGCAAAAAATTTATGCCTGTGGTATGGCAGCGCCCAGGCGTTGAAAAATATCAATATTCAAATCCCAGGGAACAATATCACCGCGCTGATTGGGCCTTCCGGCTGCGGGAAGTCCACTTTTTTGAAAACGCTGAACCGCATGAACGATCTTGTCCCCGGCGTGAAGATCACCGGGGAGGTGCAGTATCAGGATACGGATATTTTTTCGCCCGGTCTGGATGTAAACGCCCTGCGGAAAGAAATCGGCATGGTGTTCCAGAAGCCCAACCCCTTCCCCATGAGCATCTATGACAACATCGCCTACGGTCCCCGCACCCACGGCACCAAGAACAGGGCCAAGCTGGACGATATTGTGGAGCGTTCGCTCCGAGGCGCGGCCATTTGGGACGAGGTAAAAGACCGGCTGAAAAAGAACGCCCTGGGCCTGTCCGGGGGCCAGCAGCAGCGGCTTTGTATTGCCCGCGCCCTGGCCGTGGAGCCGAGGGTGCTGCTGATGGACGAACCCACCAGCGCCCTGGACCCTATCTCTACATCCAAAATCGAGGAACTTGCCATGCAATTAAAAGAGCGGTACACCATTGTTATCGTGACCCACAATATGCAGCAGGCAGTCCGAATTTCTGACCGCACGGCGTTCTTCCTGCTGGGGGAACTGATCGAGTATGACGAAACGGAGAAGCTGTTTTCCCAGCCGGAAAATCAGCGCACAGAGGACTACATCACCGGGAGGTTTGGGTAATGCGGAGCAGATTTGACAGTCAGCTCGCCCTTTTGAATACGGAACTGATTCAAATGGGTGCGCTGTGCGAGGAGGCCATCTCCAAGGCGGCAAAGGCGTTGGAGGAGGGCGACCGCACGCTGGCGGAAAAGGTCAAGCCATTGGAGAGCGAGATCGACCAGATGGAGCGGGACATTGAAACGCTGTGCCTGAAGCTGCTGCTCCAGCAGCAGCCGGTAGCCCGCGACCTGCGGCAGATTTCCGCCGCTATGAAGATCATTACGGATATGGAGCGCATCGGAGATCAAGCGGCTGACATTGCAGAGATTATCCTGGCAATGCTGTCCCAAGGGTATGTGCCGGAGGATGTAGGGCATATCCGGGAAATGGCGGCGGAGGTCATCAAGATGGTCACGGAAAGCGTGGATTCCTACGTCCAGAAAGATACTGTCCGCGCCAAGCTGGTAATTACCCATGATGACATTGTAGACAAGTGCTTTGACCGGGTAAAGCAGGTGCTGATTGGGAACATCGCGGAAAATCCAGACTGCGGCGAACACGCTCTTGATTTGCTGATGATTGACAAATATCTGGAGCGCATCGGAGATCATGCGGTCAACATTGCGGAATGGGTGATTTTTTCCGTGACCGGGAGCAAAGAGGAACTGTCAATCCAAAGTTGATACCGGCCCGCCAACGTGCTAAAATAGTGTCGGAATAAAAAGCTGGAGGCGGTTTTATGTGGCTCATATTTGCGCTATTATCTGCGGTATTCGCGGCGCTCACTTCGATTCTGGCGAAAATCGGCATTGATGGTGTCAATTCCAACCTTGCTACTGCAATCAGAACAATGGTGGTGGTAGTTATGGCATGGGGAATGGTATTCCTGACTGACGCACAGCACGGACTTTCCAATATCAGTCAACGCAGTTGGCTATTTCTGATCTTGTCCGGGCTTGCTACCGGTGCATCCTGGCTGTGCTACTACCGGGCGTTGCAAATCGGGGAGGCATCCAAGGTCGTACCCATTGACAAATTAAGCGTAGTCATTACACTGGTTCTGGCCTTTGTATTTTTGCATGAGAAGTTTACAATTAAATCACTGGCAGGATGTGTACTGATTGGTGCAGGTACGCTGCTCATGGTAGTATAACAGACGAATTTTGAAACGTTTTGAGGTAAAAGCGATATGATTTTTTGTGTAGAGGATGATGCCAGCATCCGGGATATTGAGCTTTATACCCTGCGCTCCACTGGCTTTGAGGCGAGGGGCTTTGAGGACGGCGGTGCGTTTCTGGCGGCATTGGAAACAGAGAGGCCGGAGCTTGTGATTCTGGATGTCATGCTGCCGGGAATGGACGGCGTGGAACTGCTGCGGCGGATGAAAGCGGCGGCGTCCCTCGCGGATATTCCGGTCATTATGGCTACCGCCAAGGGTGCGGAATATGACAAAATCCAAAGCCTGGATTTGGGCGCGGACGATTATCTGGTCAAGCCATTCGGCATGATGGAAATGGTTTCGAGAGTAAAGGCCGTCCTGCGCCGCTGCAAGCCCACGCCTGTGGCAAAGCAGTTGACAGCCGGAGGGCTATCGGTCGATCTGGCGGAACGGACTGTCACCGCAGAGGGAGAGCGTATTTCGCTCACCTACAAGGAATTTGAACTGTTGCGCCTGTTCCTTTCCCGTCCCGGTGTCGCGTTCACCAGGGAGCAGCTTCTCTCTGAGATTTGGGGTGTGGACTATACCGGGGAAACGCGGACGGTGGATATGCACATCAAGACGCTCAGGCAGAAGCTGGGGCCTTGCGGCGGGATGATCGAAACGGTGCGGCATATCGGCTACCGGCTGGAGGCAAAGGCATGACAAAGAAAATCTTTCGCTCCATCCTGCTGGCGGCGGTTTCCGTTCTCCTGGCAAGCATGGTGATCATCATGGGCTGTCTGTATAACTATTACAGAAATGTCCAGGAGAAGCAGTTGCTGGACGAGCTCCGTCTGGCCTCCTATGGAGTGGAGACAGGTGGGTGCGGCTATTTAGAGAAGTTGACCTCCCCCTATCGGTTCCCGTCCATAGCGGACTACCGTTTGACTTGGATTGCCACGGACGGCAAGGTGTTGTTCGATACTCACGTCCCAGCGGCGGAGATGGAAAACCACGCAAACCGGGCGGAGATTAAAGAGGCTCTGGTCAAAGGCGAAAGCAGCGGGATACGCTACTCAGACACATTGACTGAGCGGACTCTGTACTACGCACAGCGGCTGACGGATGGAACGGTTCTACGTATTTCCATCAGCCAGCTCACGGTATTTGCCCTGGCAATGGGGATGCTTCAGCCTATTTTGCTTACTGCGCTGTTTGCGGCTATTCTCTCGGCTCTGTTGGCCCATCGAATGGCGAAAAGCATTGTCGCGCCGCTCAACCGCCTGGACTTGGATAGGCCGCTGGAAAACGATGCCTATGAGGAATTATCCCCTCTCCTGGGACGTATCCACCAGCAGCACCGGCAGATTGAGGCGCAGCTTCGGGAACTGCGCCGGAAAACCGAGGAATTTGAGCAGATCACCGAGAACATGGGCGAGGGGCTTGTCCTGCTGGATGGAAAAGGTGCGGTTCTAAGCATCAACCCCGCCGCACGGAAGATCTTTCATGCGGGTAATTCCTGCGTGGGGCAGGATTTCCTTGTGGCAGATCGTGACCATGAGGTCAACCGCGCCATTCAGACCGCACTGAAAGGGGGACACAGTGAAATCCGTGCCATACGGAATGACCGGGAGTACCAATTTGACATCAGCCAGATTACGGTGGATGGTACTGTGGTGGGGGCGGTGTTGCTGGCCTTTGACGTGACGGAGCAGGTTGCTGCTGAACGCAGCCGCCGGGAGTTTACCGCCAATGTGTCCCATGAACTGAAAACTCCCTTGCAGTCCATCATGGGCAGCGCCGAGTTGTTAGAGAACGGCCTTGTTCAGCAAGAGGATGTTCCACAGTTTGTCGGCGTTATCCGCACAGAAGCGGCGCGGCTGGTAACGCTGGTGGAGGACATCATTCACCTGTCGCAGTTGGATGAGGGAATCGCACCGGCAAAAGAGCAGGTGAACCTTCTGGAGCTTGCGGATAGCGCAGCCTCTGCCCTGCGGAAGCGGGCGGAGGAACGGCATATTGACCTGTCCGTTACAGGCGAAAGTTCGATGGTAAACGGAGTACGGGGATTTCTCTATGAAATGCTCTTTAATCTGATAGATAACGCGATCAAATACAACGTAGACGGCGGTAAGGTTGAGGTTACGGTTTCAGCAGGCAATACCGGTGCAACAGTTTCCGTGAAAGACACAGGAATCGGTATCCCACCAGAGTATCAAGCCAGAATATTTGAGCGTTTTTTCCGAGTGGATAAAAGTCGTTCCAAGGCATCCGGCGGCACCGGGCTGGGGCTGTCGATTGTCAAGCATATCGCGCAGTATCATCACGCTGATATTGGTCTGCACAGTACGATGGGGAAGGGAACGGATATTTCGATTTCTTTTCCAAATGAACATCATCTGGGTCAGTAAAATTGAACACGATCTATTCTGTTTGAGAGCGGGGCAATTTTCCGCCCCGCTCTTTTCGCGCGGTGAGATAAATAACCCTCAAAATGAAGGGGGGATTGGGAATGGTATATAGCGGGTTAGCGGTAGGACTTGCTGATGAATTGTACTCAACTCTACAAAGTTTAGCGACCCAATATAATCTTTGCTTTACGGCATCTGTATCCGTGCGGGAGGCTGATTATCTATTGAACCATCAGACATTCCACCTTCTGATTGCAGATTTAGATTATCTTCGGGACAAGCATCAAGCAGGATGGTTGTCCGGAATCCGGCGCATCAGTTTTATCCCTGTTATCATTCTTTCTGATGCCCCGGAGAGTAATATAAGCGGTATGGTTCGAATTGGAGCGGACATATGTGTTTCCGCTAAATGGCCCTATTCCATAATTGCAAATTTGACTTATGCGCAACTCAGACGCTACACACAATATAACCATTATAGTGAACCCGGTGGAGCAGGAGTATCTTCTTTCCAGATAGGCGATATTTTTATTGACCCGGCCCGCCGCACAGTAGAGGTCTGCGGCCAGCCGGTAAGCCTCCGTCCCCGTGAATTTTCTCTGCTACTGTACTTCATGCGTAACCCGAAGATTGTACTGACCTCTGAGCAAATTTGTGAACACGCCTGGGAGATGGAGGGCAGCTACAACAGAGGCGTTTCCGGCCCCGTGGCTCTCTTGCGGAAAGCCATTGAACCGGACATAGCAAATCCCCGTTACATCGAAACCATTCCCCGCATCGGCTACCGCTTTACTGCGTATCATGACGAAACTTGCGATGATTGTAGTAGTTCTGTAGGGCTTTTGTAGGGGTTCTGTAGGACTTGTGTGTTAGGATACTCCCATCATGCAGGAAAGGAGTATTCGCCATGAGAACGCCGCCGCCAAATTTGAAAAAGCAGCGATTGACCGCTATCCCGAACAAGGGGATGGCGGTCATTTTTTGTTCGACAGGAAAGCCGCTTTTGCCCGGTTAAATCCTGTTTTCCGCTGCTGACCGAAAAACAATTTTACTGAAATGGAGTGATGCCAATGGATGGTAAAGAGGCCCTTTTGAAAAAGCGTGACGAAGCCAAAAAAGAAGCGGCCCAATATGAGAACCAGGTGAAGATTTTGCTGAACAAGCAGAGGGACGCAGAGCGCCACGCCCGGAACCACCGCCTGATCGTACACGGCGCAATCATGGAGGGCGTGTTCCCCTTCACCGCCAGCATGGACGGTGAGGCAATCAAGGCGTTCCTGATTGACCTTTCCCGTCTGCCAGGAGCAACGGAAACAGCGGAAAAGGCGCAGAAAACCGCCCCCACAAACTAAAGTCCGTTCTTAACGGCGCACTTATACACCGTTGCCGGTGCCGTGCGCCCTGCCGGGGGCTGTTGCGTCCTGCGGACGCGATGGGGGCTGCCGCCCCCAAACCCCTGATTTTTACCAGCAGGAAGGAGAATGAACCGATAGCAATTTTTCACTGTCCCATTCAAATCATCAAGCGGAGTGTAGGCCGTTCGGCTGTCGCTGCTGCCGCCTACCGGAGCGGAGAGAAGCTGACAAATGAGTGGGACGGCAGGACCCACGACTACACGCATAAGCCCGGTGTTGTCCATACGGAGATCATACTGCCTACCCATGCCCCGCCGGAGTTTCAAGACCGCTCTACCCTCTGGAACTCTGTGGAGCAAATTGAGAAGGCCAGCGACGCCCAGCTTGCCCGTGAAATCGAAGTTGCCCTTCCCGTGGAACTGTCCAGAGCGGAGCAGTTGGCACTTGTCCGGTTGTTTGTAAAAGACAATTTTGTAGCAGAAGGAATGTGCGCCGACTTTGCGCTCCATGACAAGGGTGACGGCAATCCCCACGCTCACATCATGCTGACCATTCGCCCATTGAAACCGGATGGACGCTGGGGGCCAAAGTGCCGGAAGGTTTACGATCTGGACAGCCAGGGCAACCGCATCCCGGATGGCAAAGGCGGCTGGAAGAATCACCGGGAGGACACCACCGACTGGAACAATCGAGAGAACGCCGAGAAGTGGCGGGCGGCGTGGGCCGCTTACGCGAACCGGGCTTTAGAAGCCGCTGGCAGGCCGGAGCGCATCGACCACCGTAGCTACAAGCGGCAGGGCATTGAGAAAATCCCCTCCATCCACATGGGCGTTGCCGCCAGTCAGATGGAGCGGCGGGGCATCGCTACAGAGAAGGGAGATATTAACCGTCAGATTGCCGCAGATAACAAACTGCTGAAGGAACTCAAGGCCCGCATCACCCGAATTTACAACTGGACGAAGGAGCAGGCCAAGGCCGAACAGCCCCAAGACAGCGGCAGTCTCGTGACCCGGCTTTATGAAGCCCAGGCGGAGGTCAACAGGAGCAAAGCCCGCTATCGTTCCGGCAAGATTAGGGCTCTCCAAGAGAACGCAAAATTGCTGGCGTTTTTGCAGGGAAACGGCATTACTTCCATGGAACAGCTTTATGAAAAAGTCTCTGCCATGAATGATGCCTATTACGATTTGCGCGGCAAAATTGTCAAGGCCGAACGCCGCCTCGCCGTCCTGGATGAACGTCTGGAAATGTGGGTGCAATATGAGAAATACAAGCCCATTCGACAGAAGTTGGACAAGGTGAAACCGGGCAAGCGGGAGAAGTACCAGCAGGAGCATATGGCAGAACTCGCCGCCTTTGATACTGCCGCTGATTTTCTCAAACGGCTGAAAGAATCCGGCGAGGCGATCACGCCCAAGGCATGGCGGGCCGAGGCCGCGAAGCTGACCATGCAGAAGGACGCAGATTATCAGGAAATGCGGGCCATGCGGGACGAGATCAAAGCGGTGGAGGCCCTGCGGAAAGCTGCTGACCGGCTGGCCCATGAGGGACAGCACCAGCAGAAGGGAACTGAACGATAACACTACGATTTTTACGAAGGGAGTTTTGAAAATGGATATGAACCCGTGGGAGCGCCGCCAGAAGATTTTGGAGACGTTGTGTCTCCGGCGGCATGATACTTACGGCAATCTGGCGCATGAATTTAATGTCAGTACCGGGACAATTCGCCGCGACATTGTGGTGCTGACCTGCTCCTATCCCCTCGAAACGGTGAGGGGCAATCACG
>OFHO01002547.1_pt1 | contig 10948 bp, 9 predicted proteins | sample 1521531 | NCBI WGS metagenome assembly OFHO01 (sample SAMEA3504124, study PRJEB24116) | mouse gut metagenome | biome: mouse gut; feature: mouse-associated habitat; material: faeces | place: Denmark | collected 2011
GGGAGTGGGGCACCATGAACACGTCGTCGCTGCCCCGGAAGAGCATGTTGCTGCGGCGCTCCACGATATGCGGAAATATGCCGAAGAGCTTCTTCTCCAGGGGGTATTTCTGCACGCCGTAGTGGTAGTACAGCCCCGCCTGAGCGCCCCAGCAGATGTGGAAGGTGGAGTGGACGTGGCTCTTGGACCACTCCATGATACTGCACAGCTCTTCCCAGTACTCCACTTCCTCGAAGGACAGATGCTCCACCGGCGCGCCGGTGATGACCATGCCGTCGTAGTTGTTGGCCTTTACATCGTCAAAGTGGCGGTAGAAGGCCAGCATATGCTCCTGGGGGGTGTTCCTGGGCACGTGGCCCTGGGGTGCGATCAGCTCCAGCTCCACCTGGAGGGGTGTATTGCTCAGCAGGCGGCTGAGCTGGGTCTCGGTGGCGATCTTGGTGGGCATCAGGTTCAGCAGCAGGATCCGCAGGGGGCGGATGTCCTGCCCCATGGCACGCTGCTCCGTCATGACGAAGATGTTCTCACTCTTCAGGGTCCTGGCGGCGGGCAGCTCGTTTGGTATCCGAATGGGCATATCGTGTTTCTCCTTTGTCAGAGGGTCGCGCGCAGCACGCGCTTGACGCGCCGGGTGGCGGCCAGCATCATGAGATAGAAGGCCGCAAGGTAAAAGGGGAATATCCCCATGTGTATCCACTGGCCCAACGCTCCGCAGACCGCCGGGGCCGCCATGATGCCCACATAGGACGCCGCCATCTGGGTCCCCATGACGGACTGGGACGCCTCCTCCCCGAAGTTTCTGGGAGTCAGGTAGTTGAAGTTGGGGAACAGGGGGCCGTTGCCCAGTCCCACCAGGAACAGGGCAGCAGCAGCAACCTCCGGCGCGCCGGGCAGCAGCAGGACGGCCAGCGCCGCGCCCAGGACGATCTGGCCCAGGCGGATGATCTTCCAGCTGTCCAGCTTCGCCGCCAGCAGGCCGGAGAGAAACCGGCCCAGGGTCATGCCCGCGTAGTAGAACATGACGATCCTGGCCGCGCGCTCCGCCGGTACGTGCTTGTACTCCACCAGAAAGGTGCTGGCCCAGTTGCCGCAGGTACACTCGATGGCGCAGGAGGTGATGAACAGGCTCCACATCAGCTTCACGCCGGGGATCCGGGCGATCTCCCGGAGGCTCAGGTCCCGGCCTCTCCCCTGCTCACCGGACTCCGCAGGCGGATGGACCTTGTGCCAGACCGGCAGGGTGACGGCCAGCAGCAGGGCGATGGCCAGCTGGATGCCGAAGGCGATCCGGTAGCCGCCCCGCCAGCCCCGCTCTCCGCTGATGACCAGGGACAGGACGAAAGGGCTGACGGTCACGCCCACGCCGAAGAAGCAGTGGAGGAAGCTCATGACCCGGGCGGAGTAGTGGAGGGCCACGTAGTTGTTCAGCGCCGTGTCGATGGCCCCCGCGCCAAGGCCCAGGGGGACGGCCCACAGGCACATCGCCAGAAGGTTCCCCGAAAGGGAGAAGCCCAGCAGGGCGGCGGCGGTCATGGCGGTGCTGACGGCCGCCACCTTGTTGGTGCCCAGGACCCGGATGACCTTGGCGCTGACCATGCTGGAGACCACCGTGCCGCAGCAGATGGTCACGCTGACGAAGCTGGCCCAGGAGATAGGCAGGTGAAACTCCGCGTAAATCGCGGGCCAGGCCGTGCCGAACAGGGAGTCCGGGATGCCCAGGCCGATGAAGGAGATATAAATTACGATCAGTAATAAGGCTGCCATATTTATTCAACCGTAAAGGGCGTCCATTCGGCATGGTCGTAGACCATCATATCATGGGGCCTCGTCATACCGATTTTTTCATAGAAAGGAACGGCGTTCTCGTTGGCGCAGGTATACATAATGATATTTTTCTCCCCGCCGGCAATCTCAAGCGCCTTGCGGACCAGCGCTTTGCCGATCCCCCGGCCGGTACAGGCACGAATCACGCCAAGATCCGTGATAAACAGCCAATATGCAAAATCCGTGATGCAGAAGCAAACGCCCAGCAGCTCATTGTCCGCGCCCCGCGCGGTCAGGCTGATGGCGGCTTTCCGGACCAGTATGCCGATGCGCTCCTCAAAGCGTTCCTTGGGGTACTGGGAACCCAAATCAGTCTGCTTCAGAAAATCGATGTATTCCGCCGGAGTGAGCCGCTCTTCGCGGATCGTATAGTCCATGGCCCTTACACCGCCGCCAGCGCCTGCTCCAGGTCGGCGATCAGGTCCTCTTTGCTCTCCAGGCCCACGCTGAGGCGCACCAGGTCGGCGGAGACCCCGGCGGCGGCCAGCTCGGCGTCGTTCATCTGCCGGTGGGTGGAGCTGGCGGGGTGCAGGCAGCAGGTCCGGGCGTCCGCCACGTGGGTCGCGATGGCCCCCAGGCGCAGACGGCCCATGAAGGTCTCGGCGGCCTGCCGACCGCCCTTTACGCCGAAGCTCACCACGCCGCAGGAGCCCTTGGGGAGGTACTTCTGCGCCACCGCGTAGTAGGGATCGCCGGGGAGGCCGCTGTAGCGGACCCAGGCGATCTTGGGATGGTTTTGCAGGTACTCCGCCACGGCCTGCCCGTTCTCACAGTGGCGGGCCATGCGGATATGGAGGCTCTCCAGGCCCAGATTCAGGATGAATGCGCTCTGGGGGGAGAGCATGGCACCGAAGTCCCGCATGAGCTGGGCGGTGGCCTTGGTGATGAAGGCCCCCTCCTTGCCGAAGCGCTCCGCGTAGGTGATGCCGTGGTAGCTGTCGTCGGGGGTGCAGAGGCCGGGGAATTTTTCCGGGTGGGCCATCCAGTCGAACTTTCCGCCGTCCACGATGGCGCCGCCCAGGGCGGCGGCGTGGCCGTCCATGTACTTGGTGGTGGAGTGGGTCACGATGTCCGCGCCCCACTCGATAGGACGGCAGAGGACCGGGGTGGCGAAGGTGTTGTCCACGATGAGGGGCACGCCGTGGCCATGGGCGGCCTTGGCGAACTTCTCGATATCCAGCACCGTGAGGGCCGGGTTGGCGATGGTCTCGCCGAAGACGGCCTTGGTGTTGGGACGGAAGGCGGCTTCCAGCTCCTCTTCTGTGCAGTCCGGGGAGACGAAGGTGAACTCCACGCCCATGCGCTTCATGGTGACGGCGAAGAGGTTATAGGTGCCGCCGTAGATGGAGCTGGAGGACACCACGTGGTCCCCGCAGGAGGCGATGTTGAACACCGCGTAGAAATTGGCCGCCTGGCCGGAGGAGGTCAGCATGGCCGCCGTGCCTCCCTCCAGCTCCGCGATCTTTTTCGCCACGTGGTCGCAGGTGGGGTTCTGGAGGCGGCTGTAGAAATAGCCCTCGGCCTCCAGGTCGAAGAGCTTCGCCATGTCGGCGCTGGAGTCGTATTTGAAGGTGGTAGACTGGATGATGGGGATCTGCCGGGGCTCGCCGCTGCCGGGGCGGTAGCCGCCCTGGACGCAGATGGTCTCGATGTGGTTGCTCATGGTTTTTTCTCCTTCAATCATTTCTTGGATTCGGCAAGGTCAGGAAAGTAGTGGTCCAGACGGTCCACCAGGGCCTCGCCGGTGGTATGGTCGGTGACATTGAAACGGCCCAGCATCCGCAGGCACGCCTCGTCCCCCGCCCGCAGCCGGTTCATCCGCTCGTCTATGGTGACGGTGAGCTGATAGCCCGCCTCCCCCATAATCTTGTCCGCTTCCATGTCGTAGTAGCCGAAGGGATAGGCCAGGGCCAGCAGCTCCGTGGCGACCCGGTCCCCCCGCCGCTCACGGAAGGCCGCAGCATCGTCCAGCAGGGCCCGGCGGTAGTCCTCCGCGCTCTCGCCCCGCATACGGCGCACGCCGTCCCGGCCGCTGTAGCCGTAGGACTCCAGCTGGTGCATATCAAAGGTGTGGCTCTGCACGTCGATGACGCCCTTCTCCACCCAGGGGGAGGCCTCCTCGAAGGCAAAGCGGTGCTGCCACATGGGTTCGCCGGAATGGGCATAGTATTCCTCGCCCTCGTTGATGCCGATGGAAAAGATGGTGGCCCGCATCCCTGTCTCCTCCAGGATCGGGGCGGCTACGGTCAGGTTGCTGCCATAGCCGTCGTCCATGGTGATGAGGACCGGCTTGTCCGGCAGGGGCGCGCCCTCCCGGACGAAGGCGATCACCTGGGGAACGGTGACGGCCTCGTAGCCCCCCTCCCGGAGGGCGGTCATCTGCTCCCGGAAACGCCCGGGGGTGACCACGGTCCCGTCCGTGCTGACGTCCGCAAAGTGATGGTACATCAGCACCGGCAGCGGCTGGGTGTCGCCGCTGCGGGCCAGCCGGTAGATATCCGCCATTTCCAAGATCAGAAGCAGCGCCAGCAGTATAATGGCCGGAAGCTTCCAATCCGTCTTCTTGCTTTTCACACGCAGCAACCTCCTGGACGCTAAGATGAACGGTGCTTTTCACTATATCACCATATCAAGCTTCTGTCAATCGAAAGGGCGCGTTTCATGGCAGATCCCCGGAAAACCGGACGGTTTTCCAGGGACCTGATGGTTTTCCGTTATTCCGCGCAGACAGCCCGCATTTCCAGCCACCGGCCCCGGAGCATCCGCAGGAGGAACAGCAGGCCCCGGACGCAGAGCTCCACGCACATGGCGATCCACACGCCGTGGAGGCCCAGGGGGCCCACCAGCAGCAGGGCCAGGGTGATCCGAACGCCCCACATGCTGCCCAGCTCGATGATGCTGGGGATCAGGGTGTCCCCCGCGCCCCGGAGGGCTCCGGCGGCTACGATGGAAGCGGCGAACAGAGGCTCGGCAAAGGCCTCGATGCGCAGCACCGCCGCCCCCAGGGTCTGGACCGCTGCGTCCGGCGTCAGCATGGAGAATATCCACGGCGCGGCGATATACATGAGGATGCCCGTGCCGGTCATGACGCTCACGCCCAGGCCCACGCTCAGCCAGGCGAAGCGCTTGGCCTGGTCCCTGCGCTCCGCGCCGATGCTCTGGCCCACCAGGGTCGTGGCCGCCGCCGCCATGCCGTAGCCGGGCATGTAGCAGAAGCCCTCCGCCGTCACCGCCAGGGCGTTGGCCGCGACCGCCGTGGTGCCCAGGGGGGCGACGATCCGCGTGCCCGCGATTTGGGCCAGGGAGGTGGTCACACGCTCCAGGGCGATGGGGATGGCCAGGCGGATGGTGGTGGTCATGCACTTGCGCTCCAGACGCCAGGGAACGCCCTTCTCCAGGCGCAGCACCGGGGAGCGGAGGCACACGAAGTACATCATCAGGATCGTGGTCACGATCTCGCTCACCACCGTCCCCAGGGCCGCTCCGGCTACCCCGATCCCCGCGCCAAAAAAGGTCAGGTCCGCCCCCAGGAGCGTCACCGTCCGGGTGGGGAAGATGAACAGGGAGTTGAACACCACGTTCATACAGCACATGAGGATATTGAGGGCGCTGGGGGTCCGCATATCGCCGCTGCATTGGAGCATACTTCCCCCCGCCTGCCGCAGGAGCACCACCGGCAGGCCGCAGCCATAGATGAAAAAGTACCGGGAGGAGCCCGCGCACACGTCCGGCTCGCCCCCCAGCCAGACCGGCAGGACGCCGCTGATCCCCACCGCGAGGGCCGCGAAGAGGAGCCCCACGCCCACCGCCACCATCATGGCCTGCCGCATGACGGACTGCACCTGCCGCAGCCGCCCCGCGCCGATGAGCTGGGCGATCTGGATGGAGAAGCCCGTGACCATGCACATGCCCATGCCGTTGAACAGCCAGGTGCTGCTGGCCACCAGCCCCACCGACGCCGTGGCCGCCGCTCCCAGGGAGCCCACCATGGCGGAGTCCACGTAGCTCATCACGGTGGAGCTGATCTCCGCCAGGATGATGGGGACGCTCAGGCGTACCACCAGGTTCATCTGTTCGCCCAGGGTGGGCTTCGCGTCCGGCCCCAGGAACCGGCTCCATTGGATCTCTTTTGCCATAGGTCCACCATCCTTCTTTCCATCGCGCCCGCAGAGGCGTCATTTTTCGGCATTCTGGAGCATTATACACTATCCGGCGGGTAAATGCAATGCGTTGGGCGGGGATATTCCTTTACTTCCTCCGGCAGGTATGGTACACTATGGAAAAAAGAAAGTCGAGGGCTCATCGCCATGATGGACAACTTCAAATGTATCGTATACATCTTCTGCCAGGCGGAAAACGGCCTGCCCAAGCTCCGCTTCGACATCGTGACCCATGTGAACTACGCCTTTGCCATCCCCACCAAGGACGGGCACGTCCTGCCGCTGGAAAATCCGGAGCTTGCCCGGGCCGTGATCGCCAAGGCCCACGCGGAGGGCGCGAAGGTCTGCCTCTCCCTGGGCGGGTGGAGCTATGAGGACGTCCCCCTGGAGGCCACCTTCCGGGAGGGCACGGACACGCCGGAGAAGATCGCCTCCATGGCGGAGGAGATCACCGAAACGGCCTTGGCGTTCGGATTTGACGGCGTGGACGTGGACTGGGAATACCCCAGGACCGGGGACGGCTCCAAGGAGCAGTACGAGGCGCTGATCTCCCTGCTCCACGAAAAGCTGAAGCCCAGAGGGATGCTCCTGACCGCCGCGGTCCTCGGCGGCGTGGACCCGGAGGGCGAGCCCATCCGCTCCGCGGCGGAGGCCCAGGAGCGGCCCTCCTTCGACAAGCTGGACTGGCTGAACATCATGGCCTACGACTCCGGCGCGCCGGTGCATTCGCCCTACGAATTCGCGGAAAACTGCGTGAAATACTGGGTGGAGGCCCGGGGCTTCCCGCCGGAGAAGCTCAATCTGGGCCTCCCCTTCTACGGACGGCCCTTCCCGGGGGACTACCGCGATCTGCTGGCGGCGGACGGCGAGGCCCTGGAGAAGGACATGGTGGTCATGGACGGCCGCAAGGTCTGGTACAACGGCCGGGACACCCTGCGCAGAAAGGTGGCCCTGGCAAAGGAGAAGGGCCTGGGCGGGATCATGGTCTGGGAGATCTCCGAGGACTGCGACGACCGCGGGAAGAGCCTGCTCACGGTGCTGGGACGGGCCATCGCGGAGGGGTGACCGCCCCGGTCCCCGGCAAATCTATCTTACAGGAGGTCCCGCCATGCTCTCCATCTTTTCTCCGGATTCCAGGTTCATGCGGGTCATGAGCCGCGCCGCCGATCTGATCCTGCTGAATCTCTGCTACCTGCTCACCTGCCTGCCCCTCTTTACCATCGGGGCCGCCAGCGCGGCGCTCTACACGGTCTGCTTCCGCTTCGGCACGGCGGAGGAACAGGGCGCGCTCCGGAGCTACTTCCGGGCCTTCCGGGAGAACCTCAGGCGGGGGACCGGGCTGTGGCTGGTCCTCCTGCTGTGCGGCGGGACGGCGGCCTTCAACGCCTGGGTGATCTACGCCATGCCCGGCCCGGCGCGCTTTCTGGCGGTGCTGTTCGCCATCCTGCTGGTGCTGGCGGTGCTGATCTACGGGTACGCCTTCCCCCTGCTCAGCCAGTTCGACGACGGCGTCTGGCACACCCTGCGCAACGCCCTGATCCTGAGCCTGGGCTATCTGCCCCGGTCCCTGCTCATCGCCGCCGTCAACACCTTCCCCTTCCTGACGCTGGTGAGAGATCCCTACGGCTTCCTGCAGGCGGCGTTCCTGTGGACCGCGCTGTATTTCGCCCTGGCCGCCTATGTGAACACGTTTCTGCTGCGGCGCGTGCTGGCGCCCTATCTTACTGATGAGAACACCGAGGAGGAGTAAACCTATGATCGTTCGCAAGATCAAGCCCGAGGAGGTCCTGCGGGCCAACGAGCTGTTCGCCATCGCCTTCGAGCAGCCCATGGACCGGGAGGCCGCCGCCAAGCCGGACAGTGAGGACATCCACCGCTGGGCCGCCTTTGACGAGGGCTCCGGCGAAATGATGAGCAACTTCGTCATCAACGACTACACCGTCCGCTTTGACGGGCACGCCTGCAAGATGGGCGGCATCGGCGGCGTGGCCACCCTGCCCCAGTACCGGCGGCGGGGCGGTATACGGGGGTGCTTCCAGGAGGCCCTGCCGGATATGTACGCCTCCGGGTACGACCTGTCCTACCTGTACCCCTTCTCCACCGCCTACTACCGCAAGTTCGGCTATGAGTGCGGCGTGCGGAAGTTCTTCATCGCCGTCCGTCTGAACCTGCTGGCCCCTCCGGAATTCAACGGGACCCTCCGGCTGGCGGAGGCGGGAGCGCCCATGACAGAGGCCATACGGGCAGTTGACGCCTGCTGGGAAAGCAAATATAACATGATGGTCCAGCACCGGCCGGAGGACTACAAATGGACAGAAGAGTTCGATCCAGCGGTCAAGCAGGGGTTCACCTACGTCTGTTTCGCCCAGGACGGGACGCCCAAGGGCTATACCACCTTCACCAAGGCGGATGAGAAGGACGGGCGGAACCTGGTGTGCAGCCGCTTCGCCTTCGTGGACCGGGAGGGCTTCGCAGGGCTGATGAACCTCTTCAAGAGCCTTGCAGCCGACCACGCGCTGGTCAAATTCGCGCTGCCGGCCTCGGAGGCCATGCAGTATCTGTTCCCGGAGTGGTCCATGGATGCCGCCTCCGGCTTTCTCCATCCGGCGGGGATGGTGCGGGTGGTCAACGTGGAGAGCGTCCTGCAAAAGGCGGCGTACATCGGAGACGGGGCCGCCGTGCTGGCGGTCCGGGACCCCCAGATCCCGGAGAACGACCGGACCTTCGCCGTCCGGTTCGCCCAGGGGAAGGCGGTATCCGTGGAGGCGGCGTCGGAAAAAGCGGACGCGGTACTTACCATCCAGACCTTTTCCGCCCTGATCACCGGGGTCTGCGATCTCCGGGAGGCGGCGCTGTGGATGGACGGGCTGGAGGTCCGCCGTCCGGAGACCCCCCTCGCCCAGGTGTTCTACCGCAAGCCGATGATGATCGTGGATTATTTTTGATCGTTTAACGAAAACGCCGCCCGGCAGTGAAAGGGGCGGCGTTTTCGCGCGGCGGGGAAAGGAACCGTCATTCCTTCAATGTCTGGAACCAGGCACGGTTATGGATCACGGCAGGGGCCTCCGGCTTGCAGGCGGCGGCAAGCTCGTTGTAGGCCTCCGCCCTCCCCTGCTCCCCCAGGCGGCTGTAGCACACGCACAGCTGGATGCAGGGGAGGTACCCGTAGCAGTCCGGCGAGACGAAGCCCCCACGGCGGTCGTCCCGGGGGCAGTCCAGGGCCTGGCCGTACCAATAGACCGCCTGCTGGTACCGCGCGCGGTCAAAAAACCAGCGGCCGATCTCGCAGCAGATCTCCGCCCGGGGGCGGTCGTAGGCGAAGGTGCGAAACAGCGCCGCCAGCGCCTCGTCGGGCCGGTCCAAGGCTTCCAGGCAGCAGGCGCAGAGGCGGCAGGCATCGATGTCGTTCTCCACCCACCCGCGGCCATCCGACAGGAACGCCTCGAACACCGCCAGGGCCTCCTCCCAGCGCCGGTGGTAGTACAGCTCCCGGCCATAGTAGAACCGCTGGCGGGGGTCCAGTTCCTTCCCCGCCGACAGCTGGCGCTCGTAGATACGCAGGTTCCGGTCCGGGTCCGACGGGCGGGTCTTCCGGTGGGACACGGCAAAATCCTCGTAGACGATCCGTCCCCTTGGCGTGATGGCTTCATGGACCGCCCCCTCCCAGCGCATCCCCGCGCCGTTCTTGATCAGACGCTCGCGGTAGTAGGAATGCACCACCCGGCCGTTTTCATCGAATCCCACGTGGTAGGGGGCCATGACCACGTCCACAGAGGGGTCCAGGGTCTCCTTCAGCTTCCGGAAGGCCTCCCGGTCCGGTTCCAGAAGCACGTCGTCCGCATCCAGCCACAGGCAGTAGTCCATGGACGCCCGGTCGAAGGCCGCGTTCCGGGCCTCGGAAAAATCGTCCCGCCAGGGGAGGTCGCAGACATGCTCCGTAAACCGGGCCGCGATCTCCCGGGTGCGGTCCGTGGAACCGGTGTCCACGATGACGATCTCATCCACCAGGTCCGCCGCGCTCTCCAGGCACCGGGCCAGGACGTCTTCCTCATTTTTTACGATCATGCACAGGCTTACCGTCGCCATTGCAGGTCCTCCTCTTATTGGATGATAGCCATCCTATGCCCGGTCCGGAGGCGCGGTGAGAAAATACGTGGTTGAAGATCCCGGGGTTCTGGGATATACTAGGAGGGTGAGTCGTCTATTGACGGAAACACCCGGCAGATAGAAATCTTTTTTAACACGCGGCCTTTGAAAAGGCCGGCGAAACTTTTTACCAGGAGGATAACGCCATGTCCGGACGCAGCGGCGGGAAGCAGTGGTCCGCCTCAATGTTAAGAAAACGGGGCTGGACCCGTGAGCTGATGTGGGAGCTGCTGCCAAAGCCCCGCTACGTGCCCGCCGGCAGCCGCCGCGTCCCCCTGTGGGATCGGGAGGACGTGCAGGCGGCGGAAAACAGCCCCCGGTTCCTCCAGCGCGGCGGGGATGGCGGGCCGCCCCCTCCCCCAGGGGCGGCGCTGGCCCTCGACGCCCTGTCCCGGCGCTGGGACGAGGCGGAGCGGGACGCCTCCGCCCCTTGGCTCCTGGCGGCGCACTACCACCGCGCCATCTGCAAGCTCCTCCCCAGGAAGGCCCGGGGGGCCAGCGCCTCCCAGGCTTCGTCCTGGCTGGGGCAGTTCCTGTCGCTGGAAAAGCGGTGTACCGCCCAGCAGCTGCCGGAGGTCATGAAAAACTTCATCCGCTCCGGCGGCTGGCTGGGGGATCATCTGGCCCACCCTCTGGCGGAGGACGTGCTCTCCCGCTATCCCCAGCTCCTCCACACCGCCGCCGCCCAGGCCGCGGCAGACTTTACCGCCGCCCAGCCGGAGTCCGCCCTGGAGGGCCTGCTGACGGCGGAGGGCTTCCCCGCCGCCCAGCTCCTGACTGAGGGGCTGGGGACGGTCTGGTCGGTGTGGTACGTCCCC
>OFHO01002548.1_pt1 | contig 10946 bp, 11 predicted proteins | sample 1521531 | NCBI WGS metagenome assembly OFHO01 (sample SAMEA3504124, study PRJEB24116) | mouse gut metagenome | biome: mouse gut; feature: mouse-associated habitat; material: faeces | place: Denmark | collected 2011
GCACTACCAGTTCTGGTTCGCCATCCTGGGCCTCCACAAGCTGGGGGCCGTGGCCGTCCCCGCCACCAACCTGCTCCAGGAGCACGACTTCAGCTATCGGTTCAACGCCGCCGGGATCAGCGCCATCCTCTGCACCGCCGACGGGGATACGGCCCATCAGGTGGAGATCGCGGAGAAGGACAGCCCCACCCTGCAATTAAAGATCCTGGTGGGGGGCAGCCGTCCTGGCTGGCACGACTTTGATGAGGAGTACGCCATGTACCGGGGCAAGTTCGACCGGGGGCCGGACGCGCCGGCGGGGGACGACCTGATGCTCATGTTCTTCACCTCCGGCACCACCGGCTACCCCAAGATTGCCGCCCACAGCTACAAGTACGCCCTGGGCCACTACATCACGGCCAAGTACTGGCACTGTGTCCACGCCGACGGCCTCCACTTCACCATCAGCGAGACCGGCTGGGGCAAGGCGCTGTGGGGCAAGCTCTACGGCCAGTGGCTGTGCGAGGGGGCGGTGTTCACCTACGACTTTGACCGCTTCGAGGCCTCCGATATTCTCCCCATGTTCGCCAGGTACAACATCACCACCTTCTGCGCGCCCCCCACCATGTACCGCATGTTCATCAAGGACGATCTGAGCCGGTACGACCTGAGCAGCATCAAGCACGCCACCACCGCCGGGGAGGCCCTGAACCCGGAGGTGTTCCGCCAGTTCGAGGCCCAGACGGGCCTGCAAATCTACGAGGGCTTCGGCCAGACGGAGACCACGCTGACCATCGGCAATCTGGCGGGCAACAAGCAGAAGATCGGGTCCATGGGCAAGCCTGTGCCCACCTACGATCTGGTGCTGGTGGACAGCGACGGAAACGAGGTCCCCCGGGGCGAGAACGGGGAGATCTGCATCCGGGCGGACAGGGAGAAGGGGCTGCCCTGCGGCCTGTTCGACGGCTACTACCGGGATCCGGAGCAGACGGCGGAGGTGTGGCACGACGGGCTCTACCACACCCGGGACGTGGCCTGGCAGGACGAGGACGGGTATCTCTGGTACGTGGGCCGGGCGGACGACGTCATCAAGTCCAGCGGCTACCGAATCGGGCCCTTTGAGATCGAGAGCGTCATCATGGAGCTGCCCTATGTGCTGGAGTGCGGCGTATCCGCCGCGCCGGACGAGGTGAGAGGGCAGGTGGTGAAGGCCAGCATTGTGCTGGTGCCCGGAACGGAGGGCACGGAGGAGCTGAAGAGAGAGATTCAGAACTACGTGAAAAAGCACACCGCGCCTTATAAGTATCCCCGCATTGTGGTGTTCAAGGACGAGCTGCCCAAGACCATCAGCGGGAAGATCATGAGGAATAAGCTGTAACCGGCGGCGCGGCTCCCGAATAAATATGCACTTCCGGCAAATCATTTTTATTTTCCACTTGACCAGACCCACTGCGATATGGTAAGATGGTACTGCAATCGAATAGCGGCCATAAGCCGCAGCATAAAAACGATGACGGAGAGGGCCTCGCGGACGCCCTTCAGAGAGCCGGCGGCTGGTGCGAGCCGGCAGGGCGGAGGCAATGGTTTGTAGCTCCTGAGTTGGAAGGAAGAACCCGGGTCCGCCTGGAAGTAGAACCTTCCCGTGACTGCCGCGTGAGTGCATAGGGCTTGCTGGAGCCCGACGAGCGGCGCCCTGTGGGGGCGCAATTTGAGTGGTACCGCGGGTATATATTTACTCGTCTCAAAGATTACCGTATCTTTGGGGCGAGTTTTTGTTTGCCCCAGGGGGAGACTGCAAGGAGGATTTGACCAATGAAACAGCAACCCACCACCGGACTGGACTTCAAGCTCCACGAGATGGCCCAGCGCATCCGGGATCTGCGGGAGATCGTGGGCCTCACCGCCGGGGACATGGCCCGCCTCACCGGCGTGCCCCTGGAGGAGTACCTCCTGTGCGAGGCCGGGGAGAGCGATCTCAACTTCGCCTTCATCTACCGCTGCGCCCAGGCCTTTGGCGTGGATGTCACCGACATCATCGAGGGCTCCAGCCCCCGCCTGAGCAACTACACCCTCACCCGGGCCGGGGAGGGCCAGCACATCGAGCACGCCCACGGCATGACCTACTACAACATGGCTGCCCGGTTCAAAAAGAGGGTGGCCGAGCCCCTGTACGTGGTGGCCGAGTACTCCGACGAGGCCCAGCTGCGGCCCATCGAGTGCACCACCCACGAGGGCCAGGAGTTCGACATCGTGGTCTCCGGCCAGCTGAAGGTCCAGGTGGGGGAGCACATCGAGATCCTCAACCCCGGCGACACCATCTACTACAACTCCACCGCCTCCCACGGCATGATCGCCACCGGCGGCCAGGACTGCGTGTTCTACGCCATTGTCCTGGAGGGGCCCGAGGACGCGGCCCCGGCTCCGGTCCGGGAGAAGAAGCTGGAGCGCCGGCCGGACGCCGCCGGACAGGAGAGCCGGATCTGGGAGAAGTTCATCGAGGTGGAGGAGGGGGAGGACGGATCCCTGAAGCGGATCCAGTTCAAGAACGCGGACGCCTTCAACTTCGCCTTTGATGTGGTGGACGGTCTGGCCCGGCGCAAGGGGGACAAGCTGGCCATGCTCCATGTGGACCGCAACGGGGTGGAGCGGTACTTCACCTTCCAGGACATGTCCCGCTACTCCTCCCGGGCGGCCAACTACTTCCAGTCCCTGGGCGTCAAGCGGGGGGACCGGGTGCTGCTGATCCTCAAGCGGCACTACCAGTTCTGGTTCGCCATCCTGGGCCTCCACAAGCTGGGGGCCGTGGCCCTGCTGGCCTCCAACCAGATGATGGAGCACGATCTGGCCTACCGCTATGAGGCCGCCGGCATCTCCGCCGTGGTGTGCACCGCCAACGGCGAGGTCTCCTGGGAGGCGGAGCGGGCGGCGGCGCAGTTCCCCGGCATGGTGAAGATCATGGTGGACGGCTGCCGCCAGGGCTGGCACGACTTTGACCAGGAGTTCCGCCTCTTCTCCGACGAGTTCATCCGCTCCAAGGACGCGCCGGCGGGGGAGGATCTGATGCTCATGTTCTTCACCTCCGGCACCACCGGCTTCCCCAAGGCGGCCACCCAGTGCTACAAGTACCCCCTGGGCCACTTCATCACCGCCAAATACTGGCACTGCGTGGACCCGGAGGGCCTGCACCTGACCATCAGCGACACCGGCTGGGCCAAGGCCATGTGGGGCAAGCTCTACGGCCAGTGGCTCAACGAGGCGGCGGTGTTTGTCTACGACTTTGACCGCTTTGACGCCGCCGGCATCCTGCCCATGTTCGCCAAGTACCGCATCACCACCTTCTGCGCGCCCCCCACCATGTACCGGATGCTCATCAAGCAGGATCTGAGCCAGTACGATCTGAGCAGCGTACAGCACGCCACCATCGCCGGTGAGGCCCTGAACCCAGAGGTATTCCATCAGTTCCAGAAGGCCACAGGGTTGAGCCTCATGGAGGGCTTCGGCCAGAGCGAGACCACGGTGATGATCGGCAATCTGGTGGGTATGCGGCCCAAGGTGGGGTCCATGGGCAAGCCCGTGCCCCTGTACCAGGTGGAGCTGGTGGACCCGGAGGGGAACCCGGTCCCGGACGGCCAGGTGGGCGAGATCTGCATCCGGGCGGAGCGGACGGACATCTGCGGCCTCTTCCGGGGCTACTACCGCAGCGAGGAGAGCACCAGCGCCGCCTGGCACGACGGCCTCTACCACACCGGCGACACCGCCTGGCGGGACGAGGACGGCTACTTCTGGTACGTGGGCCGGGTGGACGATCTCATCAAGTCCAGCGGCTATCGGATCGGGCCCTTTGAGATCGAGAGCGTCATCATGGAGCTGCCCTACGTGCTGGAGTGCGGCGTGTCCGCCGCGCCGGACGAGGTGAGAGGGCAGGTGGTGAAGGCCAGCATTGTGCTGGTGCCCGGAACGGAGGGCACGGAGGCGCTGAAAAAGGAGATCCAGAACTACGTGAAGGAGCACACCGCCCCCTACAAGTACCCCCGCATTATCGTATTCCGGGATGAGCTGCCCAAAACTACCAGTGGGAAGATCATCCGCAATCAGCTATAATGGGCCTGGACACGGCCCGCCTGCTCCCAGCGGAGGAGGCCCAAGCCCCCCTGATCGCCGCGCTGGTCCGGCGCACGGTGGCGGATGTCTACCCCCGGTACTATTGCCGGGAGATTGTGGACGCGTTCCGCGCCCTCCACACCCCGGAGGCGGTGGGGGAGGACATCCGGCGGGGCGGCGTGTACGGGCTGTGGCTGGACGGGATGCTCATCGGCACCGGGACCCGGCTGGAAAGCCAGATCACCCGGGTCTACGTGGCGCCCCCCTTCCAGGGCCGGGGATACGGCAGCCGCATCATGGACCGGCTGGAGGCGGAGATTGCCCAGAGCCACGCCGCCGCCCGGCTGGAGGCGTCCCTGCCGGCCCTCCGGATGTACGAGCGCCGGGGCTACCGGACGGTCCGGCGCGGCCGCTGGCCGGTGGAGAACGGCGTGGTCCTGGTATATGACGAGATGGAAAAATCCCTGCGGAGAGAAAGCGAAGGAGCCCCCTATGGACCATAAACGAATCACCCTGTTCGCCGGACACTACGGGTCCGGAAAGACCAACATCGCCGTCAACTACGCCCTGCTGCTGGCCCGGGAGGGCAGGCGGACCGCCATTGCGGACCTGGACATCGTCAACCCCTACTTCCGCACCAAGGACAGTGCCCGGGAGCTGGAGGCGGCGGGGGTGGCGCTCATCTCCCCCCAGTTTGCCAACACCAACGTGGACCTGCCCGCCCTGCCGGCGGAGGCTTACCGGCTGGTGGAGGACCGAGATCTGTACGCGGTGATGGACATCGGCGGCGACGACCGAGGGGCCTACGCCCTGGGCCGGTACGCCCCCTTCATCCTGGAGGAGGGGAACTACCGGATGGCCTTTGTGGCCAACCCCTGCCGCCCCCTGACCCGGACCCCGGAGGAGGCCCTGGAGGTCATGGGGGAGATTGAGGCCGCCGGGGGCCTTCCCTTCACGGATATTGTCAACAACGCTAATCTGGCCCACGAGACCACGGCGGAGACAGTGCTGGAGGCGCTGCCCTATATGGAGAGACTGAGTCAGCTCAGCGGCCTGCCCCTCTGGATGACCAGCGCGGAGGAGACTGTGGCGGCGGCCCTGGCGGGCAGGGTCCCGGGCCTGCTGGCTATGAAGCTCCAGGAGAAATACTTTGACTTGCCCGAGCAGAAGGGACCGCCCAGAGCGCGGCCGCTGTTTGGATGAAAGGAGAGCCTATGACGCAGAAGGAGAGAATGCTGGCGGGGCTGCCCTACAAGGCGTGGCTGGACGGGCTGAGCGAGGAGCGGATGGCCTGCCGGCGGAAGCTCCACGCCTTCAACCTGCTGCCCCCTGACGAGGAGGCGCAGGCCCAGCGGCTGCTGTGCGAGCTGCTGGGAAAAACCGGGAGGGACCCCTGGATCAACGCCCCCTTCCACTGTGACTACGGCTGGAACATCGAGGTGGGGGACAACTTCTTCGCCAACTACAACCTCACCATTCTGGACGTGGGCAAGGTGACCATCGGCAGCAACGTCCAGTTCGCCCCCAACGTCTCCATCTATACCGCCGGACACCCCCTCCACCCGGACAGCCGGAACTCCGGCTATGAGTACGGCCTCCCTGTCACCATCGGGGACAACGTGTGGATCGGCGGCAATGTGGTCCTGCTGCCGGGGGTGACTGTCGGCAGCAACTCGGTGATCGGCGCGGGGAGTGTGGTGTCCAGGGACATTCCCGAATGGGTGGTGGCCGTGGGCAGCCCGTGCCGGGTTGTCCGGAGGATCACGGAGGAGGACCGGAAATACTACTGTAAAGACCGCGTGTTTGACGTGGAGGACTATTGACAGGCGGTGGAATAACGGCAGGCGCAGGATCCGCGCGGAGAAATCCGGCGGAAACTGACGGACCGGCCGTTCAAATCGCTGATAGGAGGAAGATGAACCGCGATGGAGCTTTCTTTTCAACATATATCCGCCCAATACCAGGTGCGGCGCCTCACGGAGGCGGACCTGCCGGAGCTGCTGGCCCTGGCAAAGGACAACCCCACCTACTACCGATACATGGGCGAGGAGCCCACCTTGGAGGGCCTCCAGGGGGACCTGACCAAGCTGCCGCCCCGGACCACAAGCGAGGACAAGTACTTCCTGGGATACTTCCGGGACGGACGGCTGTGGGGCGCGCTGGATCTGATCCTCCATTTTCCCAACCAAGAGACCGCCTTTGTGGGCTGGTTCATCCTGCGAAAGGATATACAGGGTCAAGGCGTGGGCACGGCCCTGATGGGCGAGCTGATGGGCCTCCTGAAGGCCCGGGGGTTCCGGTCCGTCCGCCTGGGGCGGGTGAAGGGCAACCCGGAGAGCGAGGCCTTCTGGGTGAAAAACCAGTTCACCCCCACCGGCGTGGAGACCGACGGGGGCGGCTATACCATTGTTATCATGCAGCGGGAGCTGTGATTATCAGCAAAGAGAAAGGAGACCACTATGGCAAAAGTAACCTTCAAGACCGATCTGTGCAAGGGCTGCGGCCTGTGCGTCAGCGCCTGTCCCAAGCACATTCTGGCCATTGCCAGGGACCAGATCAATCAAAAGGGCTATTCCCCCGCAGTGATGACCAATCAGGAGGAGTGCATCGGCTGCGCGTTCTGCGCCACCATGTGCCCGGACTGCATCATCACCGTGGAGAAGTAAGGAGGACGACATGGCAGAGAGAGTATTGATGAAGGGCAACGAGGCCATCGCGGAGGCCGCCATCCGGGCCGGGTGCCGCCACTATTTCGGCTATCCCATCACCCCCCAGACGGAGGTGGCCGCCTACATGGCCAAGAAGATGCCCAAGATCGGAGGCGTGTTCCTCCAGGCGGAGAGCGAGATCGCGTCCATCAACATGGTCTACGGCGCGGCCGCCGCGGGCATGCGGGTGATGACCTCCTCCTCCAGCCCCGGCATCTCCCTCAAGAGCGAGGGCCTGAGCTACATAGCTGGCTCCGACGTGCCCGCCTTTGTGGTCAACGTCCAGCGGGGCGGCCCGGGCCTGGGGGGCATCCAGCCCAGCCAGTCCGACTACTTCCAGGCCACCAAGGGCGGCGGACACGGGGATTACCGGATGATCGTGCTGGCCCCGGCCTCGGTCCAGGAGATGGCCAGCCTCACCATCAAGGGGTTCAATCTGGCGGACAAGTACCTGATGACCGCCATGATCCTGGCCGACGGCACCATCGGGCAGATGATGGAGCCCATCACCTTCGAGGAGGCGGCCATTGAGACCTACGACAAGCCCTGGGCCCTCACGGGCACCAAGATGGGCAGAAAGCACAACATTGTCAGCTCCCTCTACCTCAAGTCCGACGAGCTGGAGCGGAAGAACTTTGAGCGCTATGAGCGGTACAAGGTGGTGGAGGAGAACGAGGTCATGTACGAGCAGTACATGATGGAGGACGCGGAGATCTGCGTGGCGGCCTTTGGCATCGCCTCCCGGGTGGCCAAGAACGCCGTGGCGCAGGCCCGGCGGGAGGGCGTGAAGGTGGGGCTCATCCGTCCCATCACCCTCTGGCCCTTCCCCAAGGCGGTCCTGCGTCAGGCGGCGGACCAGGTGAAGAGCTTCGTGTGCGTGGAGCTGAACATGGGCCAGATGATCGAGGACGTCCGTCTGGCCACGGAGTGCCGGCGGCCCGTGAGCCTGTGTAACCGGACGGGCGGCATGATCCCCAGCCCAGAGCAGGTGCTCTCCAGCATCCGCGAAGCCCAGAAAGGAGTGAACTGACATGGCAATCGTATTTGAGAAGCCCCACGCCCTCACGGACGCGGTCCTCCACTACTGCCCCGGGTGCCCCCACGGCATCATCCACCGGCTGGTGGCCGAGGCCATCGACAGCCTGGGCATTGAGGGGGATACCATCGGCGTGGCCCCGGTGGGCTGCGCGGTGATGGCCTACGACTACTTTGCCTGCGACATGATCGAGGCCGCCCACGGCCGGGCTCCGGCCACGGCCACGGGCATCAAGCGGTGCCGGCCGGACAGCGTGGTCTTCACCTACCAGGGGGACGGCGATCTGGCCTCCATCGGCATGGCGGAGACCGTCCACGCCGCGGCCCGCAACGAGAACATCACCATCATCTTTGTCAACAACGCCATCTACGGCATGACCGGCGGCCAGATGGCCCCCACCTCCCTGCCCGGTCAGGTGACCCAGACCAGCCCCTACGGCCGGGACGTGAACCACTGCGGCTGGCCCATCAAGGTCTGCGAGCTGCTGAGCACCCTGGAGGGGCCGGAGTACGTGGCCCGGGTGGCGGTGAACAACGTCAAGAACGTGAAGGCTGCGGGCAAGGCCATCCGGAAGGCCTTCCAGAACCAGGTGGAGAAGAAGGGCTTCTCCCTGGTGGAGGTGGTGTCCGCCTGCCCCACCAACTGGGGCATGACGCCCCAGAAGGCCCTGGAGTGGGTGGAGAGCGACATGCTGCCCTACTACCCCCTGGGGGTGTACAAGGACAGATCGGCGGCAAAGGAGGCTGAGGAGAAGTGAAGACAACCCAGATTATGATTGCCGGCTTTGGCGGACAGGGGATTCTGTTCGCGGGAAAATTCCTGGCCTACAAGGGCCTGCTGGAGGACCTCCAGGTCTCCTGGCTGCCCTCCTACGGCCCGGAGATGCGGGGCGGCACCGCCAACTGCAACGTCATCCTCTCCGAGGAGAGCGTGGGCTCCCCCATCATCACCAATCCGGACGTGCTCATCGCCATGAACCTGCCCAGTCTGCAAAAGTACGTGGACGCGGTGGTCCCCGGCGGGCAGATCTACGTGGACGCCACCCTGATCGGGGAGAAGGTGGGCCGCGATGATGTGGCGGTCTTCTACATCCCCGCCACCCAGATGGCCAACGACGCGGGCGTGCCCACCCTGGCCAACATGGTGATGATGGGCCACGTGCTGAAAAATCACCCGGAGCTCACCTTTGAGGGCACAGAGGAGACGGTGGCCAAGCTGGTGCCTCCCCAGAAGGCCCAGCTGGTGGAGCTGAACATGAAGGCCCTCCAGGCGGGACGGGACTACCAGTGATCCGCCGCGGCTTTGACGGCGGCGAGGAGCTGCTGAAGCCCTCCCATCTCGCGCAGCCGGTGGAGGGCTTCCCCAAAACCGTGCTGGTGACCTTCCAGCGGAAGGTGGCGGAGGCGCTGCAAGAGCGTTTCCCCGTGGAGACCGTCAGTACGGTTAACGCCTGCGTGAAGATTCCGGTTTACCGTTTTTCCTGCCAGGGTCATACCCTGGGGCTGTATCTCAGCACCCTGGGCGGCCCCGCAGCAGTGGGGATTCTGGAGGAGATCTGGGTCAAGGGCGCGGAGAAGGTCCTGTTCTTCGGGTCCTGCGGCGGGCTGGACCCGGACCTGCCCGCCGGGCATCTGGTCGTTCCCACCGCCGCCTACCGGGACGAGGGGACCAGCTTCCACTACCTGCCGGCCTCGGACTACGTGGAGATCCCCACGGCGGACCGGCTGGCGGCAATCTTCGACGAGCTGGCCCTGCCCTATGTCAAAACCAAAACCTGGACCACGGACGCCATCTACCGGGAGACGCCCGGAAAAGTGGCGGAGCGCCGGGCGGAGGGCTGCGGCGCGGTGGAGATGGAGTGCGCCTCCGTCATGGCCGCCGGACAGTTCCGGGGAAAAGAGGTCTATCAGTTTTTGTATACGGCGGACAGCCTGGCGGGGAGCCAATGGGAGCAGGGGCTTCTGGGCCAGACGCCGGCGTCCGAATACGAACGGTATCTGTCCGTCGCTCTGGAGACGGCGATCCGGCTTTGAGGAGAATGCTGATGAAGATTTCCTGTATTCAGATGGACATGCGCCTGGGGGCGGCGGACGAAAACTTCGCCCACGCCGAGGCGCTCATCCGGGAGGCCGTAAGCAGAGAGCGCCCGGACGTGGCGGTGCTGCCGGAGACCTGGAACACCGGGTTCTTCCCCCAGGATCTGACCGCCTGCGCGGACCGGGACGGGGCGCGGACCAAGGCCGTGTTCTCCGCCCTGGCCAGGGAGCTGAGCGTGAACATCGTCTGCGGCAGCGTGGCCAACCGGAGGGGGGACGGGTTCTGCAACACGGCCTATGTCTTTGACCGCTCCGGCGAGGCGCTGGCGGAGTACGACAAGACCCACCTGTTCACCCCCTCCGGGGAGCACCATGCCTTCCGGGCCGGGGACCGCACCTGCCGGTTCCAGCTGGACGGCAAAAAGTGCGGCCTCATCATCTGCTACGACATCCGGTTCCCGGAGCTGACCCGGACCCTGGCTCTGGAGGGGGTGGACCTCCTCTTTGTAGTAGCCCAGTGGCCGGAGAAGCGGACCATGCACCTGGAGACCCTGGCCCGTGCCCGTGCCATTGAGAACCAGATGTTCCTGGCCCTGTGCAACAGCGTGGGCGCGGCGGGGGAGACCCGCTGCGGCGGACACAGCGCCGTCATTGACCCCTGGGGCGAGTACCTGGCCCGGGCCTGGGACGGGGAGGAGACCATCACCGGCGAGGCGGATTTCTCGGTAATCGAGGACATCCGCGCCTCCATCAATGTCTTCCGGGACCGGCGGCCGGAGCTGTACCATATGTAGAGCGGCTTTTCTGTTCTTTTCTTTATGAATAAAGAAAAGAACCAAAAGAAACACTTTTTACAGGTGTTCTATCGTAAAATACACCCATAGGGTGTAAAAGTTCTTTTTGATCCTTTTTCTTTCAAGAAAAAGGATGAATACCAAAACCGAAAGGCGGATGCAATCATGTCTTACGAATTTCCCGTAACCCGCACCACCACCCCCAAGGCCAAGCCGGACCAGTCCAACCTGGGCTTTGGCAAGTACTTCACCGACCACATGTTCATCATGGACTACGACGAGGGCCAGGGCT
>OFHO01002552.1_pt1 | contig 10935 bp, 10 predicted proteins | sample 1521531 | NCBI WGS metagenome assembly OFHO01 (sample SAMEA3504124, study PRJEB24116) | mouse gut metagenome | biome: mouse gut; feature: mouse-associated habitat; material: faeces | place: Denmark | collected 2011
TACTTTCCCGGAGACACCACTGTAAATCCCGGCGGTCTGCAGTATAAAATTTGTATCAATCATATAGTAAGCAGAGGAACATTCATTATGGCAAAATATCTGGTAATCGTAGAGTCACCGGCGAAAGTGAAGACTATCAAGAAATTCTTGGGCTCCAACTATCAAGTGGCTGCCAGCAACGGACATGTCCGCGACCTCCCCAAGAGTTCCCTGGGGATAGACGTGGAGCATGACTATGAGCCTAAGTACATCACCATCCGCGGAAAGGGCGACATCCTGGCGAACCTGCGCAAGGAAGTCCGCAAAGCCGAGAAAATCTATCTTGCAACCGACCCTGACCGGGAGGGGGAGGCCATCTCCTGGCATCTGCTCTATGCCCTGAAGCTGGAGGAGAAGCTGAAGGAGAAGAAGGTCTACCGCATCACCTTCAATGAGATCACCAAGAACGCGGTGAAGGAATCCTTAAAGAACGCCAGGGAGATCAACATGAACCTGGTGGACGCCCAGCAGGCCCGCCGCATGCTGGACCGCATGGTGGGCTACCGCATTTCCCCTTTATTATGGAAGAAAGTCAAACGGGGCCTGAGCGCCGGGCGGGTGCAGTCCGTGGCCCTGCGCATCATCTGCGACAGGGAGGAGGAGATCGACGCCTTCATCCCGGAGGAATACTGGACCCTGGACGTGAACCTGGACGTGAAGGGGGAGAAGAAGCCCATCTGCGCGAAGTACTACGGAAGTGTAGGCGAAAAGAAAGGCATAGCCTGCAAGGAGGAGGCCGACAGGATCATGGCTTCCCTGAAAGGCGCGGAATACACCGTCAGGGAGGTGAAGAAGGGAGAGCGGCACAAGAAGCCGCCCCTGCCCTTTACCACATCCACCCTCCAGCAGGAGGCCAGCCGGGCCCTGAACTTCTCCACCCAGAAGACCATGCGCCTGGCCCAGCAGCTCTACGAGGGCGTGGACATAGAGGGGGAGGGAACCGTAGGCCTGATTACCTACCTGCGTACCGACTCCACCCGTGTCTCCAGGGAGGCCGAGGACATGGCGGCAGAGTTTATCGCCGCCCAGTACGGCAAAAAGTACCTGGCGGAGGCCGCGGGGGAGAAGAAGAACAGCCAGAAGATACAGGACGCCCATGAGGCCATCCGCCCCACGGATCTGAACCGGATTCCCACTGCGATCAAGGAGCAGCTGCCCAGAGACCTGTTTAGGCTCTTTCAGCTGTTCCGGAAGCGCTTCGTGGCCAGCCGCATGAGCCTGGCGGAATACGAGACCACCTCCGTCCGCATCCAGGCGGCAGACCAGATTTTCACCGTGTCCGCCTCGGCTATGAAGTTCGACGGATTTCTAAGCGTATATAATCCCGCCGACGAGGAGAAGGAGGAGAACGCCCTGACCGTAGGGCTTAGTAAGGACAGCGTCCTCACCTTTGCCTCCTTCAACCCCGGGCAGCATTTCACCCAGCCCCCGGCCCATTACACCGAGGCGTCCCTGGTAAGGGCCTTAGAAGAGCTTGGCATAGGCCGCCCCAGCACCTACGCCCCTACGATCACCACCATCCTGGCCCGGCGCTATGTGGTGAAGGAGGAGAAGAACCTCTATGTCACGGAGCTGGGCGAGGTGGTGAACCACATGATGAAGGAGGCCTTCCCCTCCATCGTGGACGTACACTTCACCGCCAGCATGGAGGCTTTGCTGGACAGCGTGGAGGAGGGGGACGTGAAATGGAAGACGGTGGTGTCGAATTTCTACCCCGACCTGGATGAGGCGGTGCAGTCGGCGGAAAAGGAGCTGGCGGAGGGGTCCATCGCGGACGAGGTCAGCGATGAGGAATGCGACCTCTGCGGCCGGATGATGGTGATCAAGTACGGCCCCCACGGCAGGTTTCTGGCCTGCCCCGGCTTCCCGGAGTGCCGCAACACTAAGCCCTACTTCGAGAAGATCGGCGTGGCCTGTCCCAAGTGCGGCAAGGACGTGGTGCTGAAGAAGACCAAGAAGGGCAGGAAGTACTACGGCTGCATCGACAATCCGGAATGCGACTTCATGTCCTGGCAGAAGCCCTCCGGAGAGAGCTGCCCCCGCTGCGGCGGGCCCCTTCTGATCAAGGGGAATAAGCTGGTGTGCAGCGATGCCCAGTGCGGCTACCATATTCTGTCTGAATTGTCAAACAAATCTGGCTAAATGCGAAAATTTTGACTGTTTGTGCATTGTAATCTGATTTTATTTGTGATATGATAGGATTGCATATGAACTGACGGTCAGGAATGGGGGAGTCTGCCATCCGCGGGCCGGTGTGGTGCATGGGACAAAAGCGGAGGAAGGCGAATGAGTAGCGTACAGCTTCTGGATAAGACCAGAAAAATCGGTAAACTGTTGCACAATAACAATTCCAGCAAGGTGGTGTTCAACGACATCTGCAAGGTGATGCGTGAAATCCTGGAGTCCAATGTGCTGGTCATCAGCCGCAAGGGCAAGGTGCTGGGGGTGGACAAGTCAGAGGGGATTGATTCCATTACCGAGCTGATAGACGAGAATGTGGGCGGCTTCGTGGATGCCATGCTCAATGAAAGGCTCCTGGGCGTGCTTTCCACCAAGGAGAACGTGAACCTGGAGACATTGGGGTTCGAGAGCCCGGATATCCGCAGGTTCCAGGCAATCATCACGCCGATTGAGATCGCGGGCGAGAGGCTGGGGACGCTCTTCATCTACAAATGCGACAGGCAGTACGAGATAGACGATATCATCCTCTGCGAGTACGGCACTACGGTGGTGGGGCTGGAGATGCCCCGGGCCATCAACGAGGAGAGCGCGGAGGAGAGCCGCAAGGTGGCGGTGGTAAAATCCGCGATCAGCACCCTTTCCTTCTCCGAGATGGAGGCCGTCACCCATATCTTCGACGAGCTGAACGGCATGGAGGGGATTCTGGTGGCCAGCAAGATTGCGGACAGGGTGGGGATCACCCGCTCCGTCATCGTCAATGCCCTGCGCAAATTCGAGAGCGCGGGTGTGATAGAGTCCCGGTCCTCGGGCATGAAGGGGACATATATCAAGGTGCTCAACGATGTGCTGTTCGACGAGATAGAGGAGCTGAAGCGCCAGAGCCAGCGTGGGCAGTAGAGCATACACGACAAAAAGATAAAAGACTACAAGCCAAAAGGATTTGGGAGGCCCGGGCGGCCGAAATGTAGGGAGAGATAAAGGGATTTATTGAAAAGGGCAATAAGTCCCTTTTTATATGTTCCTGATGAGCCCGGAATCCTGCTATTCCGAAAAAATCTGTGGGAAATTCAGTAATTTCGTATTAGGGTATTGTTTTTTTCGCGGAAAGATATTACAATAGGTTAATGTGGAGAAAGCGTGCATTGATTCTTGCTTTGATTACATAGAGATAATCGGGAACAGAAAGGAGAATATCATGTTTCAATCAAAGGTATTCGATTATGTGAATGTACTGGACAGAGCGGCAGACGCCAGCTGGATGCGCAATGAAGCGATCGGGAATAATCTTTCCAATGTAGACACGCCGGGATATAAGAGACAGGATGTGGCATTTGAGGATGTGCTCAGGCAGGCTCTGGGCAAGAGCACTTACAGATCCATGGATGCCAAGGTGTCCGGCCTGGATCTGAGGAGGCTGACGGGCAAGGTCTATACGGATCACGCGGCCTTTTCCTACCGCCTGGACGGAAACAATGTGGATTCGGATACGGAGGGCGTCATGCTGGCACAGAACCAGTTGAAGTATCAGGGCCTCATAACCAGCATCAACCAGGAATTCACCAATCTGCAGACGGTGATGAAGTAAGAGAAGAGGAGATAGGAAAATGGGTTTGTTTTCTGCTTTCAATATCAATGCCACCGGCATGACGGCGGAGAGATACCGCATGGACATCATTTCGGAGAACGTGGCCAATGCCAATACCACCCGCACGGCGGACGGAAGCCCTTACCGCCGCAAAGTGGTATCCTTTGAGGAGAAGACCGAGAGGCGGCCGTCCTCCTTCAGCCACATATTCAACAAGACGCTCCATGAGCACAATGGTTTCGTGCAGCAGACCGGCACGGGCGTACGGGTGTCCGGCGTGTACGAAGATCATGTCACGGAGATGAACATGGCCTACGACCCCTCCCATCCGGATGCGGACGAGAACGGCTATGTGACCTACCCCAATGTGAACATCATCACGGAGATGACCAATATGATAGATGCCAGCCGCGCCTATGAAGCGAACTCTACCGCATTCAACGCCACAAAGGCCATGGCACAGAAAGGGCTGGAGATAGGGTCTTAAGCCCCGGAAAGGCATAGGGAACCTGCGGGAGCGCGGAAATAGTGAGTGAAGGAGACATACATATTATGGATTTAGCGGCGATAACAGGCCTGGAGAGGGTTTCGGGCTTAAATGGCGTAACTTCATCAGGGGGCGTAGAGCGCACATCCCTGACCGGAACCCTGACGGATAAAGAGGAGAAGGTGGAGGGCAGTCTGTTCGATGCGTTCCTGAACAGTGCCATTGACAATATAAAGACGACTAACAGCTATCTCTCCAAGGCGGAGGATGAAAAAATCAGGTTTGCCATGGGCGAGACGGAGAATTTCCATGACCTGACCATAGCCCTGCAGAAAGCGTCCACAGCCCTGCAGTACACTGTGGCTGTCCGGGACAGACTGCTGGATGCCTACAAGGAACTGATGCAGATGCAGATCTGACGGATGGTTCCCGTGAGAAAGGTGCGGGGGCAGGCATGAAAGGCATGGAATTTAGAATGACTAGGAGAGAAGCACCATGGCTGAGAAGCTAAAAGAATTACCGGGCAAAGCGCTGGAGTGGTGGAATAAATTTACGAGCAGGCAGAAGACGATTATCATAGCCATTGTCGCAATCGTAATATTTACTTTTGCCATCATCGTTTATACGTTTTCCAGGCCCCAGTACACAAGGCTCGGTACATATGAGAGCAGCAAGACCGCTGCGGAGATTGTAAAGATATTGGATGATGCCGGCATCACGCACAAAGAGAGCACGGACGCGATGACGATCGATGTGCTTACCAGCCAGCTGTCCCAGGCCAACCTGGCAATCGCCACGGAAGGATATGTGCCGGACAGCCTGAAATACACCGATGTCGTAGAGACGGGCATGTCCGTCACGTCATCGGATCGTGAGGCCATGCAGACGACTTTCTACGAGCACCAGCTGGAGAACATGTTCTCCAAGACCATGCCGGTAAAGGATGTCAGCATCAAAATAAACAGGGCATCCAATTCCGGGAGGCTGAGCGATTCCGATACAGATGCCTACGCCACCATCACGGTGACGGTGACGGATGACTTCAACGCGGCCAACGCCACGGCCATGGCCAAGGCAGCAGCCACCGCGCTGGGCAATGACAGCACGGCGAACATCACCATCATCGATCAGAACTTCAACCTGCTGTTCGCCGGAGGGGACGACTATTCCTCCATGGGGATTGCCAGCTCCATGCAGGAGCTGCAGACCCAGGCGGAGGCCATGGTGACCAATCAGGTGAAGAAGGTTCTGATTGGTACGAAGCAGTTCAATGAGGTGGAGGTAAGCAGCCATCTTTCTGTGGATTTTTCCGACTACAACAAGAAGGTGACCGAGTATTACGCCAATGAGGGCCGCGAGGTCGGCATGCCCAGCCATGAGGACACCTTTACCACCGAGAGCGACGGCAGCGTAGCCGGGATACCCGGCACGGATTCCAACACGGAGAACGACAACTACACCGGATACGATTATCTGGGCACAGGAGGCGGCAGCAGCTCATCAGAGGAGCGGTCTGTGGATTACCAGAACAATATGTCCGAGACCAATACCGTCACCCCGGCGGGGAGCATCGATTACGATAATTCTTCCATATCTGTAGCGCTGATCAAATATCGTGAATATTATGAAGAGAATGTAGAGAGGCAGGGCCTCCTGGAGGGAATCACCTGGGAAGAGTTCAAGGAAAACAACCGGGCGGACGTCAAGCAGGAAGTGGACGCAGATGTCGTCCAGATGGTGGCCTATGCCAGCGGAATCGATGCCAGCAGGGTCGTGGTGGTCTCCTATGAATCCCCCCTGTTCTATGACAAGGAGGGCTTTTTCGAGACTGTAGATACCACGGATATCCTGAGCATCGTGATGATCGTACTGATTCTGGGCCTGCTGGCCTTTGTGATCCTGCGCAGCATGGGCACGAAGAAGAAAGCGGCCGTGGAGGAGGAGCCGGAGCTGTCCGTGGAGGATATGCTGCAGTCCACGCCTCCGGAGCCTGAGGTGGAGAACATCGATGTGGAGACGAAATCCGACACCCGCAAGCTGGTGGAGAAGTTCGTGGACGAGAATCCCGAGGCGGCGGCGAACCTGCTGCGCAACTGGCTGAACGAGGACTGGAGCTGACAGGGAAGAAGAGCATTTCAATGGAAATGAGGTACATATATGCCAAATAGTGCGACAAGCGAAATGGGATTCAAGGGGGTCCAGAGAGCGGCCATCCTGCTGATTTCCCTGGGGCCGGAGCGCTCTGCCGGAATTTTCAAACATTTAAAAGAAGAAGAGATCGAGGAGATGACGCTGGAGATTGCCAATATCAGAAGCGTGACGCCTCAGGTGAAGGAAGCGGTCATCACCGAGTTCTACGAGCTGTGCCTGGCCCAGCAGTACATCGCGGAGGGCGGCATCGGCTATGCAAAGGATCTGCTGGAGAAGGCGCTGGGCTCCGAGAAGGCCATGGATGTCATCGGCAAGCTGACGGCGTCCCTGCAGGTGAAGCCTTTCGAATTCGTGCGCAAGACGGATGCCACCCAGCTGATCAACTTCATTCAGGACGAACATCCCCAGACCATCGCCCTGATACTGTCCTATCTGGCTCCCAGCCAGTCGGCGCTGGTGATGTCTGCCCTGCCGCCGGAGAGACAGGCCGATGTGGCCAGGCGTATCGCCGTCATGGACCGCACCAGCCCGGACATCATCAAGGAGGTGGAGAAGGTGCTGGAGTCCAAGCTGGCAAGCCTTGTGAACCAGGACTACACCATCATCGGCGGCGTGGACGCTGTGGTGGAGATTCTGAATACGGTAGACCGCGGCACGGAGCGCCATATCATGGAGACTCTGGAAGTGGAAGCGCCGGAGCTGGCGGAGGAGATCAGGAAGAAGATGTTCGTGTTCGAGGATATCCTGCTTCTGGACGACAGGGCCATCCAGCGCGTGCTGCGTGACGTGGAGAACAACGACCTTACCATGGCCATGAAGAGCACCAAGGACGAGGTGAAGGAGGCAATCTTCAACAACATGTCCAAGCGTCTGGCCGTCATGATCAAGGAAGACATGGACTTCATGGGCCCTGTGCGCATGAAGGATGTAGAGGAAGCCCAGCAGAAGATCGTCAATGTCATCAGGAAGCTGGAGGATTCCGGCGAAATCGTGATTTCCAGAGGCGGAGGTGACGAAATCGTTGTCTAGTAATCTGGTAAAACAATTCTTCATGACATTGCCAGAGGATAAAGAGAAGCTGGTAATCGACAATAACGACCGGATCCGCAGACGGCTGGAGGAACTCTCCAGAGGCGAGGGGAATCCGGAGGGCGGGTTCGTGTCCGGACTCGCCATAGCGGATGTGATAGAGGCGCCGGAGGATGCCACCGGAAATGTCATCAAGGCCCAGGACGAGGCAAAGGAGCTGCTGGAGCAGTCCAGGGCGGAGGCGGAAGAGCTGCGCGCCCAGGCTCAGGCGGAGGCGGAGCGCATCCTGGAGGAGGCAAGGGCCCAGGCCCAGGCGGAGAAGCAGCAGGTATTGGAGCAGGCGAAGCAGCAGGGATACATGGAGGGCATGAGTAGGGCCCAGGCCCATGAGGGCGCCATGGAGCAGGAGTACCAGGAGAAGGCCAGGCTGCTGGAGGAGGAATATGAGCAGCAGATAGAGATGCTGGAGCCCAATCTGGTAGAAGCCATTACGGGAATCTATGAGCATATCTTCCATGTGGAGCTGTCCTCCTACCGGGAGATACTGATGGGCCTGATTTCCGATGTGCTGCACAAGCTGGACGGGAGCAGGAGCTTCATCATCCATGTGTCAAAGGATGATTACGCCTATGTGAACATGCAGAAGAAGCAGATGCTGACAGGCGCTGTCTCCGAGAGCGTCAGCGTGGACGTGGTGGAGGATGCCACCGTCGGCCGGAACGAGTGCATGATTGAGACGGAGAACGGCATCTTTGACTGCGGGCTGGGCACACAGCTGTCGGAGCTGAAAAAGAGGCTCAGGCTGCTCGCCTGGTCAAGGGAGGAATGATTCTTTGCGGCAGGTTACTGTAGACTTCGCAAAATATGATAGATTGAACGAGGAAACCTTCTATAAGAAGAAGGGCAAGGTCGTCAATGTGGTGGGGCTGACCATCGAGTCCGCCGGGCCTGATGCCAGGCTTGGGGATATCTGTGAAATCGTGCCGGAGGGCGGTGAGAAGCCCATCCTGGCGGAGGTGGTAGGCTTCAAGGACAGGAAGACCCTGCTTATGCCTTACGACAATGTGGACGGCATCGGCCTGGGCTGCATTGTGGAGAACACGGGCAATCCCCTGCGGGTGCCGGTCAGCGAGGCTTTGCTTGGCAAAGCGCTGAACGGGCTTGGAGTTCCGGTGGACGGGACACAGGTCGACGGCGTGCCGTATTTGGTGGAGGCTGCGCCCCCCGACCCCATGAGCAGGAAGATCATCGATTCCGTGCTTCCCCTGGGCGTGAAGGCTGTGGACGGCTTGATTACCGTGGGCAAGGGCCAGCGTATCGGCATATTCGCCGGCTCCGGCGTAGGAAAGTCCACCTTGATGGGAATGTTCGCCCGCAATACCAAGGCGGATATCAATGTCATCGCTTTGATTGGGGAGCGGGGCAGAGAGGTGCGCGAATTCATAGAGCGGGATTTGGGCGAGGAGGGCATGCGCCGCTCGGTGGTAGTGGTGGCCACCTCCGACAGGCCGGCCCTGGAGAGGAACAAGGCGGCGAAGACCGCCACGGCCATCGCGGAGTATTTCCGGGACAGGGGCAAGGATGTGCTGCTTATGATGGATTCACTGACCCGTTTCTCCATGGCCCAGAGGGAGATTGGTCTGGCCAGCGGCGAGCCGCCGGTGACGAGAGGATATCCCCCCAGCGTATATTCGGAGATGCCCAAGCTCCTGGAGCGGGCCGGATGCGCGGCAAGGGGTTCCATCACAGGCCTGTATACGGTGCTGGTGGACGGGGACGACTTCAACGAGCCCATCACCGACACGGCCCGGAGCATCCTGGACGGCCACATCATGCTGGACAGGAAATTAGGGCATAAGAACCACTATCCCGCCATAGATATCCTACAGAGCATTTCCAGATGCATGTCCCAGATTGCGTCCAAGGAGCACAAACAGGCCGCAGGGAAGCTGAAAAACGTCCTTGCCACCTACAATGAGGCGGAAGACCTGATCAATATCGGCGCGTACAAGAGCGGCAGCAACCAGTCCATCGACTACGCCATTTCCAAGATCGAGGCGGTGAATCAGTTCCTCTGCCAGGACGTGGACGAGAAATTCAGTTTTGAGGACAGTGTGGCAATGCTCCGGAGGCTGTTCTGAATCGGACAGAAGACGGCATAGCACGGTATGTGCGGTAAAGAGGGAATGAAATGGCGAGATTTCGATATTCCATGCAGAGCATTCTGAACATAAAGATGAAGATGGAGACCCAGGCGAAGCAGGAATTCTCCACGGCCCGGGCGGCCCTGGACGAGGAGGAGGAGCGTCTGCAGGCCCTGTACGACAGGAAGAGCGGCTATGAGGAGGCCGGGACGAAGCTGTTGTGCGGCACGCTGAAGCTGCGGGAGATCAATGAGAACAAGATGGCGATCCGATGCATGGAGGATTACATAGATAAGCAGCGTATCAGCGTGAGCATGGCGGAAGAGAAGCTGGAGAGGGCCAGGGAGCGTCTTGCGGAGGTCCGGATGGAGCGCAAGACCCATGAGAAATTGAAAGAAAAGGCTTTCGATGCCTTCCTCATGGAGGAGAAGAGGCAGGAGAGCAAGGAGATAGATGAGCTGACCAGCTATACCTATGGGCAGCGCAGAAGTGAGGAGAGCGCAAGGAGCGTATCCGTTTAGGAGATTATCATATGGCAACAAAGGAATTGAACCCTGTGGCCGCGGCGGCAGAGGAGGAAAAGGCAAAGCTTAAGGAAGAGAAGAAGAAATTCCGGCAGGAGCAGAAGGCCCAGAAGAAGGAGGCCAAAAAGCGGGCGGCAGAGATTGCGAAGCAGGAGGAGGCATTGGGAGAGGACGGCGGCAACGGCCTTGTCACCTTTTTCGCGACCCTGCTGATCGTGATTCTGTGGCTGGCTATTGTCTGCGTGGTGATCAAGATGGATGTGGGCGGCTTCGGAAGCAGCGTCCTGACGCCCATCCTGAAGGATGTGCCTGTCATTAACAAGATACTGCCCTCCAAATCCCTTCCCGCCTCGGAGGAGAATACGGATTCCGAGAGCTACGGGGGATATGACAGCATGGAGGAGGCCGTGGCCTACATCAGGCAGCTGGAGCTGGAGCTGGAGAGAGAGCAGACATCCTCCAAGGATAAGGACACGCAGATTGACGGGCTGAAGGCGGAGGTGCTGCGCCTCCAGGAATTTGAGCAGAAGCAGGCGGAATTCCAGCGCATCCAGACGGAATTTCTGGAGGAAGTGGTGTACTCGGAGAAGGGCCCCGGCCCGGAGGAGTACAAGAAGTTCTATGAGGCGGCGAACCCTGCCTCATGGGAATATGTCTACAGACAGGTAGTCACACAGCTGGAGGCGGATCAGGAAGTTCAGGATTATGCCAAGGCCTATGCCGAGATGAAGCCGAAAGAGGTGGCTGGAGTCTTCGAGGAGATGACGGACAATCTGGATCTGGTGGCGAAGATAC
>OFHO01002560.1_pt1 | contig 10915 bp, 8 predicted proteins | sample 1521531 | NCBI WGS metagenome assembly OFHO01 (sample SAMEA3504124, study PRJEB24116) | mouse gut metagenome | biome: mouse gut; feature: mouse-associated habitat; material: faeces | place: Denmark | collected 2011
CCCCCCCGCCACAGGCGGCGGTACCAGTCGAAGGTGCAGGTGATGCGGCCGAAGTCGCGGCCCGTATTGCCCAGCACGCGCGGGTACCATTTGGCCTCCAGCTTGACGAAGACGCCCCGGAAAGCATTGAACGAGACGTCGCGCGTGTCGTATTGCGCGAAGATGCCGATGTGGGTGTTCAGCGCGTCGGGTTTCTCGCCCGTCGATTCGATGTAGTTCGAGAAAGGGTCCTGCAAGGCGGGGTCGTAGCGCCCCTCGGTCCACAGTTCGTAGAGCCGGCCCAGGTTGCCGCCGGGCACGGCGCCGCCGGCCGCCACCTCGTCCGCGATGGCGTCGAGGCGCCCGGCCATGCCGCTCGAAGCGTATTTCGCACCCGAGTAGTCGAAGCCGCCGCTCACGCCCAGGAAGAGCTCCCGCCATACGGACATGCCGTAGTCGATGTTCATGGTGCCGATGGTCGTGGTGAGCGCCTGTTTGTATCCGTTGGCGCCGTCGGTCCAGCCGACGCCGTAAAAATCGCCCGGGTAGTGTACGAAAGCTCCCGAGTAGTTCAGTTTCTGTTTGTTGCCGTTGAAGATATTCTGGCCCGAGAAGCGTAGCGTGATGTACTTCTTGGTCGTGACGTAGCCGTAGATCGAAATGTCGGAGGGTGCCGTGACCGTATCCGTGCGGTCGCGGCGGTAGAGGCCCGCCACGAGGAAGCCGAGGCCCAGCCCCGTGTCCGACGCGTAGCTCGGGCCCGGAGCGATGCTCCAGTCGATCCGTTTCTCGAAGGTGCGGTCTACGTTCGAACGGCTGTAATAGTCGATGATGCGGCGGATCAGCCCGGGGCGTTTGACCGCGGCGGCGGTCGTATCCGCCGTGTTCAGGCTCGTCGCTGCGCCGTCGCACCGCGTGCTGTCGGCTGCGGTCACGGGGGAGCTTTCGGCCGGACCGATCCGGTCGATGGTCCCGGCCGTCGCGTGGAGGTTGTCCCGCGCATGCAGGACCGGCTGCTGCGCCCGCGTCGCTGCGGCCCAGAGCAGGCAGCAGAGCAGCGGCAGTATGCGTTTTGTGCGATCCATTCTGTGGGATTGTCCCGGGCAAAGGTACGATTATTTTCACTTGCAGCAAAACGAATACCCGCACGGCCGCGCGATCGGAGTTTTGCGACACGAACGGCGACTTGCGCGACAGCGGGGGCGGACGGCATTGCGGACCGTGGCGGCGGAGACAAAAAAATCCCCGCGGCCGTTGCGGCTGCGGGGAATTGCGGTGCGCAGGCATGCCTGCGGCTACTTGAGGTGCAGTTTGTTGCGGATGTCCTTCGGAATCGCGTTCTTGTTCACGATGATCGAGGTGGTCTTGTAGGCCACGAACGGACGCGAGAAGTAGTAGTAACCGGCATACGGAGGCAGTACGTCCCACGAGTTGAGCACCTTGAAGAAGGGGTTGCCCGCCTGATCGTGCGCCGTGCCCACGATCACCATGCCGTGGTCGTCGGTGGTCTCGTAGTTGTCGAAAGCGGTCTGGCGCATCTCCTGCGTGATGATCTTCTCCTTCACGGGGCGGTCGAACTTGTAGAGTGCGGCCTCCTTCTCGGCATCGGTGAGGTCACCCCACTTCTCGGCTTCGGAGCCGTCCAGACCGTCGATGTCCTCGTCGGGCACGATGCCGATCGCCTTGGTGCGGCTGAAGCCCTTCTCGCTCACGTCGGTGGCCCACTCGATGGGGTAGTTGTTGGCCAGGGCGTTGTCCACGATGGCCATCATCTCGTCGAGCGTGACGTTGTAGACCGTGCCCCACATCCAGTTGTCGGGAACTTCGAGTATGAACTGCGTGTGGAACGGATGGTGGGTATAGGAGCCGACGCTCACGTAGTCGTTGATGTCGATGGGAAGCGACGCGGCGAACGACTGGGGCGTGTACTCCTTGCCGTTGTAGGTGAACGTCTCGGGCATGACGCCGAAGTACTCGTCGAGGATGGCGTCGAAGCCGCGCTCCCAGGCTGTGGAGAGGGGTTTCGACGTGCGGTCGGCCACCTCGATCACGGTGTCGAGGTAACTTTTCAACACCTCGGCCAGCTCATGGAAGTCGGGTTTGTCGGTGCCGTAGTTCAGGCCGGGATAGACCTCGAACGGCACGATGCCGTGGGCCTTGATGCCCTCCGTCACATCGCAGGCCGCGCCGCCCTGGGCCCAGTTGATGTGGCCGTGCATGCGCACGTACTTGCGGGCCTTGTCCTTGTAGGCGTTGCGCACGACCCACATTTCCGAGAGGTGGGGCGCCTCGGCGCCGGTGCGCAGGATTTCGCCTTCAAGGAACGAAATCGTAGAGAAACACCAGCAGGTGCCGCTGCGGTGCTGGTTCTTCACGGGGGTGATGGGCACGACTTTCGTGTCGGTGAAGACGTAGCCTTCGCCTTCCCCGGCCGGGGTGTCGGTCGTCTGAGCCGCTGCCGTGCCGGCGAAGCACAGCGCGAGGGCGGCGATGATGAGGTTCGTTTTCATTTTATCGTTTTTTTTGGTTTAAGTTCGTTCTGCATGCGGCCCCTGTGTCGTGGCCGCCGGGCTGTTCCGGCTGTATCGGCTTTCCGGTCTTTTCCGGTCCGCACCGGTCTGGGCCGGGGGTTATTTCTTCGAGGCGGCCACGATCTTGCGGCATGCTTCGAGCGTCAGCTCCTCGGGCACCGTGCCTTTCGGCAGGCGGTAGTTCTTGCCCTTGTATGCGATGTAGGCGCCGTAGCGGCCGTTTCTGACCAGCATGTCGGGGTCCTCGTCGAAGGTCTTGAGCGGCGTGTGGGCTGCGGCGGCCGCGGCCTGGTGCGCACGGAGCAGCTCCACGGCGCGATCGTAGGAGATCGTGTAGGGGTCGTCGCCCTTGGCCAGCGAGGCGAACGACTTGCCGTGGCGGACGTAGGGGCCGTATTTGCCGATGCCGACCATCAGGTCCTCGCCGTCGAGCTTGCCCACCGAACGGGGCAGGGCGAAGAGCTCCAGCGCCTCGTCGAGCGTGATCGACTCGATGAGCTGGCCCTTCTTGAGCGAGGCGAAGCGTCCCTTCTCGCCCTCGGCGCCCTCGATTTCGACCATCGGGCCGTAGCGGCCGATGCGTGCTTTCACGGTGCGCCCCGTCTCGGGATCGGTGCCCAGGATGCGCGACTGCGACGATTTGTCGTTCTGCTTCTCGATGGCCTTGTGCACCATGTCGTGGAACGGGCCGTAGAATGCGCCGATCATGCGGTCCCAGGTGATTTCGCCCTCGGCGATGCGGTCGAACTCCTTCTCGACATTGGCCGTGAAGTTGTAGTCCATGATGGGCTGGAACTGCGCTTCGAGGTAGTCGTTCACCACCATGCCGATGTCGGTGGGCTGGAGGCGGTTTTTCTCCTTGCCGCAGTTCTCGGTGAGGGTCTTCTCGTCGATGCGTCCGCCGGCCAGGGTCAGCTGCGTGTAGTTGCGCTTCTGGCCCTCCTTGTTCTGCTTGACCACATAGCCGCGGTTGATGATCGTGGTGATCGTCGGGGCGTAGGTCGAGGGGCGTCCGATGCCCAGCTCCTCAAGTCGCTTGACGAGCGAGGCTTCGTTGTAGCGGGCCGGGGCCTGTGTGAAGCGCTCGGTGGCGGTGATCTGCACGGCGGTCAGCGGGTCGCCCGGCGCCATCTTCGGCAGCAGGCCCTCGCCGCTCTGCTCGGTCTGCTCGTCGTCGGTGGACTCGGAGTAGAGACGCAGGAAACCGTCGAAGCGCACCACTTCGCCCTGGGCCGTGAATTGCAGCGGCGAGGTCGTGATGTCGATGGTGACCGTCGTGCGGTCGATTTCGGCGCACACCATCTGCGAGGCCACGGTGCGCTTCCAGATCAGGTCGTAGAGACGCTTCTCGGCCGACGTGCCCTCGATCGACTGGCGGTCGATGTACGACGGACGGATGGCCTCGTGCGCCTCCTGCGCGCCCTTGGTCTTGGTCTTGTAGTTGTGCCACGACGAGTAGCGTTCGCCGAAGAGCTTGGTGATCTCCTCCTTGCACTGGGCCAGCGCCTGTTGCGAGAGGTTCACCGAGTCGGTACGCATGTAGGTGATCAGACCCTGCTCGTAGAGGTGCTGCGCCACCGACATGGTCTGCGACACGGACATTCCGAGCTTGCGCCCGGCCTCCTGTTGCAGCGTGGAGGTGGTGAAAGGCGGCGCAGGGTAGCGGCGGGCGGGTTTCTCCTCGGCCTTGGCCACGATGAAGCCGGCGTCCGTGCAGCTTTCGAGGAAGCGCTGCGCCTCGTCGCGCGTGTCGAAACGCGTCGAGAGCTCGGCGCGGAAGAGCGTCTTGTCGGGATCGTCCGCGGCATGGAACTGGGCCACGACGCGGAAATAGGGGGTCGAGCGGAAAGCGATGATCTCGCGTTCGCGCTCCACGAGCAGCCGCACGGCCACGCTCTGCACGCGGCCCGCCGAGAGCGACGGCCGCACCTTCTTCCAGAGCACGGGCGAGAGCTCGAAGCCCACGAGGCGGTCGAGGATGCGACGGGCCTGCTGGGCATTCACGAGGTTCATGTCCACCGTGCGGGGTTTCTCGATCGCTTCGAGGATGGCCCGTTTGGTGATTTCGTGGAAGACGATGCGTTTCGTCTGATCGACCGGGAGACCCAACACTTCGGTCAGGTGCCATGCGATGGCCTCTCCTTCGCGGTCTTCATCGGATGCGAGCCATACGGTCTTCGTCTTCTGCGCCAGGCGCGATAGCTCGTCCACGACCTTCTTCTTGTCGGACGGTATTTCGTAGACGGGAGCGAATCCCTCGTCGATGTGGATGCCGAGGTCCTTTTTCGAGAGGTCGCGGATGTGGCCGAAACTCGATTTGACCACGAAATCCTTTCCGAGAAACCGCTCGATGGTTTTCGCCTTGGCGGGCGACTCGACGATCACCAGATTTTCCTGTGTTTTTTCCTGCATAGCTCGCTGTCTTGCTCGAATGCGTGACCCCGGATGTTCGCAGCCCGGGGCGCCGCACGAATGTAGTTTGCTTTTTGGGCCGACGTCTTCCGCCCGGCGGTCTCCGCACCGTGTTCGGCGCGGCGTCCGGCCCGGCGGAAACGTCCGAATATCTGTCGTTACTTCATCAGCGTGTAGGTCAGGTCGAGGGCGACCGGTGCCGCATTGCCCTCGTCCCGCATGCCCTGCACCTTGGCGAAAGCGTTGGTGTAGAGGTCGTAGGCCCCCGGCCCGAGGTAGATCGAGCGGTCGGCGACCTTCGCGAGGTCCACCGTGCCTCCGCCGGCCTCGGCCTTCGCCGCGAGGTATCGGTTCCACAGCCCCTGGAGGTAGCCCGAGATGTCGAGCACGTAGCAGGCGCGGCTGCGGTTGATGTAACCTCCGTAGTTGAGCGTGAGGTCGTAGTATTTCTCCGAGTAGAAGTCGTAGTCGGGCACGGGTTCGAGTGCCGCGTAGTCGGTGTAGGCGCCCAGACGGTCGATGGCGGCCGACATGAGGGGTGCGACCTCGTTCGCGTCGATCTTCTCCCACGCGTAGTCGCCGCCCGTGAAGTAGATCGACATCAGGGCCCGGTTGAATGCCAGCGTGGTGAAGCTGCGGCCCTCTTCGGCGTTGGCCTCGGCGATGATACGCTCCACGGCGTCGAAGAACTCCTGCGTGAAAGTCACCTCCGAGATCACGCCGCCCAGGCCCGAGACCACGATGCTGGCGCTCAGCGGCCGCTCGCCTTCGAGCGCTGCGGGGTCGATCTGCGATCCCGCATAGTCGTGGCGCACCGTGTTGATCGAGCGGTTGCCGGCTTTGAAGTCCTTGTCGTAGAACATGTAGACCATGCCCACCGTGTCACGGATGAGCGTCGGATCCTCCTCCACGCGGTTGCGTCCGTAGATCGAGAAGCCCGATGCCGAGAGCTCCGTGCCGTAGACCGAGCCTTTGCCGTTTTCGGTGGCTGCGGCGTCGGCCGGCTTGATGTAAAGGCCCTTGAACACCTCGACGAAGCGTGCGTCGTCACGGTAGACGTCGTATCCCACGCCGGGCTGTATGAGCGACGTGCCGTCGGAGATCATCAGCCGGCGCACGAACGCGCGGCCCTCCTCCGTGGGGGTCATCCGCACCTCTTTCGAGGCCTTGGGGCCCGGCATGTGCTCGGGCGGGAAGGTGAACGTGAACAGCGGCTTCTTGCCGACGTAGGGCGTGGGATCGAAGTCGATGTAATATACCGAGTCCTTCTTCAGGTAGCTGTCGTCGGTGATTTCGTACACCTCGAACTGCTGTGCGGTGAGCGTGTCGCGGCCGAACTCCTTGACGGAGAGGCGCAGCGTGGCCGAGTCGAAGATGGGCCGGTAGCCGAAGTATCCGTCGGTGATGCGGTAGTAATTGACGAACTGGGTCATGAACCCCGCGGCCACGAGCCCCGTGGTATCGTTGCGCGCCGCGCCGAAGTACCCCAGGCCGAGGTCCGACGATTTGATCGAGTCGGTGCGGTATAGGCGCGTTTCGAGGTAGCGCTCCGCCTTGTCCAGCCGTGCCGTGCCGGCTTTCATCTCCTGGTTGTCGGGCAGGAACTCCGCGCCGAGCGTGTCGTCGGAGCGGGTGCAGCCGGGCGTGAGGGCGGCGCATGCGGCGAGTACCGCGACGGTCAGTGCGCATGCGGCGCGGCGGAGGCTGTTATAATTCATCGTAGAATCGGTTATATCGGTCGAAAAAATCCGCGGCCTCGGGCGACACGTACTCCAGCAGGCGGCGGCCGCTCGTGCGGGCCAGCTCCGCGACCTTCGGATCGACGTCCTGCGACGCCAGGATCACGCCGTCGGCGTATTGCATAACGAAACGGCAGAAGTTTTCGTATGACGGCGTGTCGAGAAGTTGCAGGTTTTTGTCCTTCACGCCCTCGTTGGCGATCTTGGCGCGGAGGCCGCCGTCCAGCTCGCCGGGGAAGCCGTCGCCGTAGAGCGACACGACCACCTTCACGTTGCGGAAGATGGGGTCGTCGGCGAAGACCTTCTTGAGGTATATGGGCGTGATGGCCGAGAACCATCCGTGGCAGTGTACGACGGTGGGGGTCCAGCGCAGCTTCTTGACCGTTTCGAGCACGCCCCGGGCGAAGAAGATGGCCCGTTCGTCGTTGTCGGGGAAGAAGTCGCCCTTCTCGTCCCGGAGCACCGCCTTGCGGGCGAAATAGTCGTCGTTGTCGATGAAGTAGATCTGCACGCGGGCCGAGGGGATCGACGCGACCTTGATGATGAGCTGGTGGTCGTTGTCGTCGATGATGAGGTTCATGCCCGAAAGCCGGATCACCTCGTGGAGCTGGTGGCGCCGTTCGTTCACGCAGCCGTAGCGGGGCATGAACGTGCGGATTTCGTTGCCGCGTTCCTGCATCGCCTGCGAGAGTCTGCGGCACATCGCCGCGCACTCCGTTTCCGGCAGGTAGGGAGTGATCTCCTGACACACATACAGAATCTTGTTTGCAGCCATGGGGGTCGAATGGTTTTATTATCGCAAAGATAGTGAAAATTTCGGGAATACCCAACATCTCCGCCGCCGCGCTCCCGTCGGCGCGGCGGGCGGGCGGCGCCGGGGCCTCAGAGAATCAGCATCGCGTCGCCGTAGGTGCCGAAGCGGTAACCCTCCTCGCGGGCCGCCTTGTAGGCGTTCATGACGCATTCGTAGCCTCCGAAGGCGGCCACCATCATCAGCTGCGTGGAGTAGGGCAGGTGGAAGTTGGTGACCAGCGCGTTGGGCACGCTGAATTCGTAGGGGCAGAAGATGAACTTGTTCGTCCAGCCCTCCATAGGTTTGATCATGCCGTGGGTCGAGACCACCGTTTCGAGCGTGCGCATGACCGTCGTGCCGATCGACACCACCTTGCGGCCCTCGCGCTTCGCGGCATTGACCGCCTCGGCGGCCTCGTCCGTGACGATGTACTGCTCGGAGTCCATCTTGTGCTTCGAGAGGTCCTCGACATCCACCGTGCGGAAGTTGCCCAGGCCCACGTGGAGCGTGACGAAAGCGCGGTCGATGCCGCGGATCTCCATGCGCTTCATCAGGTGCTTCGAGAAGTGCATGCCGGCCGTCGGGGCCGCCACGGCGCCCTCGTGCCGTGCGAAGATGGTCTGGTAGCGCTCGGCGTCCTCGGGTTCGACCTTCTCGCGCACCCAGCGGGGCAGGGGCGTCTCGCCCATCCTGAAGAGCGCCTCCTTGAACTCCTCGTAGGAGCCGTCGAAGAGGAAGCGCAGCGTGCGGCCGCGCGAGGTGGTGTTGTCGATCACCTCGGCCACGAGCAGATCGTCGTCGCCGAAGTAGAGCTTGTTGCCGATGCGGATCTTGCGGGCCGGGTCCACGAGCACGTCCCACAGCCGCAGCTCGCGGTTCAGCTCGCGCAGCAGGAAGATCTCGATCTCGGCGCCGGTCTTCTCCTTGTTGCCGTACAGACGTGCGGGGAAGACCTTCGTGTCGTTGAACACGAAGAGGTCCTTTTCGTCGAAATAGTCGAGCAGGTCCTTGAAGATGCGGTGTTCGATCGTGCCCTTGGCGCGGTCGATGACCATCAGGCGCGATTCGTCGCGGTTTTCCGCCGGATGCTTGGCCAGCATCTCGGGAGTGAATTCGTAGCCGTATTGTGATAGTTTCATATGCGAAAACGGAGCGTTCGCCGCTCGGGTTGTAATATGTATACTAAGGGTAATACGCGGAATCGTCTATTTTGTTTCGCACGCACGCAGTTTTTCGAGAAAATCGTCCAGCTGCCACGCTGTGGCGAGGGTGAAGCCGCCGCTCCGCGTGCGGCGGAGCGATTCGAGGTGGGCGCCGCTGCGGAGCTCCTCGCCGATTTCGCGGGCCAGCGAGCGGATGTAGGTGCCCTTGCTGCACCGCACGCGCACGCGGATGCGCGGCAGCTCGCATTCGAGCAGCTCCATGCCGTAGATGTTGATGAGCGCCTGGCGCAGTGCGACCTCCTCGCCCGCGCGGGCGATATCGTAGGCGCGCACGCCGTCGATCTTCTTCGCCGAGTAGAGCGGCGGCGTCTGGAGGGCGTCGAGGGCCGCGAGCACCGCCTCGCGCGTGATGTGCTCCGTGGGGTAGGTGCGGTCGATGGGGTGTTCGAGGTCGAAGCTGGGCGTGGTGGCGCCCAGGCGGATGTCGGTTTCGTACTCCTTCTCTTCGGCCTGGAGCGCATCGACCATCTTGGTGGCGCGGCCGATGCAGACCACGAGGATGCCCGTGGCCAGCGGGTCGAGGGTGCCGGCGTGCCCCACCTTGATTCTGCGGTAGCCCAGGCCGTGGAGCGCGAATTTGATCTTGCGGACCACGTCGGTCGAGGTCCATTCCAGCGGTTTGTCGATGACGGCGATGTAGCCCTCTTCGAAGTTGAGTCCCCGCAGGTCGCGGTCGGTAGTAGTTGTCATGAGGTAGGGTTTGGCCCCTGCGGGGCGGGTTACAGTAGGTAGCTCAGGATGGCCGCCGTGCCTGCTGCGGCGCAGTAGAGGGCGAACCAGATCAGGCGGCCCCGGCGCACGATGCCGAGCATGAATTTGCAGGCCAGACATCCGGTGACGAACGACGCGGCGAAACCCGCGGTGAGGGGCAGCGCGCCGATGCCTGCGGCGGGCAGGCCGCCCGCATCGAGCACGTCGAGCAGCGTCTGTCCGATGATGGGAGCCAGCACCATGAGGAACGAGAAGCGCGCCACGGCCTCCTTGCGGTTGCCCAGGAGCAGTCCCGTGGCGATGGTGGAGCCCGAGCGCGAGAGTCCGGGCATGGCGGCGCACGCCTGGGCGATACCTATAATAAAAGCGTCGCGGTAGGAGATGCGTTCGCGTCGCCGCGCCTTGCTGCGGTCGGCGAAGGCGAGCAGGCCGGCGGTCAGCAGCAGCATGGCGCCTACGATGAGCAGGATGGCGGGCGATTCGAGCATGCGGTTGATGCGGTCCATGAAGAGCAGGCCGACGATGCCGATCGGAATCATCGACAGCAGCAGCTTCAGGATGTAGGCCTTCTCCTCGTTGAACCGCGGGGTGAAGAGCCCGCGCACGAGGCCGGCGATCTCGCCTCGCAGGATCACCACGGTGCTCAGCACGGTGCCGGCGTGCAGCAGCACGTCGAACGTGAGGTTCTCCTCGATCCGCACGCCGAGCAGCTCCTTGGCGATCTGGAGGTGTCCGCTGCTCGACACGGGCAGGAATTCGGTGATGCCCTGCACGATGCCGAGGAGTATGGCGTCGATGGTCTCCATGGGTCAGAAGCGTTTCATGATGGCGTAGGCCTCCACGGCGAAGCCTGCGACGACCAGCAGCGGGGCCAGCGTGATGCGGCGCCACGAGAACATGGCGTAATCGAACTCCTCGGGTGAGTCGCTGCCGCCGCCCGCCATGAGGACGAAGCCCAGCAGGATGATGCCGAAGCCCGCGAGCAGCCAGAGGTAGTTCTTGCGCACGAGGGGCAGTTTCGGATTTTCGGGATCGGGGCGTGTGTTTTTGTCTTGGCGTTTCATGTCAGTAGAGATGGATCTTGTTGGACTTCATATTGACGAATTTATTGACCGCCGCGAAGGTGAAGAGCAGCGACAGCACCACGCCGCCGCAGATCATCGCTCCGGCGATGGCGGCGATGCGCGCGGCGTCGGCCACGTTCGTCAGCTCGGGCAGCGTCTCGTTGAGGCCTTCCACGGCAATCCAGAAGAGCGCCGAGGCCCCGGCTCCGGCGCCGATGCCCTGGCGGATGCTGTCACCCAGGAAGGGCCGCATGATGAACCACTTGGTGGCGCCCACCAGCTTCATGGTGTTGATGAGGTAGCGTTTGGCGAAGATGGCCAGGCGGATCGTGTTGCCCACGAGGATCAGCGAGATGACCAGCAGCGCGCCGCCGAAGAGCAGCAGCACCAGGCGGATGCGGGCCACGGTGGCGTGGAGGCGCTCGGCCACCATCGCCGGATAGGATACGCGTTCCACGCCGTC
>OFHO01002566.1_pt1 | contig 10884 bp, 8 predicted proteins | sample 1521531 | NCBI WGS metagenome assembly OFHO01 (sample SAMEA3504124, study PRJEB24116) | mouse gut metagenome | biome: mouse gut; feature: mouse-associated habitat; material: faeces | place: Denmark | collected 2011
CATCTTTGGAGAGATACGTCTGTCCCGGCTTCGCCGACCACGCCATCATGTGGATATGGGGATGGTCGCCCTCGTCATGGAAAGCGGCGTACCAGCGAAAGTCACCGGGCGGGATATTCATAGCCGCGGCGATATCGTTGCGGTGAGCACGGATCAGGTTTCGCCATTGCGGAGCGTGATCGTATCCCAACCGCTCAGCATCCTCCCGTTTGAGGGAGATGACGTGTGTCCAGATGTTGCCGTGATACTCATTCAACTCTTTCATAGCCTCGCCCATATCCACAGCATCCTCATCGCCGAACAGTCCATGGGACCGTGGGCGCTCTGCCATGTACTCCATGTAGCCGGAGGGCAACAGTTCAACGCCTTCCCGGGTCCCGATGTACTTCGGGTAACCTCCCGGCCCACCGCCACCACCAGCGCCGCCCGTGACATAGGGACTCTTGACGATTAGTCTTGCCACCGGTCATCACCTTCTGCGCCATTGTCCAGATCTCTCACCTTCTGCTCGAAGGTCAACAGACCATTGGTGGCTTTCACATTCTTCACGCTATTTGCACGTAGCTTCCGCAGGTAATCAGCGTTCAACTGGATGCAGTCCAGAACAGCGCTGATCCCCATGTCCGTCTCCACCGCCAGCTTGTAGAGGAGTTGAGCCAGCCGATCCTCAAACATCCCCAACCTTCCGTCGATAGTGGACTGGATGGCCACGGGGAGAACGCCATTCACCTGTCCCGCCAGATAGTCCGCATAAAAGTTCACCGCTTTAACCACGAACTCGTTCCGGCTCTGACAGTCATCCTTCTTGTACCAGCTCTCAATTTTCCAACGGGTCACATCGTCCAGCCGCAGCGGAAATCGGTTCTCATTCTTGCTATCCATTAAAAGCGCTCCTTTTTCGCCCAAAGACATCATCCGAAAACCTTACCGCAGGCGGATCACGTCTTTGGGCGACCTCAATAATCATTTTCTCCTCTGGTTGTGACCCCACCCCCGTTCCCCGTAAACTGCCCGCACTGCGGGCAGAAGTGGTTGGCAGGGGGGCGCGTAAGCGACCACCTGCCTTTATCCTGCTTCTCCTCGTCCCTCGCCTTGCGCCTCTCAAGGGCCGCACAGCGGTTTGCACTGTTGGGACGGGTCGGGTGCTGCCGGAGCGGGGATCGGGGCACACAAGGCATCTCTGGGGTGTCGGCGGTTGTATTCCTTTTGCCGTTGGAGAACGCGTCTGCGCTTTGCCTCCAGCTCCAGCCGTTGAAGCTGCCGTTGGTGAAACGCATCTGCCGCCGGCCTCACCGGAGGAATTGTATAGAGGTTGTTGCCTTTCCACTTCATCCCGTGCTTGTCAAAATAGCTGCTGGACTCTACAGTGATGAGCCCCGTCTCCAGAAGCATGCTGATACTTTTTATCACAGTGTTCTTTGCCAGCCCCGTCGCGGCGGCGATGGTGTTGTAGCTGGGATGACAGGTGTGTGTCCTTCGGTCTTCAATCAGCAACAGGTAGGCGTAGACCATAAACGCAGAGGGTGGAAGCCGTAGCAGGAAGACCTCGTTGGGCAGAGTGAAAAAGTTTTTGTCTTTGCACTTGAGTATAGAAGTACCATCTTCACCGATGAGTTCCTTAGCAACCAAAGCAGCCAGATACTTTTTCACTGTGCCTGTCGTCAAGTGAACGCCTGCCGAAATCATATCCGGAGTGAGTGTACTGGTAGAGGGGCGATAGCAGAGGTAGGAAAAAATCAGGAACTCAATTGGCTTGAGTTTGTATTCCCACACCGAATTGGGTATAGCGAATCGGTAGTGCCGCGGGTCACGGCGGAGCCAGCTGATAGGCATTGTGCGCCGCCTCATTGCTGCGTCCCTCCATTTGTGTTCTGCTCCACCCAATGGATGAACTTCTCCTTAGGAACGACCATCCTGCTGCCGACTTTCAGCACTGGGAAGTCAGGTTCATGCATCAGCTCATAGCCGCTGGACGGCGACTCGCCCAGCACCTGCGATACCATACGTGCGTTGAGGAACGGGGGCAGGTCATCATAGTTTTTGTAGGCTGACGTTTTCATTAGCAATCTCTCCTGAAAAGTCTTCTTGCGTTTCGGAGGCCGCTCTGTTAGACTGTTCTCAGATCAAGCTGTGTTTTCCGAAACGCGGCGGGCCGCTGAGCTGTTGCAGCAGTTCGGCGGCCTTTTTGCATTGACTGTCTTGTGATTTCGATTGGCCATGCACCATACCCGTTCCTGCCCTGTGGCCTTGCTTGACCCCCACGGCGTTTTCTTCGACCTTGGCACGCTCGGCTGTTCCCAGCACGCTTCCCCGGCGAGTATCATCTTTGGTGATGGGTATTCAGTTTTCGAGGTGCAGATAATAGTTGACGATTTATTTCCTATGTGATATAGTCTATCTATCGGCAAGGGTATTGTAACACAGCGGAGCGGCGTTGTCAATACATAAGATTGAAATAATCGTCTATTTTGTGAGAGGAGAACTTCTGATGAATTTTCCAAGACTTACTTTCCCACTGACTGTGGACTTTGGCGATACGGAATATTGGATCGGAGAACAGGGGCCTTTCAAATACGGCGCCGCGGTGACGGCGTTTTTCATCGGAGAGGACATCGGGGAAGTTTCTAACGACGGCATCCCTCTGATGAGGGAGCTGGAGCGGCAGCTTCAGACGTTCGGCAGTCATCTCAAGCCCTACGTGAGAGAACGGGAAATAGACGCGGCGGTATTTCTCTGCCCGGAGGAGCAGGCGGCAAACTGTTCGGTTTGTTTTGCGTTCCACCCAACGGATGGTCGCACTGGAATTATGACAGAACGGTACGGCTTTTCCTCTCTGCACGATTTTCTCTTTGTGGAGCTGGGCAAGGCGATTCTCCACGGCAGCGCACCCCGGCAGTGCCGGCTGTGCGGGCGCTGGTTTCTCCATGAGCAGGGAGACCGGGCGATGTACTGTGAGCGCGTCGCCCCCGGTGAGACGGAGCAGACCTGCCGGGAGATTGGGGCGCGGGCGGTCTTCGAGAAAAAGATTCAGGACGAGGACACCTGGAAGCTCTACAAGCGTGCCTATAAGAAATACTATGCCCGGTATATGAAAGGGAACATGAGTGAGGAGGCTTTCAAGGCTTGGGCGGCGCAGGCCGCGAGGGATCGAGACGCGGCCATTGAGCAAGTAAAAGCGGCTTTGGACGAAAATCTGAAAGCGCAAGTCATTGAGCGGCTGAAAGAGGAATTGAACCGTCAGTGAGCACTGCTCTATCTTTGGAGACACTGGTGCAGCAAATAGTTCGACAGGGAGGAACTGATATGTTTATTCTTGGTGCGATCATCATCCCCCATCCGTCGCTCATTATTCCCACGGTGGGACGCGGGCGGGAGCGGGAGGTCCAGGCCACCATCGACGCCTACCGGACTGCCGCGAAACAAGTGGCGGCCTGGAACCCGGAGGTGCTGATCATCACCTCTCCCCACCAGATTATGTACGCCGACTATTTCCATATCTCACCGGGCCGTGGCGCCGCCGGAGACATGTCCGCCTTTGGCGCGGCCCAGACCAAACTGCGTGTAGAGTATGACGCCCCGCTGCGCCGCGAGATCATCCGCCGTGCGGAGGCCGCCGGCCTGCGGGCCGGGACGCTGGGCGAGCGGGACCCGTCCCTGGACCACGGCACCTTTCTGCCTCTGTACTTTTTGCAGGAGGCCGGGTTGGACTGCCCCATCCTACGCATCGGCCTGTCCGGATTTTCTCCGCTGGATCACTACCGGCTGGGCCAGTGCATCGCCCAGGCTGTGGATGCCCTGGGCCGCCGAGCGGTGTTCGTCGCCAGCGGAGACCTTTCCCATAAGCTGAGAAATGACGGCCCTTACGGCTACACCCCGGAGGGGCCGGAGTTTGACCGTCAGATCACCGAGGCCATGGCCGCCGGGGATTTCCTGCGCTTTTTGACCATGGACCCAGCCCTCTGCGAACGGGCGGCGGAGTGCGGCCTGCGTTCCTTTCAGATCATGGCCGGTGCGTTGGACGGACAGGCTGTGGAATCAAAGCTCCTCAGCTACGAGGGCGTCACCGGCGTGGGTTACGGGGTAGCCACGTTCACTGTCATCGGCCCGGACGAAGGCCGCCGGTTTGGGGAACAGTGTGAGGAACTGGAGCGGGCCCGATTGGCAGAGAAAAAGGCCTCCGAGGCCCCCTGGGTCAAGCTGGCCCGGATGTCCCTGGAGACCTTTGTGAAAACGGGAAAGCGGCTGGAGCGTCTGCCGGAGGGCCTGCCCGCAGAGATGACTGGGCAGGCCGCCGGGACCTTTGTCTCCCTCCACGCCCACGGCCAGCTCCGGGGCTGTATCGGGACCACCGGGCCGACCACGGAAAATGTAGCCTGGGAGATCGTCCAGAATGCCGTCTCCACCTGTGCCCGGGACCCGCGCTTTCCGCCGGTGACTGTGGCAGAGTTGGACAACCTGGAGTACAGCGTGGACGTGCTGGGCCAGCCGGAACCGATTGTCTCCCCAGACCAGCTGGACGTGAAAAAGTACGGCGTGATTGTTTCCTGCGGCAGCCGCCGGGGACTGCTGCTGCCCGACCTGAAGGGCGTAGACACGGTGGAGCAGCAGATTGACATTGCCCGGCAGAAGGGCGGCATCAACTCCCGGGAGAAGTACACCCTGGAGCGGTTCGAGGTGGTGCGGCACATATGATCTGCGAGTTGTGTTTCCATCACTGCGACCTGTCCGAGGGACAGACCGGTTTCTGCCGGGCCAGGGCCTGCCGGAATGGGGCCATTGTCCCTCTGAACTACGGCAAGGTGACCAGCCTGGCCCTGGACCCCATTGAGAAAAAGCCGTTGCGGCGGTTCCATCCCGGCAGCAGGATTTTGTCCGTGGGTAGCTTCGGATGTAACTTGCGCTGCCCATTTTGCCAGAACCATGAGATTTCCATGTGTGGAGATGGGGAGCTTGAGACAGCAGAGGTTTCCCCGGAGGCGCTGGCCGGTAAGGCGCAGGAGCTGCGGCCATACGGCAGCATCGGGGTAGCCTACACCTACAATGAGCCGTTGCTTGGCTATGAGTACGTCCGGGACTGTGCCGCTCTGGTCCATGAGCGGGGTATGGTCAACGTACTGGTGACCAACGGCACCATTGAGGAGGCCCCCTGGCGGGCGTTGCTCCCGTTGATCGATGCCGCTAACATTGATCTGAAAGGCTTTACCCCGGAGTGGTATCGAAAGCTGGGCGGTGATCTGGAGACGGTGAAGCGCTCCATCTCCTTGGCGGCGGGGCAATGCCATGTGGAGGTGACCACGCTCCTGATCCCCGGTGAAAATGACAGCGAGGAGGAAATCAGGAACTTGGCCCAATGGCTGGCGTCGGTGGACCGGAACATCCCTCTGCATCTGTCTCGGTTCTTTCCACGGTATCGGATGATGGACAAGACACCCGCTCTAGTGGAGCGGGTGTACCGGCTGGCCGATGTGGCGAGGGAGTACCTGCCTTTTGTCTATACGGGGAATTGCTGATGAAATCAGGATTGTACCCCATCTATTCAAAAATATGATGTAATAAAACAGAGATAGAGTTTGAAGACATGGCCTCTTAACTCTATCTCTGCTTCCTTAATCATGATTCACATATGCGGTATCGTGCCGAAGTTCCCATTGCAAAGGTTTTCAACATGTACAGGACCACGCAGCGGCGTCAGGAACGTTTTGCCGCCTCTGCGCATAGATTGTACCGAGCAAGGGGGCTCGCGATGGTTCGCGAGCTCCCGTTTTTTAGGAGGGACAACATATGTGCGGAATCGCCGGAATGATTGACTTTGAGCAGGACCTGCGGGAGCGGGAGAAAACGCTGCTGGAAATGCAGTCCGTCTTACGCAGGCGGGGGCCGGATGAAGACGGGATCTACCTGAGCCCGCGGGCGGCCCTGGCCCATGTCCGACTGTGCGTGGTGGACCCGGAAAATGGCCGTCAGCCCATGACCGCCCGCCGAAACGGCCAGACCTGCACCCTGGTTTACAACGGAGAGCTGTACAACACGCCGGAGCTGCGCCGGGAGTTGACGGAAGCGGGCTGGGAGTTTGACGGTCACTCGGATACGGAGATGCTGCTGAAAGCCTGCATGGAGTGGGGGCCCGCGTGTGTAGACCGCCTGAACGGCATTTTCGCCTTTGCGGTCTGGGATGGGGAAACGCTGTTTCTGGCCCGGGATCGGATGGGGGTAAAGCCTCTTTTTTACTCGGTGACGGCGGATGGAACCTTGGTATTCGCCTCGGAGATCAAAGCAATTCTGCGGCACCCGGATATTCCGCCGGAGGTGGATGCGGAGGGCGCGGCGGAGCTGCTTCTGATCGGCCCGGGCCGGACGCCGGGGCAGGGGGTTTTCCGGAATGTACGGGAGCTGCTGCCGGGACAGTGCGGCGTTTTTGACCGGGAGGGCCTGCGGCTGTGGAACTATTGGAAACTCACCGCCCGGCCCCACCTGGAAAATGAGGCGGACACCGTGGCGCATGTTCGCTGCCTGGTCCGGGACGCCATCCGAAGGCAGCTGGTCAGCGATGTGCCCATCGGAACTTTCCTCTCCGGCGGATTGGATTCCAGCGTGATTTCCGCCGTGGCGGCGGAGACCCTGGGAGAGCGTGGGGAGCGGCTGAGGACCTTCTCGGTGGATTACCGGGAGAATGACCGCTATTTCACCGCCGGAAAATTTCAGCCCTCCGCCGACGGGCCCTATATCGAAGCGATGGCGGACTGTTTGGATACCCTGCATACCAATGTGGTGTTAGATCCCGTCCAGGTGGCCGCGGCCTTGGATGACGCCGCGGAGGCCCGGGACCTTCCGGGAATGGCGGACGTGGATTCGTCGCTGCTGCTGTTCTGCCGGGAGGTGCGCGGGGATGTGACGGTGGCCCTCTCCGGAGAGTGCGCCGACGAGATTTTCGGAGGCTATCCCTGGTTCCGGGACCCGGCGGTCCGGGCGGAGAACGGATTCCCCTGGGCGCAGTCCACGGCTTGGCGGGCGTCTTTCCTGACGCCGGAGTACGCCCAGGGATTGGACGCCGATGAGTTTGTCCGACAGCGCTGGCAGAAGACGCTGGCGGAGACGGACTGCCTGGACGACGATACGCCGGAGCAGAAGCGGGTCCGTCGGCTCACACGGCTGAATATGGACTGGTTTATGCAAACGCTTCTGGACCGGAAAGACCGCATGAGCATGTGGAGCGCGCTGGAAGTCCGTGTGCCGTTTTGCGACTGGCAGATTGTGGAGTATTTGTACAATGTGCCGCCCGCGCTTCGGGAGCTTGGGGGACAGGAGAAGGGTCTGCTCCGGTCCGCGGCGGCGGACTGGCTGCCAAAATCCGTGCTCCATCGGAAAAAAAGTCCCTATCCCAAGACCGTTCATCCCATCTATCTGGAGACGGTCGCCCGGAGGCTGCGCCGGCTGCTGGACGACGGAAACTCGCCTCTTTTTGCCCTGGTCCGCCGGGAGGCGCTGGAGAATCTTTTGACTTACGAGAGCCCCTGGCCCTGGTATGGCCAGCTGATGAGCCGGCCTCAGACGATCGCTTACTTTTTGCAGATGGATCACTGGCTGCGAGCCTATCAGGTCCAGCTGCTGTAAGCGGGAATCCAAACTCGGAACCGGTCACGTTGACAAAAAGGCGCTCCGGAATCGGGGGATTCCGGGGCGCCTTTCTTACATCTCATGAAAATGCCCTGTTGAGGAGGCCTTTTTGGCGTTCCTCTTTTGAACAGCTTTGTTGTACTGTGTCAAATTAGTACTGCCAATAGAAGAGTGCTGACGTTTACAAAATACCAAATATTTGTTCACACAATATGCGATTTTATATTTTAGTGTACCATTTCAGATGGACGCGATACAATGGCAGTATCATGATGCGGGAGGCAATCTTATGAATCGGTACAATATCAGCGCGGCTTTGGCTCCGCTGGAGAAGAAAATGGACGGGGATGTCCTTGTTCTGCTGACGTCGGAGGAACTGGAGCGGGGCGTCTCCATCCCCGGCCTGGAGCGTGTCCTTTGCCACACGCCCTCTGCGCGGGATGCCCGTGTATGCAAAGCGGAAGCCCGGCACAACTGCCTGTGCGGAACGATTGTGACCCCCAGGTGCACACGGGACGGCGTTCCCATCGCGTTCGGCTATCTTCTGACTCCCGGATGGGTGGTACTGTGCGATGATACCGGGACGGCCCGCTCCGCCGTGCAGCGCCTCCGGAAAGAGAACGCACACCTGGAAAACGGTATCGGCGGATTTTTTTATGAATTTATAGAATTGCTGATCGCCAAGGATTTGCACCACCTCCAAGGCATTGGAGACCGTCTGGAGCAGCTGGAGGATCAGGTCCTGTCCGGCGGGATGGAGGGGTTTAACCCCAGGATGACGGCGCTGCGCAAGGAGATTGCCGGCTGGATGCGGTACTACACCCAGCTGGACGATATGGTCTGTGAGTTTCAGGAAAATGAAAACGGGTACTTCAGCGAAAGAGAACTTCGTATGTTCCACATGGCGGAGAAGCGGATCGGGCGTCTGAACAGCGAGGCACAGCTGCTCCGGGAATACGGCCTGCAGCTGCGGGAGCTGTTCCAGGCGGAAATAGACATCCGCCAGAACCGGATTATGAAGATTCTTACCATCGTGACTACGATTTTCCTTCCCCTGTCCCTGGTAGCCGGGTGGTACGGGATGAATTTTACCGGAATGCCGGAGCTGACATGGAAATATGGATATCCAGCGGTCATCATTGGCAGTGCGCTGATCGTGTTCCTCTGCTTGTGGATTATGAAGAAGAAACGATTTTGGTAGTCCTTCTACCTGAAGGCCTTTTCCTCTGGTGACATTGCGGTACCTCCCATTACGAAAAGAAATCGGCGGAGGGACTGCGCTATATGAACATCATTGGCCACGTGTCCAGAAAAATGACGGCCGTCATCTTTGTGTTCCATGTAAAACCGCGGAGTCCTGTCAGTCGACAGAACTCCGCGGCTTTTTGTAAGAGCCTATCCCAAAATTACCCGCACACTGCTCGTGCCGCATATTTTCCGCCATACTGCGTTGATTTTCCTTGCCGGGCGTCAGCCCGCCTGCGAAAAATCGCCTTGTCTGGCAAAAAATCTGCGGCACGATCAGCGCACGGCTAATTTCAGGATAGGCTCTAAGTCTTTTAGCCGTTCGGAAACTGCTGCTCCGCGTATGCCAAACCGCTTTTTGCTTCTCAGAGAATTTTGCCGCCCGGTCCCGTTCCCCCTGTTATCTCACGCCAAACAGCAGGTCGCCATAGGTGGGGAATGGCCAGTATCTCTTTGCGGTGATGGTCTCCGCCTCATCGCAAGCCCGGCGCAGCCGGTCCATCTGCGGCAGCACCCGGTCCCGGATGCCCTCGGACTCCGTCCTTATATCGTTGGCTTCCGCCAGCTCTTCCACCAGCTGCTCCAGCTCCGCTGTCCTGGCGGCAATCTGATCGGTGAGACCGGACAGCTTCTCCACCAACGCTGTCTCATACGCGCAGGCGCAGCCGGGACTCAGCGCTTTTTTGCCGGCCGCCGCCCTTGCGGTTTCGCCGGCAAACGCCTGTATGGCGGGAAGAATCTCGGTGCGGGCCATGTCCGCCATGGTCCTGGCCTCAATGACAATGGTCTTGCAGTAGTTGTCCAGAGTAACCTCATAACGGGAGACCAATTCCGCCCTGGTATACACGCCGTGCGAAGTGAGCATATCCACGTTCTTCTGATCCAGCAGATGGGGAACACAGTCCGGCGTGCTGGGGTAGTTCAACAGCCCCCTCTGCCCGACGGCCTCCTCAATCCACGCGGCGTCATAGCCGTTGCCGTTGAAAATGATCCTCTTGTGTTCGCGAATGGTATCGCGGATCAGGCTCTGGAGGGCGGATTTGAAATCCTCCGCCCCCTCCAGCTGATCGGCGAAACGCTTTAGGCTCTCGGCCATGGCGGCGTTGAGCATAATGTTGGCACAGGCAATGGAGTCGGAGGAGCCCACCATGCGGAATTCAAACTTATTCCCCGTGAAGGCAAAGGGCGAGGTGCGGTTGCGGTCCGTGGTATCCCTGCGGAACCGGGGCAGCACGTCCGCTCCCAGCTTCACCTTTCCCGCCTTCACGCCGGTATAGGGCGCGTCGTGCTCTATGGCGTCCAGAATGGCGGCCAGCTCATCCCCCAGGAACATGGACACCACGGCGGGGGGCGCCTCGTTGGCCCCCAGGCGGTGGTCATTGCCGGCGGTGGCCACTGAGATGCGCAGCAGGTCCTGATAGTCATCCACCGCCTGGATGACGGCGCACAGAAACAGCAGGAACTGGGCGTTCTCATAGGGTGTCTCGCCGGGAGAGAGGAGATTGACGCCGGTGTCGGTGGACAACGACCAGTTGTTGTGCTTGCCGGAGCCGTTCACGCCCTCAAAGGGCTTTTCGTGGAGCAGGCAGACCAGGCCGTGGCGGGCAGCCACCTTCTGCATGATTTCCATGGTCAGTTGGTTGTGGTCTGTGGAGACATTGGTGGTGGAGTATATGGGGGCCAGCTCGTGCTGGGCCGGAGCCACCTCGTTGTGTTGGGTCTTGGCCAGGATACCCAGCTTCCAGAGCTCCTGATTCAGATCCTCCATGTAGGCGGCTACCCGGGGCTTGATCGTGCCGAAGTAGTGGTCGTCCATCTCCTGGCCCTTGGGCGGCCTGGCGCCGAAAAGCGTGCGTCCGGTGAAGCGCAGATCCCGGCGCTGCTCCCACAGCCTGGCGTCCACCAGGAAATACTCCTGTTCCGGACCCGCGGCGGTGCTCACCCGCTTTACCTCCGTGTTCCCAAACAGGCGCAGAATGCGCAGCGCCTGCCGGTTCAGCGCCTCCATAGAGCGCAGCAGGGGCG
>OFHO01002567.1_pt1 | contig 10884 bp, 8 predicted proteins | sample 1521531 | NCBI WGS metagenome assembly OFHO01 (sample SAMEA3504124, study PRJEB24116) | mouse gut metagenome | biome: mouse gut; feature: mouse-associated habitat; material: faeces | place: Denmark | collected 2011
ATAGAGATAAAAAACGGATGATAATAATCTTGAAAAAAACACAATATTTTCAAATAAATTGCATTGAAACTCTTTACTCTTTTGCAAATGAATGATATCTTTATAGTGTAAATAAATAATTATGGAGGACGTTTAAAATGGCAAGAAGAAAGGTAGAAGAGAAAAATTATCCAGAATTAATTGAGTTGGCAGAGGAAAGAATCGAAGCGTTATCCGCAGAATTAAAGCAGGAAAAAGCGAACCTCAAACAATTAAAAAAAGACCAGGTTCGTTATGATGCAATGGTTGAAAAACAAAAAAAACAGGCAGAGGTACAAAAGGCTGCCGAGATGCTGGTTGCATCCGGAAAAAGCCTGGAAGAGATCGAACAATTTCTTGCAAACTAGTATCACATACCAACATTGGACAAAGCCTTTTTAGGGTATCAGAGTATCAATAAAACCTGCCTTGTATTCGTCATTATCAAGGCAGGTTTTATGCTTCATTCATCTAATTTTTATACGATTCCCTGTGCCGTCATCGCCTCTACAACCTTCTCAAAACCTGCGATATTCGCTCCTACCACATAGTTTCCCTCCGCATTGTAACGCTTCGCAGCATCCACCATATTGTGACAGATATTCACCATAATATCTTTCAGTTTCTCATCCACTTCTGCAAACGTCCAGCTCAGACGTTCACTATTCTGGGACATCTCCAGTGCAGACGTCGCCACGCCGCCGGCATTCGCCGCTTTACCCGGCGCAAATAATACGCCATGCTCCTGTAAGTACTCCGTCGCCTCCAATGTTGTCGGCATGTTCGCTCCTTCCGCTACAGCCATACAAGCAGCCATTCTCCACAAGCATCTTCGCATCCTCAAGATGAAGTTCATTCTGCGTCGCACACGGAAGGGCCACATCCACCTTCACAGACCATACGCCCCGGCCTTCATGGTACTCAGAATTCGGGCGGTACTTCTTATACTCTGTCAGCCTTGCACGGTTGACTTCCTTAATCTCCTTTAACGCCTCCACATCAATTCCCTCCGGATCATATACCCATCCGTTGGAATCACTGGCTGTCACAACCTTAGCTCCTAATTCCTGTGCTTTTTTTGTTGCATAGATTGCCACGTTCCCGGAACCGGATACGGCGACCGTCTTGCCTGCCAGTTCCTTTCCATTCAGTTTCAGCATCTCCTCTGTCAGATACAGAAGCCCATAGCCGGTAGCCTCCGTCCTCGCAAGAGAACCGCCGTAGCTTAACCCCTTTCCGGTCAGTACGCCTTCATATAAGCCGCGAATCCGCTTATACTGACCAAACAGATAGCCAATCTCCCGCGCACCCGTTCCGATATCTCCCGCCGGAACATCCGTATCCGCACCAATATATTTGCAAAGTTCTGTCATAAAGCTCTGGCAGAATGCCATTACTTCTCTGTCTGACTTGCCCTTGGGATCGAAATCAGAACCACCTTTTCCGCCGCCAATCGGAAGGCCTGTCAAGGAATTCTTAAAAATCTGCTCGAATCCCAGGAACTTAATAATTCCAAGGTTCACAGACGGGTGAAGACGCAATCCTCCCTTGTATGGCCCAATCGCACTGTTAAACTGTACACGGTATCCTGTATTCACCTGAACCTGTCCCTTGTCGTCTACCCAAGGTACACGGAACTTAATCTGTCTCTCCGGCTCTACCAGTCTCTCAAGTAAGGCGTCTTTCCGGAACTTGTCTTCGTTCGCCTCTACCACCACTCTCAATGACTCCAATACTTCCTTTACTGCCTGGTGGAATTCTGGTTCAGCAGGGTTTTTCGCCACTACTTTCTCCAGGACTTCATCAACATATGACATACCTTTCTACCTCCTAAATCTAATTTTCTTCTCTATTATTTTAAATGTTTTTTATCCGGAACACAAGGTTTTTTTCATCATTTTTTTGATTTTATGCAACTTTGCTTTTGTTTTCTTTCATTTCTATTCAAATATTGTAGATTTTACACGACTCGAAACCGCTATTTCTGCAATAGAGCACACTCTAAATTTCATTTCTTAGTCTTGTCATCCATTGTTGTGAACTACAAAAATACGCCCGGCATACTGTCCTATATCATAAACAGACAGTATGTCAGGCGTACCCATTATGCAAGCTGACGGATACAATCCATCGCCAGCGTATAATCCTTCTTTACCCGCTCTAACAACGGCGCCACGTCTTCACCATACTCCTGACCATCTCTCAAACGGTCGGCAAGTTCAGCCGATGAATGATAGAGAGCCGTAATCGACAAATTCTGGCACACACCTTTCAGCGTATGCGCCGCCCGGAACGCCTCGGTCATATCTCCTGCTTCCATGGAATTCATCAGTAGCTCATAGCTCTTGTCGTTCAGCAGTTTCAGTACGAACTTCTGGATTCTCTCATCCTTTCGAAGCCTACCCAATACATCCTCGTAGTCTGCACCCATCGCCTCATAGCATTCTCTTACAGTCATTTTTATTCTCCTCCTTTCTTTCTAAGAACACGCTATTTATGATAAAAACAATAGTTATTCCTTCCGCCTCGCTTAACCTCATACAACGCCTCGTCCGCCATATGGAATAACGTATCATAACTGCCTCCGCAATCCTTCGCACACGAAATTCCCATGCTGACACTGATGTTAAACTTCTCATACCTCGTGGACAACAGACGGAAAATACGCTTCACAGGAGGCTCTATCTCATCCTTATAAGGCATGAAAATCAGGAACTCATCACCGCCCATCCGTGCAACAATGTCAACCGGTCTGGTGTTGTTCCTAAGCTTATCGGATACGAATTTCAGCACCTCGTCTCCGAACAGATGTCCATAGGTATCATTCGCCAGTTTGAAATGATCCAAATCAAATATAAGGAGAAGGAACTTCTTTTCTTCATCCTCGTTAAGCCGTGCGATAATCTGGGCTTTCGCCGCTTTATGGTTCAGAAGTCCGGTCAGGGAGTCATGGGCAGCCATCACTTCCAGATGGTTCATCTTCTCCATGTCCTCATGGATATCCACAATCTTGCCGATTGCCCCCACATACTCCGGCGGCTCCCAACTTCCCCACATGGACCGGGCAATCACCTTGCTCCACCGTTCCTGCCCGTTAATGTTCAGTACATATTTCTCCTCCACCACAGGCTCCTGAGGCGACGTCTTCTCAAGCCTGTTCAGCAGATGCTCAAAATCATTCTGCGTAAATACATCCGTGCCGAAATTATCTTTCCGGGGATTCATAATTGTCTCCGGCATATTCAGGTAATTCGCTCCCCACTCTGACAGGATCAGCATTTCCGGAGATACCGTATACTCAAACTGGATCTCTTGGGACAGCTCTGCAAAGAACTGGTATTTTACCCGCTCACGCTCCAGAAGCTTTAATGTACGGTCTGAAACATCCAGTTCTCCCTTCTCTACCATCTGCTCCACAGCATCCAGGACCTCTTCCTGCATCTTCTTGCCCTCGGAGCGCATCCGCATCTCTTCCTTGAGCGCGCCTGAGATATCCTTGAGACACTCCATAAGAGTCGGGTTAAATACGCCGCATTCGCCGTTCAGGATCATCTCAACGGCCTTGTCGTGGGAATACGCATCCTTATACACACGCTTGCTGGTCAGTGCGTCATAGACGTCCGCCAACGCCACGACCTGCGCTGCAATTGGAATCTCATCACCCTCCAAACCATCCGGATACCCTCTCCCGTCATATCTCTCATGATGCCACCTACAGATCTGGAATCCCAAGCGGATCAGCGGTTCATTTTCCCGGAACGGGATATTACTCAGAAGCCTGGCGCCTTCCGCCGCATGCTCCCGCATAATCTCATACTCCTCGTCTGTCAGCCGTCCCGGCTTATTCAGCACCTCGGACGGTATAGAAATCTTACCGATATCATGGAGCGCCGACGCATTGCAAATCAAAGAAATATCTTCCGTAGAAATCCCATACAGGTTCTTTTTAATCAGCCATTTCAGGATCAGCTCTGTCAGCATCCGGATATGTAAAACATGCAGGCCGCTCTCACCGTTACGGAACTCCACGATATTAGACAGAATCTCAATCATGAGCTTGTTGTCATTCTCTTTTTCCATAATCTGGTTTGTCACCATATGGGACAATTCTTTCTGTTTGGTAAAAAGAATGATCGTATTAATGACCCGCCGCCGCACAGTGCGCTCGTCAAACGGGCGGCTGATATAATCCTGTACCCCCAGGTCATAAGCGCGGTCCACATATGACGGGACATTCTCCGCAGAGATCATGATAACCGGAACATCCTTAATCCATCCGTTTTTATTCATAACCACCAACGTCTCAAATCCGTCCATAACCGGCATCATAATATCCAGGAGGACCAGCGCAATCTCCTGCTCCCTGTCATGCAGGATTGCCGACGCCTCCATCCCGTTTTCCGCCTCTAATATCTCATATTCATCCGAAAGCATATCCGATAACAGCGAACGGTTAATCTCCGAATCATCAACGATCAAAATCTTTTTCATTTCAAAAATATTCTTCTTTTTACTCATCGAAATCTCTTCCTCAATCTTCAGCCTTCCAATTTATTGATATAGATTTTTAATTTAAATATGTTTTCAAAAGTTTCATTAACTTCTGTATGTCGATTGGCTTCGCTACATGTTCATTCATGCCGCACTCAAGACAATGCTGGATATCCTCCGAGAACGCATCTGCCGTCATGGCAATAATCGGCAGGTTTGCATCCGGCCTGTCAAGTGAGCGCAAAGCTTTTGCCGCCTCATATCCGTTCATGACCGGCATCCGGATATCCATCAGGACCACGTCGTAATACCCCGGCTCTGACTGACTGAACTTATCTACACAGATCTTTCCGTCCTCCGCCCAGTCAACCTCAAATCCGACTTCCGTAAGAATCTCATGGGCAATCTCCCAGTTCAGCTCATTATCTTCCGCTAACAAGATATGAAGCCCCTCGAAATGCAACTGCTCCGCCTCCTGTTTCTCTTCCGGGACGCTGCCTCCCATGTACTTGCTAAGCCCAAGATAGAGATTGGACTTGAATAATGGCTTGGAGATAAATCCATGTGCCCCTGCGGCGCGGGCCTCATCTTCAATATCGCTCCAGTCATATGCGGAAATGATGAGAATCGGAAGCTCATCGCCCACAATCTTGCGAATCTCTTTGGTCGTCTCCAAACCGTTCATCCCTGGCATCTTCCAGTCTAACAGCACAACGTCATAAGCCGTATGTTTCCTATAATGCTCCTCAACCATCCGGACTGCACACTCCCCGTCCAGCGCCCATTGGGCATCCACGCCAATCTCCTTCAATGCCGACGCCGCGCTGCGGCACAAGTCCTCATTATTATCCACAACCAACAGACGCCATGGCGGCAGGATCATATCTACCTCTTCAACGGCCGCCTTCTCAAAATCCACTACAATATGGAACTCACTTCCCACGCCCTGTTTGCTCTCAACCCCGATGGTTCCTCCCATCATATCCACAATTACCTTGGTAATCGACATGCCAAGCCCAGTACCTTCTATCTTCTGTACCTTAGAGTCCTCCCTGGAAAACGTGTCAAATATCTTGTTCTGGAATTCCTGGGACATTCCGATTCCCGTATCCTTCACACGGAAATGGCAGCGTACATGGCTGCTTCCTAACGGAGAATCTTCCTGCTCCAGATACACATTAATTCTGCCATCCGTCGGCGTAAATTTAATCGCATTAGACAGAAGATTGATAAGCACCTGATTCAGGCGCACACTGTCACAGTATACATTCTCTGCCTGGATATCCCTGATAAAGATATCAAAATGCTGTCCTCGCTCCCGAATCTGAGGCTGTACGATATTCACAATACTTTCCATTGTCTCCCGCAGCGAGAGTACGTCAATATTCAGCGACAGTTTCCCACTCTCAATCTTAGACATATCCAGCACGTCATTGATCAATCCCAGCAAATGTCTGCTTGAAAGGCCAATCTTTTTTAAACAGTCCCGTACCCTGTCCGGATCTTCCACATTTGCCAGCGCAATTGCCGTCATTCCCACAATCCCGTTCATCGGAGTCCGGATATCATGACTCATGCTGGACAAAAACTCACTCTTTGCCTGACTTGCCCGGAACGCCTTCTTCTCTGCCTTCTCAAGCTCCCGCAGCTGCTGCTGTGACAAATTATAATACCGGATAAAGATAATTGCCAACGCCAGCAGAATCACACCGCATGCCGCCAACACCGTAATCTGCTGTACGCGGTTCAGCTTCATGATGACTCCATCCAGGACACCATAAGGCATGACGGACACCAGATACCAGTCCGTCCCTTCCAGAGGAGCCGCATACATATGCTGGTGGATTCCGGTCTTATCAATCATCAGCGCGGAATAATTCACGCCATGTTTAATGGAACTCTTAAACTGACTGATGTATTCCTCAGGGGTAGACGGGCTCTTATCCGAAACAGTCTCATCAATACGTGTAAAATAATTCTCACGGAAAGCATTGCCCGAACGTACCACAAACTCCCCGTCCTTGCGGATAATATGGGAATAGACCATAGTTCCGTCCCCTTCCAGGACCAGGGCATTCTCCAGATATTCCATCGGTATCCCTGCTACCACTACGTCGCTTTGCCCCCCATCTCCCATCGGGTAGGACGCATCCACCACCAAAAGAAGCAGCTTCGTCCCGTTCTCGTCATAACCGCTTGTAATAATCTTCTCTTCTATATTCAAGGTATCCTGGAATTCCTCTTCACTTAGGAATTCCACTTCTCCGCCGTAAATGGTCTCATGCCCGCCATCTTTCCGGTAGATGCCAAAATGTACGAACTCGCGGACCTCTGCGCTTAAACGCAGCTCCGCAAGCATCTCATCGCCGTAAACCGCCTCTTGCGGCGGAGTACGCTTAATCACAGCACGCACCCTTGATACCTGAAGATCGATTACAGCGTTAAATTTCTGCTGCAACTGGACGCTCATCTCAGACATATAAAGCTGGCCGACCTCATTAATCGCATCATAACTCTTTTGGCTCATTGCCGAACCAAGCCAGAGAAAAATGACGATACACAATACAACCAGCCCACACACCCTGCTTATTAGAAACTTTTTTGTCTTTTTAAACATGCTTATATCCCTCTTCTTAGTTCCTATCTTCTACGGCGCGCCGTGCTTTTGGACTTCGCCTTACATAATTTTATCTCAAAATGAAAGCATAAATATCTGCATCTTACCAGATTCATTATAAACAATCCTACCTGTGAAATCAATTCCTTTCTGAAATTTCTCTGTTTCTTATCTATTTCTTATGATTTTCCCACGGTTTCACCACCACAATTCGTCACCATTATTTTAAAATGCCATTGCAATTCACGAATCATCATGATAGAATAGGTCTAGTCAAATGGATTTACTTCTATAAGGAGGAATTTTTCAAGTCATGATCCTAAAGAATTGTAACTCATGCATCGTCTATGAGCCAGGGTCCGATACGGAGATCCTGCTGAAAGCCAGGGTCAAGTGCGCAGAGGATAAGATTACGCTTCATTTTGAGGATGAGAGCGGTCTGGACGAACATATCGATCGGCTTAGGATTGATTTCTGCGACAGCCAGGTTGGTTATGTTAAGACGTTCAGCGAACTTGAAGTGAGGAAGAATACAGACCCTTACATACTGGAGCCATGGATTGCCGACTGTAAGATTCTGGAGTTGATTGAGATTCTGCAACGTCAGGAGGAACTTAGGGTACGGATGGCGAAAGAGGTGTCTTTACTATCCGAAAACCATGGTCCTTTCACCGGTGTTATCCAGAATATCAGCGTGGGCGGCGTCTACCTGACGACGAACCAACACCTGGACATAGGGGAACATATTGAATTCGAGTACAGCTTTATGAAGAAACCTCAGGAGGTGCAGGCTTCCATCTTACGCGAGACCATCATCCGGGATAATTATTTCGGTTATGGATGTCAATTTGAGAATATGCATAAGAATGCCGAGCGAGATATCCGCCAGTTTGTATACCGGCAACAGCTTAACAAGATGTGGTAATTAAAAAACTGCTTCAGGCAGTTTTTTTGTTTGCTTAAAACCAAACTTACAGGTATGGTGAAAAAAAGGCAAAGCACAGCCTCATGCCTTCTTTGTGTGCTGTGCCTTGTCCTGATTCCCTTCTATCTAAAATATGCAACTCCCGACTCAAAGAGTTTAAGATCCTGTTCCCCGTATATATTCATTGCTACAGACCTTGCACGTCTCTCCGAGTGCGCCATCTTGCCGAATACCCGTCCGTCCGGGCTGGTAATCCCTTCAACCGCACAGTAAGAGCCATTCACATTCCACTCCTCGTCCATGGAGATATTTCCATCCGGGTCACAATACTGTGTCGCCACCTGCCCATTGGCAAATAACTTCTCAAGCCACTGCCCATTGGCTACGAAACGCCCCTCTCCATGGGACGCCGGGTTCGTATAGACGCCGCCCAGCTCCGCCTTCTGAAGCCATGGCGACTTGTTCGTCACTACCTTCGTATACACCATCTTTGAGATATGACGTCCAATGGTATTATAAGTCAGAGTCGGCGAATCTTCCTTCTGCCCTGTTATCTCTCCTCCCGGAACCAGCCCCAGTTTTACAAGAGTCTGGAAACCGTTACAGATTCCAAGCACAAGACCGTCGCGCTCATTCAGAAGCTTCTCTACGGCTTCCTTCATCTTCGCATTCTGGAACGCCGTTGCAAAAAACTTCGCAGAACCGTCCGGTTCATCTCCTGCACTGAATCCTCCTGGGAACATAATAATCTGCGACTGACCGATAGCCTTCTCAAAGACACTCACAGAGTCCAGGATATCCTCTGCATTCCTGTTCCGGAACACCCGGACTATCGTCTTCGCACCTGCCCGCTCAAATGCCTTCGCGCTGTCATACTCACAATTCGTTCCCGGAAAGACCGGAATAAAAACGGTGGGCTGTGCAATCTTATGGGTGCAGATATGGACGTCTTTCGTCTCATAAAGCCCCTTCTCAATCTTCACATCCTGCCCCTTTGCGCCCGAGTTCGTCGGAAATACCTTCTCAAGAGTTCCCTTCCATGCCGCTTCCGCTTCTGATTCGGCAATCCTGACGTCACGGTAGGAGAACGCAGCGTCATCCGTCACCTCTCCGATTACCGTATAAGTAATCCTAAGCTCCCCTACCTTTTCTGCCGGCACCTCTGCAATGATATCACCAAATGCCGGTGTAAACAAATCCCGTTCATCCACATTATGTTCAATCTTTACGCCCATCCGGTTGCCGAACGCCATCTTGCTGACTGCGGCTGCAATCCCATGCCTGTCAAGGGCATACGCAGATAAAATCCTTCCCTCACGGATATCTTGCGTAAACTTCCCGTACTGTTCCATTACCTGTCCGTAAACCGGGATATCATACTCGTCCGTCATTGTGCGCAGCCATACCAGCTTACTGCCCGCACGTTTTAACTCCGGCGTAATGACATCCTTTTCCTGCGCCACGTCTACGGCAAAAGATACCAGTGTGGGCGGTACGTCAATATCCTCAAAAGTTCCTGACATACTGTCCTTGCCTCCGATAGATGGCAGCCCAAAACCAAGCTGCGCATCATACGCACCCAGAAGTGCGGCAAACGGCTGGCTCCATCTGTGAGGGTCTTCTGTCATACGCCGGAAATACTCCTGGAACGTAAACCGGATCTTGCTGTGGTCGCCGCCCGCTGCGACAATCTTCGCCACAGATTCCGTCACGGCGTAAATTGCCCCATGATATGGGCTCCAGGTTGAAAGGTACGGATCAAAGCCATAACTCATCATCGTCACCGTATCACAGTCGCCCCCAAGCACCGGAAGCTTCGCTACCATCGCCTGCGTCTCCGTCAGCTGATACTTGCCTCCATGAGGCATGAACACAGACGACGCCCCAATAGAACCGTCGAACATCTCCACAAGCCCCTTCTGGGAACAGACATTCAAATCCCCAAGCGCCGACATCCAGCGTTCTCTTACGTCACCAACCTCTTCTCTCACAAGGATATTGTCCTTCCTGCTTGGGATATCCACCGCAACCTTCGTTTCCTGATGCGCCCCGTTTGTATCCAGAAATGCGCGGGAAAGATTCACAATCTCCTTTCCCCTCCATGACAGCACAAGCCTCGGTTCCTCTGTTACGACTGCGACACAGGTAGACTCCAGATTCTCTTCTTTCGCATATCCCATGAACTCATCCACATTTTTCGGATCCACAACCACAGCCATACGCTCCTGAGATTCTGAGATAGCGATCTCCGTGCCGTCAAGGCCTGCATACTTCTTAGGAACCTTATCCAAATCCACCCTAAGACCGTCTGCAAGCTCCCCAATCGCCACGGACACTCCGCCAGCGCCGAAATCATTACACTTCTTAATCAGTCTGCTGACTTCCTCACGACGGAACAAACGCTGGATTTTACGTTCTGTCGGCGGATTTCCTTTCTGCACTTCGGCTCCGCAGGTCTTCGTGGATTCCTCCGTATGCACCTTTGAAGAACCGGTTGCGCCGCCGCAGCCATCCCGCCCGGTACGTCCGCCAAGCAGAATGATGATATCTCCCGGGTCGGAAGTCTCACGGATTACGGCACGTCTGGGCGCAGCCCCTAACACGGCTCCGATCTCCATGCGCTTCGCTACATAATTTGGATGGTAAATCTCCTTCACTGCTCCGGTGGCAAGCCCTATCTGGTTTCCGTAGGAGCTATAGCCATGGGCAGCCTCACGGACAAGCTTTTTCTGAGGCAGTTTCCCCTTCATGGTGTCGCCCACAGATACGGTAGGATCTGCCGCACCGGTCACACGCATCGCCTGATAGACATAGGTACGGCCCGACAGCGGAT
>OFHO01002571.1_pt1 | contig 10863 bp, 10 predicted proteins | sample 1521531 | NCBI WGS metagenome assembly OFHO01 (sample SAMEA3504124, study PRJEB24116) | mouse gut metagenome | biome: mouse gut; feature: mouse-associated habitat; material: faeces | place: Denmark | collected 2011
AGCAATGACGAATATGGTTCTCAACAATCTCCAATCCTTATGCCACATAAGCCACAGCATAAAAACCGCCACGGCAACACCTTCTTCAAAGAAAGCGGTGAACTTCGTCCCTATAGCAAGGATTATAACAGCAAAAAGTATGCCATACCAAACAGTGCGTCGATTCCTGTCGGACCGACATATCGACACTGCCGAGATTATGGTAATCAAAAGATAATAGTACTTTGCAAAATCATTGTAATAGGTGATGGATTGCGCCATACCTACAGGATTGGCAACAGCAATTACAGTAAGCCACAACCGGCATTTAACCGACAGCCGGACTCCACTACGACACAAGAAATCATATACCAAGAATGCTGAAGACAGTATTAATATGAAGTTCACACTTTTACCGCTCTCAATGTATCCTGTAGCCGCAGCTACCGATGCAGCAGACATCTCTAATGATTTGGCATAATGCCATACCCACGGGTCGTAATAAATATCCCATATTTTTGTCGGATGATATGGATTCCATCCGTAAAGCAACAATGCCACAACCTTCTGATGATACACATTTCCATCCCACGACGCATCCTCCATGAATGTGCATATCACCGATACTAAAGCTACGATACCCAATGCTGAAGCAATGTCAAGTAACGCATGCTTGTCCCTATCGATACCACATACTATCAATGCCGACAACAATATGGCAGAAGGATAAATCCATCCGCCTACCGCCCCTCCGCACAAAAGCACCACGGCAGTAAGAGTATATGCCGTGGCAATCAAGCTTAACAAAAACACGCCTATGCAGAACGGGCGCGACCACCCGCGCACTATCTGTCCGGTATTTGGTATCATTATGCAAAAATCGGTATAATTTCCATCATATCAAAACCACACACATATTCTTCGCACAACATGTGCATAAAAATATCTAAATCAAGTTAGCAAAAGTATCGGTGTATATGTAATCAGACCTAAAATTAGTAATTTTGCAAGTCATGTCAACACGAAATCAGAATATCATCATAAAAGGCGCCCGCGTCAACAATCTAAAGAATGTGGACGTGGAGATTCCGCGCAATGAACTTGTAGTTATCACCGGGCTCTCAGGCTCAGGTAAATCATCGCTTGCTTTCGATACACTTTATGCCGAGGGACAACGCCGGTATGTGGAAAGTCTCAGTGCCTATGCCCGTCAATTCCTCGGCAAAATGGCAAAACCCGAATGCGATTTCATAAAAGGATTGCCACCGGCGATTGCCATTGAGCAGAAAGTAAACACGCGCAACCCACGAAGCACCGTGGGCACATCCACCGAGATTTATGATTACCTGCGACTACTTTTCGGCCGCATCGGCATTACATATTCACCGGTAAGCGGTGAACCTGTAAAAAAACACTCTGTGGAAGATGTGATTTCGACAGCACTCACATATCCGGATGGTACACGTGTGGCAATAGTAGCCCCCATATCTATACCTGAAAACCGTAAATTTTCCACCCAACTCGAAATATTTCTCAAGGAAGGCTACACCCGTTTAGTCAAGGATGGCAACTTCATAAACATCACAGACATCACTGAAAGCGGCAATATCCCGGAATCTGCCGATGGATATGACCTGCTTATTGACCGTCTTGCAGTAGCTCATGAGGGTGATGAGTTGAGTCGTCTTGCCGACTCCGCCGAAACTGCGTTTTTTGAAGGTCATGACCGGGCATCCATGCTGGTATGGGACACAGATGGAATACATCGACATGATTACTCCACACGTTTCGAAGCCGACGGCATCACATTCACCGAACCGTCGGAACAGATGTTCAATTTCAACAACCCTTACGGCGCATGTCCACGATGTGAAGGATTCGGACAAACCATCGGCATAGATGAGCGTCTTGTCATCCCGGATCCATCGCTATCGGTGTATGAGGATGCAGTAGTGTGCTGGCGCGGAGAAAAAATGAGCGAGTGGAAACGTGAATTCATACACATAGCACCACAAATTGGATTTCCCATCCACAAACCCTATGCTGAACTCACACAGGAGCAGAAGGATGCGTTATGGCACGGAAACGCCATGTTCACGGGTATTGACGGCTTCTTCAAGATGGTAGAGGAAAACCTATATAAAATCCAATACCGCGTGATGCTTGCACGATACCGAGGCAAGACACTGTGCCCTGACTGCCATGGAACCCGCCTGCGCAAAGACGCATCCTATGTAAAGATTGGCGGGAAGAATATCTCCCAACTGGTAAGAATGCCGATATCCGAGCTCACACACTTTTTCGACAATCTAACGCTTACCGAAACACAGCAAGCAATTGCCGGACGGTTATTGGTAGAAATTCGCAACCGCTTGTCATTTCTATCGGATGTAGGGTTGGGATACCTCACACTTGACCGACTGTCTTCAACATTGTCGGGCGGAGAGAGTCAACGTATCAACCTTGCCACCTCACTTGGAAGTAGTCTCGTAGGCTCATTGTACATACTCGACGAGCCAAGCATAGGTTTACACTCACGCGATACCGAACGTCTTATAGGAGTGTTACGTAAACTTCAAGGTATAGGCAACACAGTAGTCGTAGTGGAACATGATGAAGAAATCATGCGTGCCGCCGACTACCTTATCGACGTTGGTCCGGAAGCCGGACGCCATGGTGGAGAGATAATATACCAGGGACCGGTTGACAAACTCAAGAAAGCCACTGACAGTTACACCGTGCGTTACCTCAACGGTGAAATGAAAATTGACACCCCGGCGCACCGCAGGAAGTGGCGCAACTACATAGAGGTGAAAGGAGCCAGACAGCACAATCTAAAAAACATTGACGTTCGTTTCCCGCTCGAAGCTCTTACCGTTGTAACCGGAGTGAGCGGTTCGGGGAAATCGACACTCGTACGCGATATCCTTTATCGCGGATTACTGCGACATTTCGGAGAACCGGGTGATGCACCGGGATTGCACACAGCTTTGAAAGGCGACCTCGCATCCATATCCGCCGTGGAATTTGTCGACCAGAACCCCATAGGTAAGTCAACGCGAAGCAACCCCGCCACCTACCTCAAGGCATATGATGAGATACGCCGGCTGTTTGCCGACCAACAGGGAGCCAAACAGATGGGATTCGGCCCGGGATATTTTTCGTTTAACGCCGAAGGAGGTCGATGCGAGGAATGCAAGGGAGAAGGCACCATAACCATAGAGATGCAATTCATGGCTGATATAACAATCCCTTGTGAGGAATGCCATGGACAGCGGTTCAAACGCGATGTTCTCGATATCCAATATCGTGGCAAGAACATAAACGATGTACTGAACATGACCATAAACGAAGCCATCGAATTCTTCGGGGCATCTGACGGCACCACTGAGAAAAAGATAGTGCGCCGTCTTACTCCGCTTAAAGATGTGGGGCTTGGATACATAAAACTCGGTCAAAGTTCATCAACACTTTCAGGCGGTGAGAACCAACGCGTGAAACTTGCCTACTATCTGGCTATGGACAAGCCCAAACCAACGATGTTCATATTTGACGAACCTACCACCGGCTTGCATTTCCATGACATCCGGACACTCATGTCTTCGTTCGACAGACTCATTGCACTCGGTCACACCGTGATAATAATCGAGCACAACCTTGATGTCGTTAAATGTGCCGACCATGTAATAGATATCGGACCTGAAGGAGGCGATGCAGGGGGTATGGTAGTAGCCACCGGTACCCCGGAGAAGATTGCGGAGTGTACAGAATCCTATACCGGAAAATTCCTCAAAGAGAAGCTCGCATAATCCGCCGGCAATCAAACATGGTTATTGGTACCTATCTCTGACCGTCTTCACTGATAAACGAATCCTTGAACCCAAGGAAATAAAGCAGTCCGTCAAGACCGATTGTAGATAGCGATTGGTCGGCATTGGCTTTTACCTTGGGCTTGGCATGGAACGCAATGCCAAGTCCGGCAGCAGCCAACATAGGCAAATCATTTGCGCCATCGCCCACAGCGATAGTCTGCTTGATATTGAGATTCTCTACCTGGGCAATAAGTCTCAGCAGTTCGGCTTTGCGCTTACCGTCGACAATTTCGCCCACATACCGACCGGTAAGCTTGCCATCCACTATCTCCAGGTCATTGGCATATACATAGTCAAATCCGAACTTCTGCTTCAGGTAATTACCGAAATATGTAAATCCACCCGACAATATAGCCGTTTTGTAACCCGTGCGTTTCAGCACAGTCATCATTCGGTCGACGCCTTCTGTTATTGGCAGATTTTCAGCGATATCACGCATCACACTTTCATCCAATCCCTTGAGCAACGCCACCCGCTCAGTGAAACTTTCGCAGAAATCAATCTCGCCGCGCATGGCACGCTCGGTTATAGCACGCACTTGGTCGCCCACGCCTGCCCGTTCGGCAAGCTCATCTATCACCTCTGTACCTATCAGTGTGGAATCCATATCGAAACATACCAAACGACGGCAACGGCGGTACATAGTATCCTCTTGCAGCGAAATATCCACATCCTCCTGCGCGGCAATCTGCATGAACCGTTGTTGCATCTCGCTATGGTCAGTAGGATTACCACGTACCGAAAATTCCACACATGACTTACGCAATGACTTTTCCTGAGCTGCAAGCGGCATACGTCCGGTCAGACGCTGTATGCCATCTATATTAAGTTTCTGGTCGGCAATAACCTTGCTCACCAATGCTATATGCCGGGCAGTAAGTTTACGGCCAAGAATGGTTATAATCCACCTGTTTTTACCCTGCATTCCCACCCACTCATTATAGTCGGACTCCTCAACCGGCGAAAAACGAACTTTCACATTCATTTCATAACCCTTGAAAAGCAAATCTTTCATTATGTCACCTGACACACTGCTATCGGTCTTTATCAGCAAACCCAGCGTAAGGTTGTGATGTATGTCTGCCTGACCGATATCCAATATCTGGGCGTCATAAGTAGCAAGAATTTCTGAAAGTGCCGCCGTCACACCGGGGCGGTCATAACCGGTGATATTTATCATTATAAGCTCCACTTTGGGCTGCTGAGATTTCAAAAGTGACATATTACCTGAATATTTGGATTTGTATATAATTAGCATTGAATTTAATCGGTATGGTAATCTATCATACCATAAATCGGATTCTGCATTATCGACCCGATGGTGATACCTGTCTGGAGGGCTGCTTCCCGAAGTTTTTCGGCAAACACCATTGCTACAGATCCAACAAAATGCACAGCCATACTGCGATATCCGGGATACGAAGCAACATTACGCTGAAAGAATCTTACAAACTCATCAACCAGTAACGCATGGACATGAGCGTCAGCCTTGTTATCTGCTAAGAAAGGCACAAATGACGCCATAAACCTATTGGGTTCAGGACAGCGATACACCCGATTTATTATTTCTGCCGGAGTGAGGGAATACCGACTCATAAAAGCATCGCAGATGTCCGGTGGAAGCTGACTCTTCAAGACATCGCCTATAAAACGTCGTCCTAATACGGCTCCGGATCCTTCGTCACCCAATATATATCCCAACGGCGAGACATTTGACAAAATACGCTCACCATCGTAAAGACAACTGTTAGAACCTGTCCCCAATATACATGCAATCCCCGCATTGTGCTTACATAAGGCTCGTGCAGCTCCAAGCATGTCAGATGCAACCTCTGCATGCGACGCTCCACATACCTCCATTAGAGTCTTGCTTACCACGGGACATACATGTGGTAAACATCCGGCACCATAGAAGAAAATTTCATCCGGAATCTCATCTGCCAATTGCGGCAAAAGTTCCACCGCCAACCTTTCGCGCAATTGCTCAGGAGTCAGCATAAGTGCGTTAATACCGGGTGTGACGAAAAGCCTTGGCTCAACTAACCCGTCGACTACCGCCCATTGGGTCTTTGTACTTCCGCTATCTGCTATGAGTATCATACTACAATGTTTTACAATCTAACGTGACAATGTTCCGTCAACTGATATTTTCAATGGGGAATCAGGAAAATCAAGCATGGACAATCGGCGAATCTGCCGGATTACGGCACCTGTCTTATCCTCCCTTGGACCTACACCGCGACTCTGCACAAACGGATATATCTTACCGCCGGTAAAGCGTCCTGAATCATCGACCTTGACGGTCACCAACGGAGCATGACCATTTATGCCCTTGAGATTAACCCTATAAGGAGTACAGAAATTGCCGAGACTGTACATTATAAGCCTATCCCGGTAAATTTCCATAGCGCGTGTCACATGGGGTCCATGCCCAAACACCACATCCGCACCGGCGTCAATGGCAGCATGGGCAAATTTTTCCACATCACCGCGTTTCTCGCCAAAACACGCCTCCATAGTATGCGGCACACGGGTGTATTTAGCTCCCTCACCCCCGCCATGAAATGACACCAATACTATATCCGCACTATCCTTAAGCTCATTTATCACACGGCGTACCTCTTCCATATCCATGATATTCAAGGTGCCGCGATTATGGGCAAATGCCGCAAAGCCTATTCTTTTCCCGGCACGCTCTATTATAACCGATGGTGCTGATGAGCGCATACCCGCATAAGATATTCCGGCATCACGCAGATTTTTCATGGTCAAGTCAATGCCTTCTTTACCAAAATCATTGACATGATTATTGGCTATGCTCACCAAATCCACACCCGAATTAACAAGATTTGTCAGATAACGCGAAGGTGTACGGAATATATAACACAGTGTGGAATCCTTACATTCCTTTGGCTTACCACCTTCATCAAACACCGTACCTTCGAGATTAATAGCAGCCACATCAGCTGTCCTCAATAGCGAATCCACATCTTTCAACAAATATCTGCCGTCATGAACAGGGAGATATTTCCCGCGCGACGATTCGGGATAGTCTGTACCCATCATCACATCACCGGTCAAGGCAAAAGTGAAATCCCTGCCCTGCACCGTCTCTATCATAAAAGACATAAGCGCCATCAACGCCACCATTGCAATACGTCCCATACGCTAAACCAAAAATATAATCCGGCAACAAGACATGACGCCTTATCACCAATTACACAATATGGGCTTAAAGGTATTGATAATTTTTGGATTTAAAGCAACTCGGATCAATTATTGGCACCATACATCCAATTCAACCGGATTTTATAATCCCGCCAACTCGCTAATTCTGCGCAACGGCTTCCGACAAATCCAGTTCAGTACCCAAAATACGACGTGCGCCGATAAAATTACGCTGATAGTAACCTCCATCAGGAAATGTCTGGTACGTCACACCCTTCTTAACAGATGCATGTATAAATTTGCAAGTTTGGGTTGAGGAATCCACCGACACTACCATAGCCACATGCCCCTGCCACTGCTGCGGCTACTGAAGAACAGCAAGTCTCCGGGGCGCAAATTCTCTACACCAACGTGCTCTCCCTGAAGAAACTGCTCGCGGGATGTGCGGTCAAGATTAATACCGAAATTACGGTAAACATACCCTGTAAATCCGGAACAATCAAATGCCCGTGGTCCCATAGCTCCAAGACGATATCGGGTACCTAAAAATCGCTTTGCATAATTAATCATCTTATCGGCAACCGATGACAATACCTCACGTACCGGTACAGCATGCTCCATGCCGAAGAACGGTGAATGCTTGCGTGCTTCCTCCATTGCCTTAGCCATGACCGAAACCTTATCGGCAGAAGCCCTTTCAACCGCCTCATCGGCAATCATTGCATGACGCGCAGGCAACCGAAATGGCACCTCAGCAATAGCCGGATGCGACAAAATGCCACACAATGACAGAAATAAGATTACTTTTTTCAAGACCATAGCAAAATCAATTCTTAAAAAGGCTTTCACGCAAACAAACTACGCCTTTAATATTGACTATGCAAAGTTATGGCTTTTTCATCAGCAAAACAAATCACAATCCACTACACATCAATACATTTTGCAATTTTAAACATTTACTGCAACCTTCAAAACATTATTTAGCAAAATGCACATCCGTTAAAAATATGCGCAATACAACTGATTAAAATACATATATTAACCTTCGTTAACACCACAACTATCATCACCACGTGCTTCTGATAACATTTCCTGCATTTCTCTAAGCATACCGCGCATTCTCATATCTGAAATCATACCAATCACACCTCCCAATATTGCTCCTACAACACCCCCAATGAGCATATATTCACTGATACCATAAAAGAAATAAAACATCATTGCCATTACACACACAGCCATTGGAATACCTAACCATTGATGACGACGGCGCTTAACCACTACCACCTTTACACATTTAAGCACCTCGCAGACACCCATTCTACTCAAATCGATGCGCTGGATAGAAGCACGTATAGACGCACAACTCAGCGCCATTATTCCGAAAAATACGCTAATCAATATACCTGTCCACAAAGGTAGCCCGCAATGGTACAATGCAAACGGTGACAACACCAACCATACCAACGACAATATAATCAGAATAGTATAATCACGTATTAGTCGTTGCGAATAGGACCGGACCTTCCCTGCGGTTATACCATCCGGTTTGATTCGGTCACAACGCCCCTCCGGAGGGAGATTGTTCAAGCCCTGCCAATGCTGTTTCAATTTTTCCAAATCATTATCCATATAGCGCACGGTATTATTCATCATTTAGTTTCATTAATCTCTGTTTAATTCGGTACAACCGCGATGCGACATTATTTCGCGACAATCCGGTAACATCCGAAATCTCATCATAACTATGTTCATCGAGCCATAGCATAATGATAGCCCTGTCAAGTTTCCCGAGTTGAGCTATCATCTCATACATCTGGCGCAGCTGTTCGGCATGTTCATGATTTTCATCAACAATCCCGAGCATGGCTTCATCGATACGCGCCACATCGGAGTGTTTGCCATGCCGACGAAAATAAGTGATGCACGTGTTAATAGCCACACGATAAATCCAAGTAGATGGCTTGGCTCGGTTCATATATCCATCAAGCCCTTGCCATAGATTGGCAAGCACTTCCTGATATAAATCCTTAAGATGCTCGGAATCCTCGGAATACATGTAGCATACCTTATAGATGAGAGGACTATGCTCATCTATAAGACGGAGATACATGTCGGTTTGGCTATGCGAAATTTCGGGCATCGATATCTGCGGTTATATTATCCTCACCTTATTTGACTCAAGATTATTGAAAAAGTTGCATACCGGTAAAAAAAATGGCGCAGCAGAGATTGGTCATCCCATACTGCACCATATATGATTCAAAACAGTAATCAGAATAGATAAGCAGCCGTAATGGTCCAATAACGGTTGCGGCCATTGATATTCGACGTGCCGGTAGCACCTACTGTCTTCAAAGCTTTGGTCAGACCAAGACCATAGCTCGCGCCAACCTGAACCTTTTTAAAAAGCTCGGCACCAAAACCGAAATTCCAGGCGGTGTCAAACTTACGGTTGCGATAAGCCTCTTCTGCCGACCTACGGCTCGTGAGAATCGAGAAGCTCGGTCCCGTAGCAAGATACGGACGTACTATGCTATTAATCAACGGAATATTTATCTTCCATTTGAAGTTCAAGGGTATATCTATATAATCACGATTATCTTTAGACACACCATTTTCAGTCATCCAGCGGGAATTGCGACGCACATACATCACCGAAGCATCAAAGCCCCATCCTGCCACAGGCACCGTGAACTCCATCATGGCACCTGCGGTAAATCCCGCGCGGTTATTACTATCGAAAGTCGACGAATTGAAATGCAACTCACTGACAGTGACACCTAACTTCGGTCCGAAACGGAACTGAGCCTGAGCCGGCATCAAAGCTCCTACAATTGCCAATACAGCCACTACTGCGATTAATCTTACACTTTTCATATCTAAATTCTTTTGGTTATTAATTTCAATATCATAAAACTAATCAGATTAAAATACTTAATCAGACAACTTTTCTCAATGCAAACCTACAAAATATCCACCATCCTCACAAATCCACTATACAAAAACAAAAAAGGTTGAATACTTTAACAGCATCAACCTTCGTTTAATCAATCGGAGCATCTACCTCCGACGACCTTTATCTCTGGGTTGCATTGGTTTTGCATCCTCCGTAAGCTTGAGCTCAGTACCATTGGAAAGTTCAACTTCATACCCGCCACGTTTGCGTGAAATCTCCACGATGGTCAATCCCTTAAAATTTGTGCTGACATATTTAGCGATGGCAGATGGAACGATTTCCGACGGAACAGATTTCCCTCTCGCTGACTTGACCTCTTTCCAATTCCCGTCGGATTTGAAATCGACTTCAGCACCGCTTGCGAAATCCACTTCATATTCCGTACCTCTGTAACCATTGTCCTTTTCCACTTTTCTAACCTGATCGTTCGAAAAATATTTGGAAATGAAAGCCTGAGCTGCGTTAGGCAGATCAGCCTGTTTGATTGGTGTACCTGCAAACATAGTTACAGATACCGATGCCGCAGATATTACCAGCATCAAAGCTAAGATTCTTTTCATTTGTGTTTGTTTTTACTGTGTTTTAATTATGTTATTCAAATTATTGAATTCGGATATATATTTTCTACCGGCAGGTATGGGGCGGGGGAAATCATACAGATAAACCGTTCTGTTTGAATACTTCTCTATAAATGGAACCGCGATAATGAACGACCGGTGAATTCTTATAAAACTATCATCGGGGAGCAATGTCTCAATCTCTTTCATTGTAATCTGAGAAATAACTGTCGGTAGATTCTTCCTGAAAATCTTAACATAATTATCCATTGCTTCCACCAGTATCACATCCTTTAAACAGACAACTATATTCTTATGTCCGGCTTTA
>OFHO01002572.1_pt1 | contig 10862 bp, 8 predicted proteins | sample 1521531 | NCBI WGS metagenome assembly OFHO01 (sample SAMEA3504124, study PRJEB24116) | mouse gut metagenome | biome: mouse gut; feature: mouse-associated habitat; material: faeces | place: Denmark | collected 2011
GGCATCCACTGCCTCAACGACCAGTTTACCCACGCCCTGCCCAAGGAGAGCAAGTATAAGATTTATATCAGCTGCCTCACCACGCTGAATATCGATGATCACAACCGCATTCCCACCACCGACGCCCGCCTCCTGCGGCGGATTGAGCGGGATGCCCGGACCCGGGGATACAGCGCCCAGGCCACCATCAAGATGTGGCCCTCCGTCCGGCGGGGAGAGGAGAACAACATCTTCCCCTTCCAGGACAGCGCGGACACGGTGTTCAACTCCGCTCTCATCTACGAAACGGCTCTGCTGAAACCCTATGTGCAGCCCCTGCTCTTCGGCGTTCCCCGGGACAGCGAGGAGTATATCGAGGCCAAGCGGCTGCTGAAATTCCTGAACTACTTCCTGCCCATCCCTGCGGACGATATCCCCAAGACCTCCCTCATGCGGGAGTTCATCGGCGGGGGCTGTTACCACGTATAAGATATCCGGCCTGCAACAAGGGCAAGACATACCGAAACGGTCTGTCTTGCCCTTGTTTTTTGATGTATTTGGCCGGTTACAGCGCCCGCAGGTACAGCTGCAAAGACTGATAGTCCCCATGGAACACAGGCAGGGGGTAGCCGGCGTTCATCAGCACATCGCCGGGGTAGGACGCCCCGCCGTTGACCTGGTAGGTCAGCTGGGGATCCAGCCCCTTGAGCCGCAGGGTGAGAAAGGGGGCGGCGGCGTGGATGGTGCCGGACACCAGGGACACCAGCGCCTCCCGGCGGTCGGGGGCGACCTGCTCCCAGGCGGTGTAAGGGCCGTTTGTGAAGGGGTCGGTAAGGCGGTAGTAGTCCCCCCGCTGAATCAGGTCGTAGTGCTCCTTGAAGAAGGCGATCTGCTGCTTGATGGCCTCCCGCTCCTCCGGGGTGGTCTGGTTGGGGTCCATCTCGTAGCCGAAGGTGCCCGACATGGCCACGGTGCCCCGGGTCTCCAGAGGAGTGACGCGCCCGTTGGCCTCGTTGGGTACGGCGGAGACGTGGGCCCCCATGGCGCTCACAGGGTAGCAGAAGGAGGTGCCGTACTGGATGCGCAGGCGGTCGATGGCGTCGGTGTTGTCGCTGCACCAGATCTGGGGGGTGTAGTAGAGCATCCCGGCGTCGAAGCGGCCGCCGCCGCCGGCGCAGCCCTCAATGAGTATGTGGGGGAAGTCCCGGCGCAGCTGGTCCAGTATCTCATACACGCCCAAAACGTACCGGTGGTATACCTCACCCTGGCGCTCCGGGGGCAGGGCGGCGGACCACACGTCGGACAGGCTGCGGTTCATGTCCCACTTTACATAGGCGATATCGGCGCTGGAGAGGACGGCCTTGATCTGCCCGTAGACGTGCTGCCGTATCTCGGACCGGGAGAAGTCCAATACCAGCTGGTTGCGGCCCCGGGCAGGGGTGCGGCCGGGGATGCGGAGGGCCCAGTCGGGGTGCTCCCGGTAGAGATCGCTGTCCTCGCTGATCATCTCGGGCTCTATCCAGATGCCGAAGGACATGCCCAGCGCCTGGATGCGGGGCACCAGGGCCTCCAGCCCTCCGGGCAGCTTCTTCTGGTTGACGGTCCAGTCCCCCAGGCCGCTGTTGTCATCGTCCCGCTTGCCGAACCAGCCGTCGTCCATCACCAGCAGCTCCACCCCCAGGGGGGCGGCGGTTTTGGCGAAGTCCACCAGCTTGTCAGCGTCAAAATCGAAGTAGGTGGCCTCCCAGTTGTTGATGAGTACCGGGCGGCGCGCTCCCGCGTGGGGGTCCTGGATCAGGTGCTCCCGGATGGCCCGGTGGAACTGGCGGCTCATCTGGCCAAAGCCCCTGGGGGAACATACCAGCGCCGCTTCGGGGGCGGTGAAGCTCTGGCCGGGCTCCAGGGTCCAGCAGAACTGGTAGGGGTTGATGCCCATCACCAGCCGGGCGTTGTCATATTGGCTGGCCTCCACCAGGGCCTGGAAATTGCCGCTGTACAGCAGTATGGCGCCATAGCACAGACCGTAGTCCTCGTTGGCGTCCCGGTCGCAGAGGACCACAAAGGGGTTATGCTGGTGGCTGGAGGTCCCCCGGACGCTGCCCACCCCCTGGATGCCGGAGCGCAGCGGGGCCCGGTCGGGGGAGCGCTCCATGAGGTGGCAGCCGTTGAAGGTAATCAGGTCCAGGTCGGACCGGAGGAAGTCCAGGCACAGGGAGGCGCACTGGCACAGGCGGACGGGCGCCTTTCCGTAATTGTGTACTTCCACAGAACGGGTGATCAGGTCGCAGTCCTCAAACACGCCATAGGTCAGCTCCACCACCAGATCGGCGGCGAGGTCCTCCAGGTAGAGCCGGAGGGTACTCCCCTCCGCTCCGTGGAAGAAGGGCAGGCCGTCCAGCTCGTACTTACCCCGCTCCACCTCCCAGTCGGTCAGGCGCAGATCTGCCGCACGGCTTCCGTCGGGATATTCAACTTCAATGGAGGGCAGGCGGAAATCCCCCACGCCGCAGGTGGAGTATTCCTGGGGGATGGTGTTCAGGGAGTAGGTCCTGTCCAGTCCGGCCTCGGGCGGGTTGGGGGCGCAGGCCCGGTCGGCATAGCGGACCAGGTAGGACAGGTCGCCGCCAGAGACCCGAGGACCGTAGTAGGTGTGGACCAGCACATTGTGCCGGTCGGCTTTCATCTGATAGGTGGTGTTTTGGGTGTGCAGAGTAAAAATTCTATTTTCCTTATCCAGCAGGATCATAGGGATACCCCCTGATAAAAAAGATTTGTCTGGCTGATTGTACGAAATTTTTACGGGATAAGCAAGGGCGGACTGCTAAAATATTTGACAAATCGACCCCCGGTCTCTGGGGTAAAATCGTGGGGTTTGTAGGGGAACAGCCCCGGCACACGTAAAAGGCCGGGGCTGTTCCAAAAAGGGAAGGAGAGAGGAGAACGCTTATTTGCCGCCTGTAGTGGCGATGCCCTCGATGAACTGGCGCTGGAAAATCAGGTACAGAATCACCATGGGCAGCATGGCCAGGAGGGAACCGGCCATCAGCACAGGGAAGTTGGTGGTAAACTGGCCACGGAGGGTGGCCAGGCCGGAGGAGAGGGTCATCATGTTCAGGTCGGAGTTGACCACCAGGGGCCACATCAGGTCGCTGTACGCGAACACGGCGGTGAAGATGGTCAGGGCGGCCACCGAGGTGCCGGTGAGGGGGAACATCACCTTATAGAAGGTCTGCCACTGGGTGCAGCCATCCAGGTAGGCGGCCTCGCCAATCTCCTTGGGGATGCCCATGTAGGTCTGCCGCAGGAAGAACACGCCGAAGGCGCTGACGATACCGGGGAAGACCAGGGCGAAAATGGTGTTAGCCAGTCCCATTTTGGCTACCATCTGGTACTGGGGGATGATGAAGATCTGGGAGGGCAGGGACATCTGCACCAGCACGATGCCGAACAGCAGCTTTTTGCCCCGGAACTCCAGCATGGCAAAGGCGTAGCCCGCCATGGAACTGAAGGCCACGGCGCAGATCACCCGGAAGAAGATCATCAGGCCGGTGTTGAGATACAGCTTGAGGAAGGGCAGGCTTTTCATGGCGTCCCCAAAGTTGGTGGTAATCAGCTCCTTGGGGAAGATGGTGGGGGGCACCTGCATGCTCTCCGGGACGGTTTTCAGGCTGGTGAGGATCATCCACACGAAGGGGAAGACCATGATAAGGGCGCCGATAATCAGAGCGGTGTAGGTGAGTATGGTCATCCGTTTTTGGGAGGCCTCTAAAGAACGGTTTTTCATCTTGTTTCCTCCTTATACGTCGTAGTTGACCCACTTCTTCTGGCCGTAGAACTGGATGACGGTAATCATGCCGATAAGCAGGACGGTCCAGATGACGATGGCGGAGCCGGTGCCGCGGCTGCCGGCGATGAAGGACTCGCGGTAGAACAGATACATCAGGCTCTGCACGCTGGTAACGGCCGGGTTGGTCTCCTCTACCATCATATAGATCAGGTCGTAGACCTTCACGGCGGACATCAGGCGCATAATCATAACCACGAACAGGGTGGGGGAGACCATAGGCAGGGTGATGGTGAAGAACTGCTTCACTTTGCCAGCGCCGTCGATGCTGTTGGCCTCGTAGAGGGTTTTGGGGATGGTCTGGAGCCCGGCCAGAAGGAGGACGGCGTCGTAGCCGATGTTGCTCCAGATGGCCACAACGGCGCAGGCGATCATGACAAACCGGGCGTCGGTGATCCAGCCCACGTGGGCGCCCAGCACCTGGTTCAGGATGCCGTACTCGCCGTTGAAAATCCAGCGCCACACCATGGTGACGGCGGCGGGGGCGCAGACCATGGGCAGGAAGAAGATGGTGCGGAAGCCGCCCTTAAACTTAATCTTGGCGTTCAGCAGCATGGCCACCAGCAGGGACAGGAACAGGCCCACAGGCACGGTGAGGATACAAAACAGGATGGTGTTCCAGGTGGCCTTCCAGAACTCAGGGGTCTGGAAAATTTCCGCGTAGTTGGCCAGGCCCACGAATTTGTAGTGGCCGAAGCCCAGATGCTCGCAGAAGCTGGTGTAGATGGTCTGGACGAAGGGCCACAGGTTCAGAACAATCAGGCCGATGATGGTGGGGGCCACCATGATCCAGCCCCAGTTTTCTTCCCGCCGGGCGGCGGGGGACAGTTTGTGTTTCACCAAAAGCCCTCCTCTCAGTCTCCCGCCAGCTTCTTGGCGGTCTCAGTGTCGATGATATTCTGTATGTTGGCCATGGCGCTGTCCAGGCTCTGCTGGCCGTTGTAGACCTTGTTCAGCTCATCCAGCACCGGGCTCTTCCACTTGGGCTTGGCGGAGTTGTTCACGTTCTGCACGCCGTACTCAAATTGGTCCATGACGATCTCCACGTTGATGTCATAGCCCGCCTTGTCAAAGGCGTCGAAGTAGGGCTGTTCGGTGCCGTTGTAGGCGGAGATGGCCGCGCCGTAGGAGCTGGCCAGCAGCTGGGCCTCCTCAGAGCCGAAGAACTTGATTACGTCCAGGGCGATATCCCGGGTCTTACCGTGGGCGGCGGTGGAGTAGCACAGGCCGTTGGAGATGGTGGCCCGGCCGTCGCCGCTGACGGGGTCGGGGCACTTGGGCATGGGGGCGATATCCCACTTGCCGTCCATGTTGGGGAAGTTGATGCACTTGTTCATCAGCTCCCAGTTGCCCTCTACGTACATGGCGCCCACCTCAGAGAAGAAGGCGGTGCCGGGGGCGGTCTCGGCGAAGTATGTCTGCTTGGGGCACCAGTCGTTGTCCTGCATGCCCACGTAGAACTCCATGCCCTTCTTGGTGCCGGGCTGGTCAAAGCCGGCTTTGGTCTTGTCCTCGGTGAGGATGCAGCCGCCTGCCTGGTAGACAAAGCTCCAGTAGCCCATCTGGTCGTCGTTATAGGCCATGAAGCCGTATTTGCCGGTCTTATCATAGATCTGGGCGGAGGCGGCGGTCAGGTCGTCCCAGGTCCAGTTCTCGTCGGGGTAGGCCACCCCGGCGGCGTCGAACATCTCCTTGTTATACACCAGGAAGATGTTGTCCTTGTCCTTGGGCACGCCGTACATCCGGCCGTTGCTGCCCTGGGCGTTGCCGATGGAAATTTCAGAGAAATGATTCTGGTAGTAGTCCGCCTCCACGTCGTTGTAGAGGTCGGTGACATCGGCCAGCATACCAAAGTCGGAGTAGTACAAAATCTGGTTGGTGTGCATCCAGAAGATGTCCGGCATGGTGTTGGACTCGGCGGCGGCCTCCAGCTTGGTCCAGTACTCGTTCCAGCTGGTCACCTGCACCTCGATGGTCACGTCGGGGTTTTTGGCGGTGTAGGCGTCGCAGATGGCCTGCATGCTGTCGCGCTGGGCCACGTCCCAGATCTGGAATTTGAGACGGGTCTTGCCATCCGACGCGCCGCACCCGGACAGGGACAGCAGCAGCGTTATGGCCAAGACCAAGGATGCGATGCGGGGTATCTTTTTCATAACTCCACTCCTCTTTGCTTTTGTCGCACTTCAGAACGTACGCAACTCTGGAGAAATAATAATACCGCTTCCGCCCCGGTGTAAATAGACTGGATTTTTTGAAATATACCCAAATGTTAGAAAAGCGATATTAGGTATGGCTTTGCCCAACATCTTGGTATATTTCTGAAAATTTCATTGAATATGCACAGCTGCAAGGGTTTCCGTTTGTGCAAAACGTAAATTTTTGGATGGAAGGGCGGAAAAAACAAAATCAGGATAAAAAAATATACCTCTATGTGTTGCCTGAGGCGGGCCGGGTGCGATTTCTCTCCCGGTGGCCGGAAGTATCTCTTGCGCGGCGGGTGCGGCTGTGATATAGTACTCAAAACTGAAGTCCGGTCTGGACTGCAATGATATGGGAGGAAGCGAGATGGCGAAAAAAAATTCTGTATTCAGCCGCCGGCTGGAGTGGCACCTGGACGAGCTGAAATGGCTGTATCAGGAGCTGTATCACGACGAACATTCCTTCAGCTACTTTTTGGAGATGCTGGAGCGGAGCTGGGGCGAGCGCAAGAGGCCCCTCCGGGACCAGGACGCCCGCCGGGAGGCCGACCCGGACTGGTACCGCCGCCGGGACCTGCTGGGGATGATGCTCTATGTAGATGCCTTCGCCGGAAATCTGAAGGGGGTAAAGGACAAGCTGCCTTACCTTCAGGAGTGCGGGGTGAACTACCTCCACCTTATGCCCCTGCTCCAGTCCCCCAAGGGGCGCAGCGACGGGGGCTATGCCGTCTCCGACTTCCGCACTGTCCAGCCCGAGCTGGGCAGCATGGAGGACCTGGAGGACCTGGCCGACGCCTGCCGGAGGGCGGGGATCAGCCTGTGTCTGGATTTTGTGATGAACCACACCAGCGAGGACCACGCCTGGGCTCAAAAGGCCAGGGCAGGGGAGCCGGGCTATCGGGAGCGGTATTTTTTCTATGACAGCTGGGATATCCCCCGGGAATTTGAAAAGACCGTGCCCCAGGTGTTCCCCACCACCGCCCCGGGCAGCTTCACCCAGCTGGACAACGGGCAGATCGTCATGACCAACTTTTACCCCTACCAGTGGGACCTGAACTATGCCAACCCCATGGTTTTTAACGACATGACGGAACATCTCCTCTTTCTGGCCAACCGGGGGCTGGACGTGATCCGTCTGGACGCCATTCCCTACATATGGAAGGAGCTGGGGACAAACTGCCGCAACCTGCCCCAGGTCCACACTCTGGCCCGGATGCTGCGCATGGTGTGTGAAATTGTCTGTCCCAGCGTGCTGCTGCTGGGGGAGGTGGTGATGGAGCCGGCCAAGGTGGCCCCCTACTTCGGCACCCCGGAAAAGCCCGAGTGCCACATGCTCTATAACGTGACCACCATGGCCACCACCTGGCACACCCTGGCCACCGGGGACGCCTCCCTGCTGAAGCGGCAGATGGAGGCGGTGTGCGCCCTGCCCAAGGACTTCCTGTTCCTGAACTACCTGCGCTGCCACGACGACATCGGCTGGGGCCTGGACTACCCCTGGCTGAAGGCCCGCTTCGGCACGGAGGAGGTGGCCCACAAGCGGTACCTCAACGACTACTTCACCGGCAAATGGCCGGGCAGCGACGCCCGGGGGGAGCTGTACAACGACGATCCCCGGCTGGGGGACGCCCGGCTGTGCGGCACCACGGCCTCCCTATGCGGCATGGAGGCGGCGGACTACGAGCAGGACCCCTTTAAGCTGGAGCGGGCCGTGGCCTGTGATCTGACCCTCCACGCCTGGATGCTCTCCCAGAGCGGCATCCCGGTGATCTACAGCGGCGACGAGGTGGGCCAGCTCAACGACTACGGCTACCACAGCGACCCGGCCAGGCGGGAGGACAGCCGGTACATCCACCGGGGCGACTTCCAGTGGGAGCTGGCCGATCTGCGCGCCGACGAATCCACCCGCCAGGGCAAGCTCTTCCAGGGCCTGCGGCGGCTGGAGCGGATCCGGGCCTCGGAGCCCTGCTTTGACGGTCAGGCGGACGTGTGGGTGGAGGAGAGCGGCAGCCGGCATGTGCTGGCCCTGTGCCGGCGGATGGAGGGCCGGGAGCTGGTGTGCCTGTTCAATTTCAGCGGCCAGTTTGTCCACGCCCATCTGAACCGGGACGAATCCTACACGGAGCTGATGTACGGCGGAAAGCGCCAGGGCCTCCGGGATGTGGAGCTGTGGCCCAACGGCTTTGCCTGGCTGCTGCGGGACGAGGGGGCGCAGGAGGCGTAACCGGACCGCCGGAGGCGTCGGCCCCCGGCCGGCGCCTCCGGTTTGGCTTTGTTTTGTTAAGAAAGTGTATAGATGATTTTATTCTTGTTCAACCTTTGCCGGGCGGCCTTGACTTTGCCGGAGAGGTTGCTATAATGTGGGAGGAATGAGGGCGTCAGAGGGACGCCCAACAGTTGTTGATAGAGAAGGGATGTTATGAAGCAACACAAAAAAGCCCTGGCACTGTGGATCGGATCGGTGCTGGTCCTGCTGGTGGGGGCGCTGCTGGCCGGCTCGCCCGGCCGGACCGAAACCGTGCAGGAGGCCATGCGGGATGCGGTGCTCCACAGTGTCAACCGGATCAGCCTTCTGGGACTGAAAACGGTAAATCCCGGGATGATCTCCGCCTTTGTGGTCACTGCGGCCCTGCTCCTTGCCGCCGCCCTGATCCGCGTTTTTGTCATCCCCAGGTTCCAGTATGTGCCGGGAAAGTTCCAGCTGGTGCTGGAGGAGGCGGTTGGCCTGTTCGACCGCATGTCCCGGGGAGACAGCCCCCACCGCTGCAAGTTTTTGGGGGCCTACATCTTCGCCGCCGGGGCCTACATCTTTGTGGGCACCCTGTTCGAGCTGCTGGGCATCCAGGCCGTCACGGTCCACGGGCACTCCATCACCCTGCCCGCGCCCCTGTCCGACGTGAACGCCGCCATCGCCCTGGGCACCCTGTCCTATCTGGTGATCCTCTCCGGAGGTATCGCCGGCAACGGGGTGAAGGGGGTGGGCAGGACGCTGAAGGAGTTTTCCCTGCCCATCTCCATGAGCTTCCGGCTGTTCGGCGCTCTGCTCAGCGGCCTGCTGGTGACTGAGCTGGTATATTACTATATCAGCCTCAGCTTTGTCCTGCCCGTGCTGGTGGGCGTGCTGTTCACCCTGCTCCACGCCCTGGTGCAGACCTACGTACTCACCATGCTGGTCTCCATGTACTACGGGGAGGTATCCGAGCCTGGCGAGCCCAAACCGAAAAAAATTCACACCGCGCAGACATAATTTTGAGGGGGTTTTTATGATGAAGCATTTTCTGAAAAAAATTCTGGTACTGGGCGGGGTCCTGGTGCTGAGCCTGGCCCTGGCGGCGCCCGTTCTGGCCGCACCTGAGGCGCCCGCCGGGGACGAGCCCGCCGCCGTGGCCGAGAGCCAGACGGACAACACCGTTGGCCTGAAGTCCATTGCTGTGGCCCTGGCCATCGGTATCGCCGCCGGCGGCGGCGGCATCGGCATGGGTCTGGCCACCGCCAAGTCGGCGGAGGGCATCTCCCGCCAGCCCGAGGCGGAGGGCAAGATCCGCACCATGATGATGCTGGGTCTGGTCTTTATCGAAACGGCCATCATCTATGCCCTGCTGGTGGTTATCCTGATTATCTTCGTATTGTAAGGCAGGTGGAAGAAATGCCCTTGAATATTGACCTGCAGCAGATTCTGCTGCATTGGATGAACCTGGCCATTCTTACCGGCGGGCTGTATTTTCTCCTGTACAAGCCTGTGAAGGGATTTATGTCCAAGCGGGAGGAGCACTACCGCAGTCTGGACGAGGAGGCCGCCGCCAAGCTGGCGGAGGCAGAGCGGATCAAGGCGGAGTGCCAGAACAAGCTGGAGGAGGCTGACGAGGAGATTCGTCAGGAGCGGGCGAAGGCCCAGCAGTCCATCCAGCAGTCCACCGAGGACCAGCTGGCTCAGGCCCGGGAGCAGGCCCGGCAGATCGTGTCCCACGCCCAGACGGAGGCAGAGCACAGCCGGGAGCGCATCCTGCGGGAGTCCCAGCGGGAGCTGCGGAAGCTGGCCGCCCAGGCCACCAAAAAGCTGGCCTTCCACGCCGATCCCTTCGACCAGTTCTTAGACCTGGCGGAGGAGGGGGAAGAATATGAGGAGTGACAGAAGCCGCCTGACAGCCGAGCTGCGCAGCGCCAAGGAGCCAAATCAGGAGCAGCTGCGCCGGTTTGCCGAATTTCTTGCCCAGAAATACAGGCGCAAGGTGCCGCTGCACTGGGAGCAGGACGAGTCCCTGCGCTCCGGCTTCCGCCTTCAGGTGGGCTCCGACGTCTACGACTGGAGCCTGGAGGGCCGCATTCGCCAGTTCCAGGACTATCTGCGCCAGATTCAGCCGGGGCAGGAGGAGCTGGTGCCTCTGATGCGCCAGGCCGTGGACGAGTGGAGCCTGGCCGTGGTGCCCGAGGAGATCGGCAAGGTGCTGACGGTAGACAGCGAGATCGCCACCGTCAGCGGCCTGGAGCACGCCCAGTACGGCGAAATACTGCTCTTTACCTCCGGCATCAAGGGCATGGTCCAGGACCTGCGCCGGGGCGAGGTGAGCTGCATCATCTTCGGCGACGCCGAGGAGATCAGCGCGGGCAGCATTGTCCGCCGCACCAAGAAGACCGCCGGCATGCCGGTGGGCGAGGACTATCTGGGCCGGGTGGTGGACGCTTTGGGTGTCCCCGTGGACGGCAAGGGCCGAATCCAGGCGGAGGGCCGCCGGCCCATCGAGGCCCCGGCCCCCGGCATTCTGGACCGCCAGCCGGTGAACACGCCCATGGAGACCGGCCTGCTGGCCATCGACTCCATGTTTCCCATCGGCCGGGGCCAG
>OFHO01002582.1_pt1 | contig 10850 bp, 10 predicted proteins | sample 1521531 | NCBI WGS metagenome assembly OFHO01 (sample SAMEA3504124, study PRJEB24116) | mouse gut metagenome | biome: mouse gut; feature: mouse-associated habitat; material: faeces | place: Denmark | collected 2011
GTACAGAATGCGGATACAGCGGAAGAAAAGGGTTATGACGCAGGGAAAAAGTATCAGGAATCAAACGTCACGTTATAGTTGATACGATGGGATTGCCCCATGCCATAGCCGTAACAACCGCCGATGTGACTGACCGGGATGGAGCCATCCAGATGATTCTCCTTAACCTGGACAATCTTTCTCATGTGGAGAAGTTTCTGGTGGACGCGGGTTATTCCGGCCAACGATTCGCAAATCAGGTGAAAGATATTTGCGGCGCACAGGTTGAGGTAGTAAAACGCAGCGAATTACACAAGTTTGTCGTTCTGCCACGCCGCTGGGTGGTAGAGCGTCTATTTGGCTGGCTCGACAAATTCCGCAGACTTTGGAAAAATTGTGAACGCAAACTTTTTATTTCTGCTCAGATTCTCACGTTTGCCCTCATTGCCATCCTCATTAGAAGATTTTAAACAGGCTCTAACGCCGTCTGACCGAAGCTGGGAGGATATCTCCCGATACAATTCCTCCTCGCCAGCATAGGGGACAATTACCTGAATGCCTTGCTTGTCAATCAGACGGTAAGCATCTTCTACCTGAACATAGTCCTTTGCTTTCAGCCACTTGATAAGAGCTGGATCATCCTCTAAGTGCCGGAAAAGCCGGGTATAATACTCCGAAATATGCCCAGGATCATGAATATCTACCGGCCCGTTTGCCAGCATATTTTTGAGAACTGCCGCCCCTTTGCTATACCAGTCCCCCGGATAGAGCTTCCCGCTGTCCTCCGGTTCAAAGATTACGACTTGTCCTGGCTGCGGCAGTAAGCCATTCCGATTGCAGCGACCAGCGGCTTGGATGACAGCCTCCAGTGGGGCCAGCGCACGGTACATGACCGCAAAATCCAGATCCACTCCGGCCTCGATACACTGGGTTGCTACTACATGGCAGGGCAGCTTATCTTGCAAACGTTTCTTAATGATGCTAATGGTTCTGGTGCGGTGGGCTGGGCAGAGATCGGTGGTCAAATAAAACACAGAATTTTCTTCACACAGCAGTTTCAACAATTCGTACAGCGACCGGGCATGGCGGCGCAGATTGACCACCGCACATACGCTTTCCTGTTGAGACATTTCTTCCGCGATGATGGACAGCGGTACTGGCGCATCCAAGCGCCAAGTTACCTCGGTTCGATGAAGCCTTTGATACAGCTGAGGATGATCCGGCAAGATCTCCGCAGGATGCCAATTTAATTTGGGAAGTACCTCAAACGCTGGCTGAGTAGCGGTCGAAAATACCATGGAACAGCCGTAGTCTTTGCATAGGGTCTGAACCGCCTGCAGGGTGGCATGAATCAGATGAGAAGGGAGACTCTGAGCCTCATCGAACAAGATCACACTGTCTGCGATGCTGTGCAGCTTCCGGCAGTCGGTGGGACGGCGGGCAAACAGAGACTCAAAAAACTTGACCGATGTTGTGATGATAAAGGGGGCATCCCATCGGGCTGCTAACTCCCGCCCCGCTTCATCCAATTTGCTCTGACTGTGGTCTGACAGGATCTCCGGGATAATATTTTGATAGACGCTCTCGCTCTGCTCAGTCAGCGTCAGGAATGGAAGTACCAGAATAATACGTCGTTTGTGATAGCGGATGCAGTGCCGCAGGGCAAAGTGGAGTAAAGCCAAGGTTTTTCCAGTGCCGGTAGGGGCGGTCAAGTTGAAGATACCGGGAGGATTTTCTTCTCCGGCTGTGCCGCAGCGGTCATAGACCTGAGTCCGCAGCCGGTTCAGCTCTGGGTCCGACTTGGACTCAGCCTGTATCTGCTGACGGTAAACCTCCAAGCGTTCCAAAAGAAACTCAGGGCAGAGCAGGTGGGCATCCCGCTCCAGGATACCGGCAGAAGCACTGTAGTCAGCATCCACCAGACAGGAGAACAGCAGCCTGGTGTGGAGCATGGTTTCTACAGGTCCTTCCGGTGAGACATCCAGAAGAAGCGGGAGTGTAAAATCTGGAAAATCTCGGGCAAATGCCTGCATAGCCTGGGTAAACTCCGCTTTGCCTGACAAAGCGGCTTCTTTACCAGAGCGGCAGGTGACCGGACCGGCAAGAGAATTTTGCAAATCTGACTTCAGCTGTGTGAAGGATACCAGCCCGTCGTGATGACCATAAATCACTTCGACAGCGGTACGAAAGGCCGCCTTGTTTCTGGACAGTCCGTATAAAAAAGCAGCTCCACCGACTGCGTGGTCCACTCCAGAAGCCGTTCCTTTTAAAACATCCTGAAACCGCTGGCTGTATTTCCCGAAGTCGTGGAGCAGACCGCACAGACGGGCTTCCTCCGCTCTGTGAATTTCTGCACCGAATTGCTGTGCTAAATGAGACGTTTTTAATAAATGGCTCTGGTTGGTCTCCTGAAACCCATCCATATCAGGAGACTTTGCATAGTAAATTTGGTACATAATTTTATTCTCAGTCCTTTAATTTTGTAGTAGATACGATTTATAATACATTATTTGCTAAAGATAAACAAGATACTTGGGCTTGAAAGAAGAATTTTGATGCAATTGGTGAGTTTTTAATTTCCGGCCTTGAACGACCGAGACTGTGACGGTCTATATTCCATGCTGAGATTCACAAACAAAACAAGGGCAGACCTGACCATCAGTTCTGCCCTTGAAATAAATGAATAAAATTTTCTATTCGCGATTGATAGTTATACCTAAAGTGTTTTCGAGTTCAGACAAGACTTCATTAACCTTATCATATGTGCTTTTAATGGCATTATCATACACAAAAGTGTATTCTCGCTCAGTACCAATGTCAATTATTTTTTGTTTGAGATTGTCCACATTATCAACGAGTTCACCATCAAAATAGATATCTTTTTCCTCTATCCGAATTTCTGAATTTTTATTTTCTTTAGATAAATCTGATTTGGATGGTTTGTTTGTGCTTATAGAGCTTCCTGAGACTACACCACTACCGTCACCCGTTCCAGCCCCAAAACGCAAATTTGGTAGCACAAAGATAACTACACCAATAATTACAGCAATCACAGCAAGAGCGGAACCTATGATTCCCAATATTTTCCTCATGAAATAATGCCTCCACCAAAAAATGAATTACTTCAACTTGCCTTCGGATTCACTCGATATCTAAAATTCCCATTATTTGCTTGCGTTTCAGCGTCTCTAAGTGCTGTATCAACTATCTCAAAGTCCTTTATATATACTTTATCAGGATCATATGAAAAAACAATGCGCACTACAGTTGAGTTTGTATCAATATTTTGAGTATTCTCGGAAATAAACATTCGCAGATTTCGTTCAGCGCGGCTGCGATCAGTATCATTCCGGATCTCAATTCTATTTTCGCCATTTGGGTCAGCTACTTTGCCATAAGACAAATAGCGAATTGAGTTATTTGAATTATTGCTAAGGGCAACATTAAGTATGATTATTTCATCATCTAAGGCTTGGTATGCCTCGAGTTTACTTTCTGCACTTTCAAGTCTTTGGAAGAGTTCATCAAGATTCCCTTCATCGAGCATCGCTAATGCTTCGGTAAGTTCCGCAGACAGTTCACTAATTTTACCAGCTTGTTCGATATTCTCCTGCTGAACTGCTCCAAGCTTGCTCTGTGCTTCAGAAACTAACTTACTGTTCTCATTCATCACCATGAAAATCATAATCATAATGACATCGAGCAGAGCCGTAAGTTCAATAACGATGTCCCGTTTCCTTCTGCGTCGCATACTGAATCCTCTTTTCCTCGTCGTGTTGATGAATCAGATAATCGGCATCATCAAGGGCACGTTCTAAGTCGGCTGAAAGCCATGAATCACCGATTTTGAACCCTATAGCACAAATTAGGCCTAACAAAGTTGTATTAAGAGCCGTCTCAAAATTGGCAGAGATAGCATCTGTACTAGACAAATTCATCAGGGAAATGACAGTACCCAAAATACCGAGTAATGGAAAAACAGCTGTAATGTTGATATACAATGTGTATTTTTTTGAAGCATCCTTTGAATACTTAATTAAATCGTCTACACAACCATCTGTGATATTCATATTCGCCTGTCGTCCAATACGTATATTAGCTTCTGGACGGTTGATTTCTACCAACTTTGCAATTGTGTGCTTTGTTCCGAACCATTCAAATATGTTGAAAAGAGCAAGGCCTACAATAATCCAGGAAACAGGTGAGGAAAAAATATTTATAATAGTTGCCATGCTAATCCTCCGTTCGACAGTTTTGTACATAGCAATTATATTACAAAAGCCGTGTTTGTCAACAAGGGGGCTGCGAAGTACGGAACTCGATTCGTAAAACCGAGGCCGCCTACCCGAAGATAGGCGGCCATGCAGTATCTTGGTTAATTAGTTTCCCTTTGCTGTCACCACGGGTTTTGCGACTGTCTGATAGCTGTCATTCTTGGCTTCGACGGTCAGTTCCACTTCTGTAATACTTTCCAGTTCTGTGATACCGTTTTCTTCCAGAGACGAACCCATCAATTCCACGTCCAGTATACCACTGCCGCCGGGAGCCACAGTTCTGCTGTAACAGATAAAGTCGGTCATATATCCGTTCACAGATATAGAATCGTAATCCACATCAAAGTCCAATACCTGATTCGTGCTATTTTCCACCAGTAGCAGGAGGTGGATATCATTACTGAGTTCGAAAGAGTCCGGCACCAAGCCTTTGGAGACAATATGGATCCCATCCTCCTGGTAAAGCTCTTCTCCGGAAGGATCGTAGGAGGCGTTCCCGCCCGGAACTGTCAAAGTCAGTGACTGCGGCACCACCAGCGTATCCCGGTCGCTGTCTTTTGGCTCAATGGTATATGTAACCTGTCCAAGAGCCTCCAGACCAAACGCCACCTGGTAGGATTCGTCCAGCATATTGGAGAGATTCATGGTGATGATTCGGCGTTTTCCTGCGCTGATCCAGTCGGTGGACCATGTACCGCTTTGAACACTCAGCCCGTTGAGGGCCACATCTCCCACAGCGATGTAAACTGTATCAGAGGTGGTGTTCTCCGCCTCCACCAGCAGGGCCTGTTTTCCACTGGAGTTGGTGACCAGCGTCTGCGAGACAACACGGATGCCTTTCTGATCGAAGACAACCTCCTCAGAATCGCAGTCCACAGTAGAGCCAAGAGCGGATATATTGTCGACAATGGATTGACGATAGGTATCCGCCTTATAGTCGTAGCTGTCAGCAATGGAGGTCCTCAGTTGCCGGGGTCCGGTCAGCAGATAGTCGTTGTATCGATCGGCAGTGATATGGAAGCCCAGCTCAATATCCGCAATATCACTGATACCCAGGAGGGTGAGTTCATCCACACTGAAGCTGACCGTCTCGTTGGATTTCTTCCCCGCCGCTATGTCGGCATTCAAATATCCGTCGTCCACCATGTAACCGTTGACCGAGTTGCAGCTGTACCCCAAGGTACCGCTGTAGAAAGACAGATTCTGGTCACTGTTGTTCTCAATGGCCAAGCTCAGCTTCACATCATAAGCTGTATATTTGAGTCCAGTGGCAGTGATTTTCACATCGCTTTCGTCCACCAGCACAGTTTCTTCCAAGGTAGCAGAGGGATCGAACTGGACGGGATCTCCGCCGGAAGGGCGGGCAGATACCGTGCCGGACTCAGATTTACCCGGCTGCCCTGACGAGGATATACCCTCAGGAGCAGTACCGCTGCAGGCGGAGAGCAGCATGACAGCTGCCAGCAGAATCGCAAATCTCTTTTTCATAACATTACCTCCATGTGTTTTATTTTGATGCATGGATCACTTTGATTAGATGGACGATTGGATCAGGCTGGCCCACTCCGCCGTTTTCCAGTTGAGCCGCAGCGCTTCCGCTCGGGCAAGCTGTGCTTCGGTGCGGACTTTCTTTTCTGTCAGCCGGACGATCTGCCGTTCCAGCTCCGTCTGCCAATGGCGGGAGGGAGCTTCGAGGATGGCTCGAATGCTCCGGACAGGGAAGTCCAGCTCCCGGCACAGAGACGCAAGCTGTACGTTCAGGATATCCTCATTGCTGTACAGCCAATAGCCGCTTTCCGATTTTTGCGAAGGTTGGACCAGTCTCTGTTCGATGAAATACTTCAGTTCCCGCTTTGGAATCCCTGTGAGTTTTTCCACCTCCCCGATGGTTTTTCCAGTGGCTTTCTTGCCGCTCATCTTTGATTTCTCCTTTTCAAATTTGATGCTAAGACCGGCCGATATCGGCTGTCAAGGTCGTTAGCGAGGATTTTTGGCAGTGCCTCCTTCATCAGGAGCCGTGTGAAATTTGCGAAGCCAAATCCTCATCAGAAGCGGTGTAATTTTTGCGAATTTGATAGGGAGAAGTTTAGGGGGAGGGGTATAAGACAGATCAGGACCACTTTACGCATTGTAAAGTGGTCCTGAATATGCGTGTATTCTCTTTGGAGACGGTGGTGCAATCCATAAGGGCGTATCAGCAAAGAACTTTTGCTGATACGCCCAAAAATGCTTGTATAAGATTCGGCGATAGGGTAAAATGGATATCCGATACATCTGTTGAGAATGGAGGGACATACCTTGGCAGTACCAACCAACATCAAGACCCTGCTTGCTGGAAATGCTGTTGAGTGGGCCAGGATTGAGTTTAAGGAGACCTGGGATGCCGAGGCGTCTCTCAAAACGATCTGCGCCTTTGCCAACGACATTGACAACTGGGGTGGCGGTTACCTCGTCATCGGTGTTGAGGAAAAAGACGGCAGGCCGGTTCATCCCTTGAAGGGCATTCCCGCAGACAAAATAGACGACTATCTGAAGGACATGCTCAACAAGTGCAAGCGTATACAGCCGGAGTATCTGCCCATCGTTGAAGTGGTAGACTACCAGGACAAGAAATTCATCGTAGTCTGGGCACCCGGTGGGTATCTGCGCCCCTACTCCTCTCCCAAGTCAATGGCTCGAGAGGAAAAGGAGCGTATCTGCTATATCCGGAAAATGTCCAGCCCGATCATGCCTTCTGAGGAAGAGAAACGGGACCTCTACAATCTGGCAAACAACGTCCCCTTTGACGACCGGATCAACCACGAGGCGGACATCGTCGATTTGAACCTCACGCTGATTCAAGCGTACCTCAAAGAGGTAGAGAGTTCCCTGTATGAGGAATCAAAGCACATGGAGTTTGTCGACCTGTGCCGGAGCATGAACATCGTCAACACCCTGCCGGAGTACACCAAGCCGAAAAATGTAGGGCTGATGTTCTTCAGCCTGGAGCCGGATCGTTTCTTTCCCTATGCTCAAATTGATGTGGTCCAGTTCCCGGAGGACTTGGGCGGGAATCAAATCATCGAAAAGACATTCAAGGGGCCGCTTCACCAGCAACTGCGGGAGGCGCTTCAATATATCCGAAACAGCGTGATTCAGGAGCAGGTGATCAAATTCCCAGACAGGGCAGAGGCGGAACGGTTCTTCAATTACCCCTACGCCGCCATTGAAGAGAGTCTCTGCAACGCGATATATCACAAGGGGTACGATGTGCGGGAGCCCATTGAGGTCCGCATCCTACCTGACCGTATTGAGATCGTCAGCCATCCGGGAGCAGATCGGTCCATCTCGGAGGAGGGCCTACGGACCTATCAGGTGTTCAACCGGAGGTACCGCAACCGTTGCATTGGGGATTTTCTGAAAGAAATGCACCTGACAGAGGGACGAAACACGGGATTCCGGAAGATCCTTAATGCCTTGGAGCGCAACGGTTCTCCCGCACCTATTTTTGAAACAGACCCTGAGCGACTGTCCTTCTGCACGACAATTTTCATTCACCCTCAGTTTCTGTCCCCAAATGGGACCAAAGATGGGACCAAAAGTGGGACCAAAAAAGCTACACCGAATCGCCGTACTGAGCGAGTGCAACTGGTCCTCTCTACGATTCAAGAAGATCCCCGGGTAACTGTGCGTGTGTTGGCCGAGGATCTTGGCATTTCCAAAAATACGATTTTACGAATTCTGAAAGAGTTGCAAGAGAATGGAACCATCAAGCGGGAAGGTTCCAGCCGGAAGGGCCGCTGGGTCGTGTTATAGTCTGACCACACAAACAGCCACAGACACTGCTGTAAATAACGGAGACTTCGTTTTTAGGAAGTGTCGGAAAGCAAGTGTTCTGGATTGGAAACGACTATAAACCATTAAAAATTATTACAAAAAACTCCCAAATTGGGTTGACGTGCGGGAGGTCACAGGTTCAAGTCCTGTATCGTCCACCACAAAAACCCCTAGAGCCGCAAGGCTTTGGGGGTTTTCTCATGCCATTTTCAGAGCGTTTTCCCTTATTGGCCTATCCTGTGGAAACCGACTGAATAAACTGCTTCATGCGGCTGGCACTATCCCGGCGCATTTGGGCGGTGACATGACCGTAAACGTCCAGAGTGAAAGCCGCCGTTGCGTTGGAAAATACCAGATTGTTTTCCGTCCAGCTTTCCCCGGCCTCTACCCGCATAGCGTTCTGCTTCAATCTTTGGAGCTTAAACAGACGGAGCCAGAGCAATCACCCGGCTTTTATTGTTCTTGGGTGGGGAGAAGTAGTATTGACCGCCCTTTTTCTGTTCCCGCCGAAGCCGCTGCTTTACTAGGACGTGTTAACATAAGGGAAAAATATGAGGAAATCAAAGAATGCTTTCCCAAGCAAAGGAAACCGGCGAAAATAAGTAACCTGGAAGTATTGAATGCAGTGCTGTACGTCGTAGAGAATGGGTGCAAATGGAGGAGGCTGCCCAAAGAATACAGGGATTGGCATGTGATTTATGTTCGAGTGAACCGCTGGGCGAAAAAGGGTGTGTTGCAAGAGGCTTTTTCGCCCGTAAGCACTGATACAGGAGTTCTGAGAGCGTCTGCCAAAACAGGAAAAAGCCCTTGCGCAATTTGGCAGGATGATGTAAAATGAATCCGTCGGGATAAAATAATGGCAGACATGGGAAGCTGGCCCTTCCCACGTCCATGCAGGTGATGGTGCCACCTACACATAGCTTTTACTACGCCACCCTCATTATCACGGAAATGTACACTTTTTACAAGGCTGTTTGAGGTTATGTCCGAACATATGCGGTGTGGGGTATGTGCCCTGCGACGTTTATTTGTTTTGACGGTCCCCCGGAGGGCCGCATACCGCCGAACAGACACAACTATTAACGGTAAAGGAGATTGAAGAAGTGCGTAAAAATAGAATATTGTGCCGTATTTTTGCATTGTGCCTATGTGCGTCTTTGGGCACAACGGCCCTTGCTACCGGGCAAACCTTCACCGACGTTGCCGAAGGCACCTGGTACTACACATGGGTGACCAAGGCCGCCCAGCAGGGGTGGGTCAGCGGCGTCGGGGACGGCAGGTTCGACCCCGAGGGGTCTGTGACCTTTGCCCAGTTCGCACTGATGCTGGACCGGGCCCTTTACCCCGACGATATTGATTCCCAGCCCGCTGGGGCGCAGTGGTGGGTTGCCGGCTGTGAGGTTGCTGCAAAGCACGGTCTGTTCCCCATTACTGACATGGCCATTCGCGACAACTGGAACAATGTAGCCAACACGCCCATTGAGCGCGAGCAGATGGCCCAGATGATGTACAACGCCCTGGTCGATAAGGGCATCAAACTGCCTTCGTACGCTGAGTATTCCGAGGCGGCCAAGAGAATCGCCGATATCGCCGATGTGGATAACTATGTTGCCGTGACCACCTGCTATACCATCGGCCTCCTGAACGGCAATGACAGCGGCAATTTTGCCCCCCGCGCCCCCATGACCCGGGCACAGGCGTGCGTGGTCCTGTGCAACATCTATGGTTACGTCACTGGGGATGTGACTGGGGGAACCACTCCCGGGCAGCCCGTAGACCCCGTAGACCCTGTGAACCCCGTCGACCCAGTTGACCCCGTTGACCCGGTGCAGCCCGATGTTCCTCGCCCCGCCGGCGCCGTAGGCGGGCAGTACGACGTATCTGCTCACGATGTCCCTGCTGACACAAATAAGGATGGTTGGATTACAGAGTCGGAGGTTCAGGCTGTGCTCGACCAGCTAAAGATAGAGTATCCAGACGGAAGTCCTTGGGGGTTAAACACCCGCTATCCTGGACGTCCAGATGGGCAGGGGATGGGTGCAGGCACCGCCTGTGCCGGATTTGCTAGGATGGTCAGTGACAGCATATTTGGGACTCTGCCCAAATATGCTGTTTCTATCGACAAACTCCGCATCGGAGACGTGTTGGTTAATAATGCTGCCAAGCATGATAATGTCTGCATCCAGACATATTATCGTGCAAGTAGTGGGGCTATGATAACCAGTAAATATCTCACGGTGAATGGCAACAGTGGCGGTACTGTGGTTTGGGAGCAGCAAGAAAAATACGCCGACTGGCCAACCAGCATTACAGACGGAGTTATTTATTCCCGATACCCGCTGGGATAGAGATAGTTGTCAGTCGAGTTGCCTATTACCACCCCTAGTTTAATCACTTTGAATTAGGCGCAGCTGATACAAAGATGGAGTTGGGTGGTATAAACCTGTTCTTGAAATAGAATAGCAACATTGAAAGTGCACCTTCAAAAATGGCAACAAAAAGATGGGCTTTTGCGGCTTGCGCAAGGGCCCATCTATGTGTTTTCGATTCGTAGTTATCTCTAGCATGGCAAAAATTTTCCCTTATTTTTTCCCTTAACACGATGTTACCCGCTGTTTCGCTTTGGTACGGCTTGGTATGAGGCAACGCCCGAACCTCTTGCGGCACAGGGTTTTTTGGTATCGTCTGGTACGGGCTGGTAGGGCCTGATATGGCCTTCGGGCAAATTCAAGTCCTGTATCGTCCACCACTTTTTCCACATGAAAAGCACTGAAAACGATT
>OFHO01002586.1_pt1 | contig 10832 bp, 11 predicted proteins | sample 1521531 | NCBI WGS metagenome assembly OFHO01 (sample SAMEA3504124, study PRJEB24116) | mouse gut metagenome | biome: mouse gut; feature: mouse-associated habitat; material: faeces | place: Denmark | collected 2011
GACGGCCGGTTCACTCTGTCGGTGGAGCCTCTGGACCTGAAGGCGGAGCTGGAGGACGCCGTGTACACCTACACCGAGTTCTTCCGCAAGGAGGACATCGCAGTGGTGTATGCCGGCGGCCCGGAGGAGGCCCTGCCCATCTCCGGGGACCCGGAGCGGCTGCGCCAGGTGTTCTGCAACCTGCTGGACAACGCGGGCAAGCACGGGGGAGCCGGCAAGCGCATTGACGTATCCATCCACCAGGAGGGGGAGGAGGCGGTGATCCGCATCCGGGACTACGGCCCCGGCGTCCCCGAGGAGGAGCTGCCCTTCCTGAAGAACAAATTCTACAAGGGCAGCTCCAGAGCCCGGGGCTCTGGCATCGGTCTGGCGGTGTGCGAGGAGATCGTCACCCGCCATGAGGGGAAGCTGGAGGTGGACAACGCTGTGGGCGGCGGTTTTCAGGTGACCGTCCGGCTGCCCGTTGAAGTCTGAGGGCAGGTCTGCTATAATAAACAGAAGTAAAACCAAAGGAGAACCTAAATGTCCAAGCAAGAACCACAGAAATTCAAAACCATGTGCGGCGGACAGGCCCTCATTGAGGGCATCATGATGCGCGGCCCCCGGAAGCAGGCCGTGGTGGTCCGCAGGAGCGACGGCGGGCTGGAGATCCAGGAGAAGGAGCTCCGGTTCATCAAGGACCGGTACCCCATCCTGGGCTGGCCCCTGATCCGGGGCGTGATCAACTTTGCCGATTCCATGTACAATGGGGTCACCGCCCTGATGTACTCCGCCGAGTTCTACCCGGAGGACGGGGAGGAGGGGGAGGGGGAAGAACCCTCCAAATTTGAGAGCTGGCTCAACGAGCGCCTGGGCAGCGAGCGGTTCACCGCCCTGATCACCACCCTGGCGGTACTGCTGGGGCTGGCCATGTCCATCGGGCTGTTTTTCCTCCTGCCCACCCTGCTGGGGACGGCCGTCACCGTCCTGACCGATTCCATGCTGATTCGAAACCTGGCGGAGAGCGCGCTGAAGCTGCTCATCTTTGTGGCCTACCTGGCCATCTGCTCCCGGATGGGGGAGATGAAACGGGTCTTTTCCTACCACGGAGCGGAGCACAAGACCATCTTCTGCTACGAGGCCGGACTGCCCCTGACCGTGGAGAATGTGCGCCTCCAGCCCCGGCACCACCCCCGGTGCGGTACCAGCTTCCTGTTTATGGTCATCGCCGTGTCCATTCTCGTGTCCACCATTGTCTTCGCCATCTGGCCGGTGCATAACCCCTTCCTGCGCTTTCTGGCCCATCTGGCCATGCTGCCGGTCATTGTGGGGATCAGCTACGAGTTCAATCGCTGGGCCGGGCGTCACGACGGCCCCGTCACCCGGGTCCTGACCGCCCCCGGCCTGTGGCTGCAGAATTTTACCACCTTCGAGCCGGACGACTCCATGATCGAGGTGGGCATCCAGGCCCTGGAGCTGGTCCTGCCGGAGCAGCAGGGGGAGGACGCCTGGTAACGCGACCAAAGACGAAATACAACAGGAAGGTGATTCCATGGCAACCACCTACAACAACCTATTCCTGGACACCCGCGCCCGGCTGAAGAAGGCGGGGGTGGAGTCTGCCCAGCTGGAGGCCCGGGAGATCATCTGCTTTGCCGCCGACAAGAGCCGGGAGCAGTTCTACCGGGATATGTCCCTCTATGTCTCCGGGTCTATGGAGCAGCGGGTGGAGGAGTTGGTCCAGCGCCGCCTGGCGGGGGAGCCGGTGGCCTACATCATCGGGGAATGGGAGTTCTACGGCCTGTCCCTGGACGTGTCCCGGGATGTGCTGATTCCCCGGCTGGACACTGAGCTGCTGGCCGAGCGGGGCATCCTCAAGGCCCGGGAGTCGGGGGAGGGGGCTCGCATCCTGGACCTGTGCGCCGGCAGCGGCTGCGTGGGGCTGGCCGTGGCCCACGGCGCGCCGGAGACTCAGGTTATGCTGGGGGAGCTGGATCCGGCGGCCATCCGGGTCTGCCGGGAAAACATCCGCCGCTGCGGCCTCGCGGGCCGGGCGGCGGTCATGCGCCTGGACGCACTCCAGCCGCCCCCCAGGTCCATGGGGGAGTTCGCCTGCGTGGTGAGCAACCCGCCCTACATCCCCGATGGGAATATTCCGGGCCTGGACCGCTCCGTGCGGGACTTTGAACCCCATCTGGCCCTTATGGGCGGGGCGGACGGGTACGACTTCTACCGGGCCATTGTCCGCCAGTGGCGGGACGTGCTGGCCCCCGGCGGGCGGATCGGCATGGTGCTGGCCAACGGCCCCCGGCGGGCGGCTCTTTTTTGAAGTGGGCATCGGTCAGGCGGACACGGTCCGGGACCTGATGGCCGCCGGGGGATTTACGGATATACACGTGGTCCCGGACAGCCAGGATATCCCCCGTGTGGTATACGGAACCAGGGGGGATGGAGAGGCCGGACCGCTCTCCTCTCTGTGTCAGAAAGGACAGACCATGGATACACGCTGTGAGATTCTTGATTTGAAATACCAATTCGGCGATATGGAGCAGCATCTTTTCCCGGCGGTTCTCCTGGGGGGACGGGATGTTGTCCTGGTTGACTGCGGATACCCCGGCTCCCTCCCCATGCTCGAGGAGGCCCTTCGGGGCCGGGGGATCGCGCCGGAGACCCTGACCAAGCTGGTGCTGACCCACCAGGACGATGACCACATGGGCGCGGCCGCAGAGCTGAAGGAGAAATATCCCGGGCTCCAGATTCTCGCCTCCGCCCCAGAGGCGCCCTACCTCTCCGGAGAGCGGAAAAATCTCCGGCTTCAGCAGGGCGAGGCGATGCAGGACCAGCTTCCGGAGGACCAGAAGGCCTTTGGGGAGCAGTTCTGCGGACGGTACCGGGCCCTCCGCCCCGTTGCCCCGGATGCGCTGCTTCGGGACGGAGACCGATTTGATTGGGGCGGAGGCTGTGAGATCATGGCCACGCCGGGCCACACGCCGGGGCACATCTCCATCCGTGCGCTGGATCGCGCGTACATGATTACCGGAGACGCCGCAGTCCTGGCGGACCGGGAGCTGGTCATCGCGAACCCGGCGTACTGCCTGGATATCGAGGCGGCGCAAAGCTCCCTGGAAAGGGTGATTCAGTCCCGCTGCCGCCGCTATATCTGCTACCACGGCGGCATCCTGGAGGAGGAGAGCGACTGATCCGGGGGCAATCACAGGGAGGATTTTTGGACAGCGCCTGTGGTATGCTGGCATCCGGACGATTTCCATCCATCCAACATAAGAGAACATAAGAGGAGAGAAGACCATGGCCGATAAGGATAAAAAAGTAACCAAAACCGCATCGGTGGCCAACGACAAGAAGGAGGCCATCCAGACCGCCATGAAGAACATCGAGAAGATGTACGGCAAGGGCTCCATCATGCGCCTGGGCGACCAGACCAACCTGAACGTGGAGGTCATCCCCACGGGCTCCCTGGCGCTGGATCTGGCGCTGGGCATCGGCGGCGTCCCCAAGGGGCGGATCATCGAGATCTACGGCCCCGAGTCCTCCGGTAAGACCACCCTGGCCCTCCACATCGTGGCCCAGGCCCAGAAGGCCGGCGGCGAGGCGGCCTTTGTGGACGCGGAGCACGCCCTGGATCCCACCTACGCCCGGGCTCTGGGGGTGAATATTGACGATCTGCTCATCTCCCAGCCGGACACCGGCGAGCAGGCCCTGGAGATCACCGAGGCCCTGGTCCGCTCCGGGGCCCTGGACGTGGTGGTAGTGGACTCCGTGGCGGCCCTGGTGCCCCGGGCGGAGATCGAGGGCGAGATGGGCGACAGCTACGTGGGCCTCCACGCCCGCCTCATGAGCCAGGCCCTGCGCAAGCTGGCCGGCGCTATCAACAAGACCCACTGCATCGTGGTGTTCATCAACCAGCTGCGGGAAAAGGTGGGCGTCATGTACGGCAACCCGGAGGTGACCACCGGCGGCCGGGCCCTGAAGTTCTACGCCTCCGTGCGCATTGACGTGCGGCGGATCGAGACCCTGAAGGCCGGCGGCGAGATGATCGGCAACCGCACCCGGGCCAAGGTGGTGAAGAACAAGATGGCTCCCCCCTTCCGGGAGGCGGAGTTCGATATCATGTACGGCGAGGGCATCAGCCTGCTGGGCGAGCTGCTGGATCTGGGGGTGAAGCTGGATCTGGTGCAGAAGTCCGGGTCCTGGTTCTCCATGGGGGAGACCCGCCTGGGCCAGGGTCGGGACGCGGCCAAGCAGTACCTCAAGGACAACCCCGAGGCGGCCGACGGCCTGGAGGCCGCCATCCGCCGGGACTTCTTCAAGCTCATGAGCAACCAGTCCCAGATTGCCGCCAAGGCCGCCGGACGGGCGGTGGATGTGTCCGCCGAGGACTTCGACGACAGCGATGACGGCGACGAGGCGTAGCCAAACCGTATCGCTCCTCTGCGGCGGAACAGACTGATATTGAATGGACACGCTGTCATGGATGGGGATTGATACGCCCCGAGCGATTTTGAAAAGTATAATCAAGGGAATTTATACGAGTTGTATACTATGTGGATTGCGGAACTGAAACCATCAGAGCGAAAAAAAGGCCGCTTCCTGGTAAAGCTGGAGGACGGGGACATCCTGCGGGTGACGGAGGAGGAGCTGCTGCGCTTCCGCCTGCGGGAGGGCATGGACCTGGACGGCGAGGCACTGGAGGCCCTGCGGTCCAGCGCCAGGACGTCTGCGGCCAAGTCCCAGGCCGCGGCCATCATCGGCAGCCGGGCCCTCTCCAAAAAGGAGCTGACCAAGCGGCTGGTAAAGAAGGGAAACGGCCAGGCCGATGCCGAAGCCGCCGCCGGCTGGCTGGAGGACATCGGCGCTCTGGACGATGCCGCTTATGCCGCCGCCCTGGTCCGGCACTACGCCTCCAAGGGCTATGGCCCCGCCCGGGTCCGGGAGGAGCTGCGCCGCCGGGGCGTGGACCGGGCGCTCTGGGAGGAGGCCCTGGAGGAGATGCCGGATCCGGCGGAGGTTCTGGACAAATTGATCCAGAAGCGGTGCCGGGGGGATCTCTCCGATCCCGGGGAGCGGCGGCGCACCAGCGACGCGCTGCTCCGCCGGGGATTCGCCTGGAGGGACGTGAAGGCGGCCATGGGCCGGTACGCGGAGATGGAGGAGGACGGCTGGGAATGATTCAGGAGGTCCGGTTTTTCGACGATATGGCGGACGAACAGCTGAGATTTGCCGTCATCCTCTCCCGCTTTGAGGGCAAGTGGGTATTCTGCAAGCACCGGGACCGGGACACCCTGGAGGTCCCCGGCGGCCGCCGGGAGCCGGGGGAGGCCATTCTGGAGACAGCCAGGCGGGAGCTCCGGGAGGAGACCGGCGCGGAGCGGTTCCGCCTCCGGCCCATCTGCGCCTACGCCGTGGTTCGGGAGGGCGGCGAGAGCTGCGGCCTGCTGTGCTGGGCGGAGATCCAGGCCCTGGCTCCGGAGCTCCACTGCGAGATTGAAAAAATCCTCCTGATGGAGGGTCTGCCGGAGCGGTGGACCTATCCGGACATACAGCCGGAGCTGCTGCGGGAGGCGGCCCGGCGGGGATTTTGGGGAGGCGTCCATGGGGAGGACTGACTGGGCGGCTCTGGGGCTGCTGTGCGTCTTCTATGGGGCCTACCTGCTGAAAATGGCGGCCCAGCGGCGGCGGGGCATTGCCGCAAACGTGCTGGTCCGGGGACAGAAGAGCCGGCGGGCCTATTGGACCGGACTGGCGCTGATGACTGTGAACTACTGCGCCTGCGCCGCCCAGTTCCTCTCCTGCTTCTGGCGGGGGCGTCTGGGGCCGCTGGCGGTTCCGGTCCCGCTGACGCTCCTGGGGCTGACTCTGATGGCTGCGGGGGACGGGCTGTTTATCGCGGCGATTCTAACAATGAAGGACTCCTGGCGGGCGGGCGTTGACGAGAGCCAGAGGACGGAGCTGGTGACCGGCGGCCTCTACCGCCTCAGCCGCAATCCCGCCTTTGTGGGCTTTGACCTCCTCTACCTGGGGAGCGCCCTGGCTTTGGGGAATCTGGTGCTGGCGGCGGCTGTCTGCGCCGCTGTGGTGATGATCCACCTGCAAATCCTGGAGGAGGAGAAGCACCTGGAGAAAATGTTCGGTCAGCCCTATCTGGCCTATCGGAGGGAGGTGGGGAGATATCTGTAAAGAGACGAAGATGAACGGCCGGGAGGTCAAGGCGCTGCTGCTGGGAACCATTGGCCGCCGCTCCCCGCTCATCACGCCCTCCCCGGGCGGCGCGGTCTGGCCGGGGAGGTCCTGACGGCGGCGTCGCTGTGAAGGATACGACAAAAAGGAGGCGCTCTATGCCCTATCAAGTCCATTTTATCTCCCTTGGCTGCGCAAAAAACGTGGTCAACTGCGAACAGATGATGGCCCTGTGCCGGGAGGCCGGCCACACCCTCCAGCCGGAGCCGGAGGGGTCCGACGTGGTGGTGGTGAACACCTGCGGTTTCCTCTCCAGCGCCAACGAGGAGGCCATTGGCCACATCCTCCAGATGGGCCAGCTGAAGGCGCAGGGGCAGATCGGGAAGATCCTGGTCACCGGCTGCATGACCCAGCGGTACGGCGAGGACGTGCCCACGGAGCTGCCCGAGGTGGACGGCATCCTGGGCACGGGCAGCTATAAGGACATCGTTCCCGCCCTGGATATGGTGATGGCCGGCGGACATCCCCGGTATTTTGACGACATCAACGCCCCTGTGGACGAATTTGGCCGGGTGCTCACCACCCCCGGCCATTACGCCTACCTGCGCATCGCCGAGGGGTGCGACAACTGGTGCGCCTTCTGCATCATCCCCAAACTGCGGGGGAAGTACCGCAGCCGTCCCATGGACAGGGTCCTGGAGGAGGCCCGGGCGCTGGCCGGACAGGGGGTGCGGGAGCTGATTGTGGTGGCCCAGGACATCACCCGCTACGGCACGGACTGGGACGGGCACCACCATCTGGCGGACCTGCTGGAGGCGCTGTGCAGGCTGGATTTCCACTGGATCCGCCTCCACTACCTCTACCCGGATCAGATGGACGACCGCCTCATCGAGGTCATCGCCCGGGAGGAGAAGATCCTCAAGTACCTGGACATCCCCCTCCAGCACTGCAACGACGATATCCTCCGCCGGATGAACCGCCGGGGGGACCGGGCCGCCATCGAGGCGCTGCTGGACAAGCTCCGGGAGCGGATCCCCGGTCTGGTGCTGCGCACCAGCATCATCACCGGCCTGCCCGGGGAGGACGAGGCGGCTTTTGACGAGCTGTGCCAGTTTTTATGGGACCAGCGGATGCTCCGGGCCGGCGTGTTCCCCTACTCCCCCGAGGAGGGGACCCCGGCGGCCAAGATGGACCGGGTGGACCAGGAGGAGGCCGCCCGGCGGGCGGAGCTGGTGGTGGACATCCAGTCCCGGATCATGGACGAGTGGAACGAGGAGATGCAGGGGGAGACCCTGGAGGTCCTCTGCGACGGGTTCGACGGCCAGTCCATGTGCTATGTGGGCCGCAGCTGCGCCGAGAGCCCGGACATTGACGGAAGAATTTACTTTACAGCCGAGGCCCCGGTGGAGACGGGGACCTTTGTCCAGGTCCGGATCACCGGGGCCATGGACGGAGAACTCACCGGGGAGCTGGTCCTGCCGGGCGGGCAGGGGGAGACTTGAATGGGGTAATGGCCCCGGAGGAGAACCCGGTAACGGCGGATACTTCCTGCCGGAAGCAAGTTTAACAAGGAAAGAGGAGAATTTGTGATGAACCTTCCCAATCAACTGACCCTTCTGCGGATTGTCCTGATCCTGCCCTTTTTGCTGGTGCTGTATCTGGACGTGCCCTGGGCGGCGTATATTGCCCTGGCCATCTTTATCCTGGCCAGCCTGACTGATCTTCTGGACGGCAAGATCGCCCGGAAAAGGAACCTCATCACGGATTTCGGCAAGTTTGCGGACCCCCTGGCGGACAAGATGCTGGTCACCGCGGCTATGCTCTGGTTTGTAGAGAACGGGCAGATGCCCGGCTGGGCCCTGCTGATTGTCATTGTCCGGGAGTTCGCTGTCAGCGGCCTGCGGATGGTGGCCAGCGACAAGGGGCGGGTCATTGCCGCCGGCTGGTCCGGCAAGGTGAAGACCGCCGCCACCATGGTGTGCATCATCCTCATGTTCCTGCCCATCCCGGCGGTGGTGAATACCCTGTGCGTGGCGGTGATCGTGGTAACCACCATCTACTCCGGGGTGGAGTATTTCATGAAGAACCGGGACTGCCTCAGCGATATGTGAGGCAGGTCCCATCTTTCCTGGAGAAAAAGATCGAAATTTGTAGGAATCCACAGTTGCCAGCGGGACAAAAATATGGCAGAATGGTGCTCATATTCAGGAAAAGGCGGATCTAATGGCCTGCCGTCCCAGCCTTCGTCCGGGGGGGACGGGAACCCCTGCGGACCGGGCGCGTGGAGCGGCGGGATCACGGACAGGCCAGCGCCTGCGGCAGCTGCCGGAAGGGCCGCTGTCCTGAGAACAGGTAAGAAAAAACGATGAGAGGATGTGGCGAAACGATGCAGGATCTGAAGGAACGCATTCGCAGGGAGGGCAAGGTGCTGCCCGGCAACATCATCAAGGTGGACGGCTTCCTCAACCACCGGGTGGACATCCGGCTGATGGAGTCCATTGCCGATGAGTTTGCCAAGTATTTTGACGTGGGGAACATCACCATGGTCCTCACCGCCGAGGCCAGCGGCATCGCTTTGGCCGCCATCTGCGCCCAGAAGTACCGCGTGCCCATGGTCTTCGCCAAGAAAGCCAAAAGCGACAACATTGAGGGCGGGTTGTACCAGAGCGAGATTTTCTCCTACACCTACAAGAGGAAGGTCACCCAGATCCTCAGCAAGGAGTGGCTCACCGCCAGCGATCGGGTGCTCATCGTGGACGACTTTATGGCCAACGGCGAGGCGGTCCGGGGCCTGTGCGATCTGGTGAGCCAGGCGGGGGCGGAGCTGATGGGCATCGGCATCGCCGTGGAGAAGGGCTTCCAGGGCGGCGGAGACCGGCTGCGGGCCATGGATGTGAATTATCACGCCCTGGCGGTGATCGAGAGCGCGGACGAGAACGGGATCGTGTTCCGGGAGGACGGGGACCAATAAACCATGATAAGGAGGGAGCGGCTTTGTCCCATCAAACTGTTATTGTTCTGGACTTCGGCGGGCAGTACAACCAGCTGATCGCCCGGCGGGTCCGGGAGTGCGGCGTGTACTGCGAGGTCAAGCCCTATACCACGCCCCTGGCGGAGCTCCAAAAAATGGAGCCCATCGGCTTTATCTTCACCGGGGGCCCCAACTCGGTCTATCTGGAGACCTCTCCCCAGGTGGACCCGGCCATCTTTACCCTGGGCGTGCCCGTGCTGGGCATCTGCTACGGCTGCCAGCTCCTGGCCCACCATCTGGGGGGCCGGGTTACCGCCGCCCAGGACGACAGCGCCCGGGAGTACGGCAAGACGGAGACCTTCTACGACGCCTCCTGCCCCCTGTTCAAGGGCCTGCCGGAGAGCGGGATCAGCTGGATGAGCCACGGGGACTACATGGAGAAGGTACCGGAGGGCTTCACCCTGGCGGCACGGTCCCAGGCCTGCCCCAATGTGGCCATTGCGGATGAGCGGCGGGGGTTCTACGGGGTCCAGTTCCACCCGGAGGTCAACCACACGGACCACGGCGTGGCGATGATCCGGAACTTCCTCTATGAGGTGTGCCATGCCTCCGGCGACTGGACCATGGGGGACTATAAGCGCACCGCCGTGGCGGATATCCGTGAGAAGGTGGGCGCTGGCCGGGTGCTGCTGGCCCTCTCCGGCGGCGTGGACAGCTCCGTGTGCGCGGCCCTGCTGGCCGAGGCCGTGGGGGAGCAGCTGACGTGTGTGTTTGTGGACCACGGCCTCATGCGGAAGAACGAGGGGGACGAGGTCCAGGCGGCCTTCCAGAGCTGGGCCATGCACTTTGTCCGGGTGGATGCGGAGTCCCGTTTTCTGGAGAAGCTGGCCGGGGTGACCGAGCCGGAGCGGAAGCGGAAGATCATCGGCGAGGAGTTCATCCGGGTCTTCGAGGAGGAGGCTAAAAAGATCGGCACTGTGGACTTTTTGGCCCAGGGGACCATCTATCCGGATGTGATCGAGTCCGGCGCGGGCAGCGCGGCGGTGATTAAGAGCCACCACAACGTGGGAGGGCTGCCGGATTATGTGGATTTCAAGGAGATTATCGAGCCCCTGCGGCTGCTGTTCAAGGACGAGGTGCGGCAGCTGGGCCGGGAGCTGGGTCTGCCGGAGTATCTGGTCAGCCGTCAGCCCTTCCCGGGGCCGGGACTGGCGATACGGGTGATCGGAGAGCTGACCAAGGAGAAGCTGGACACCCTGCGGGACGCGGACGCCGTCTATCGGGAGGAGATCGCCAGCGCGGGTCTGGACCGGGAGATCGGGCAGTACTTTGCCGTGCTGACCAACACCAGGAGCGTGGGGGTCATGGGTGACGGCAGGACCTACGATTATACCCTGGCCCTGCGGGCCGTGAACACCAGCGACTTTATGACCGCCGACTGGGCCAGGATTCCGTATGATGTGCTGGATCGGGTCAGCACCAGGATTGTCAACGAGGTGCCGGGGATTAACCGGATTGTGTATGATATCACCAGCAAACCGCCGGCAACGATTGAGTGGGAGTGAGTTTTTGAAACTCTGAACCCGTTGCGGCACAAGGAATAGACGGTTTCGACCCTCTCTTTTGATAACAATTTGATAACGCTCCCCATAGGCCGTATCATTCTGTATCCCCGGTGGATTGCAGG
>OFHO01002588.1_pt1 | contig 10827 bp, 13 predicted proteins | sample 1521531 | NCBI WGS metagenome assembly OFHO01 (sample SAMEA3504124, study PRJEB24116) | mouse gut metagenome | biome: mouse gut; feature: mouse-associated habitat; material: faeces | place: Denmark | collected 2011
TTCAAGGAGAGATTGAGATGGCAAAAATCACCCGTACCGTCACTATAAACGGCGTTAAACACTGGATAAGGGCCAGCACAGAGCAGGAATACGCTGACAAGCTGCTGAAGCTGGTAGTCCCTCAGAGCGCCCCCAGCGCCGCCCCGGAGCCAGTCAAGCACCCTTTCGCTGATTACGCTATGACCTGGTTTGAGACCTACTCCAAGCCCAATATAGAAACCGTGACGGCCACCACCTACAAGCGGCAGCTCACCGGTCACATACTCCCCGCCTTTGAGGGGCTGGCCGTGGAGGACATCACCACCGATGACGTGCAGCGGCTCTTTAACAGCATGACCGGGGCCAAGACCTCCAAGGACAAAACTAAAATGGTCCTGAATCAAATCCTGGACGCCGCCGTGGAAGATGGCCTGATTGTCAAAAGTCCGTTGAAGTCTAAAAGAATCAAAATCACGGGCAAGGCCAGCCAGCCCACGGCCCCCTATACGGTGGAGCAAATGCGCTACCTTGTCCAGCATATCGGGGACATTCAAGATCCCGCAGACCGGGCCTATCTGGCGATCCAGGCCCTACACCCCCTACGCCTGGAAGAAGTGCTGGGACTGCAAGGGGCCGACATTGACCCAGAGAATGGAGCCATACATATTTGCCGGGCCGTGACCCACCCAGACCGCAACCAGCCCGAAGTCAAGGACACCAAGACCCGGAGCAGCGCCCGGACGATCGGCCTGTCTGCCCTGGCTGTCCCCTATCTTCCCCAAACCAAACCGGGAGAATTTGTGTTTGGCGGCAAGCGCCCCCTGTCCTATACCCAAGTTAGAAAGATGTGCAACCGAATCAAGCGGGACACAGGCTTTAGTGAGAACATCACGCCTATTCGTTTCCGTACTACCGTACTCACCGACCTGTACGACCAAACCAAGGACATAAAGCTGGCCCAGGCAGCGGCAGGACATACCACCTCAGCCATGACCCTACGCTACTATGTCAAGGGCCGGGAGACCATCAGCAAGGCCGCCGCAGTCGTTGACCGGGCCTACTCCGCATAGTTGCAGGAAATTTGCAGCGGCCCAAGCCTGGAAACCCTTGCGGCACAAGGGTTAGAAGCCCCTTGACCCCCTCAAAAATTGCAAAATCTTTTGCAAAAAGCCCATTTTTTCAGTAACGAGGTCTTTTGAGAAATTCAAATACCCCGAAAAAGTTGCATAAACAAAGAAAAACCGCCTAAATCTCTCGATTTAAGCGGTTTTTTGTGGAGCTGCTACCCAGATTTGAACTGGGGACCTCATCCTTACCAATGGGATTAGGTCACTTTTTTATTGCCCAAAAGTGTTGAAAACCTTTGGATTTCGTGCGAATCCCCGCTATTTCCGTGGGGCTATTTAAGTCTCGGTAAGCCTTGTTTTGTGGCGTTAGTAGTCAAATAGTAGTCAAGCCGGGAGAGCATAATCAATGAATGTTGTCGTGCCATCCATCAAACTGACATTACAACTGGCATGGTAGGGAAACTTCGATTCGCTGTCCAGCACAAGGATACCGGGGTGTTTGGACACATACGGTTTATCATCCACACCGACATAGCAGTACACACAATGTTCTTCTTCGTTTTCGCCATAGCCGGAAGTGCCATTCCTGCGGTTTGCCAAAACAAAATCACGCCCGATTTTGTCAATACAGGCATTGATCCCAATTCGGGCAGCTTCTTTTACTGTCAGCATATCATTCTCCTCCTTCACAAAACTTCAAACGGATCTTCACTGAATTGGAGCTCGACACCGCTCAAGGCCGCTATCAAACGGCTTGTTTTTTGCCCAATCATCCGCAAAACTTCCCTATCTTCCGGTGACGCTACCGGAGACATCTCACCGGGATGGGAGTGACCGTAAAGCCTAAATTGTTTTGACAACAATAATTCCGCAAGATCATCATCGAAAGTACAGTTTCGCCCTGAACCATGGAACAGGATGTCTGTATGCTTTCCCCGCAATATAGCAAATTCATGTCCAGTTTTAGCCGTAAGATATGCTAAATCCTTCATTGTTAAGTGCTCATAGGGGAAATTTGCCCAGTCCCCAACATCAGGAACGCGCCGCAGCATGGCCGCTCTATGTTCATCCAAGCCGCCTTCGCCACATCTGATTGATTCTAAGGACACACGCATGGACTGGGCCGATTGCAGTTCTATCACTGTTTACACCAACTTTTTCTATCTATTTTTATTATAATCACTCTTGAATGCCTTTGTCAATGAAATTGAATCAGTTGAAACGACTACTTATCCAACCCAGTCATTAGTATCAATATACCACAGTCCAGCTAATATTTCTACTACAATCTTATCCGCTGTCTCAAGTTTTTGCCTGTTAGCCTATTTATCCTGCTGCTTTATAGGCCGCCTGATGGGGTGTATAGGGGCTGATGGAGGACAAATCAAAACGGATTTCATTCTGCGTTCTGTAATCGGCTGTATACAACCCGATGATATATTTTGGGCAGCATATTTTTTGAGCTTATCCATATCCAATTTCGGCTCTCTTTCGCTTGATTCTTGTATAAGTCTCACAAGCACTTTGGCATCGTAATCAGTCAGCTGTGAAATCCTATAAGCAGCCTCAAAACTAATGCGATTCTCGTCCAACAGTTGGGCTATGGCCCCAACGAGTTCTTCTTGAAGTTTCAGGATGCTCCTGTACTTGCTGAAGGTTGCGGTGGAGATGCCAAGCCTCTGTGCCATCAAGTCTCTGGTGGTCTGCCGTCTGCCCTTCCGATTCGGCTCCTGCCAAGATTGGACACAAGTTCCCTGTTCTTGATTTCGTTTCTCAGCTAAATCGGATCGCTTTCCTTGTCGGGCGTTCTCCTTAATCAGACGCTCGATAGTCGGCAGTGCCTTGAATCTTTGCGAGTAACTCCAGCCAAAAAATGGCCTCTGACTCAACTCGAACAACCGCTCCAATTCATCATCAAACGATACCGCTATATCACGGCTTTTAGACACAAGTCCCACCCCTTCACAGGAACATGAGGAAACCCCCGGGCCGTTCATGGCCTGGGGGTTTCCTTGCTTTTATCCGGAACGTACTCGGCAATATCCTCCAAGCGGCAGTTTAGAATTGTGCATAGCTTGTTTAGGGTGTGAGTCGATACTGGCATATCTGCTTGAAGCCGCTGGACAGTAGCGTGGCTCATACCGTGCTTAAACCGTAGCGTATATGTCGTCACGCTCTGTTCAGCCATTGTTCTCCACAATGGAGCATAGCGAATCACTGGATCAGCCCCTTTACAACGGTTATTATGGCTGATATAATGGCCATGCGATATGGCTATTATTTAGCCATATCAGAAGGGGGAGTACCATGCTTGCAAATAGCTGCGCATTCACAGGCCATCGTCCGCACAAGTTCCCTTGGCGGTACGACGAGACAGACAGCCGATGTACAGCCCTGAAAACGGCGTTGGCAGAACAGATCACGTCACTGGTCGAAGCTGGCGTAACAGCCTACTACAGCGGAGGCGCGGATGGTGTAGACTGCTGGGCGGCGCTGATCGTCCTGGAGTTGAAGAAAAAGAATCCTGCGCTGAACCTGCACCTGATCCTGCCCTATGAAGGACAGGCGGACAAATGGAGCGCTTCAGCACAGGAGAGATACCGCTTTATTCTGTCACAAGCCGATTCTTTGGAGTATGTGAGCCATGATTATTATGACGGGTGTATGCTTGACCGAAACCACCGATTGGTAGATGCCGCTGACTTGCTGCTGGCGGTCTACAACGGAGAGCGGCGGGGAGGTACTGCGGCAACAGTGAGGTACGCCCGGAAGTTGGGGCGTAGGCTCATAATCGTAGATCCCGTCTTGCTTACAGCAACCGAAACTTGAGCGCATAACAAGGTTGCGTAGATATATATTCTCTGTCTGACACCAGAAGCCCCCTACACAATTTGCGGTATTTTGGGGCTGCCTGATGCGGAAAGAGAGGTGAATCTTGTATGATTCGACGGAATCAGGTCGTTTGAAAAGCGAATATTCGATTTTCAAACGGCTGCTCAAACCTTTTAAAGAACCTTTTAACGACTGGATTTTGGACATTGGAGGCTGATAAAATAAGACTTAATAAGATTCTACATGGTGGGAGGCGGCTGTTTTGATTGAACTTAACCTGGACGATCTGAACGAGGACGACGTTTACAAGGCGTTTGAAGTTGACGGCAACGAGGGCGAAGCTCTGAACGACATTTACCTGGAACTTTACGAGCTGATAGGCAAAGAGGGGATGCTCAAGCTGTTCAAATACTTCAGGGGAGACAAGATAGACTGCCCCATGCGGCTCTACCGCCCGGAGTTTGTCGCAGACCTGGCAAAGCAAACGAATGACCGCCGAGAGCGGGCCAAAATTGCCCGTGCCGCCGGATATACCGTGAAATTCATTGAAGGTATGCTGCGTAAGCGGCACGACGAAAATGAAACGGAATAGTGCGGCTTTCGTACCGCACTATTCCGGGCCTCTTAACTCTCGGACTTTAGTAACCTTTTCATTGCGCTAATTCTATCAACATTTAGAAAGTGAGGTCTTTAATCATGCCCGCTATTTACAAGCATCATCCCAAACGATCAAAAAACTGTGTTTTCTGTAAATTCTGGATTGGCGATACCAAGATGAAATTCGTAAACTCTGCTGTGGGCTACGAATACGATGGCAGTACAAATGGCAAATGTACCAAGCGGAACGGAGCAACTACCCCGGCTTGCTATTCCTGCCCTAACTATGTGCCTGGCCAGGATGCAGAAAGGTTACTGTAAGGGGGGATATTGATGCTGCATTTGCCAACTGTACAAGATCATCTGAGGCAGTATGTTGATGCCGGGTTCCCAATTCTCTACATCTGTACTTATGAGGAAGCCAAGGCCGACCAATATATCGCCTCTGCCGCTGGCCGCAGGGAGGTCCTGGAGTGGAATGGCGCCGATGGCTTTGTCAATTTCAAGACGAAGGTCCCGATTATAGAGAAGCAGTCCCTGGAAGCTACGCTGGCCCTTCAGAAAAGCGGAAAAGAACTGAATCGCAAGCTGCTGGTCATCAAGGATGCCGACGAACAGCTCAATCCCAACGGACAGCGCAAATCAGATAAAGTAATTGCTCTGCTGAAAGAGATCGCCCGAAAGATACGGAAAGAGGATGGCGGTATTGATGCCACCGTGATTATCGTTTCATCCGTACTTCATATTCCGCAGGAGCTGGAAAAGCTGATTACCGTACTGGAGCTTGATCTGCCGGATGAAGCCGAGACCGGCCGCATTATAGACCAATTTGCGCGGGACAACGAGATCTCCGCAGGTCCCGCCGATTTCCGGGCCGAACTGGTTACGGCGTTTAAGGGCATTTCGGAATCGGAAATCAAGGACCTGCTCAGCTTGGCCGTATCCCAAGACGGGGAACTGACCAAGAAGGCCCTACAGCTTATCTTTGACCAAAAACAGCAAATGATCCTGAAAGCTGGTATTCTGGAAATGATACCGCTGAAGGAGAGCGTTGCGGACATTGGCGGTCTGGAAATCCTGAAAGACTGGCTGCAAAATAAAGCTACTGTGTTTAAGAATATGAAGGCCGCCGCAGAGTTTGGCGTTGCCATGCCCAAGGGGGTTCTAATTGCTGGCGTCCCTGGCTGCGGCAAATCCCTGAGTGCCAAAGCTGCGGGAAGACTGTTCGATGTTCCTCTGCTCCGGTTGGATATGGGTCGTCTGATGGGCAAGTATGTGGGAGAATCCGAAGAAAATATGCGCAAGGCAATCCGTCTGGCCGAGGCAATCTCCCCCTGTATCCTGTGGGTGGACGAGTTGGAAAAAGCATTTGCCGGAATCAGCAGCGGTGGCGGCGGGAACGAAGTCACAACCCGCTTGTTCGGAACCTTCCTGACCTGGATGCAGGAGAAAAAGAGCGCCGCCTTTGTGGTCGCCACAGCTAATGACATCACTAAACTCCCGCCCGAGCTGCTGCGGAAGGGCCGCTTTGATGAAATCTTCTATGTGGCCCTGCCGAATGACGAGGAGCGGAAGAAGATTTTTGAAATTCACCTGAACAAACGCCGAAAGCAGGATGCCCGAAACATTGACCTGAATGAGTTGGTTAAGTCCACCGTTGGCTATAGCGGCGCTGATATTGAAGGTGTGGTAAGCGAGAGCGTTGAGAGCGTCTATGTGAAGGGCCGTCAAGAGCTTACTACGGAGGACATTCTGGACTGTATCAAGAGCACACATTCCCTGTCCGAGATCATGAAAGAGCCACTGGAAAGCATGGCAAAGCTGTACGAGGAACGGAAATTCAAGAAAGCGTCGAGGTAATGCGAAATGGATCACACAGAACATACAGAGAACGCCGCCCTGCGGAATGTGGTAGGCGATTTCATAAGCTCCTACGCCCAGCGTGATACTACGGTATCTTTCTCCAGTTGGCTGTCCGGTAGGCTCTGTCAGGAGTTACCCGACTTGACCCCGGAGGCCAGCGCAAAGCTGACGGCTGAGATCATGGCTGCTGTGGCTGGCTATGACAGGACGCTGCAAGATCTAAACTCTGCCATTGACGCAGGGTGCTCCAAAGAGGAATGGCTTTCGGAGCAGTTGGAGTCAGTCTACCAGGATATGCCGATTGAGGAGGCGGGCAAAACCCTCCAACAAATGGAAGCGAGTCTGGATTCCTCCAATGTGCAGCTTATGAGTACGATTGATCCGACTGCTGTGGAAGGTCAGGTCTCCGCTGAGGTGGAATCCGTTGAATGGAACAGGTACAGTGTCAAGGCAATGGCAAACAACATCGGGCGTCAGGCTAATATGCTGACTCTGTCTGCCGCTGCCAACGCCATGACGCGAAAGCTCCAGGATGGCGAAGCTGGGGGGATCAGTGCCGTTATCAATGATGCCCTACAGGGTGGCCTACAGTCTGAGCCGGAAGAGGTCAAGGCGGTTGTATCTGGCGCTGTCCGTGCCGCCGCTGAAAGGGGGCTGACGGAAATACTGCCCCAGGACACGTCAGTAGAAGTGATCGGCGGATTTGCCGGAGCGGCGGTGGAAGGCGCAATGGCTCTGTGCGACGCTGCAAACGGGACGATCAGCATGACAGAAGCGATGGACCGAACAGGCCGTGCAGGTGTCGCCGCTGGCTGCCGGATCGGTGCGGAGCTGTTGCGCGGGAAGGTGGCGAGCATTCCCGTTGTAGGCCCTATATTCGTTGACCTGCTGGGCGGTCTGTTTGACCACCTGGAAAGCTCCACATTTGTCAATGACGTATATACCGCTGTCAGGAACACCGCTGTCGCAACCTGGAATGGCGTCAAGGAATCCCGTGTCGGAAGAGTGGTTCAGAATACGTGGGCAGCGGCGAAAAGAGTGCTTAGCTGACAATATCCGAACAATTTGAATGAAACTACGGAGGATATGGGAATGGCAGTAAAATTTCCGTTGAAAATGGCGGATGGTACGATGGTCAGGACATTAGAGGATCTGCGGGAGCATTTTGACCTGACTACTGTGCTGTCCTATTACGACAATGGCCGCTTGGTGAAGTGGTTGGAAAATGGATTATACGATGATGAAGCGGCGAAGGTGGCCGCTTTGGATACTGCTTCTGAAGATTTTGCCAAGAATCTGTGTGCTATTCTGGGGGTGAATCACCCAGCGGATGACCACATAGCGGTTGACCTTGATAGCATCTCCCATCGGAACAAACGTATTGAGCAGCTCAAGCAGTACACTGTTGATGACACAATCTTGTCTGCGGTCGATCGGGTAGTCTTTACGCAGGAAGAACTTGCTGACTTATTGCAGAAGGGTATCACTGACGTTTATCTTTGTGGCGAACAGTTTTCCATACCGGAAGGATTTGAAAACATTTCCTATCAGTGTATCAATAATCCCGTCGTTAAATTCAGCAAGGTTGAACGGCTTGAAACGGCCATCGGACAGGGGGACGTAAAGGCATTGTCAGAATTGGGCCGTTATTATGAAGAAAATTGTAAGATTGATGCAGCCGTCACCTGCTATATGAAAGCCATCGACCAAGGCGATAACGGGGCACATATTCTATTGCGGAACCTATACCTTGATAAGCGATATGAGCTTGACGAAGATGTATTGCGCCAGATGCCGATTGAGCAGCAAGTAAGGATATTTGAAGCCAAGTATGGAACTATCCTTCTGGCGTTGGAAGAGAATCTCTTGAATGCGAAGGACGAGGTAGCAAAACGGTGGGAGAAAGCATTACAATCCGATCTTGAAGCACAAGGTATGTCGGGATTAGATGTCGATGTAGTTCTGCTCCTGCTAAATAGTAGGTGGGACGTGCAAGAAGAGGAGATAAAAAAGGCATTACAAGGCGATCCTGATGCGCAGTGCCAGTTGGGAATGTTTTTTGAGGTGGGTATTATGCTGAACGCAAACCCAAAGCAAGCTGTGAAATGGTACAGAAAGGCCGCTGAGCAAGGCAATTTTTATTCAAAACAAAGATTAGAGCAGCTTTTAGAACAGATGTAGTCAAAAGCTACATAGCCGTCTATGGAAAGCGAAATGGGGGCCGAATGTTTGGCGCAATCACAAGCAACAATAGCGAAGGCGTACTACCGGCGTTCCTGCGTGCCACAAAAATATCAGGTTTCCGGTATCTGGACGATTTTCAGTGCGGTATTCTGAAAGGATTTGAAGAAAAGCATGGGTTTATTCGGAAAAAAGAAGCTGAAAAAGATACCCTATGACGTGGTATCCTATGTTCTGATTGAAGCGGAAGCCATCAAGGACGCCAACGATAAGCAAATGATCTCGTCCTACTGCCTGGGGAAGTTGGAGAAAGTCAACTGGTATCTGGAGCTGATCGAAACAGGCTCCAAGAAGTACATCGTTCCGCAAAGCAAGGCCCAGTTGGAGCAGATCAGGGACCAGCTCCTGGCCGCTCATAAGACAATCATGGCGACAAAAATACCTGACCCCAAGACAAGGCCAATTATTGACATCAAATATCCAGACGGGTTTGAGGGCTGACGGTGGAGCAAGGGGGGCGGCGGTAGCCGTCCCCTTTGCCGTTATTCCAAAATACCCGCCAGAAGGGAGAAAATATCGTTGAACACCAAAGATTTGGCCGATAAAATTAAACCGCCCTGTGCTAAGTGCCCGTACAAACTGGGGCTGGTACAAACCTTGATGAACCCCTGTCCCCAGTGCAAGTTGGATGGATATCAAGCATATAAGCACTTCACAAACAAGGCTCACTCAGCCAGTGGTAATACTTAATTCGTTTCGTATTGCTGGAATCAACAACTGAATTGACCAGGAGGATCAGAAAAATGAAGTTTACACTTCGTCACGGCAAGCATCAAAAAAGTTCATCAACGGCCCAGGCACCGAATCAGCCGACTTACCTGACGACGGCTGCCATACCCGTGACCAACCCCAATGCAGCCAGCGAGTTCGGGACTGTGCTGATCGTTCCCTCCCGTAACTCCGTCAACGTGGTGGACAAAGCTGGGCAGATCATTATGAGCAGTCCCATGGACCGTTCTGCCTTCAAGGACCTTGAGGAGTCCGTTGCTCTGTTGGGTCCAAACCCTAATGTTGAGACAGTTGATTGCAAAGGCATTGCGGAATCCATCATGGATCACTTCGATAGCTGGTATTCCGAAGTCAAGCAAGACGGTTCCACGCAGGAAGACATTGTAGACCTGCTAAAAGAAATGATGATGTACGCCACCAAGAGACACCCAATGGTGATGGCATCTCCAGTCGCCGGGCCGGAGATCATCAGCATCATCTTTAACAATGTTCTGGAACGTATCGAGGACACACCCGATGAGTAAAGATGCTGTATGAGCAAAATACATATGGCCTCTCATGAGCGCATTTTGAAAACTCTGGCAGAAGAATCCCGTTGGCTGACCTTCGATGAACTCTATCACAGGGTTCGGCCCAACTATAATTGGATAGAATTTGCCGAACTGTTAGAAACACTTGTGGAGCAAGGGAGCGTACAGTACGTTCTGCCTCACGGTGCCGATACTGGATATTACAGATGGCTTGGGGAGGATGCGGGCAAGGCGAAAAGCGGTCCTATTTCCTAAATGCTGTGCGCCAAATGTCGCATCACGCTCCGTTTCAGCGATATATTCTACTGGTGACATCAAAGGAAACGGAGTGATTTGTATTGTCCAAGAAAAAGGTGCTCAAAACGATCCTGCTGGTGCTCTCTGTGCTGCTGACAACAGCACAAAGTCTGGAGGGAAAGGAGAAATCCAACCTCGCCGAGTTTGATGACGGAATTGAATAAGCGCCAGCGATAGAGGGCTTCCCGTGCGGGAAGTCCTCTATTTGTCTATCCAAAAGCCAATCAAAGTCTATTTAGGAGGAAAAAAGTATGCCCGCAAATGTTGAAACCATGTTCTACGTCCGTGAAAAGCCCTGGCACGGCCTGGGTACGAAAATCAAGGAGGCCCCCACCTCCGCCGACGCTCTGGTGTTCGCTGGCCTGGATTGGGATGTCATCCAGAAGAACGTCTACACCGAGAACGGCTCCCTGATTCCTGGCTATCGGGTCAACCTGCGCAGCACCGACAGCGCCGCCCTGGGTATCGTTTCCGACAGGTACAAGGTGGTGCAGAACAGCGACGCTTTCCAGTTCACCGATGACCTGCTGGGTGCTGGCGTGACCTACGAGACTGCCGGGGCCTTGCAGGGCGGCCGCAAGGTTTGGATGCTGGCCCGTATGCCCCACCGCTACATTATCGCCGGGGACGAGATTGCTCCCTATCTGGTGGTGATGAACTCCCACGACGGCAGCAGCGGTATCAAGGTTGCC
>OFHO01002591.1_pt1 | contig 10825 bp, 7 predicted proteins | sample 1521531 | NCBI WGS metagenome assembly OFHO01 (sample SAMEA3504124, study PRJEB24116) | mouse gut metagenome | biome: mouse gut; feature: mouse-associated habitat; material: faeces | place: Denmark | collected 2011
AAAACAGCAGCATAACCTTTCAACTTTTTTTGTCTAAAGTATTGACATAGATCCACCCCGAGTGGATTCCGGGAAGCTTTTGGATTGCCATATCCCATGTATCGATTAATTCGATTTCATAAGCGCAGCCCTTTGGCAGTTCATAGGTGCGGAAAGCCGGCCGAAAGAACCCGAAATAATATAAGTAATAAGAATGGTCGGATTCTTTGCACAGACAGGGGACATCCCAGTTCGCCTCGTGATTTTCCGGTGTGAGCTTTAACGGTGCGCAGCCCTCCGGGACGTCTGCCATAATATCTTTTAGGAATGCGATCCTGTCCGGGCAGGTTCCGTGAAGCCTGCCGCCGTGAGCCCACCAGATCTGTTCATGCTGAACATATACTTCTCCGTGGGAGAGGTATCCGCCCCGGATACAGCCTTCCCAGAAACGTCTTGTCATCTCCTCCCCTGTGATATTACCCCAGCCAAAGTTAATATTTCCTTCATAGGCGCATTCGTCTACCACGATCGGTTTCTGATACAGTTCTCTCCATTCGCTGACCGCTTCTGCAGTCTTGTATACGTCGATCCGTTGGATGCTGACATGGGTAATCCAGGGGCGCGTTTGGTCATAAAGCTCTACGCAGTTGTGAATAGAGCGCAGATGCCCGTAGGGGTCCCGGCACATGACGACACGGGCATATAATTCCCAGTCTTCCACAGATTTCCATGGAAGCAGGTCAAATTCGTTGGCAAGAGCCCACCACACATTCTTAAAATGGCACAGACGGCTTACGGCATATTTCAGATAAAAGACGTCGGTATCCCGGTCCATCTTGGAGAATCCCCATCTGTCATAAGGATGCAAAAGGATGACGTCCGCTTCGATTCCCAGTTCATCAAGCTGCCGGATACGTCTTTCAAGATTCTCCCAGAATACCGGATTGAAGCGCGTGAAGTCAAAACCATCCTTTTCATTTCCTTCAAATGCATAATATTCAGGGTCTGCCGTATTGTAGGTGTAGAATTTGGGGAAGATACACATCCTTACCTTATTGAAACAAGAATGCTTCAATGTCTCAAGGGTCTGTTCCTGTATCTTCGCGGGCTGGTTGACCCAGGCGTAACAGGTAGTGCCAAAGGGTTGGAAACGGGCGCCGTCTTCATACAGAAAATGAAACCTGTCTTCGTTGGATGAAGAAGCTTTCGCGGCGGCGTGCGCGCGCACCTCATCCATCCGCAGTACACGTCCGTGATTCCCTTCTTGTGCGGGTACGCATTCACAGGTCAGGCTGATACCATGAAGCGCCGGGTCGTTGGATTCGGTGACGGCTCTCCAGATTCCAGGCTTTCCCGGCATAAAGCGGATCTTATATCTGCCGTTTCCGCAGTAGAAGCCATTGACTGTGAACTGCTCCGTATTGTTTGTAAATATGGCCTTCAGCCAAACATCCATATAGGGGTTGCCCTGCTTTGTTCCGGTTAAGTCCGATTCAAATATCTTATACTGTTCTGTCATGATTTATCTCCAATAGAGTGATTGATTAGTTCTGTCCGGAATGAATAGGAAATATTGATATCAGTCCGGCCTTCTATCCGGTCGATCAGCCGCTTTGCGGCAATAGCTGCCTTTTTGCCGTGGAATATACGGATCATTGGAACCGGCCAGGGCAGTAGTGTTTCTTCCGGAAGTTCATCAAAGCATACAATATCCAGATCTTTTGGTACGCATAGCCCAAGCTGCTGCGCTGCGCCTAAGATCCCTAAGGAAATCTGGTAGTTCTCTGTCAATACCGGCAGAGGCCTGCGCGAAAGGCTGTTGAGAAAATCCTGTCCGCGGGTGCGTATCTCCCGGAGTTCTCCGGACAGCTCGAACATATGCCCTCTGATTCCCAAGCTGTCAGTGATTTGTTTGAATGCGCGCCGGCGTTCGGTAAAATTAAAATTATATTCTGCGCTGTGGCACAGATACCAGATATCTTGATGGCCGTGTCCGATCAGAAACTCCACTGCATCATTGACACCGCCGTAATTGTCAATAAGAAGATTATCCCCTGTAGGAAGACGGAGGTCACAGTCAAAAAGCATGAGGGGGATATCTGCTGTCTTGAGGAATTGCAGGCTATCAAAAGGGATATTCACAGCAAAGATGATGGCCCCTGCGATCTGCTTATTGGGAAGCTGCTCCAACAGAGCAGAAAAGGAGGCGGACGTATCATCACATGTGACAGATTGCAGGAGATAGCCGTGATTATTCAGTATACGGTACAATTCGGTGTAGGATTGTTTGAACAGACCATGGTCACTGGGAGAAGAAATCTCTGCACTGATCAACAAAATTTTATCAGGAAACATTTTATCCTCCTGACGGGAAAGTGTCTCCTGACAGGCGAGAATGGCTTCGCGTGTTTTGGGATTGACTCCCGGGCGGCCATTTAGCGCCAGAGAAACAGTGGCAGGAGATATTCCCAGACGTTTTGCGATTGCCCGGCCAGTTATCCTAGATTCTTCCATATTTCATGTGACCTCCTTTTATGTACGTGAAGCAACGGGCCTACGCGAACGCGGCATGAATGCACACCTGGCCGCTGCCACAGGCGGGCCTGCGCGGCGCGGCCTGCATGATTTGGCCGCGGCTTCGTAATTTACTATGATATCGAGCGCTTTAATCGAATGCCGGTATATTGCCTGCCGGGAAGGGGCAGCTCAAAGCGGCCTCTGTAACGGCCGCATCTGTTTATTGTCATATTCCAGGTATCAATGATCTCAACATCGAACCAAGTAGTATCATCGATCCATATCTGCCGGAAAGACGGCCGCCATATGCTGAAATAGAAGAAGTAATACTGGCCGTTGAAAGCCGGGTCGGCAGGTATTGCAACATCATCATCCCATTGAAAATGAATATCATCCCGCAGGCTTCCAAGGCATAGCCCGCCGCCAGGGACATCCTTCATGAAATCAAGCATGAACCCGAATCTTTTGGCGCTTTCTCCCTTTAGTTTTCCACCGTGCGCCCACCAGATAATATTATCATCACTAAGGAGCGTCTCGCTGTGGCCGCAGTAACCGCCGCGGATCAGGGATTCCCATGCCCGGCGGACTAATTCTTCCGGGGTGAAGTTGCCCCAACAATGGGGAAAATTGCCTTCATATCCGACTTCATCCCAGATCACGGGTTTGCCGAAACGATTCCGGAGCTCGTCGGTGTATTCCGTAGTCTTGTGATGATCCTCCCGCTGGCAGCTGCAATGGGTGATCCAGGGCCGTTTGTAATCAAAAAAGGCCTCACAGTTATGTATGGATATAAGATGGCGGTAAGGATCTGCTGCCTGAAGGGCAGTTCCAAGCTGCTCCCAGTCGTCTGTGGTGAGGTGGCGCAAAAGTTCATATTCGTTTGCCAGCGCCCACCATACATTACGGAAAGCGCCGTGCCGGGCGGCGACATAACGCAGGTACAGCAGATTCTCTTCCATGGACATGGTTGAAAAGCCCCAACGGTCGTAAGCGTGGAAAAGAATCAGGTCTGCTTCGATACCCAGCTCCATCAGCCGCCGGATAATATTGTCATAGCGCCTAAAGAAAGCCGGATTAAAACGCTCAAAATTCCAGTGATTCCCAGGCGCAGCGCCATTGTAGTCATTAAAGTTCTCGCGGGTCAGGAAACTGGCGTCCATGGGAATCCCCTCATAAGGAAAGACCGGCGGGTCCTGCAGGCAGAAATCGTAATGTTTTGGCATGAGGCAAAACCGCATTTTATTGAAATATCCCTTTTCCAGTTCCTGAAAAGTCTGCTCGATGATCTCGGTTTCCTGAAGGGCAAATGCATAGCATGTGGTGCCGCAGGAGTGATGCGGTGTGCCGTCCTGATGCTCAAGATAGAACCGATTCGCAGCCCGCACAGGGCCGTGGTTATTTTTTGAGGGCGGTATGGCCGTGAATCGCCCAGAGAAGGTTTCCGGACTAAAGCTGCCGGAAACTTCATAAGTATATTCACCTTCATAGGAGGGCATGAACCGGATTCGGTAGATGCCGTTTCCATCATAAAAACCGTTTACGGTCAAGGTTTCCTTTTTATGATAAAATATACCATGTATTTCATAATCAGTAAAGGGGTTTCTTTCTTGCCTTCCCTGCAGGGCAAGCTCAAATACATCCCATTTTTCAACTTGCGTCATCGCAATGGCTCCTTTCTGCTTTTTTTAACCTAAGCGCCATATAAGGTTTCCCGGGGAGTGGAACGGTAAATTCTCCGCGCCGTTTTCCCAGATGTGTTACGGTCATATTCCAAGTATCCAGTATGTCTATTTCAAACCAAGTCTCATCATCCATATGGAAGCGGCGGAATAGAGGCGCCATAAAGCTGAAATAGACCAGATAATAGCTGTGTTCTTCCGCCAGCGGGCTGTCCGGCACGGCAGCGACCTCATCCCAGTTCAGATGGATGCTTTTCAGGCCATGTCCGCCGGGTATGTCTGCAAGTACCTGTGACAGGAAAGCCAGTCTGGGCGGACATTCGCCATACAGCGTTCCGCCATGGGACCACCAAATCCGGACATCCCGGTCTTTGGCGCTGCCGTCAGGAATGCGTTCAAGGAATGTCTCGCCATGTCCGGGATAGCCGCCGCGGCAGACAGCCTCCCAGCATCGTCTGGTCAGCTCCTTTCCGGTGAGATTGCCCCATCCATGCTGGAGATTACCTTCATAACAGATCTCGTCCAGTACCACGGGTTTTTTGTATTGTTCCCGCCATTTTTCGGTCATTTCGGAAGAAAGGTATAAGTCTGTGCGCTGGATGGAGCAGTGGGTGATAAAGTCCCGGGTATGGTCATAGAAGGCCTGGCAGTTATGGATGCTCAGAAGATGCCCATAAGGGTCCAGAGATTTGACCGGTCTGCCCAGCCGCTCCCAGTCCTCAAAAGTTTTCTGGGGCATAAGGTCATATTCATTTGCCATAGACCACCAGACATTGTGATATGCAGAAAAACGGGCGGCTATATAGCGGACATATCGCTCGTCCTGTTCGGGAGTCATGTCAGAAAAACCCCAGCGGTCATAAGGATGGAATAAAATAAGATCGGCCTCAATACCAGCTTTGGCAAGCTTTAAGATACAGTCTTCGAGCAGGCGGAAATACTCCGGATTAAAACGTTCAAAATCCCAGTGGTTTGTTTTGGCTGCAATTTCCCTGCCGCCGAGACAGGAACAGTTTGCCTGAGAAAAATTTTCTTCGGTCAATCCTGCGTTGTCACAGGGAGTCCCCTCAAAAGGAAAGCAGACGGGATCGTTTAAATTATAATCATAGTGTTTCGGGAAAAGACAGAAACGCAATTTATTAAAACAGGTTCCCGCCATAGTTGCAAGGGTCTGCGTCCTTACTGATCCCTTCTGGAAGGTCCAGGCATAACAGGTCGTGCCAACAGGACGGTAAGGCGTGCCGTCGGCATAACGGAAGTGATAGGTATCCGCCACCCGGACCGGGCCATGGCAGCCGGGAACAGCGGGAAGAGAGGTAAAGGAACCATGGTAGGCCTGTTTGGAGAAGCTGCCGGAAACGGAGAAAGTATAAAGGCCTTCATATGACGGCATAAAACGGATGCGATAGATGCCGTCCCCGTCATAGAAGCCGTCTAAAGTAACGGTTTCCTGCTCTCCGCAAAAGGTTCCTGTTATTCTATATTGAAGATAGGGATTACCGCTTGTCTTGCCAGAGAACGCAAGTTCATAAATACCCCAGCGGTGGCAGGCAGATGGAAAAATATCGGTTTGATTCATGATGTATCCTCCTTTAGATATAGAAAAATTTAAATATGTTTAAAAATAATTTAAATACAGTTTAACGAATGCGATAACGATTGTCAATAATAGATATTTTTATCGTGAAAATGCATAAATTTTTGTAATTAATTTTGTATAATTGGACGATTTTTAAATTTATAGTTTAAAAATTGAATTAAAATGTTGATTTTTAATAAATGCGGGTTTATATTATGAGTCAGATACACCGTTATGCATCTTTTGACGGCACAATAAAAAGAAAAGGAGACAAACAGAAATGTCAAAATCATCAGAAGAGATCAAAAGCATCGTTTCACAAATGACTTTAGACGAAAAGGTCCGTTGCTGCGCACTGTATCAAGATCGTTTTGGCAACTTGCCCAGATTCGGCATCGCCTACCGCAGTTGCGACAATCCTTCCGGAGGCTGGTGCGATTACTTCCGTCTGCCAAGAGAAGAGATGGAGGATAAGTTCTGGGGAACCTGTTTCCCGCAGGCGGCGGCGCAAGGAGCTGCATGGAATCCCGAACTGGCCCGTGAGATCGGAGAGGCCCAGGGGAGGGAGTGTAAGAACCAGCAGGTGGACATCATCCTCCGTCCAGGCGTCAACATGAAACGAAGCCCGCTGTGCGGGAGGAACTTTGAATACTATTCCGAGGACCCCTGGCTTTCCTCAGAACTGGGGGCGGCATACATTAACGGAGTCCAGAGCCAGCATGTGGCGGCAAACCTGAAACATTTTGTCTGCAATAATCAAGAGTATGAGCGTATGACGACCAATGCGGTAGTGGATGAACGGACGTTCAACGAGATGTATCTGCGGGTGTTCCAGCTTGTTCTCCAGAAGTCTGACCCATGGACAGTGATGACTTGCTATAACAAGGTAAATGGCAAATGGGTTCATCAGAACAGGGAGATCATGGATAAGCTGCGCAAAGAGTTCGGCTATGACGGCCTTGTCATGTCTGACGCGTTCGCGGTCCATTATCGGGAAGATAAGATAGAAGGGCATCTGGCAGGCCTGGATGTGGAACTGGCCGAGGAAGACAATCACAGCCATCTGCTCTGGGATGCGGTCAACAATGGGGATATGCCGGAGGGCGCACTGGATCAGATCGCTTACCATGTGGTGGACTGTTATTACAAGATTCATGACGGCGGCGAGATTCCCACGGTAGATTTGAAGGCACATCATGCGCTGGCACGCCGGGCGGCAGCAGAAGGGGCGGTTCTTCTGGAGAATGACGGCGTACTGCCTCTTGATCAGAATGTGGAAGGGCTGGCAGTTATCGGCGGATTCGCCAAAGCGCCGTGTTATATGGGCGGCGGCTCGGGTCATATGAACGGGCATACACTGGATATTCCCTATGATGAGATTGTTCGACTGACAGGGGTGGGGGAGATTCCTTATGCGGCAGGCTATCAGATCAATGCAGGTTTCCCGCCGGAGGATACGCCTCGTCCGGATTTGATTACGGAGGCAGTAGAGACGGCTAAAAATGCAGGGATCATCATTTTATTTACCGGATATCCCTACGGTGTGGAATCGGAAGGCTATGACCGTACGGATCTTTTTCTTCCGAAAAGCCAGCGGGATCTGCTGGACGCTGTCCTGGAGGTGAACACCAACGTAATACTGGTGATCAATACCGGTGCGCCGGTGGATATTACCGCCTATAATAAGAGGGTGAGGGCCGTGCTGCAGGGCGGCTATGCAGGAGAGGCATCCGGAGGCGCCACGGTCGATGTGTTGTTCGGTCTGGCGGAACCCGGCGGGCGGCTTCCGGAAACCTATCCCTGCCGTCTGGAGGATACGCCTTCCTATCTGAGTTTCCCGCATTATCCGGATACGGTGCCGGATGTGGCATACGGAGAAGGTGTGTATATCGGGTATCGTTGGTATGACGCGAAGAAACTGGATGTGGAATACCCGTTCGGGTATGGCCTGTCTTATACGTCCTTTGCCTATAGCGATATTCATCTGGATAAGAGCGGAATGAGTGTAAATGATAACGTGACCGTCAGCTTTATCGTGAAAAATACAGGCAGCCGCGCCGGCTCGGATGTTGCACAGGTCTATGTACGGGATGTGGTTTCCAGTATCAATCGTCCGGTAAAAGAGCTGAGGGGATTTTGCAAGGTTTATCTGAAACCCGGCGAGGAGCAGGAGGTTTCCGTTACTTTGGACAGAAGAGCCTTTGAGTGCTATACGCCTGCATTACATAAATGGGTAGTAGAAGGCGGCGAATATGAAATCCTGGTGGGAAGAAGCTCTCGGGAAATCCTACCGACGGCGTCTATTATGGTGGATTCTGCGGAAGCAGTCAAGCGTTTCAGCCCACAGGCGCAAGTGGGACATTTTGTCAAGGAACCACAGTTTAAGGAGGCGTTGTCTACGGCCAGCAAGGCGGTACAGGAATTCTTTGACCCTGACAAAAATCCGATTCTTCCTTTGGGATTGGCAATTCCTTTTGGACAATTCGGGGATGCCGATTTGGGACAGGGCAAGCTTAATCAGGAACTAATCCAGAATGTAGTAAGCAGGCTCAATGTGAAAGACAACAGTCTTGAACTTCCTTCCAAGCTGGTTCAGCAGGTAGTGAGTACGCTCAATGAGGGAAAGGAATAAAACATACGAGGAGGGAACCAATATGCAAATCTTAAAGCATGAACCAAGTTATTATCAGACGACAGCCTTCAAATGGAGGCAGCGTATCGGATTCGGTATCAGTGATTATGCCTGTAATCTGGCATATCTGCTGGCGAATACTTATTTGCTGTTTTATTATACGAACTGTGCCGGCATCGATCCGGTTCCGATTGGGGTCATGTTTGTTGTCACGAAGTTCATCGATGCTTTCACGGATTATATGGTAGGCGCATTGATTGATAATACGGATACTAAGATGGGAAGGTACCGGCCGTGGATGATGGCAGGCGCGCCTGTACTGGCTGTAGGAATGGTGCTTCTGTTTTCTGTCCCTGTCAGTTGGGGCGCAGGTGCGAAGCTTGCCTGGCTTATGTTACCTACATTATTTTCTCCTTTGGATATACGCTGGTGAACATCCCCATGGCTCCGATTGTTACGGCTCTGTCGGCAGACCCGGCTGAGCGTACCAAGATCGCGACGACCCGTACCGTGTTTTCCAACTTGGGGTCGCTGACGTCTTCCCTGTTTGTGTTGCCTATGATATACTTTTTTGCCGGCTCTAAGGATGCGACGGGCCAGGCGCTTGCAACTGGATACCGCAATACGAATATCGTGCTTGGCGTTATCGTGATTGCGATCATCTCTGCCTGTGTGTTTAGCGTTGCTGAAATCAACCCGCCGACGAAATCCCAGGAAAAGACGTCAATCTTGAAAGATTTGGGCAATATGTTCAAGAACAAATATTATATCATGATACTGGGGCTTACATTCTTCCTGTTTCTGGGGTATCTGGGCATGTATGGCGCAATGCAGTATTATTATACATATATTATCGGCAATACGAGTACGATGAGCCTTGCGTTATCACTGCTGACGGTTCTGGCGATTCCGACCATGCTGGTTTCTGCAATCCTTAACGGGAAAGGGATTTCCAAGATTAAGCTGATGCAGTTTGGCGCCATTGTGGATTGCGTAGGGTATCTGATATTGTTTATAACATCTAATGCCGGCATTGCTACAGCGGCGCTAGCCCTGATCGGCCTGGGATTTGGTTTCAGGCAGAGTATGTATTTTTCTATGCTGCCTGACGTATTTGACTATACGGAATGGAAGTGCGGCAAGAACATGGGCGGTACTCAGAATGCAGTAAACGGGTTTGTGAATAAGCTGTCATCTGCTTCTGCATCGGCTATCATCTCTGCATTGTTGGCATGGAGCCATTATCAGGAGAATATCCCTGCAATGGATGCGGCGCTTGCAGCCGGTGAAAGCCTGAAAGAGGCATTCCCGGTCACGATCGGCGCGCTGAATTTTGCTTTTGGCGGACTGTCTCTGGCAGCAACGATTGTGTGCGTGTTGGTCATGCTTCCATATGATCTGGATAAGAAATATCCCCAGATTCGTGCGGAGCTGGATGCAAGGCAGAAAAAGAACGATTAACAGGAATGGCGCTTGACAAGATGAGTAGCAATTTCAATCTTGACAGGCGCCGTTTCCTTTTTCTCAATCAGATTGATCAGGCGTTTGGCAGCCATTTGACCCATTTCCCGCTTAGGTACATGGACGGTGGTCAGGCTTGGCTCTACGATATTGCTAAATTCGATATTGTCGAACCCGACGATTGCAATGTCATCCGGAATCCGGTAGCCTTTTGCCTTGAACGCGCGCATCGCTCCGACGGCAATCAGATCATTATCTGCGAAGTAGCACCGCGCCGGTTCTTCCCCTTGTTCCAGTATCTCTGCCATATCGGAAAAGGCGCCTTCGATAGAGGGCGTCAGCCTATGGACGATGGATTTGGAGGCTGACATCCCTCCAAAGCGAATTGCATTGTAGAATCCGGATGCCCGTTCTTCAAAGTTCCCGATCGGATAGGAGGAACGCAGATACCCCGGCTGCTGTCTGGTGCGTTTGATCAGATAGGATGTGGCGAGATATGCCCCTTGTACATTGTTGATCAGGACGTAGTTGGTCTGTACCGTCTCGAAATAAGTATCCAACAGGACGATGGGAAGGGGGACGGCCTTGAATATCCGAAAGTCCTCTGTGCTCATCTCCGTACCGAGCAGGATGATGCCGCAGCAGTCGGAATACTGGATATCTCCGACCTGTTCCTCCAGGGTTTCTCCGTCGTCGTACACATAGCGGATGTTCATCTTATAGCCGTTTTCCTTACAGCTTTCGCTGATTCCGTCAGATAATTGGGAGAAGAACGGAGTATCTGTGACAACTGCGCCATGTTTTTTATAGATAACGAAATATATATTCCCTCCTGCCTGTTTCTTCACAGAAAGGCGGGAAAAATCATATCCGTTTTTTTCTGCTTCATCTAAAATCAACTGCCGGGTTTTGCGGCTGACCCCGGGCTTATTGTTCAGCGCCATGGAGACTGCGGCGGCGGAAACGCCTATTTTTCTG
>OFHO01002595.1_pt1 | contig 10813 bp, 8 predicted proteins | sample 1521531 | NCBI WGS metagenome assembly OFHO01 (sample SAMEA3504124, study PRJEB24116) | mouse gut metagenome | biome: mouse gut; feature: mouse-associated habitat; material: faeces | place: Denmark | collected 2011
TTTTCATAAGTGATGAATGATAATTATTGATTAAGATAATTAATAAGGTGCAAAATTAGTAAAAAACAATTAAATATTATTGTATGTGCAAGATTTATAAGCCAAGGAGACGTCGCCAGATGGATGGTTTTTCGTGGGGAGGGAGCTGTTGGCGTCGGGAGATGTAGTCGGGGTATGTCCACCGGTTTTGAATCATTTGATAAATGGCTCCCCAGTCGGGCAGTCCGCCTATGTTGCGGTCGTCGATGTAGATTTCGGCATTGAGTTTCCGGGGGCCATGAGGGTTTGTTGCCAACGGGTCGTTGGAGTTGATGGCGTGGAATTCGAGTCCTTGGTCGCGGCACCATTGTACGGCTTCGTCGAGCAGCTCGCCTTCACGGTAGGTCCAAAGTATGAGAATGTGGCCTTCGGCTTTGAGACGTTTCAGTGTGGCTATGGCGAATGGACGTTCGCGTCCTATGCGCGGGTAGTCGTGTTGGACGATGGTTCCGTCAAAATCTACAGCTATAATCATATCGGTGGCAGTTTGTGTTTGTGCAAAGATACGAAAAAATAGGCATTTAACGAGTGTGCGCCGCCGGGTAAAGGTGGTGTGGCGGAGGGGTTGGAAAATCGGTTATAAATCCATAACTTTGCGGTATAAAATTTGACTGAATATGGAACGAAAAGTAAGGGTAAGATTTGCTCCGTCGCCCACGGGGCCGCTTCATATAGGCGGTGTGCGTACCGCACTCTATAATTATCTGTTTGCACGCCAGCATGGCGGAGATATGATATTGCGTATAGAGGATACCGATTCGCAGCGTTTTGTGCCGGGTGCCGAGGATTATATCAACGAGGCTTTGGCATGGCTGGGGATAGGTATCGACGAGGGTGTGCGCGAGGGGGGCAATTATGGTCCGTACAAGCAGAGCGAGCGCCGCGATATCTACCGTGAGCATGTGAAGATGCTGTTGGATGCAGGCAAGGCGTATATGGCGTTTGATACTCCTGCGGAACTTGAGGAAGCCCGCTCGAAGACTCCGAATTTCCAATATGATGCATCGACCCGCGGTGCGATGCGTAATTCGCTGTCGCTTCCCGCAGAGGAGGTGCAGCGATTGTTGGATGCCGGTGAGAAGTATGTGGTGAGGTTCAAGATAGAGCCGGGACGCGATGTGGAGGTCAATGACCTGATACGCGGTAAGGTGACTATCAATTCGTCGATTCTTGACGATAAGGTGCTGTATAAGAGTGCCGATGACCTGCCTACATACCATTTGGCCAATATAGTGGATGACCATCTGATGGAGGTGAGCCATGTGATACGTGGCGAGGAGTGGTTGCCTTCGGCTCCGCTGCATGTGCTGCTTTACGAAGCTTTCGGTTGGGCTGATACGATGCCTGAGTTTGTGCATCTGCCGCTGCTGCTCAAGCCTGACGGAAAGGGTAAGTTGAGCAAGCGCGACGGTGACCGGTTGGGTTTCCCTGTGTTCCCGCTCGAATGGCATGACCCGAAGAGTGGCGAAGTGTCGTCGGGATATCGTGAACGCGGTTATCTGCCGCAGGCTGTGGTGAATTTCCTTGCGTTGCTCGGTTGGAATCCCGGTGACGATACCGAGATAATGTCTATGGATGAGCTTATAGCTAAATTCTCGCTCGACCATTGCTCGCGCTCGGGTGCTAAGTTTGATTTCGAGAAGGGTAAGTGGTTTAACCACAAATATCTGCAAGAAATATCGGATGATGAGTTGGCTCAGATGTACAAACCGGTGCTTAAGGCTCATGGAGTGGATGCGTCGGCATACGAGGATTCTTATATAGCGCGTGTGGTGTCGCTCGTGAAGGGCCGCATCAATTTTGTGAGCGATCTTTGGGAGCAGAGCCGATTTTTCTTCGTAGAGCCGGAGTCGTACGACGAAAAGGCTGTGCGCAAGCGTTGGAGTGCGGAAATGCCAGGCATACTGACCGAATTGATAGGCGTGCTTGAGGGGCTTGATGATTTCTCTTCTGCCGCCGCTGAACCGGTGGTGCTCGGTTGGATTGCCGATAAGGGTTACCATCTGGGCAATGTGATGAATGCGTTCCGCCTGACTGTGGTGGGCGAGTGCAAGGGTCCGCACATGTTTGATATCACCGAACTGCTTGGCTGTGAAGAAACAGTGCGTCGCATCCGTCTGGGCATCGACCGCATCAAGTAACAGCATAAACAAATATGAATTGTGAAAAGGGTGGGCGTATGTGTCCATCCTTTTTATTATAGGTATTGTGATGATTAGAGATAACGAATCTTGCCGATATCGGCAAGATTCGTTATCTTTGTTTATGGATTATTGTTAAAACTTGCCGATAGATGGAATACTTATCAGTTAGGGAATGGGCAGAAATGCATGGTGTGCCGGAAAGGACGGCACGAAATTATTGCGCACAAGGTAAAATTGAAGGTGCTTTTATTGTCGGTAAGACTTGGAATGTACCCGCAGATGCTGAACTGCCAAAACGTAAGACACGTAAAAAGGAATCTCCGCTTCTTATCGCTTTGAGGGAACAGAAGGAGGGCAGAGTGAAGGGCGGCATTTATCATCGCGTACAGATAGACCTCACGTATAATTCCAACCATATCGAGGGAAGCATGTTGACGCACAACCAGACGCGTTACATATTTGAGACCAATACTATAGGTGTGTCGGATTCGCCGGTGAATGTCGATGATATTGTTGAGACAACGAACCACTTCCGCGCAATTGATTATATCATTGACAATACAGATGGCAAACTGACTGAAAAACTTATTAAGGAACTTCACCGCATATTGAAAACCGGTACATCGGATGAACGTAAAAGCTGGTTCTGTGTCGGTGATTATAAGAAACTCCCTAATGAGGTAGGTGGTAACGACACGATATTGCCAGAAAACGTTCATGCCGAAATCAAGGCTTTGCTGACGGAATACAATAGTCGGAAAAATCCCACCTTTGAGGATATTGTGGATTTTCACCAACGGTTTGAGTCAATCCATCCTTTCCAAGATGGCAACGGGCGTGTTGGCCGACTGATTATGTTCCGGGAGCTGCTGAGATTCGGGTATGTTCCGTTCATAATCACCGACGATTTGAAAATGTATTATTACAATGGACTACGCAACTGGCCGAATATAAAAGGTTATTTGCTTGACACATGTCTCTCTGCCCAAGACAACTTCAAACTTATACTCCAAAAATTCCGAATCCCATACAAAGATTGATGAACTTTATGCACATCCTGATGCAGTGTGGAAGAAGCGTTGCATTTCCAGGATGTTTAAGTCGTTGGGGCGGTGATGTGAAGGATGGGGCACGGTCAGAGTCGGTGGAGGAGGAGGTAGAGGGGGTGGTAGGTGAGGGTGTGGAGGTGGGTGGCGAGGAGGTGGCGGGTGGCGGGGATGGAGGGTGTGGAGGTGGCGTTGACGCCGGTGAGGTGGAGATGGTGCAGGAGGTGTCGGGTGGTGGGGAAGCTGATGGTGTGGGTGCTTTCGGAGAGGTGGATGAGTTGCAGTGTGGGCGGGATGATGGAGCGTATGGCTTCGGGGGTGAGGTAGGCGGGTGTGGGTATGCCTATGGATGCGAGTTCGTGGAAGTTGAGGTGGCTGAAGGTGGACAGCACGGCTATGCCGCCGGGGCGTAGTGTACGGGCGCATTGCTGGAGGAAGGTGGCGGGGGAGTTGAACCATTGGATGGTGGATGCGCTCACTATTGCGTCGAGTGATGCGTCGGGTAGGTGGCGTATGGCTGTCTCGGCGTCGCAGATATGGTGGGTGCCGGGGAGTTGCGGGGCTATGTATGCGAGGTCCCACAGTTGATGGCGGCTGATGGTGGTGAATGGCGTGTAGGCTTGTGTGAACATGCCTGTGCCTGCTCCTATTTCCAGTAGGTCGCCGAAGGTGGTGTGGTGGGGGAGATGTTGACGCCACAATTGTGCAAGTGTGGTGGCTATGGTATGTTGTGCAGTGGCGTGTGTGTCGTAGCTTGCGGTGGCTTGGGCAAAGCGTGCGGCTACGAGCGGTTTCTGTGTTAGGTTCTGTGTTATGATGGTCTTGAAGTCGGGCAGGTGCGCGGCTTGGATGGTGTGGACGTTGGGGTGGAATTGCCACGCCTGATGCTGGTTTGCCGTGGGGATGATCATATCGTGGTCGGATATGTAGATGGCATCCCAATGGGTCAGTGCAGGGTCGATATGTGGCATAGCGGCAATGGCACGTAGCTCGTCGGCAAGGTCGGGTATGGGACGTTGCGGCATGTGTGCCTTGAATTGCTGGAATGCGTCGGTGGAGCCGCACATGCGTCGGTAGAATTTCTGTAGCGATGCGGGTGATAACGCCTGTAGGGTGCCTTGGAATATGGCGGTGGGTATGCCCATGGTGTCGTGGACCTGGTGATGGGTTCCGTTGACGGCTATTCGCAGTGTGACAGGCAGGTGGGGATGGGCGTGGATGAAGTGAGCCGCGCCTATGACTCCGAATGACCATGCCACGATACAGATTTCCTGATAGCTGTCGAAGGATGTGTCATCGGGTAGTGTAGGTGTGGTGTAATCGTATATGATGGCGAGGTCGTAGCCGTTGAACCGGAGATTGTGGAACGGCTGTGCGTCCATGCCCCATCCGGCGAAGAACAGGAGCAGGCGTGGCGAGGTGCCGGATGTGAGCCATGTCAGTTGCATGCGAGTGCTTGTAGGACGTTGGTGAATCGATGGATGTGTTCGAGGGAGAGTGCCGCACTGAGACTTATGCGTAGGCGTTCGGTGCCGGGTGGTACGGTGGGTGTGCGTATCGGTAGCACTTTGAAGCCGTGTTCAAGGAGTCGGGAGGACAAGGCGACGGCTTCGGAGGGATTGCCTATGATTACGGGCTGTATGTGGCTCGGCTGTTGGGAGGTGCGGAATGAGGTGCCGGCAATTCCTTGGTGCAGTGCCGCGGATAGGGACTGGAGGTGTTGGCGCCGGGTGTCCATGCCGAGTATATGGTCTATTACAAAGCGGGTCCATGCGCAGTTGAGGGGTGGCAGAGCGGTGGAGAATATGAAGCTGCGTGCCCGGTTTATGGCGTAGTCGCGCAGATGATTGTCGGTGATGCAAAATGCGCCCATGGATGCGGCGGCTTTACCGAATGTGCCTACGATGATGTCGATGTCGCGGAATGCGGAGTGAGAGCGGCATAGCCCGAGTCCATTGTCGCCGAGGACGCCGAATGCGTGGGCTTCGTCGACGTAGAGCAGGATGTTGGGGTAGCGGCGTTTCAAATCCGTAAGGATGTCGAGGTCGGTACGGTCGCCGTCCATGCTGTAGACTGATTCCACGGCTACTATGATGCGACGGTGGTTGGGGCTTTCTTTCTTGAGGATGGACTCAAGGCGATTGAAGTCGTTATGGACAAAACGTGTGAATGGAGCCTTGGAGAGAGTGATGCCGTCGATGATGCTTGCGTGGACAAGTTTGTCTGCCACAATGAGTGTGCCGGGTTCGGCGGCGAGTGAGGAAATCAATCCGGTATTGGCGTGATATCCGCTATTGAACAGCAATGCGGCGCGGTTGCCGTAGAGTTCCGACAGGCGTTGCTCCAATAGTGAGTATTCCGATTGGTCGGCGGCGAGCAGACGTGATGCCGCAGATGTCATGGGGAGCCGGCGGTGAGATTCTTCGTCGAAGAATTGCTGCAGCAGGTCGGTGCGAGCGGCAATACCAAGGTAGTCGTTGGATGACAGGTCGATGATGTCATGTGAGGTCGATGGCTCGGGTATTGACCGGAAATTTCCGCTTTGCCGCAGGGAGTCTAAAGTGTCAGCGTAGGCTTGCATGGTCATTTGGCGATTATTTGCAGCATGTTGCGGACCAGTGTGGTCAGATCATCGTCGGATATCACGTAGGGTGGCATTACGTAGACGAGACGGCCGAACGGGCGTACCCATATACCCATCTCGACGCATTGCCGCTGGAACTTTGCCATGTCGACCGGTTGGTTCATCTCCACGACACCGATAGAGCCGAGCACTCTTACCTCTTTCACTCCTGGCAGTTGGCGCGCAGGAGCGAGCAATTGCCGGAGCATCGATTCGATGTGGTTAACGCGTGAAGCCATATCCTGAGAGTTGAGCAGACGTAGCGATGCTATGGCTATGGCACATGCAAGCGGATTTGCCATGAATGTGGGTCCGTGCATCATCACTCCGGCTTCGCCACGGGATATGGTGTCGGCTACGTCGCGTGTGGTCAGCACGGCGCTCATGGTGAGGTAGCCGGCGGTGAGACCTTTGCCTATACACATGATGTCGGGTTTCACGCCGGCGTGTTCCCATGCGAATTTTCGCCCTGTGCGCCAGAAACCGGTGGCTATCTCGTCGAAGATGAGATAAACACCGTATTTGTCACATAGGCGACGGGCTTCCACGAGGTATTGCGGATGGTAGAAGTACATTCCGCCGGCTCCTTGCACTATGGGTTCGAGTATCAAGGCGGCTATTTCATCGTGATGTTCGCGGAGTGTCTGTTCGAGTTGGTCCATAGCCGCCGGGTCCCATTCGCCGCCAAATGGGATGCGTGGCTGCTCGACAAAGAACCGAATGGGCAATGCCGAGCCGAAAGCACCGTGCATGCCGGTCACCGGGTCACATACGCTCATGGCGTTCCATGTGTCGCCGTGATATCCGGAGCGTATGGTCACGAAATTAGTCTTGCGGTGCGAACCGCTTCGGGCTACGGCAGCCTGTACAGCCATCTTCATAGCCACTTCCACGGCTACGGACCCGGAGTCGGCGTAGAAGATATTGTTCATGTTGTCGGGCGCGGCTTCCAATAGGAGTTTCCCGAGTTCTATTGCTGGGGAGTGTGTGAATCCACCAAACATCACGTGGCTCATGTGGGTTAGTTGCTCGGTGATGGCTTGGTTTATTACCGGATGGTTGTAGCCGTGTATGGTGCACCACCACGACGACATGCCATCTATCAGTTCCCGCCCGTCGGCAAGCCGTATTTTCGCTCCGTGTGCCGATGCTACTTTATATGTGGGCAGCGGATCGATGGTGGATGTATATGGGTGCCAAAGGTGCTCGCGGTCCCAATTGTCGTGGAGTATGTCGGTATCTATAGGTTGATGGTCCATTGCAGTAGTCACTATAATATATGGATTGCAAAATTACTAAAAAACTTCGGCAACGCGGATTCTTTTGTGAATGTGCGGGATTTTAAAATATTTTTTACGATAGTGAAGTGGTTGAATAATTGGCTGTTATTGCTCGTTAATGCGGGAATTTAGGAATTTGTGGGGTAAAAAAAGTCGGAATAATTTTGTGGGAATGAAAATAATGCCTACCTTTGCATCGCAAAAAGGAAAAAACGCCGATTTGTCCAACGCGAAAATAGCTCAGTTGGTAGAGCACAACCTTGCCAAGGTTGGGGTCGCGGGTTCGAGTCCCGTTTTTCGCTCAAATTCTGTTCAGGCAGGAATGTACGTCCGGGTGGTGGAATTGGTAGACACGCTACTTTGAGGGGGTAGTGGCCATTGGGCTGTGTGAGTTCGAATCTCATCTCGGACACAATCGAAAATCGCAAATGCTTTATTAAGTGTTTGCGATTTTTTTATTTTCTGTTTTTGACTACCAAATGACTACCAAATTTTGTACATTTGCGCCGCGTTTAGGGTTTACAGAATGACTCTTATGCTTATAAAATTTCTTTCAGGATACAGGCACAAGCCGACTCGTTGATAGTTTTACTAATAGAACTAATTCCAATGACCGAAGAATCTGTTTTAGATTTAATTGAATTTTCCAATTCATATAATGCTCTTAAGGAAATAGTAATCAAACAATTGCTTGCCTTAGTCACGGAGTGTGATAAACTGAAATCAAAGTCGGAAAATAAGCCTTTTTATCAATTAAATTTGCTTGACATTGTCCATACAGAAGAGCCTCATACGAGTAAATTTCTTGCGTCAATTCTCAATTATTCTGAAAATGGGAAATATATTATTTTAGAATCTTTTATTGATAAGTTCCTATATCTTGCGGGCTTAGACAAATCTTCGGTTGTTGACCCAATAATTGCTGCAGAAAAATCCCATGTGGATGTCCGTGTTCTTGATAAAAACTTTGCAATTATTATTGAGAATAAGCTAATGAATGCTCCTTTTCAGCGTAACCAATTGGGGCGATATATTGAAGAGACCCATAAATTAGGATATAGCTATGATAAAATTTATCTTGTTATTTTACCACAGTATTTCAATCCTGATTTAATTAATAACATTAGAGTTTCGGCATGGAAATGTCCGTCTGACGGTCTTTCATCCTCGAATGATAACAGAGCTTGTGCTTATTTAGACAAATATAATTGTTGGTGCGATGAAAACGATCACCTCCCTTGCGAGGGTTGCAAGGATTTCAGACCATCATTTAAGAATCGTACAGTTGCTATTCATTCCCAGCTATCTGACTGGCTTTATGAAATTGAACAAATCATAGAGCCCAAGCAAACCATATTAAGGTCCGCGATAATTCAATTTGCAGATTTCACAAAAGGGTTGTATGACCTTAGAATTAATAATATATTTATGGATATACAAAAACTTATTAAAGAAACGATGTTCCCCGAAGACGCGACAACACTTACAAAATGGGACATATTATACGAGAAGGTCAAAGAACTTAGTGAAATACAATCTGCCGTATCGGCGATGAAATTGCAGCTATCAAAAGACCTTATAGATGAATGGTATCACGAATTAAAACCCGAATTTGACCTTTTACAACGTGAAGTTCAAAAGTCATTTGGTATAAATATAAATGGGGTATTGGTCGGATGTTGGAGTGGCTACAATAACGGTGGTTCGCCATATTGGGGTTTCTATTGTGAAAACAAAGGAAGAGAGGACCAACAGGCTATGGTTCGAAAAATACTCGAAGAATGTGATATCAAGTCTGATAAATCATCACCAAACTTTATATGTTGGGATAGCACAAGGCACGGTGTAGAAAAATGCCGAATGTTTTATAATGCAGCAAAAAGATTAGGATACATTTAAGTCCGGATGTAATGCATTGATTTGTCGATTGACAAAAATAAGAGAATCAATAACGGATATTCAATCAGGCAATATTGATGTTTTATAATGCGAAATTTAAAAAGAAGCCGCCGAGGATAAAAATTCACCTCGACGGTTTGATTGCTTAGCGCAACTTAGGTTATTGGTATACCCTGCTTTCGCCTGCTGTATTTTTTTATTGACGTTTGGCGGTGGGGAATTCGGGGGCGGATGAGTTTTGGATTGTTAATGAGCTGTGTTGTTGGTGGGGTGGATTTACGAGGGCAAGATGCCCTCGCTCCGGCAGGATATGATTTGATGATAAACAATATGGGTGATGGTGGTGGAAGTTGGGTGGAAATTGTGTAAATTTGCGGGATATGGGAATGATAGACCGTGAAACAGTGCAGAAGATTCTCGATGCCGCCGACATAGTGGAGGTGGTGGGGGATTTCGTGAGCCTAAAGCGCAGGGGCGCGAATTATATAGGGTTGTGCCCGTTTCATAATGAGCGTACGCCTTCGTTTTCGGTGTCGAAGTCGAAGGGTATATGCAAGTGCTTCAGTTGCGGCAAGGGTGGCAGTCCGGTAAATTTCATAATGGAGCTGGAGCAGATGACCTATAATGAGGCGCTGCGTTATCTTGCCAAGAAGTACAATATCGAAATCAAGGAGCGCGAAATGAGCGAGCAGGAGCGTGAAGAGGCTTCTGCCCGTGAGAGTATGCTTGCAGTCAATGAGTTTGCCATGCAGCATTTTGAACATGTGCTTGCCGATACGGATGATGGCCGTGATATAGGGCTTGCCTATTTCCGGGAGCGTGGAATAAATGATGCGATGATAAAGCGGTTTCATCTCGGATACTCATTGGAACAGCGGGATAATCTGCTACAAACGGCGTTGCGTAAGGGCTATAACGAGAAGTACCTCATAGATACGGGGCTTTGCTACCGTACGGAGCGCGGTGCGGTGCAGGACCGTTTCCGCGGACGTGTAATCTATCCTGTATTTACGGTATCGGGTAAGGTTGTGGCGTTCGGTGGACGCACGCTGCGCAAGGATAAGGAGGTGGCTAAGTATGTGAACTCGCCGGAGTCACTTGTGTACCGCAAGAGCTATGAGCTGTATGGTCTTTATCAGGCCAAACAGTCGATAGTGAAGAAGGATAAGTGCATACTGGTGGAGGGCTACATGGATGTGATATCGATGCATCAGAGCGGTGTGGAGAATGTGGTGGCTTCGTCGGGAACTTCACTGACGGAGGGGCAGATACGCCTGATACACCGCTTTACCGAGAATGTGACGGTGATATATGACAGCGATGCCGCCGGTATCAAGGCTTCGATGCGCGGTATAGATCTGTTGCTTGCCGAGGGGCTCAATGTGAAGGTGATGCTTCTGCCGGAGGGGGATGACCCGGATTCGTTCGCGCAGTCGCATACGTCGAGCGAACTGGAGGATTATTTAGGTGCCAATGAGCAGGATTTCATAGCCTTTAAGACACATGTGCTCATGCAGGGTGTAGAGAATGACCCGGTGGCACGTTCGAAGGCTATTCAGAACATAGTGCTTTCGATATCGATGATTCCCGACCAGATTACGCGCACCGTATATATAGGAGAGTGCAGCAGGGTGCTGGGTATTAGTGAAAAAGTGCTGACGCTTCAGGTGGCTAAGTTTATTGCCGACCGTCAGGAACGTGAGGCTGCGGATGAGTTGCGCCGTCGCAACAGAGTGGCAGCCGGGCTGCCGCCCGATCCGGAAACTGATGTGGCGGATGTGG
>OFHO01002602.1_pt1 | contig 10792 bp, 11 predicted proteins | sample 1521531 | NCBI WGS metagenome assembly OFHO01 (sample SAMEA3504124, study PRJEB24116) | mouse gut metagenome | biome: mouse gut; feature: mouse-associated habitat; material: faeces | place: Denmark | collected 2011
TTGCGGCGGGGATCAGCTCCGCAGCAGGAGCGGCTGAAGCTGCGTTCCGTTCAGGGCCGCCTGGGCGGCGTCGGCCACCAGAGAGAAGTTGGCCACCAGAGAGGTGGGTTTTTTCTCAAAGTCGTCCTGACCGAAGGGGACGAAATAGATGTATTTCCGGGGCAGCAGGGCGCCGATGCTGGCTGCAGAGGCGGACAGCCCGTCATTGGTGGAGGGGGCGATAAGGACCGGGCGCTCGTTGCGCAGGTGGGCCTTGGCCGCCATGGTGACGCTGGAGTCGGTCACCCCCGCCGCCAGCTTGCCCAGGGTGTTCCCGGTGCAGGGGGCGATGATGAGCAGGTCGAGAAGCTTCTGGGGCCCGATGGGCTCCGCCCCTTTGATAGTGGTGATGACCCGGTGGTCGCAGATGCGCTCCATTTCCCGCATCAGGTCGTGAGCTTTGCCGAAACGGGTGTCGGTGTCCGCCACCACCTGGGAGACAATGGGCACCACCCGCTCAAAGCGGGCCTTCACCTGCTCCAGCGCCTCCATTGCCTTGGCGTGTGTACAGAAGGACCCGCACATGGCGAATCCTACGGTTTTATTTTCCAATGAGAATCTTCCTTTCGATTTTAAACGGGCAGGGGCGGGAGCTCCGGGCGGACAAGGGCTGCCCCCGCAGCGTGTTACATTCCAATTTCCCGCAGCATGTTATAGATGGTGTCCCGGATGGCGGCCCCCGCCGTCACCGGGGCCACCTTACCGGGGAGGGACAGGGCCCAGACCACCGTGAGACCCAGCGCGCCGGCCGCGACCAGGTCCACCCCTCCCGGCTTGGAGGCCAGGTCCAGAATGAGGCAGTCGGGCTTTACGTCCTCCAGCTCCTCCTGGCCAAGCACCTGGGCGGGGACGGTGTTGACAATGAGGTCGTAGCCGCACAGCCAGCCTTTGAGATGGGCCAGATGCTCCCCGCCGAAGCCCAGAGCTTGGGCCCAGGCCAGCTGTTCATACTTCCGGGCAGCCACGCTTACCCGAGCGCCCAGGGCCTGGAAGCGCTGGGCGGTGAGCCGTCCCACCCGGCCGAAGCCTATTACAAGCACCCGGGAGCCGTGGATGGTGATGGGCAGGTGCTCCATGGCCAGCTGAACGGCCCCCTCCGCCGTGGGGACAGCGTTGGCCACCGCCAGCTCCTCCCGGGCAAAGTAGTCATGAATGGTGAGGCCGCGCTCCCGGGCCAGCTCCTCCGTCTCCCGGTCCACCCGTCCGCCGCAGAGGAACTGCCGGGGGGAGAGCTGGTCTAAAATGGGGGGCAGGGGGTGCTCCGACAGGGAGAGGGGGGCGTTGAGCAGCCCATTCCCGGTGGTGACTGTAAGGGGAAGAATGACGCAGTCCGCCTTGTCTGCCTGGCGCAGGGCGGACTCGGCGGTAAGGCCGGAAACGGCCTCCTGGGGCTGGCCCAGGGCGTAGGTATGGACGGTGTGGCCGTCTTCGGCCAGCAGCTGGGCCAGCTTTTCCTGCCGCAGGTCGCCGCCCACCACCCAGATGTTTAATTCGTGCTTCATAGAATACCTCCAGAACCGCCGTTGGAGCGGCGGCAGGTTTCTAATCCATTGTATGGCGGCGGGCGGGCGGAGGTGCAAAAGGCCGGGGCGAGGCCACCCACTTGAAATGCCCGTTGGAACGCTTGGGCTGGCTGCCAAAAAGCGTGTTGACACCGGGGAAGGTCTGGCAGCAGGGAGATCAGGCCGTTGCGGAGGACCACGCTGGATTTCTTGGTGCGCAGATACAGGCGGTTCTGCATTTTCGGTATCTGTCGGGTCTCGTCCTCCGGCGAGTAGTCCCGCAGCGTCCTGACCAGCCCGGAAAGTCCGGCGGCCTCGCCATCTACCACCAGCCGTTTTCTGTCATCCTCGCCGCGCCGGTAGCCTGGCCCCCAAGCGCTCCCCTCGTTCAGCCTTTGCCCGGAATACGGCCCGCACCTTGCGGCTGGAGTCCCGAACATACCCATTATTAACATTGGGGGATGCTTCTTTGATGAAAACTTAGCTTTCCTTTTGGGGGCCATTGTGCTATACTTGTCCAGAAAACATTTTCTCCAGGAGGCCCGCTATGCTGTTTAACTCCCTGCCCTTCCTGATTTTTTTCCCCTGTGTCTTTGTGCTGTATTACGCCCTGCCCTTCCGGCTCCGGAAGTATATGCTGCTTATCGCCAGCTACTACTTCTATATGTGCTGGAAGCCGGAGTTTATTGTGCTTATTTTGTTATCCACCCTGGTGGATTACTTTTGTGGCCTGGGGATGGTGCGGTATCCTGAACGAAAAAAGTGGCTGCTGGCCGTCAGCCTGGCCATGAACCTGGGGCTGCTGTTCTTCTTTAAGTATTTGAATTTTTTCGGCGAGACCCTTACCGTCCTGTGCCGGGCAGTGTCCATCCCCTTCTCCGCCCCGGCGCTGAATATTATCCTGCCGGTGGGCATCTCTTTCTACACCTTCCAGACGCTGAGCTATACCCTGGATGTTTACAGGGGTAAGCTGGAGCCGGAGCGGGACTTTGTTACTTTTGCCCTGTTCGTCTCCTTCTTTCCCCAACTGGTGGCCGGACCTATTGAGAAGGCCACTGACCTGCTGCCCCAGTTGAAAGAAGAGCACCCGTTTACCTATGAGAACGCCGCCTGGGGGGCCAAGCTGATGGTGTGGGGCTTCTTTAAAAAGATGGTGGTGGCCGACCAGCTGGCTGTGCTCATTGTGGACCCGGTGTATCAAAATCTGGGCAAATATGAGGGCGGAGCCTTGGTCCTTGCCACCTGTGCCTTCGCGTTTCAAGTCTACTGTGACTTTGGAGGCTACTCTGACATCGCCCGGGGGGCGGCCAGGATGATGGGGGTGGACCTGATGGTCAACTTTAAATCCCCATACTTCTTCTCCCACTCCATCGGCAACTACTGGCAGCGCAACCATATCTCCCTGAGCCGGTGGTTCACGGAGTATGTGTATATCCCTCTGGGGGGCAGCCGGAAGGGGAGGGTTAAGCAGTACTGGTTCACCACGGTTACGTTCTTCCTCAGCGGCCTGTGGCACGGGGCGGAGTGGTCCTTTGTGGTGTGGGGGCTGCTTCAGGCGGTGTATCTCAATCTGGAGCGGGCGTTCCACCGGGGCAAGGAGCCGCCCAAGTCGCCCCCGCTCCATCTGTTGGCCATTGTGACCACCTTCGCGCTGTCCTGCTTTTCCCTGATTTTCTTCCGGGCGGCCAATATCGAAGAGGCACTGTATGTGGTCCGCCACCTGCTGTGGGGGATCGGCAGCCCGGCGCTGTATGTGAAAACGGCCCTGTCCACTCTGAATCCGGGGATGATCGAGACGGCTGTGCTGGCCGGGGCGCTGCTGCTTCTGTTCCTGTTCGACCTGGCCGACGAGAGGACAGACGCCATTGCCATGGTGTCCCGCTGGCCTGTGGCGATACGGTGGGCCTGTTATCTGGGTCTGGTGATGATTGTGCTGGTCTTTGGGGTTTACGGCCCGGGTTACGACGTGAAGGCCTTTACCTATTTCCAGTTTTGAGGTGAAGCCATGAAGGATACGCAGAAATTTTTTGTGAAAACAGTTGCATTTCTGGTTCTGCTGGGATTGATTCTGTATCCCGTTCAGAAGGTGATGGCCCGGAAATCGCTGGACAGGCCCTGGGATATGACCAACAAGGTGGGCGGCTTTTACAATGAGGAGGACCGGTTTGAGGTTATGTACTTCGGTCCCAGCCACGCTTACGCCGCATTCAGTCCGCTGGCCATCTGGGAGGAGACAGGCGTTAAAAGCTATGTCCTTGCCACCCAGCAGCAGCCCATGTGGGCCACCTATACCTATGTTAAAGAGGCGCTGAAGACTCAGTCTCCCGCCTTGGTCGTGGTGGAGTTCCGCATGGCCTTCAGCGATCAGGAATATTTTGCGGAGAAGGACACCATCCCCGTCAGCTACGCCTATATGGACGACCTGGCTCTGTCCTGGGACAAGGTGAAGCTGGCAGGGCAGTCAGCCCCCGATTGGGAGAGCCGGTTCGGGCTGCTGTTCAACTTTATGATGTACCACAGCCGGTGGAAGGAGATGCACAGGTCTGATTTTACCTTCCGCCGGTCTCAGGTTCGGGATCCCTATAAGGGCTTTGTCATGCTGGCGCCCCAGGAGACGCCCCAGCCCCGCCCACCCATTGAGACAGTGGGCGGAACGACCCCTCTGCTGGAGAAAAACCAGTACTGGCTGGAGGAAATTATAAAGCTGTGCCAGGAGAAGGGGGTTGAGCTGTGGCTGATTAAAACGCCCTGCAACTTGGAGCTGGAGGAGAAGCCCATGCTCAACACGGTAAAGGCTACCGCAGAGAGATACAATGTCCCATTCCACGACTTCAATGAGGACTATTACTCCATGGGGTTGACGCAGGACATGTTTTATGACGCCCACCATCTGGACGCCCTCGGCGCAGACCGGTTCAGCCGATATTTTGCCGGCGTTCTGGCGGTGGCCCGGCCCAACCTGGAGACTGACCCGGACAACGTGGCCTGGGCGGCGGACCTGGAGGAATACAAGGCCGCTCTGGCAGAATTTCAGTCGTGATTGAACAAGAACACCCGGACTGTCCCTGTATTTCGACTAAAAACAGCGGGAAACCGAAAAGGTTTCCCGCTGTTTTGACCATTGACTTCCCAAATTCCGGTGCGTATAATACAGGGATGCCCGAAAGGCCGGGCGATTGCGTGGGAGGGAAGAAAGATGGAATCCTATACTTATCTGCTGCTGCTGGCAATTATCCTGCTGTCCACCAAGGTGTTCGGACTGCTGACCGAGCGGGTCCACCTGCCCCAGGTGGTGGGGGCGCTGTTGGCGGGCATCGTCATGGGGCCCAGCGGCTTCGGCGTGCTGGAGAGCACCGACTTTCTGGTGAAGGCGGCGGAGATCGGCGTGATTATGCTGATGTTCACCGCCGGCATCGACACCGATATGAAGGAGCTGAAGGAGACCGGGCTCCAGGCCAGCGTGATCGCGGTGCTGGGGGTGTTTATCCCCCTGTTTCTATGCGGCGGGCTGTACTTTTTCTTCTTTTGCGGAGGTGAGTTTACCCCCTATAACCTGCTGAAATCCGCTTTTATGGGCTCGGTGTTCTCGGCCACCTCGGTGTCCATCACGGTGGAGACCCTGAACGAGATGGGCAAGCTGAAGACGAAAACGGGCACCACCCTGCTGAGCGCCGCCCTCATTGACGACATCATCGGCATTGTGGTGCTGTCGGTCCTCAGCGCGTTCAGCTCCGGCGACTCCGACCCGGTGCAGGTGCTGGTGCATATTGTGCTGTTCTTCGCCTTTGTGCTGGCAGTGGGCTTGGTGGTCCGGCGGATTTTCGTCTATGTGGCTGAGGAGCACTGGCACAGCCGCCGGGTGGCGGTGTGGTCGCTGGCTTTCTGCCTGCTGATGGCCTACTGCGCTGAGGAGTGGTTCGGGGTGGCCGACATCACCGGGGCCTATTTCGCCGGCCTGATTCTGTGTAACGTGACCAAGGCCCGAAAGTTTGTGGCCAAGAAGTTTACCGTCACCTCTTATATGGTGTTTACCCCGGTATTCTTTGCCAGCGTGGGCATGAAGACCAACCTGCGGGATATGAATTCCGGTATTCTGGTGTTTGCCCTGCTGCTGGTGCTGGCCGCTGTGCTGTCCAAGATTGTGGGCTGCGGCCTGGGCGGACTGGTCTGCCGCATGAGCCGCCACCAGGCGCTGGTGGTGGGCATCGGTATGGTGGCCCGGAGCGAGGTGGCCCTGATGGTGGCCCAGCGGGGCATCAGCGCCGGGATGATCGCCCCCTCCATCCTGCCCGCCATTGTGCTGGCGGTGATCGCCTCGGCCCTGGTTACGCCGGTGCTGCTGAAAATGGCCATTACAAAGGGCCCGGCGCTGGTCTGAGGGCTTTTCAACTGCTGCAAAAGCGGTCTGTCCTTCTGGACAGACCGCTTTCTGTATTCAGGTCCAGGGCAGCCAGCTGCCGCTGCTCCGGGCGTCCATCATGTCCAGTGCGCCGTCCAGCATTTCGGCGGCGTCGGCCATGGTGAGGGTGTCGGCCAGCTGGACAGCTCCGGCGGTGTCCGCCCGAATGATCCCCGAGGCAGACAGATTCGCCGCCGCCTGGGCGGCCCAGTGGCCCTCATCCGGGGAGAAGACCGCCACCGGCACGTCGGTGATCTCCAGCAGGTTGTCCAGCATGACGGCGGCCTCCGCCCGGGAGATGGTCTCCTGGGCGCCGAAGATGGGGGCGCCGCTCTCGCTCCGGGAGCCCTGGACCACCCCCGCCTTCAGGGCGGCGGAGACCGCCCCCTTGGCCCAGGTGGGGATGGCGTCGTCATCGGAGAAGCCGGTGAGGGTGGCCCCCTCCAGGTCCTCCAGGCCGGCCACCGACATGGCCATGGTGAGGAACTGGGCCCGGGTGACGGTCTGGTCGGGATCGAAGAAGTAGCGGCCGTCCACGTACCGGCCCACGTAGACCCCCTCCTCCGCCAGGCGGATGGCAGACTTCTTCACCGGGTGGTTGTCCAGGTCGGAGTAGGTCACCTTGGTGTCCGGCTTGTTGATGCGCAGGGACACCCTGGCCTCGGGGGAGGTGTTGCCGGCGGGGTCGATAGCCACGTAAGTGAAGGAGTCGGAGCCCGTTTTATTCTCGTAGGGGGTGTAGACGAACTGGCTGGAGCCGTCCTCCGCCAGGGTGACCGCCCCACGGGCGGGGGTGGAGGTGAGCTGGAAGGTGAGGGCGTCCCCCTCGCCGTCCACCGCGTCGAAGTAGCCGGTGATGGCCACGTTTTTATAGGTGGTCAGCTCCATGTTCCGGGCCACCGGGGGGTTGTTGGCCTCCGAGAGGAGGAAAATGGTGACGGTGGCGGGGGGGACCTCCTGGGCGGAGGAGAGGGAGGGGGTGAAGACCAGGGTGGTGGTGGTGACGGTGGGGCTCTTTGCCGTCTGGAACCGCAGGCCGGCCAGGGCGGTGGCGTCCACGTAGGAGCCGGGCTGCACCGGTTGGTCGCCTACGCACAGAGTGCCGGCGCCGGGGTCGGGGAGCTGGTCCACCGTGATGCCGCTGAGGGCAGTTTTGCCGTCGGGCCGGACGGTGAAATCCTCCGGGCCGAAGACGATGGATGAGCCAATCAGGCCATTTTTGGAGAAGTCTGCCACATAGGGGGCGTCTGCCTTTTTGTTCCAGAAAAAGGCGGAGGTGGGGAGCATCAGGGTAAAGGCCAGGGCCAGCACCAGCACAGGGGCGGCGGCCAGGGGTTTGCGCTTCATGGGGATACCTCCTTGTTCAATGGATGTATCCCTATTGTTTTGCCCTTTTGAGGAAATTATGCGGAGAGAAGCTTCTAAAAAACGATGGGGAAGCCTGTTTGCACTCCGCAGGCGGCCGGGCCGCCCCTACAGGGCGTATGTATCCTCGTCGGCCAGCGACATGATGGATACCTCAAAGGCGGTGCGCTCCTGGGTGCGGCCGTCCACCTCCTTGGTATAGATACGGCTCTGGAGGCGGCCCTCCAGGGCCAGGCGGTCCCCCACCTGCATAGAGCCGCAGCGGTAGGCCAGGCTGCCCCAGGCGATGCAGGGCAGGTAGTCCGCACGGCCGTAGCGGCGGTTGGCGGCCAGGATCATGTCGCAGATGGTGCGGCCCAAAGGGGTGGTGCGGAGGACGGGCGGTTTGCATAAGGCCCCGGATATCTCCAGGTGATTCTCGTCCTCACCATCTTCTTGGGAGAGCTCCCGGGCAAAGACGCTGACCACCAGCCGGCTGCCCACACCGCTGCGGTTGTTGAAGGTGCGTACCTCCCCCCGGACGGTGAGGGGGCTGTCCTCCCCCAGAGGGGGCAGGGCGGCCAGCTGGTCCCGGGCGGCCACCACGTGGAGGGTGTCGGCGGCCCCGGAGAGACGGCATACCGTGAGAGGGAGGAGGAAGTATTCTGTGCCGTGGTTGATGTGGGAGAGGGCGGGAGGGGCGGCCAGACGGCCCCGGAGGAAAATTTTGTTATTGTTGGTCTGCATAAAAGCAACACTCCTATCGTCAAACGACCAAGGGTCTGTTGCTTTTATCCTATGCAGGGCGGAGGAGAGGTATGTCCAAAAAAACAGGCCCTCCCGGGAGGAGGGTCTGTGGGTTATTGGGCCTGTTTCAGCTCGCGGAGGTCCTGGTTGATGCGCCGGACGGAGGCCTTCAGCGCCCAGACGTCGTCCTCAATCCGCTCGATGCGGGATTCGGGCATCAGCTTTTCCTGGATGATGGATATGTCCTCCGCCAGCAGACTGAACATGGGCTTGACCTCCGCGTCCAGCAGCACCTGCATGCGGTGGGTGGCCTCGGTTAGAATTTCTTCCTTCTGACGTGCCAGTTTTTCTTCCAGCTTCTTTTCCAGTTTTTCTTCCAGCTTCTGGTCAATGAGTTGAGCAATTGCCAACAGGTCCTGTTCGTCCAGCATAGGGTATCCCTCCTTTTTTACTATTATACTGCGGCGGCAGAGGGGTTGTCAATTGTTTTCTGGAGGGCGGGGAGGACGACGGTGATGCGGGTGCCCACCTCGGGACGGGAGACTATCTCGAACCAGCCGCCGTGGCGCTCCACGATCCACTTGGCAATGGACAGGCCCAGGCCGGTGCCGCCCGTCTTCCGGTCCCGGGACTGGTCGGTGCGGTAGAAGCGCTCGAAGATGTGAGGGATGCCCTCGGGAGGGATGCCCATGCCCTCGTCCTGGACGGTGAGGCGGACATGGCCCTGGCTGGCCAGGACCCGCAGGTAGATGCGGCCCTCAGGGGGGCTGTATTTCAGGCTGTTGTCCATTAAAATGCGCAGCAGCTGCTTCATCAGGCCGGGGTCAGCATATATGCTGACGGGGTCCTCCCCCCAGCGGGGGAGGAAGGTGCGTTCCGGGTGGATCATCTCCTCCTCCCGGAGGACTTCGCCGGCCAGGTCGGTGAGGTCGAGGGTCTCCAGCTTCACCGGCTGGGAGTCGTTGTCCCCCCGGGCCAGGAAAAGCAGCTGCTCCACCAGCCGTTCCATGGAGGCGGCCTCCCCCCGGATGGCGTCGATGGACTCCTGGAGAGCCTCCGGATCGGTCTTGCCCCAGCGGTCCAGCAGGGCGGCGTAGCCCTGGATGACGGCGATGGGGGTGCGCAGCTCATGGCTGGCGTCTGAGACAAAGCGCATCTGGGCGCTGTAAGCCTGATTGACCCGGTCCATCAACTCGTTGATGGCCTGCGCCAGGGAGCGCAGCTCCTTCTGGGTGGGGGGCAGGTCGATGCGGCTGTCCAGGTGGGCGGCATCAATCTTGTCCAGCTCGCCGGTCAGGCTCTCGATTTCCCGCTTGGACATGTGGGTCATGGAGTTGAGACGGGCCGCGGTGGCGGCCAGGTCCTGGATGGGCCGGAGCACCTTGCGGATAGAACGGTTGCTGCGGAACAGGTTGGTGAGCAGGGAGAGGGCCTGGCAGATCAGGATTACCACACCTGCCCACCACAGGCCGGTGAAGATGCCCGAGGTGTCCACCGTGACGGCGTAGGGTCTGCCGTTGTTGGGCAGCTCTATGGTGTAATAGCTGCTGAGGTCCCAGGTGCGCAGGCCGTCCACCGTCTCCCAGCGGCTGGTGGGCAGCCAGGAGGTGACTGTGTATTCAATTCCCTCCGGGTTGCGGTCCAAAGGGGTGATGGTGTAGTCGCTGGCCTCCATCCAGGCCAGGGCGTCCTCGGAGGGCACTCCCCGCTGGTTGACCAGCCCCACTACGTCGGCACACCGGTTTTCTGCGTAGAGGGACATACCAAAGATGGCCAGCACCAGCAGCAACAGGTCCATTACCAGAAAAATGCCCAGCTGGCGCAGGAAAAAGCCGATGTTCAGCCGCAGGGCCAGGGAGGAGTCCCGGGCGGCGGCGATGGGGTCCGCCGGGGGCGGGGTCTGAAAGCGGTGTTGAATGCGGGGCATAGGATTCACCTCCTGAAAGGCCCCCTTCGCAAAGGGGCGCCGCCCCCGGGGCGGTGGAGGGCTTCTCCTGCCGGGACGCATCTGTCTCCTCAGGGAACACCCTCCGGCATTTGCTTCGCAATTGCCGCCTCCCTTTGCAAAGGGGGCTTTTATACGTTTTTCATCCAGTCTCTTATGGCCTCCAGGTTTTCGAAGGCCACATAGCTGCCGCCGTGGAGCAGGAAATCCAGATAGCGGTTCTCCTCCGGGGTACGGCGGCTGCCCTTGTCCTGGAGGGCCTCCCGGGTGGACCGGGTGACCATGTTCACCATGCGGCGTTTCAGCCAGCCCACTTTTTTGGGCGCCCAGCCGCCTTGAAGGTAGAAGATAGGCGCGCCGGGGACATAGTTGGCTTTGGCCAGCGTCTCCAGCACCTGCTGAGAGGCGGGGGACATGCCCACGCCGCAGACCCCCTGGACGGCAAAGGCTTTGACCGCCTGGTCGATGCCGGAGATGTGGCCCGCCATCAGGGGGCCCATGTAGAAGACGGGCTCGCTGACCTTACCCGCCGCCCCGGCCAGGGGGAGAACCTTCATCTGCGCCGCCCTGCCCAGCATGGCGGCGTATTCCTGAGTAAAGCCGGTGTTGGAACGGTATACGATCACCATGGTTCGTTTTCTCCTTATTCCTCTTTGATCACGTAGCCTACGCCCCGGACGGTATGGATGAGCTTCAGCCCGAAGGCGTCGTCCAGCTTGGAGCGCAGGAAGCGGATGTAGACGTCCACCGAGTTGGTCTCCCCCACAAAGTCGAAGCCCCATACCGCGTCCAGGAGGGCCTCCCGGGTGAGGACCC
>OFHO01002607.1_pt1 | contig 10766 bp, 8 predicted proteins | sample 1521531 | NCBI WGS metagenome assembly OFHO01 (sample SAMEA3504124, study PRJEB24116) | mouse gut metagenome | biome: mouse gut; feature: mouse-associated habitat; material: faeces | place: Denmark | collected 2011
GGGTGGGTGCTCACGGCTGTTTAGCGGATTTTCGGGCAGGGGCCAACCCTATAGTGAATGAGGTGGTGGACTAACCGAAGTGTATAGAACACCGCAGCTATGAGCGGCAGGACATCAATAAAATTCCCTCCATCCACATAGGTGTTGCCGCCAGTCAGATGGAGCAAAAGGGTAACCAGACAAAGCCAAGGAATACTAACCGACAGATTGCCGAAGACAGCAAAGTGCCGAAGGAGATCAGAATCTGCATTAGATCCGGAAGTTATGGCACTCTCCCCTCTATAAAATGTAACTATGTATCATCCATGGCAGTGTCTGAGCGGCCGCAGATCAATAGACCGACTTTTCACCCAACACTGTGTCCTCATTGATGAGAATAGCGTGATTAAAACACTTCTGGTAGTATTCAAAGACCAGATCCCGGTATTCAGGCTTGCTCCAGAGGTTGTCGTATTCGCAGGGATCCGTCTCCAGATCATAGAACTCGCTGATAGGATCATCGTGGTGAACGATCATTTTATAGCGTCCATCGAAATACATGGTGGCATATACCGGGTTGGAGGCCAGAGCGGAGTAGTAATACTCTGCGTACACGCAGTCCTTGTGGTAGTCAGGATCGGCTTCACCCAGCAGGATACCCTTTAAGCTTTTGGCCTGCATATAGTGGGGAACAGGAAGGCCGATCAACTCCAGAATGGTGGGAGCCACATCGGCCAGCTCCACTAACGCTTTGGAGCGCAGCCCCTGCTTGATCAGGCCAGGGCAGGAGAAGATCAGCGGTACATGGACATTACACTCGTAGAACAGGCCGCCTTTCCAATACAGGCCGTGGTCGCCCAGCATCTCCCCATGGTCGCTCATGAACATGATAATGGTGTTTTCCCGCTGGCCAGTTTCCTCAAGATAATCAATCAGACGGCCCAGCTGGTAGTCCAGATGTTCTGTGAGGGCATAGTATTCCAGCACGTTTTCCCGCTTTTGTTCGTCGGTAACATCTTTGCCGGGTACCAGCATCCGGCTCTGGGAGCCGTTGAGGTAGGATTCCTTCTGGAAAGCGGGCTTGTTGTCCAACTCCCCATCTTTCCATAGAGGCAGGGGCATATCGTCCACACACAACCGTTCTTTGAATGACTGAGGGGGATCGAAGGGAGGATGGGGGGCATAAGGATTCACGCTGACACACCAGGGGCGTCCGGCATCCTCGGTGCAGCTTTGCTCAATAAACTCGATAGCTTTCTCAATGCACCAGGTACTTTGATGAAGCTCGTCCGGCATTCCCACAATCCGGGAGGGAATTGGATAGTCTCCTTTAGGCGGCCAGTAGCCCATGACGGGTGCCTGATATACCTTGTACCAGTCTACGCCCTTTTCCGCCAGCCAGTCCATGTAGTTGTTCACGCCGGGGTCGTGCAGATCCATGCCGTTGTCGGCCCACTGGAAATAGGTGTAACCATCGTCTGTACGGTATTCCTGGTGATCCCGGGCACTCATAGCGGTGAGGTGCAGCTTGCCAGCCAGCCCGCAGACGTAGCCACTGTCCCGGAACATCTTGGTTACCAGTGTTTCATCCTTAGAAAAGGTGATGTTGCCGTTAATGCTGCCTCGGACGCTTTTGGGGTAGCGCCCGGTTAAAAAGCAGGCCCGACTGGGCGTACACACCGGACTCTGGGAGTAGGCCCGTTCAAAGGTGACGCCTGTGTCCATCAGCCGATCAATGTTGGGCGTGCGAATGTGGGAATTGCCATAGCCGCTGATCGTGTCGAACCGCAGCTGATCACAGCAAAACCAGACAATATTATAGTTTTTCATAAAAAGCCTCCCCTGAAATTTTTTCAAACATTTGAAGGCACAAAAGGCGAAGGCTTTGGTTTTAGCCTTTCATCCCGCTCATGGAAAGCGATGCCATAAACTTGTTCTGACACATATAAAACACGATGAGGATGGGAACGGAGGAAAAAGTGGCTGCTGCCATGACCAGCTCCCACCGCATACCGCTCTCATTGGACAGCAGCGAAATGCCTAACGGGAGAGTAAAGTGATCCGATGAGGAGAGCAGCACCAAAGGCAGCAAAAAATTGTTCCAGCTCTGGAGGAAGGTCCAGATCACAAGGGTGGAGATGGACGAGACAGCCATTGGCATCATGATTCGGAGAAAGATGCGCGGCTGGCTTGCCCCGTCCAGTTTGGCGGCCTGTACCAGCTCCGAGGGCACAGTCAGGAAGTTTTGCCGCATCAGGAAGGTGCCGAAGGCCCCGCAATATCCAAATACGGGTACGACAATGATCCCCAGGTGGTTATCCGCAAGCCCCAGGGCGGCCAGCGCAGTATAGATGGGAATAATGGTGACCTCAACGGGCATCATCATGCCGCACAAAATGATCATAAACAGGATGCTGCTACCCCGGAACTTGATTTTCGCGAAGGCATACCCCGCCAGCGAGCTAAACAGCACAACACCGGCAGTAGTAAGGGCGGCGGTATACAGACTGTTCCACAGATACTTCAAAAAGGGACGCTGAGTAAAAATTTCAACATAGTTTTCCAGCGTCCATGGGTTGGGCCACCACTGTGGCGGGAATTTAGCCACGTTCATGGGCGTTTTGAAGGATGTGGTAAACATCCAGTACATAGGAAAGAGCATGATGAGGGCAATCAGGATGCAGACAGCGTACTTTACCGCCCTGCGGAAGATGGCTGCGCGCCGTGCGTGTTCGTTATTTAACTGTTTAGTCTTCATGGTACACCCACCGCTTTCTCATGTTCCACTGCAAAACTGTCAGCAGCACAATGATCAAAAACAGTATCACAGACGCCGCGGAGGCAAGGCCAAACTTGTAGTTGCCGAACGCCATCTGATAGATGTAGTACACCATGACATAGGATGATGTGCCAGGCCCGCCGTTGGTCAAGGCTTTGATCTGGGCGAACACGCGCAGGGAATTGATAGTGGTTAGGATAAGCACTAAAAAAATGCTGGGAGAGATGCAGGGGAGGGTAACGGAGAAAAACCGCCTGGGCTTGGAGGCCCCATCCAGTGCCGCAGCTTCCAGGAACTCGCTGGGCACATCCTGCAAGGCCGCAATAAATATAACCATATTCATGCCAATTCCCTTGACCAGCGTGACAAATACTGAAACCGGAATGGCAAGGGACGTGTTAAACAGCCACTGCGGGCCTTGTACTCCCACCATCTTCAAGAGGGAATTGACCAGTCCGTTGTCTGTCTGGAAAATATACCGCCACAGCACGCCCCAGACCGTTACAGAGATGACCACCGGCGTGAAAACCGCCGTGCGGAAAAAACCGCAACCCTTAAATTTATCCTTTAGAAGCGCGGCCAGCAGCAAGGAGATGATCACGTTGGCTGGCAGCAAAAGCAAAGTAAACTGGAGTGTTTGGCGGATAGTGGCTTGAAATGTGATATCACCGAGAAGATCGCTGTAGTTTTTAAAACCCACGAAGTTCATATCCGGACGCAGCATATTCTTGTCCGTCAGGCTGAATATGAAAGTGGTAATAATGGGTGCGATTGTGATGATGAGAAAACCCAGAAATATGGGCATAATAAAGCAATAGCCCCAAATACTGTCGTGGTATTCCAGGGAATTCCTGTGTTTGCGCCACCGTTGCCTCGGCGCCTGTTTTGTCGTCATAGCAGTATCCTCAATTCTGGTTTCCGCTGTGCCCGGAGCAAAAAACCTGCTCCGGGCACAGTATGCCTATAGATTCTTCCAACCAACGCTGTTCAGCTGTTCAGGTATTGCAAACAGGCTTCCTTCATGGCGGCAATGCCGTCTTCGACATTGTAAGATCCGGCCCAGATCAACTCATGGTACTGCTCCACCGTAGTCTGAAACAGGGTCCAGTCGGCAGACGCGGTGTAGCCAGTGAGCCCACGTTCATCAACGCTATCCACAAAGGAAGCCTTGATGCTTTCGGGAGAGGGGAAGCCCTCGCCCCGGTTCAGCAGTACATCGGAGGTCATAACGGAATTGCGGGGAGTCAGGAAGGTGCCGCACCACTCTGTCTGCTTTTCAGAACTGGTAATATAACGGATCAGCTTGGAGGCCAGCTCTACATGGTCGCTGTTGGCATTGGCGCACCAGTAAGCGTAGCCGGTGTACAGCGGGCCATCGGCACCAGCGTCACCGTAGGGCTGGGGAACGATATCCCACTCGAAGTCCACTTCGCCCTTGACTATGTTGGTCATATAGGAAAACGCATCGCGGGCCATAGCAACGTTACCGGACAGGAAGGCGGTGTCATCGCCGGGTTTGGCGTGGGCATTCTGTTGGAACATAGCGTCACACACCAGCTGGGTGGCCTTGATACCGCCCGGACTGTCCAAGGTAAACTCAGTGGAATTGGAGTTGACAACGTCTGTGCCGTATGCCCTCCAAATGTCGGCGAAGTCATTGATGGCATTGCCGATATTGCCCACAGGCCATAGGCGGACGCCGATCTTGGTGGAATCATATGCGTTGATCTGGGAGCCAAGATCGAACATAGTCTCATAGGTCCAGGTGCCATCAGCCACGCACTCGGCAGGGGTTTTCACGCCCGCCTCCTCAAAGAGGGTCTTGTTCCAGAAGATAGCACGCACACCAAAGGAGAAAGGCACGCCGTAGATGCCGCCGTCGCCAATGTAGTCTGTCCGTTCCAGCACGTTTTCATAGAAATCGCCGATATCCCAGGCTGGGTCTGCCTCAAGGGTATCGCGCAGATTGGCGCACCAGCCGCCGCTGATATAGGTGCCCTCCTTGGAATCAGCTACCCAGAACACATCGGAGGCGGTGCCAGCACCCAGCTGTGTGGAAAGCTTGTCATAATAATCAGCCACGGCGCAGAAGTTAATGTTCACAGTGCAGTTATTGGCTGCACAGAAATCGGCCAGGGAGTCGGTAAACGCGGCCGCACGGGCTTCATCGCCCCAGATGCTGATGGTCAACTCCACGGGGCTGCCGGAAGGAGAATCAGAGGTCACGGGAGGATCCGTTTTGCTGGAGGGGGGATCGGAGGAGGTGGTGTTCCCGCTACCGCAGGCACTCAGCATAGCCAGCAGTATGGCCATAACCAGGAATAGGCTTATCGTCTTTTTCATTCTGTTTACACTCCTTTTCTTGTTATGGGTAAAGGTACCTTTCTATTTTAACGCAGCCATCGGCAAGCCTGGGCAGCGCCAAAACCGTGGACGCAGGAAGCCTTTGCCTGTGTTCACAGCTCCTCGGTGAGAATGTACCGCTGTAAGCCGTACAGGCTGAAGTATGTGCCGAAATAGGCGGTAAGAGAGACGCCAACCGTTAAAAAGACCGGAATTGCCCGCAGGAAAAAGCCAGCCTGCACCGCAAGGAGGAGGAGGCAGATGACCCCGCCGCAGACGCTGAATTTGAAATTGAGGAACACAAGCAGGAAAGCGTTTTTCAGAGCCTGCGCCAAGTTCAGCTTCATGCGGGACAGCATAGTGAACACATAGGGGAACATCAGCAATCCTACCACCGCGGCACTGGCGGTGATCAGCCCGGGTGCCAGCAGGAAGGGCATAGCTGGAGCGCGCCGGAAATAGAATACGGCACCCATAATAGAAACGAACTCCACAGCACCCAAACACAGGACAGCACCCCACGCAGAAAAAAGCAGTTCCTTGACCGAGTCCAGGTACAGCCTGAACACACGCACATCCTTCCCCCGGACGGCGTCCACACAGATCCCATGGAGGGCACAGCAGGCGGCGGGAATGGTGACCACCGGCAGGCAGAACAGCAGGAAGAACAGGTTTGCTTTGATCAACGGGAATAGTTCCCGCCAGAGGGCGAGAAACAGGTGCTTCCACCCCAGCTCCAGCGGGGCTCCGGCCTTTAGAGCTGGCAAATCAGTAAATCCGAACCTCATAAATTCTCGCGCGGTCCAATCCATGGGTGCCCGTCACTGTGATGAGAACCTCATCACACAGCACTTTGTTGAACTGGTGAACATTCAAACGCTGCCCATTACCGCGCACCTCCTTCTCCTCTATAGTCTGCCCATTCCGGCGAAGGGTGACGGTGTAATCCCGCACAAGCTCTCGGGGCAGCCCCTTCACCTGCCGATCCCGGACAATTTTAGTAATGGACGGCATAATCTCATGGCTCAGGTCGGTGTCAAATGTGAGGCGGATTTCCCGGACTGGGGTGGGCTGTCCAAAGGCAAGCCCCAGTGTTTCGCCGCAGGCACCCAACGCTGTGGATTCCCAGCAGTTTTCCCGGTTTTCCTCGCTCCGGGACACACCATTGATTACGTTGGCTGCCTCACAGCCTGGGGCTTGGCTGGTGGCGGTTACACAAGCCATCCGGGCCAAATCTCTATCATCGCTATTGGTAAATCCGGGAATATAGCAGTCCTGCTTCAGCAGAGTCTGTTGAAGTTCCCGGATGTGCTTCTGCCCCACGGCACGGGGGGAGCAGCCGTACCGCACAGCCATGGCGGCGGCAGTACCTACTGCCTGTCCACCCACGCTGCAAGTACCCATGACCCGGGCACTGGCAAAGGCCAGCTTGGAAGCGCTGATATCCCGGCCCGCCAGCATTAGGTTGTCCACATCGCGGCTGTAATAACAGCGGTAGGGAATGGTATAGCAACCCTTGAAGTTAAAGATCTCAGAGGGATATTTGTCGAAGTCCAAGGTGCCGCGTCGAACATGGTTATCCATAGCCCAGCCGCCGTAGGCCACAGCGTCATCAAAAATGCGGTTGGCCCGGATATCGTTTTCGTTCAGGATGTAGTCTCCCTCGATCCTGCGGCTTTCCCGACAGCCCGGGACTATGCCGACCCACTCCAGATCGTAATTGTCAAGCCCATGATTGCTGACGTTTTTCAGGTGATCCCATACGCCGTAGACGCATTTCATAAGCTCGTCCCGAACATCCTCCGCCTGGTCGATAATGTCATCATACTGTCCACCCAGCTCAATCCACCAGTACCCTGCGTCCACAGAGGAGAAGCCGGGCAGACGGTCGCCATCCCGATCCTCACTGACAATGGCTCCGCCATCGGCGTGGGAAATGATTTCCTCCGCGTGGGGCCGGTAGCGCAGATCCTGCTCGGTGAAAGTGTAGGCCCATTCCGGCTTCATAAAGGGAACCGGCTCGCCCCGGTCAGTGGCCACGAACATGAGGGAGTTCCCCATAGTATCATCATTGGGTTCCGGTGGTGCGCTGGGTTCACCAAACTCATCCCGGCCCTCGCTGCCCATACGGCTGGCCGCCCCTGACATAACGCTAAGGGTGCCATGGCCAGTAGCGTCCACAAAGATCTTGCCGCAGATGGTGAAGCGGGTTTCCGTGGTGCTTTGGTTGCAGATGATAGAGATAATTTTGCCGCCCTCCATTATCACATCATCCATATTGGTATTGAGATAGCTGGTCAAGTTTTCCTGGGTGTGGATTTTTTCCCATAGGATCATGTCAAAAACCGGAAAGACAGCATGGGGGTTGCGCCGCTTATTTTCCAGCAGCAGCTCCTCCAGAATACCGGTTTCCCGGAGATTCTTCTTGGAGGCGTGGCAGTTAGCACCCACAATGTGCATCCGTATCTCTGAACTGGCGCACCCGCCAAACATGGGGCGGTTCTGTACGATGGCTGTGCAGGCACCGTTTCGTGCGGCTGCAATGGCAGCGCACATGCCAGCTAAGCCGCCGCCCACTACCACTACATCGTATTTTGCTCTTTTTTGCTTCGTTGCCATGTTGATTTCTCCTTTGCGGATTCATTTGCGGGTGGTGCTTCCGATAAATTGCCGAAACGCCGCTTGGGAATGCTCTTATGGACATAATAGCATTCCTTGCATCTTTTGTCAATTATTTTATTTAAGATTTTATATAAATAATTGGAATAAAAATCCTGCGGCGGCATGGCGCACCGTCGCAGGATTGAAGCTCTGATTCGGGATGTGGATCGGATCAGTCTGAGAATACGTCGCTTTCACAGATATACTGGTCTGCCATCAGCTGGGCAGCTCCCACCGCAAAGACTTCGCGGCTGTATCGTCCCATCCGGACAAAGGAAGCATCATAGTCAAAGAGCGTGTGGCGCAGGATTTTCTCCTGCAAATCGCCCATGCGGGTTTTCAGGAATTGCCCCACCGCGCCGCCCAAGAGGATATCGCAGTCAAAAATCAACCGCAGATTGGTGATACCCAGCGCCAGGTGTTCCAGATATGTGTCCCACACCTGGGCATTCTCTGCGTTGCCGTTATCCAAGGCCTCAAAAAACTGTTCGAGGGTTTGTTCTCCGTTTTTGGTCAGAATCAGGGAGGAACAGTAGGCATTTAAACAGCCTCTTTTTCCGCAGTAGCATTTCCTCCCGTTTGCAGAGATCACCATATGGCCGAGCACGGTGTTCTGCAAATTGTCACCGGTGTATGCACTACCACCCAAGTAGGCCCCACCGCCCACGGTGTAGTTCAGGCAGAGGTAAACCATATTCTGATACCCGCCCTCCATCTCGGCAAAGACTGCGCTTTTGGCGTTATTGCAGAAGCAGACAGGGTAAGGGATATTTTGTGCGAACCGCAGCATACTTACCTCAAACACATTCAGAATAATGGAACTCCGCAGCAGGCCGCTGTTCTTGTCTATGGCACCTGGGAGGGACAGCCCTACACCAATAAGTTCTCCCATCTTTCCGTCTGCTGCGCCGATTTTCTGGATGTACTCCTGGATTGCGCTGCCCAACTGGGTATAATACTTTGACGTGTTTTCATAGGGAAGCAGAAGGTATTGGGTATCCAACAGCTTTTTGGAAAAGTCCATGAGGGCCAATTGGAGATGGCTTTGCGTCACCTCGACTCCAACCACACAGCGTTTTCCCTCTTGGATGGCCAGGATTTTTGCTTTCCGCCCGCCTGTGGAGCCATATTCCCCTATTTCACAGACAAAGCCTCGCTCCATCAGGTCGGAAACAAGCTGAAACACCGTGGGAAGGCTGAAGCCGAGCGCAGTGGCAAGCTCCTGCCTGGATGCACTGCCATGCCTCAGCAAATAGCGGGTTACTTTGATTCGGTTCATGCGTTTGACGTCTGCGTGGCTGCTGGTAGTTCTCATACAGTTCCCTCCTCTGCTACGTGGTCCCAAATCGCATACGTTAGGGATGCAAAATCTTTTCGTCTGTTATTTGATAAAACTTTTATTGAAATTCGCGACATTATTATAGCGAAATTGTTTACGATTTGTCAATGGTAAAAAAGCAGTTGAAAAGCAAATCATTTTATGATATATTTTATAAAACTGTCGATTTAATTTGTGCGGCAGCTACTGAAACACACTATGACGCGCCGCAGCTTATTACCTCCATGCGGCGGGAAGGATGGTACAGATTATGAAAGCAGCTGTTTTTTACGGGAAGAATGACTTGAGAATTGAAGAACGGCCTGTGTTGGCTCCTTCCGAGGGTGAAATTCTCATTCGAGTCCGGGCCTGCGGCGTATGCGGCACAGATGTGCATATCTTCGCGGGTGATGAGGGAGCGGCCCAGACACCGCCGGGAACCATACTGGGTCATGAATTCTCAGGGGAAATTGTTGCCGTAGGCCCTGGTGTAGACGGCTTATCAGCAGGAAACCGGGTGTGTGTAGACCCTAACAAATACTGCGGCGTATGTGATGCCTGCCGCGGCGGCTACGCCCACTTTTGTACTGACATGACCGGCTATGGCACCACAAAGGACGGCGGCTTTGCAGAATACTGTACCGTTCCCGCCAGTCAGGCCTACCTCATTGGGGACAGCCTTTCTTACCTGGAAGCAGCCATGGCGGAGCCAGTAGCCTGCTGTCTCCATGGCATCGACCTGTGCGGCATTAAGGCAGGCAGCACGGTTTTGGTTATTGGCGGAGGGATGATCGGCCTTATCATGCTCCAGCTGGCACGGCTGCATGGTGCGGCCATCGTGGTCCTCTCAGAGCCTGTGGCAGAAAAACGGGCACTTGCCGTTCAACTGGGCGCGGATCTGACGCTTGACCCAAACGCAGGGGACGCGGCGAAAGCACTTCGAACCCATGGCATCAGCCGGGTTGATACTGTTATTGAATGTGTGGGCAGTCCTGGGACTATGGCTCAGGCCATTAAGCTGGCTTCCCCCATGGCCACGGTGATGCTGTTCGGACTGGCTAAACCGTCCCAGGAAATCACAATCCAGCCATTCGATATCTTCAAGCGGGAGATAGTGCTGAAAGCCTCCTACATAAACCCCTATACCCAGAAGCGGGCGGTGGCGTTAATCCAATCTGCCCGATTGGATGTAACGTCAATGATGTGTCCCCCGGCTCCATTGGAGGAACTTCCTGAAATTTTGGCGGATCCGGTCCGCCGTTCAGCCGGGAAATATGTGATTTTACCCTGAGAGGTATTTTTGCGGCAAGTGAAATGTCCTGCAAGAAAGCACTCCGCTGGCGGTGGTTGCAAACGTCTCAAAATACGGTGCATTTGGAACACGGCGCTGCTGATATGCTGAGCTCTTAGATGATATTCTGAGTCCGCTTCTAAGTGTTGTGGAGAGTTGTACCATACGTTGATTTTAAATTGCCCTCCATTTCGGCTTGTTGACAAAGTAGCGAAAAAAGAGCTCAAGTGAAACAGCATATAAAAAAGACGCCTGGATTTGGCGTCATCCCGTACACTTTATCATCCTTTTTGGGTTTAAGGCCGTGGCGGAAAGGAGGCAGTGATCCTCCGCTGCCTCTAACCCTCGTCGTAAGACGCGTGTCAAATTATGGCTCCATTTCTGGATGGCAAATG
>OFHO01002612.1_pt1 | contig 10740 bp, 7 predicted proteins | sample 1521531 | NCBI WGS metagenome assembly OFHO01 (sample SAMEA3504124, study PRJEB24116) | mouse gut metagenome | biome: mouse gut; feature: mouse-associated habitat; material: faeces | place: Denmark | collected 2011
CGGAATCCATCCGAAATAATAACAGCCACTTTCTCTTTTACAGGCGCGACCTTTTTTCGATAGAATTTCTTCTGTTCATCCATACCCGGATAACCTTTATTTTTCTCAAACGCAGTATTCCATCTGTATACAATCTTTTCCAGGTAATCTGTCCTGTAAATATTTTCTATTAGTTCATATAAATTCTCAAAAGCAGATTTATCCGCTATCCCATCTAATGCCACGATAAATTTTCGATACTCGCTGTCAATCTGATAATCCTTTTTGCAATAAGAACTGAACAACACTTCCAGCTCTTCTTCGGGAGTATATTTTGCCGCTGAAAGAAGATGATATCCTGCCATAACCACGTCATATTCTGCCTTTTTCTGTTTTCCAAAATGTAGCTTTAACCGCATTTTACAGATATCCGGAATCAAACAACCGCCTAACGAAGCATTCTTATCCTCCGCAAGTTCTCTTTCAATCAACCACTGAAGCAGAAGGTCGTCCACCAATGCAAAAGAAGTCAGATACAGCAGGTCTTCCTTGGGCAGCCGGTCAAGAATCTTTTCCGTCTCAAGTTCCTCTGACACAATCCCTGACACTCTGTCGTAACTCTCCTGATAAATGACATTGTTCATCATATTTTCCAGCAGAACCGTGATATTACTCGCCTTCCTTTTCATCGTATCCTGCAAATATATCTTCCATGGATGTTGTTTCTCTTCCAAATGATTCTTACATGTATAAACGGCAAATAACGAAGCAGTGAATCCGAAAAGAGTCGGTTCTGGTTCTGCATATCCAAAATGATTTCTGCAAAGCTTCCAGAATTCCTGATCCAGCTCTTTCTGTTTCAACTCTGTGATAATCTTCTGCTCCTTGATGTCGCCATAAGAAAAAACAGAATACATCAGGTCATCAACCGTCGCATTTTTTGCCTCAGTTATTACACACATTGCAATCAGCAAAATCGTTTCTTCATCCGCAACAGACAGGTCAACCTTTTTCGCACAATCTATAAACGCATTGGTCTGCCGGATTCCAGCCCTTTTTTCCTCAGCTTTCAGCTTCCCTTTTCCAACCGCAAAAAATTCTTTTAACTTTTCCAGAACTCCTCTCAGCCTGTTTGGCAGTCCGATTTCTGACGCAATCAACGAAAGCTTGTCCGCATAGAATTCCCGGGAATACAAGAGTGTATCCTCCAGATGATTTTCGGCGACAGATGGTTTTCCAAAGGGAGCATAGATCAGATACTTCCCTTCCGGATCGTCATGTTCAAGAAGTATTTTCATGCGAAATGCATTTTTCTTCGTCAAATGCAGAATTTTCACATTTCCCAGATTCAACTGATCCACAGAATCTTCAAAAGAAGCCCCTGCGTCATACCAGAACACAAGACGTTGTCCGGTATCAAACTCATGATTCAGTTTTTTCTCAATGTCCTGCAAATTCAGTTCATCCATAAAACTTTCTTCGCTCCTCCCCGCATTATTTAATCGGAGCAAGAATCTGGTACCTTTTTCCTACCCGATCCTTCTGCACCTTTTCATAATTCACTTTCACACCGTCATCCAGATCGATATGGATACGTTCATTGACCATATGTTCCAGACGTTCGTCATAGTCCTTAATCTCATCAATCTGTTTTCTGAGATGTTCCCGCCTTTTTTCTTCCACTGCCGCCTGCCGGTGATCCGTAATATGCTCTAACATAGCGTCGATTGCCATAATCTCTGTCTCGTATTTCTTCTGAATCTTCTGCAGATACATTAGGACACGTCCCGGAGTATCCTCATCATATCGGTGTAAATATACCAATGCCTTAAACCCATTCTGTTTTCCGCTGTCAAAGAGCCAGTATATCGGACGCTTCTGGTATATCTTACAGTGATTCTTGAAGAATTCATTGATAAAATAATTCCGAATGATTTCCCGGCTAGTGCTTCCCCTATTTCCCAATGCATTTGCAATGAAATCCAGGTTCTCTTCCAATGTGTCTGTTCCATAGACTGTCTCTATCCATTTTTCAAACAGGCAGACAATATCATCTTCAAAATACGCCTTGTCCGTAATCGGAATACAGTTATCTGAATCTGGGATGAAAGTAGAATACTTACCAGCATCCCATACACCTCCCGCATAGGCTAAGCCTGGGGTGTCCAGAGAATATCGTCCGAACATACAACCGACGGCATAGGAAATCAAACTTCTGATATCTCGTCCAAGATCCGCCTTACGGACGGTTACATCTTTGTCTTCCACTTCGGGAGTTAGTTCTTCTTGTAAGCCGTAGATATCTATGAAAATACGGTTTAGTTCTTCTTCATTTTCTTTTAGCTTATTAAAATGATTATTACATTTATCTTCCCACAAATTATACGCTTCTAAAATAGTTGTTACAGCTTTTATAAGTGGATGCAATTGAAAATCCCAGGATGTTTCAAAAGAATTCCATTCAAAACGGGACAATCCAATATTTTCATTTACAAGTTGAATTACTTCCTCATTCTGAATAATATCACCGAAATTCAAAGGTTGTAGTATAATATCACTTATATTGGTATTAAGTGTCGGGTTTAATAAGGAAATTATCTCTCCACTAAATTTAGAATTTAAAAATCCAAGAACAAAAGTAAGTATCTTTTCGTCTTCAAAAAAAATAGACGGTGCTGCCAAATTAAACGTCGAGTTTTCTTCCAATAATCTGAAGCCATGTAACTTACTACCGGAAATAAGTGTCCAACATATTCCTTTTCTAAACCAAATATATTCTGGTGCAATTCTAGCGACATGGTCTGCTCTATAATGTGCTCTTGCTATATCAGACCAGTCTATTACTGTATCAACATTTCCGAACCATCTTCTAAAAGCCCCTCCTTTAGCATGAAGAACCCATTTTTTCCCTTTCCCTATTTTTTCAACCTCAACTTCCCATATCATGCGGAGATATTTATCATTATTACCTGTCTTTGTTTGCCCATCTGATATTGCATATTTTCCAATTTTTTCACAATCAAAGGCATTAATAAATGCGTTAATAAATGCGTCACTTACCCAATATGCAATTGGTTCCCCCGGAATTTTAACAAAACTTTTTTGTGATACAATAAACCTTTTTTTTCCTGCAAGGAACTCTTCTTCTTTCCCTTGTTGTGTAGTCGCTTCAATCAAACGACAATATGTTCCTTTATATTCAGGCAAATGCCTATTTTCAAAAACAAAACTGGTTGTCTGAACTACTTCACCCCCAATTTCTTCAAAAGCTCTCGCCCCCAAATGTACCATATTAACTATGTCTATATTCTGTAATTTTTCTCTCAATTTCTCATAACTTGAAAGGAACATCCATGCATGCTGTGTAATCATCGCCTGATATCCATTTTTCTGCGTCATTTTCCCACAGCGTTCAATAAATACTGCAAATAAATCACTCTTACTATCAGGATAATTCTTCTTCACATATTTAACAAGATCACTGTCCATCCCAGAGGCACCCATATACGGCGGATTCGTACACACCACATGGTATTTCTGCGCCAACACCTTGCCAATGTCAATTAACTGCTTCAATCTCTCCTGCGTCTCTTCAATCCCGCTTGTCTCCAAATCCATCTGCCCGTCATCATCCGTCTTCTCAGCAAACCGGCGCAGCAATTCCCAATCACAGGAATCCACATTCAGTATTGAGCCGTACTCTTTTGCATCCACCAACTGTTCCAAAAGACCATTCACCTGCGTCACGGCGTTCTCTTTCTCTGTCTCACTCAGGCCCGCACCAAAGTATTTCAACTGATTCCTGTTCAATCCATTACTCTCATGAATCGCATAGACATGCGGCGCTGGAATCGCAGGATTCCCATCTTCATCTTTTCTCGTAAGAAATCTCCGGTCATACTGACGCGCCTTCATCATCACAGCAAAATAAGCAAGCTGATATGCCCTTTCATCAATGTCCAGTCCGTACAGATTATGCTCTATGATACAGCGCACCGCTTCACGGGAAGAATATCCTACCGACTCGTAGATCTGCATCAACACATCAAACATACAGACCAGGATATGCCCGCTTCCCATACAGCAATCCACACAGAGTATCTCTTCCGGCTGTATCCTGGCATACTCTTTCCGTATATCTGCAAGCTGCGCTTCTACCTCCGGCTCTTGCTGCGCTTCCTCCAGATAATACTTCCAGCTTTGCTTCAATTCTTCGTCCGGATGTCCTTCGACCCACAAGCGTCCCAGACTGTTCTCCACCATATAGCGGACAATCCACTCTGGTGTAAATAGCTGCGTTGCCGATGGAATACGCTCTCTTGTAATCTTAATATTTTTCTTCAGAAGTGCAAACGGATGATAAAAGGCGGGTTTCTAGCGGTGCGTACTCATTTATTTCCATAAATCGAATCGCAATCAGACGGTTGAACCAATCCGATGCACTTGTTTCAATCATATTCTCATAGGCTCGCACATAACCGATCATTTCCGCTTCGTTAAGGAGCCTGTGAACCAGTTTCTCTCGTTGAAATATCTCTATTCCCCGGATAGAAACCGGTTTATCCGCGCCAATCTCAAAATATTGAATCTCTCTTGTTGAAGCTTCCAGAGGTTCTTGAATACCATTTTCAGTAATACCAAGAAATCCTGCCCGTGTAACCATCTCTTCTCTTAACTTTATGCGGGCCCATATTGAAAAGTTCTTAATTGCTGTTTTATTCATTCGTATGATCCTTATTCTTTGGTTTCTTTTTTAAAGCTTCTATCTCTGTTTTTACGATATCCTTTCTCTTAATCTCAGTCATGATAGGTGTATACAGATCAACATCTACCTTTGGCATCTCCAATGTAACAACCAGAGAATACCGGACTTTTGAGTGATATTTATTCAAATATGCTCTTGATTTCCACCACCCCGTCTTGGGATAGATAACAATCATATTGCTCTCAGCCAGTTGGCTGGCCGTCCCTTCCCAGATTATTGATTTTTTTGATAAAGAAATCATGTTTTGCATTTGGAATATACACAGTAGCGCAAATCTCTTCATCATCATTTATCTGAATATTCACGAGCCTGACTCCATGCCGGGTATCTTCAAGGCTTTTTGTAATCAAATCATATCCTGCTTTTCCTTTAATCTGCAGATATACCCCTTCTCTTACAGATGCAGAAACAGCCAACCTGTCCTCGCATGCTTCTTTTGACTTCTTCCATGCAAGTTCAAATTGGCTTTTAAGACGCTCTCCATGTTCTTTTCTGCTGTCTCGAAACGGATAGTTCGTTCGTCCTGCTCCTCCGGTCATTGGTTTATATTCCAGACTCTCGCCCTTGTCCTGTAAAATAATATTGCTTAAATGAATTCTCATCCGGTTAATCATGCCTCCCTAAACTGATACAAGCTTTTCCTATCCTGAATACATACCTGCAAAAGTTTTCTTGTAATCTTTTCCTCATAAATCAAGGAATACTTGACAGCTTCTTCACACGCCCTTACTATATCTGCATGACTTAATCCAACCATATATTGGTACATCTGTTTCTTAAAGATATCTTCCGCAACCAGACCATCTAACTTAGCAATCATGATACGTTGTATCTGCTGTTCATCCGGAATTGCATAATCCAACACATCATCAAATCTCCGAAATAATGCTTTATCCAATATTTGCGGATTGTTTGTTGCCGCAATGATAACACTATAGGAATCATCATTCTCAAGAAACTGAAGAAAAGAATTCAGGATGCGACGCATCTCCCCCACATCATTATCCAGAGAGCGGTCTGAACCAATTGCATCGAATTCATCGAACAAATACACCCCTTGTATCTCTTCAATGCAATCAAACACCTGACGAAGCTTTACACTCGTCTCTCCCATATACTTTGTTACAAGCTTTTCAATCTGTATTACATTCAATGGCAGTCCCAACTCGTTCGCTAACACAGATGCTGTCATAGTCTTCCCTGTTCCTGGCTCTCCTGTCAGCATAATCTTGCTTCTGTTTTTCAAACCATTCTTCCGCAGCAGCTCCTTCTTCCGATATTCTGTCACAATTCGCTTTATTCTATCTTCCAGATTTTCTGATAAAATCAAATCAGACATTGCCGCGTCCGCAGGTCTCTGTTCTATCATATCATATTTACCAGAATACTTTACAACTTTCCGTCTGACAGTCTGTTTTGAACTTAATACTAAATCTTTAATCTCCCGCGCACTGGCAGCATGGCCAATCTTCGCTTCATGTGCGGCTATCTGTAAGGCGATTGTCCTGAATCTCTCATCATTATCCTCAAAGTGCATCCTCATAAGAGCTTTCACCTGTTCAATTGTTGCCATGTCTGCCACCTTCTTTCCAAAACTATAGTATCATAATTTCTTCAAATATGCATTAAAATTTATCCGGATACTTTAAAATCAGAATTGAATCCTCACCACAACATCCTCCTCCAATTCTGCTTCTACCCGTTCACGGATCTGTTCCAGATAGCGGTTCAGATCCTCCTTATCCCGTATCACCCAATGGCCTGACGCCACGTCTCTTGCCATCAGATTCTTTGTCCTCTTCTGTATCGGCGCATTCCGTTCCTCAGATGTCTCCCTGACAATATCCGCTCCCCTTTGTCTTGCCTCCGTCGGATATGAGATTTTCGTCGATTGAGGTCTTATCTCCATATTGGAAAACTGATCCAGATATCTCTTACAAAGACTATCCGCCTTATCCTTAAACCCAAGCAGATTAGAAATATCCTTTTCCTCTGACGCACGTCTTCCAAGATCGTCAAATGCCTTGCGAACACCACTCTTTACCTCTTCTTCATACGGCTGGCCGCTGATGAATTTCAATACAGACTTCTCATCCTCCTTAATTGTCTGCTTCACTGGTTCCAGTTTTTCATCCAATATTCTGCTATATAACTCCATAAACTGTCTATATAATTCCGGCAATTTACGAATTCGTTCATAAGGCGCCTTATCCTTTACAATCCGCTGAATATTCTCTACGACTTTTCCAAGTTCCGAATCGTTAATGTGTTCTTTACTGCTCTCATATAAGCGGAGCGCATCAAGCCCATTTTCCTTGAATATCTTTCTTTGATTATTCTCTTCCGAATAAAAAGTTTTTACCGGCGCAAGATCTTCAGCCAGATCTAACAGATTCTCTTTTTCTCTTGATATCCAGTCATAGAATGCGCTTTCTTCATTCCATGCCGTTCCATTTACAAGCTCCCGTATTGCCTCTGTCATCACCTGTTTTCCGGGGAAATCCGGCTCTCGCTTCTGTTCTGCCATCATCTCCTTTACATCTGCGGCAAGTTCTTTTGCTTTTGTCTGGAAGGAATCCATCATCTTGTCCGGAGCATTTCCTGTCTCCGAACGATGGAACAGTTCTTTCATAACTTCACGGCAGGCATTTAGCTTTTTCGGATGTATCGTTTCTTTTGCCTTAACAAGAATCTTCTCATCAAAACGTCTGGACGTGAAATAATTACCCAGTTCATCAGCTTCCCTGTTAAAAGGAGAAATCGGCTCTTTGTCAATCATAACACTGATTTTTCCTTCTTTGAACAGCTTTGCTGCAAGCCACTTCGTGTCATGATCTGTATATCCATAAGGAGCCTGCCCAAAATGATCCAGTAGATTTTTCATGGATATCATAGAATGCGATGTTGTAAAGCTTACATATTCCAGGACTTCTTTTAACGCATTCATATTCGGCTCTCCGGTCTCTCCCAGTGATAAAGTTACCTGATTGTCTTTCTTAAATAACTTCTTAATATCCTGCTCATCTTTCGGTGAGTCAATATAGGACAGTTTATAATAAATATTTTCAATCAACCGTCCCAATGCATCGTTGATTCGATTCACTGCATCATGGGAATTGATATCTGTCACCGACTGCCCGTTAATGAAGATTCTGGCATTTCCAATCGCATCTTTCAATGACAGCGCTGCAGACGCCCTGCTCCTCTCTGCCTCCTGCATCTTTGTAGCCCGGATAAGGGTTGACTTTCCCTTCTGTGGGTCTGCCACATCACGAATATAATCATCAATCTTCAACGCATTCATCATATCAGTGTAATAAGAAATCTGCTCTGTTGGAAGCTTTAATACAACTTCATGATTCCGTGCAGACATCATAGTCAATATGGTATCATCAATATTCCCGTCTCCGCTGTTTCCTACATATTTCGGTGTGATGATCCGAAGCCCAATTGCATGATTCTGGTTATTCTTATACGGTCGGTTATCTACAGCCTGATTATACGCAAAGGTATACCGACCGTTAAACTTCCCAACACGGTAACGATTATGGGCATAGACCGTATCAAAGGTCATCCTCGTAATGGCCGTAATCACATCTGCCGACGAAATATTGCGGTCACAGATTGCCCGGTTGATATCCTGCTCCTCATCTGTTAAGAATTCATAAGTATTCTGAATCTGAGAAACCAACAGGCTCCTGGTCAGGACTTGAAGAGCCTCTTCGACTTTATTTCTTAATACCGCTTTATCTTCATGAATATCCGTTACCATAAAATTGAGGATATTATCTACCGTCATTGGAATTCCATCAATATATTTCAGTAAAAATAGTGTCTTCAATACATTTACCGCAAAACAATCTGTTTCATGCAGCGGATTAATCCGCTCGCTGTCCTCTGCACGCTGTATCACCGACGCATGTGTATGATCAAGAAATTTCAATAAATCATCATAGAAACGATAGAATGGGATCAATGCCCCTTCTTCTTTTTCCATAATACTGATCGCTGCCTGCTGACAGGCTCCCAGCATAGAACGTTCCCCTTCTGACAAATGCTTTCCTGTAGAGCTATTCAGACGAATCTTATTTAATACATCTGCAAGTAGGTTAAACTGATATGGGTGGAATGGATATAACGCTGCAAATTCCTCTGCGCTTTGATATTTCTTCATCTCATAACCATTTCCTTTAAAGCCGACCGCATTCTGAATCCGGGTTTCATCTGATTCATAGAATGCTCTCAAGGTAGCGCTTCCTGTTTCATTTTTCTTCAATATTCTTTCTCGGATTACTTCATCTGCATTTACAGAAGAAAGTGAAAGCCGTGTGTCAAAACGTCCTTGAATCTTGGAAAAATCATTTTTTTTCTCTTGGGATTCTTCCAGATTTTCCATCATAGAATCAATATCTTCCTGAGCGGTAACGATAATCCACACCTTGCCGCGGCAACGGACTCCGAGTTCCTCCGTCAGTGACTGTAGATTCAGCATCAGATTAGAATTCGTACTGATAAACTGCCCGATCTCATCCACAAGGAACACCACACGGTTGCCTGTCTTCTCAACATATTGCTGAACCCTCTTAGCAAAATCTTCAATCGCGATCTCATACTCTGAGGTCGTAGCAGCTTTTGTAAAGTCCATTGCCTCCTGCTCGGTCATCCGCCCCATACTGCTTAATGCCTTTGCCACTTTTCCCCGGATTACGCGGAATTTGTTTCTCTCGCTTATCCATTCTTTTCCTGTCTGCTCCCGAAACGTATCCTGAAACTTCTTATAATTTCCCTCTTCATTCAACGCCCGTTCCAGATCGGCAAGCGCAGGATTGGCGCCGTCATATCCAAGCTTTTCGTTGAATACACGGTTAAATACCATAACAATTGCGTTACTGTTTGATTTTGCCGATACGGAACTTTTGGAATCTATATTGAACAGAATTGCTTTCGTCGGAGTCTGGGATGCACGCTGCATATTCTCAAGAATTTTTGGATCTGCCTGCAGATTATCCTTATCAGAAAAATAGGCGGCTGCCTCTCTTCCATCTACAACCGTATTATCTAAAAGATAGGATAATATTTTTAGAAAATGAGATTTACCACTGCCAAAAAATCCCGAGATCCACACTCCCATCTCATCTGTCGGCATCGTAATACTCCGTGTATAATTATGGAAAAACTCACGAAAATGCTTTGTCAGCTCTCGTGTAATAACATACTCCGAAAGTTCCTGCTTTTTATCATTTTCTGCAATCTGCCCAACCTTGATTACTCCGGTAATCGGACGGTCGATCTGTTTGGCAAACATCTTTTGTATCTTCATACTTCACCTTTTCCTTCGTTTGATTCACACATAGTCATCGTTCCACGATTGGAAATGCCCGGTAATAATTATCTTCTTTCAGTTCACAAAAGATATTCAACGCATTCCCATTGTATCTTCCTGGATAAAACAATACAACCGGGCAATGATCCATCACCTGATGCAGGTTATTCAGAATCTTATGGCTTCTTAAAATCGGGAAACATTTTCCAACACCCGTCAGAAATACTACAGATTCTTCCGATGTATGTTCCATGATATATCTGACAATGAAACTGTCTTCACTATCAAAACACAGCGCATCCGCTATCGCTGCAAATACATAATCCGTACCTTCCTCTTCTTCCAGGTCATATAAATCGTCTAAAATCTCTTCCTCATCCAATAACTGCAAAATCAGTTCATACAAGTCATAAATAATCAACCGATATCCGAATTTCAAAACAGTATTACTCTCTGCCAGATTTTTTACTATTGCGGACAACCAACTCCTGCTGCGGTTCATAATCAAACACATAATACCCCACTTCATTTCCAAGCCCGGTATTCTTTCTGAATGACACTGCTCTTATTTTCTCTTCAAGAATATCCAACCGTTCTTCTATCGACTTCATGCCCGTTCACCTGCCAGGATTTTTACGATTCGGCCAATTCCCTCTGAAATAAGGAAATCTCT
>OFHO01002620.1_pt1 | contig 10717 bp, 8 predicted proteins | sample 1521531 | NCBI WGS metagenome assembly OFHO01 (sample SAMEA3504124, study PRJEB24116) | mouse gut metagenome | biome: mouse gut; feature: mouse-associated habitat; material: faeces | place: Denmark | collected 2011
GGCTTGACAAAATGCAAAGAATATTTGCTTTTGCCCCCGACTTATTCGTATATTTGCAATTCGAATATAACTCCGTTTTATAATGGGAATTTTTAATTTTTTTTCTAAAGAGAAGAAAGCGACACTCGATAAAGGGCTTGAACGTACCAAAACTGGTGTGTTCGATAAGATAGCTCGTGCATTGGCAGGAAAGAAAACTATTGATGATGATTTTCTTGATAATCTGGAAGAGATTTTTATCACGTCGGATGTCGGTGTTGATACGACATTGAAAATCATAGAACGGTTACAGGCCCGAGTGGCTCGTGACAAATATGTAAGCACTTCGGAGTTGAACCGTTGGCTTTGTGAGGAAATAACAGAATTGCTTGCAGAGAATGACAATGAAGCAAATTTGCCGGATTTTACAGTTCCTCAAGGGCATAAACCGCATGTCATAATGGTAGTGGGTGTCAATGGGGTAGGTAAGACTACTACTATCGGGAAACTTGCTTCGCAGTTTAAGAAGGCGGGCAATAAGGTGATGCTCGGAGCTGCCGACACATTCCGTGCAGCTGCGGTGGAGCAGCTTGATATATGGGGCGAACGAGCCGGAGTGCCTGTCGTGAAGCAAAAACTCGGATCCGATCCGGCATCAGTGGCATTCGACACGCTGCAAAGCGCGAAAGCTAATGATGTCGATGTAGTGATTATAGATACTGCCGGACGTCTGCATAATAAGAAAGGCCTGATGGACGAACTTACGAAAATACGTAAGGTAATGCAGAAGGTGGTTCCTGACGCGCCTCATGAAGTGCTTTTGGTACTTGACGGAAGCACTGGTCAAAATGCGTTTGAACAGGCTCGCCAATTTGTGGCGGCAACACAGGTCAATGAACTTGCCATAACCAAACTCGATGGTACTGCCAAGGGTGGTGTGGTTATCGGTATCAGCGACCAATTCAAAATTCCGGTTAAGTACATCGGTTTGGGCGAGGGCATCGACGACTTGCAGGTTTTTCATAAGAAGGAATTTGTGGAATCACTTTTCGGGGAGAAATAATGGCTGCAAGGAGGGTCAATGTCATATCGCTGGGCTGCTCAAAGAATCTTGTAGATTCCGAGCGGCTGATGAAGATGTTGCAGGATGCCGGCATGGATTCGGTATATGAGTCCACGGATACCCGTCAATTAGATATAGTTGTCATTAATACCTGCGGATTTATAGGTGACGCCAAGGAGGAATCAATCAATACGATTCTGGGATGGTGTGATGCAAAAAAACGAGGACTTGTCAAAGAGGTTTATGTTATGGGGTGTCTGTCGCAACGCTATGCTGAGGAATTGCCCAAGGAGATAACCGATGTAGATGGATGGTATGGTAAAACCGATTGGCATAATCTCGTATCGCATTTGACGCACAAGTATCCATCTGCCGCACATTACGATCGGGTCATAACCACGCCGCGCCATCATGCTTATCTAAAGATAGCAGAAGGATGTAACCGATTTTGTGCATTTTGCGCGATTCCGTTGATAACCGGACGTTACAAGTCACGCTCCATTGAGGAAATCGTGTCGGAAGTACGTAGATTGGTAAGCCGGGGTGTCAAGGAATTCAATGTAATAGCTCAGGAACTGACCAACTATGGCAAGGACCTCTACGGCAAACATGCCATAGGGGAGCTGATTGATGCCATCGCGGCAGTGCCGGGAGTGGAATGGATTCGCCTGCACTATGCCTATCCGGCTGATTTTCCCGATGAATTATTGGATGCCATGGTACGTAACAGGAATGTGTGCCGCTATCTTGATATCGCGTTACAACACATATCCGACAAGGTGCTTTCCAATATGCGGCGCCATATAACAGGTGCCGAGACCAAGGCTTTGTTAAAAAAAATCCGTGAAAAAGTTCCGGGAATACATATACGTACTACACTTATGGTAGGATTCCCCGGGGAGGGCGATGCTGAATTCGAGGAATTGATGGATTTTGTAAGGGAACAACGTTTTGAGCGAATGGGGGCATTTGCCTACTGCGAAGAGGAAGACACATATGCCGCCTTAAATTTCCAAGATATCATACCGCAGCAGGTTAAGGACGATCGTCTTGACATGCTTATGGAGGAACAGGAACGTATCTCCGCTGAGATACAGAGTTCTAAGGTAGGGGAGGAGATGCGTGTCATAATCGACCGTGAGGATTCAGATTATTATATAGGTAGAAGTGAGTTTGATTCCCCCGAAGTGGATCCGGAGGTATTGATTTCAAAAAATATCAAACTCGAACCCGGAAACTTTTACAATGTACGTATTGTAGACAGTATGCCGTTTGAACTTTTAGCTGAGGTGATTTGAATGATATGATTTCAGCAAGCACTCAACAGGCTATAAATAAATGTCTGCGGTTGGGCATTCCGTTTGCAGTATTTGCATTTCCTGGTAAGAATGACATTCATTTCATAGCCGGAAACGTAAGTGATGCGGATGATAATATTGCCGCTGACATATTCAATGACATATCCGGGGAGTATGGATTTGTAATCAACCCATTTGGCATTGGACATGAGAATCGAATTGTGATATCAGGAAGTATGTCGGAGTTCGAAATAATCAATATGCCGGATTCCGTAGACAAATGTGACTATTGTCCCATAACTCCTGATGAATCCACCGATTACGATTCCTACAAAAGCCAGATTGAACGAATAGTCGATTGGCATAAGACCTACGGCGGCAAAACCGTACTCTCCCGCATTGTAAGCATTGAGAGTTGCAAATCTCCGGCGGATGTGATTGACAGCTATTTCTCGGAGTTCCCCAATTGCTTCCGTCATGCTTATTTTACCTCTAAAACCGGTTTTTGGATTGGTGCCACACCGGAATTATTATTGGATTATACGTTAAGTTCCAATACGGCAATCACAATGTCTCTTGCCGGCACACGTAAGGCAGGCGATTCAGCCGCAGATTGGGATGGTAAGAACACACGTGAGCATGATATAGTCACGGATTATATCTGTGAGGCGTTTATGCGTAACGGTCTTAACCCGGAGGTAAGTCTTGGTCAGCAATTACCTTTTGGAGAGATAGAACATCTATGCCATGTGATTACGGCACAGGGGGCTGTTGATGTAGACAGGTTGCTTCTTGATTTGTCTCCGACACCTGCCGTTTGTGGATATCCTCGCGCACATGCGTTAAACATGATTACATCTATGGAAAAGCATCGCAGGACTTGTTATGGCGGATATATTGGCGTGATTCAACCTGATAAAATACGACTGTTCGTTAATTTGCGGTGCGCATCTGTCACGGAATTGCCCAATAGCGGGTTCCTTTATACGCTTTATGGCGGCGGAGGTATAACGGCTGAATCCAATAGCGAAAGTGAATGGATTGAAACGGCATATAAGATGAGCAGGCTCTATCGTATCATAACCGGCGATAACGGTTTAGCATCATTAATTTACCCATTAAACACTAATTTAAGAGATTAAATTTAAGAGATTAAATGCCATCATCAAATAATCATAAGAGTTCACCTTGGAGAGTAGTATCCCTGATTGTCATTGCCATTGCAATCGTTGCGGCAATATCATTTCTTCCGTTAGAAAAATGGAGCAACGGTAACATTAGTGATTTCAATCTGCTGAGTGATATTGTAAAGAGTGCCGATAGCGATGTGTCAACGGATATCAATGCCGTAGAGACTGATATTGACTCACAAGCAGCCGAATCTCAACAGGAACTTGTATCTTCCCAAGTGTCGCAATCCGATTCCGCTTCAGTATCGGAATGTGCCGCAGTAAAACCGAATAAAGAAAACGGATTGGTGATTATTGAGGATTACACCACTTCCGGCAATGGACTTGAACATTTGCGTAACAGCATACGAAGTGGTAAATTGTCACGGATTGCGGTACTTGGCGACAGCTATATCGAAGGTGACATACTAACACAAGATTTACGCGAGCAGCTTCAAGATGTCTATGGTGGTGCTGGCGTTGGATATGTGAATATGCATTCCGAATTCCCCGGATTCCGAAGGAGCTTGCGACAAGGCGGTAACGGATGGAAAGAGTATAGTGTAAGCGGAAAAGCCAATACCTCTTATCTTGGAATAAGCGGACACTATCATAAACCTACAGGAAAAGCCGTGTCGACATATAAAGGTGTTACGGCATTGGGGCATTTGAAATCCTGGAATAAGTCCCAGTTTTTATTTATCTCTCCCGAAAATACGACTGTGACCACCAAGGTTAATGGTGGAGAGGCGGTACAGCATTCTGTAACAGGTTCTCCGGAGGTGCAAGCAATAATCATAAACGGTCCTACAGAAAGTTTTGAGGTATCTACATCCGGCGGTTCATTGATAGGATTGGGCGTGTGGCTTAATGATACTACAGGGGTTTCGGTAGACTGTATGTCCTCAAGGGGATATTCTGGTACCCGGCTTAGTGAGTTGGATGGCAACCTCGTATCCGGAATGTCCAGGTATATTAATTATGATTTGATAATACTTGAGTTCGGAGTCAATGTAATGTCTGCGAAGCAAACCAATTACGAGTCATTTACTAAACGCATGGTTAAAGCTGTTGACCGATTGCGTGAATGTTATCCAAACGCCGACATATTAATGATGGGTATTGGTGACAGAGGGGAAAAACGCGGCTCGGAAGTACATTCGATGAAAGCGGCAGTACACATGGTGGATGCACAACGTAAAGCTGCTCGTGAAGCGCGTTGTTTATTCTGGGATACACGCGAAGCCATGGGCGGCGATGACGCAATAGTGGAATGGACCCGTAAGGGTTATACCAATAAGGACTACATACATCTCTCACATAAGGGAGGAAAAGCCCTGTCCACCCCGTTGTTTAATGCGATAAAACATAATTTAGACAAGTGATTACAAAAAAACTTAATATATGGTGGATTACGGCATTGCTATTGATGCCTGTTGATTTATATTCACAAACTACAGACCCATCATCGGCTTATGATGAAGAGGACGAGCGCAGCATACGCGAGAATCCTGTAATTGAGGGATACGGTGAGGACGATATTGACATATCAGTACCACGATATATCAAGGAAAATCGAAACCATATAATACTTAACGGAGCCGACTGGAGCAAACTCAGGAATGCATTGAAGCAAACGGATATCAATCCAGTAAATATAGTGCATATAGGTGATAGCCATCTTCAGGCAGATATAGCCACCGGCGCTATCCGTGATTATCTTCAATACGATTATGGCAATGCCGGACGCGGTTTGGTGGCACCTTTGCGCATGAGCGGTACCAATGAGCCAAGGGACTACTCCATAAGCAGCCCTAAATCATGGACATCGGCTAAGTTAATGAAACCCAATTGGGATAGGACCATGGGGTTTACAGGTACATCCATATCACCTGTCCAGCCTAATTCGGAATTAATAGTATCTACCAGCGAAACCGATGACTATGATCCGTTCTCGTCAATAACCGTATTTCACAACGGGCAAATGTTTATCACCGGAGTTGAAAACGGTGATGGCGATGCAATCCCGTTTTTAGCCACTCCCTCACAGAATTACACCCACATTGATATTACGGAAGAAACTTCCCGTGTGAAAATCCAATTTGAATCAGCCGGTGATTTGACCGTATTTGGCATAAATCTGTCAGGCAACCGTCCCGGAATATTCTATCATACCATAGGTAACAATGGGGCAACTTATGACACATACAATAGAATAGGGGATATGGGTGAGGGCATCAAGCCGCTGTATCCTGATTTGGTCATCATATCACTCGGCACAAATGAGGCGTTCGGTCGATTCGATGCCAATGTGTTCAAAAAATCCATGAACCGTCTTATCGGAAATATTACCAAAGACAACCCTGATGCCGCAATATTACTTGTCACTCCTATGGAATGTCAGCGTAGCGTTTATCAGACTGTTTCCAAACGAACAAAAGCCAAAGGACGCGGGAAAAAGCGCCGTCGCACCACATCGCGTAGAGTTCGAAGCTACGCAAAGAACAATAATATCCTACCTATACGGAATGCGATATTGAGTTACGGTAAAGAAAATCATATAGCTGTATATGACTGGTATGAGGTGGCAGGTGGAGCCGACGCGTCAAGCAACTGGATTTCCGACGGACTATTCGGCAGGGACCGCGTTCATCATACCATAAAGGGATATAACCTTCAGGGATATCTGATGTATCAGGCATTGAAGGAAGCATTCGACCGTAAGTAAATTATTTATATTGAAAGTAATCGACACGTATGTTACCGCTGATTATTGATAGCGAAAAGTTACTGGACATTTTAAAGTTTGACAGCTACAATCCATTATTGTTCAACACAGGATTGTTCCTGATACTTTTCATGCTTTTCATAACTGTGTACCAGTTGTTACGGAAATTCAAGACGGCAAAATTACTGTTTGTCATTTTGTTTTCACTTTACTTTTATTATAAGTCATCGGCTGAATATTGCTTTATCATACTTGGTGTGTGCATAAGTGATTTCGTATTAGGCATTGCACTTGACCGATGCAAGAAAAGTTTTTGGAGAAAAAGCATAGTAGCATTGAATGTGATATTGAATGTGGGGATGCTTGTATTCTTCAAATATTTCAATCTGCTATACGAGACAATAGCAAATTTTTCAGATAAGCCGTTTGACCCCTTGGACATAATACTTCCTGCCGGAATTTCATTTTTTACATTCAGATCTATAAGTTATATAGTGGACGTGTATCGTGGTGACATCAAGGCTTGCCATGATTTTCTATCCTATACGTTTTATCTCACCTTTTTCCCTCCGTTGCTTGCCGGACCGGTTGTGAGGGCCAAGGATATGCTACCTCAGGTAGAGGCTAACCGCATGGCATCTAAAGCCATGACTGCGGAGGGAATTTTCCTGATTATGTCGGGGCTTGTCAAAAAGGCGATTGTTGCCGATTTCATAAGTCAGAATTTTGTCGAGCGTGTATTCGAAAATCCGGCCTTATACAGTGGCTTCGAGAACATGATGGGGATGTATGGTTTTATCATTCAACTTTATTGTGATTTTTCCGGATATACCGATATGGCAATTGGCGTGGCTCTCTTGTTAGGCTATCGGTTCCTTGATAATTTCCGAGCGCCTTTCAAATCTCAGAACCCCACAGAATTCTGGCGCAGATGGCACATATCTCTGTCTTTTTGGTTACGTGATTATCTGTATATTCCATTAGGTGGAAACAGGTGTTCCAAGACAAGGCATCACATGAATCTTATGACCACCATGGTTATAGGCGGATTATGGCATGGTGCGTCCTGGATGTTTCTCATTTGGGGTGGATTGCAAGGAGCCTTCTTGGTAGGACATAAATCAATAAAGGGAGTGTTGCCACGAGTAAAACCGGAGAACCGTCGTAAGTGGTGGCGTTTGGCTGGAAACATATTTCTCACATTCAATCTCATTGCCATAAGTTTCGTGTTTTTCAAGGCACGGTCAATGGAAGTGGTAGGTGACATGTTCCATCAGATTTTGTTTGACTTTCATCTGTCTGTAGCTCCACAATTTATCAGTGGGTATCTGATGATAGTCCTTGTTATGGTTGCGGCATTGTTGACCCACTTTGCACCGAAACGTTGGATACGTAAAATGCGCAAATCATATAGCGCGACACCGCTGTTTGTTCAAGCAGTGATACTTGCCATTGTGATTTTGGTTATTATACAAGTGCGGCAGACGGATATTATGCCATTCATCTACCTCCAATATTGATTTAAAATGGAGAAATCCATTCCTTGACACATTCCGTGGAAGAGTTCTTAACATCAATCAATCTTTGATTGGATGACCCTCTGAATAAAAGTGTCAAGTCTCGTAAGGCATCTATAAAACGACCGTCGACGAGCACATCAATATATCGTAACAGTTCTGCAAATTCACTGTTAGCCACAATCGTCTCATAATCATATCCGGTATAACACCAGATGTTTTTACCCATAGCCGCAATCTCTTTGGCAAGAACGGTAAGTGGACGTATCTGAAACAATGGGTCACCTCCGGAAAATGTCACATTAAAATCATTCTTTTTAATACGGGTCAGTAGTTCCCGTAAGGTCATATCCACACCCGATTCCGGATTCCAGGTATGCATATTCTGACATCCGGGGCATTGGTGCGTACACCCCGCAAAATAGATGGAGGTCCGGAAACCCGGACCATCCACCGTTGTACCATCTATTATGTCGACCACACGCAGTGTGGTACTATCTAAATCAACCATTTACTTATGAACTATGCGGTCATTGAGTTCTGCCAGTTTGGCATTATTCCAGCGGTCGGTAGTTCCCACAAGATAACCTGTTATGCGTTGCAGTTTATCGATATTGGCACCACCGCATTTAGGGCATATCTCTAGGTTTTCGCTGGCATCCTCATAACCGCAATCCATGCATCTGTTGCGGTTATGATTCACTGAACAATATCCAATATTGTAGCGATCCATCAAATCTACAATGTCAGCTATCGCCTGAGGATTGTGAGTTGCATCTCCATCTATCTCCACATAGAATATATGTCCACCGCCGGTAAGCTCATGGTATGGGGCCTCCACTTCTGCCTTATGGCGAGGAGAGCAGTGGTAGTACACAGGCACATGATTGGAATTGGTGTAATATATCTTATCGGTGATTCCGGGGATTATTCCGAAACTTTTACGGTCTTTAGAGGTGAATTTGCCTGACAGTCCTTCTGCCGGGGTAGCAAGAACGGAAAAATTATGCTGATATCGTTCTGAAAACTCATTGACCCGACTCCGCATGTATGATACTATTTTAAGGCCCAATGCTTGAGCTTCCTCACTTTCACCATGATGTTTGCCAATCAGAGCGACGAGACATTCCGCAAGCCCGATGAATCCTATGCCAAGCGTTCCCTGGTTTATCACACTTTCTATAGTTTGATTGGGCTGGTGAGTGTCACTGCCATTCCATAGGCGCGACATAAGCAACGGAAACTGTTTTACCAATGCTGTCTTCTGAAAGTCAAAACGGTCACACAATTGGCGCGCAGTCACCTCAAGCATCTCATCCAGTTTGGCAAAGAATCGGGCTATACGCTCCTCCTTATCCTTTATCATCAAGCACTCAATAGCAATACGCACGATATTTATAGTGGAAAAGCTTATGTTACCACGTCCTATTGACGTTTTTTCGCCAAAACGGTTTTCAAAAACACGCGTGCGGCACCCCATAGTTGCTACTTCGTATTTGTAACGCTCGGGGTCGTTGGCATTCCATTTATCATGTTGGTTAAATGTGGCATCAAGATTTACAAAGTTCGGGAAGAATCGACGTGCGGTAACCTTACAAGCGTATTTGTACAAATCATAGTTGCGATCTTCGGGCAAATAACTGACGCCACGTTTTTTCTTCCAAATCTGTATCGGGAATATGGCGGTAGCTCCATTGCCAACCCCTTCGTAAGTTGATTTGAGCAGCTCACGTATCACACATCGTCCTTCTGCCGAAGTATCAGTGCCATAATTGATGGAGCTGAACACTACCTGATTTCCACCACGAGAGTGTATGGTATTCATGTTATGGATAAATGCTTCCATTGCCTGATGCACGCGGTCTACCGTCTGGTTCATTGCATGCTGTATCAGGCGCTCCGTTCCACCGAGACCGTCGAGTGGTCTCTTCAGATAATCATCAAGCTCTTTGGAATAATATTCCGATAAATTTTCGCCTGACAATTGCTCGGCTTTCTGCAGTTCCTCTATGAATGAAGTACGCACAAATGGCGCTAAATAGAAGTCAAAGGCCGGTATAGCTTGTCCACCATGCATCTCGTTTTGTGCTGTTTCAAGAGAGATGCAACTTATTATACTTGCCGTCTCGATACGTTTTGCCGGACGAGACTCGCCATGACCTGCCATAAATCCATGTTTCAAAATGCGGTCAAGTGGATGTTGCACACATGTAAGACTCTTGGTAGGGTAGTAGTCCTTATCATGTATATGGAGATATCCATTGCGTACGGCATCACGCGCTTCAGCCGAAAGCAGGTAGTCGTCGACAAACGGTTTTGTAGTTTCGCTTGCAAACTTCATCATCATGCCGGCCGGGGAATCTGTATTCATGTTGGCATTCTCGCGCGTTATATCATTGTTCTTAGCTTCTATAATTTCTAAAAACATGTCACGGGTCTTTGCCCTACGCGCTATGCTTCGTTGGTCCCGATATGCAATGTATCGTTTTGCGACCTCTTTTCGAGGGCTATTCATCAATTCCACTTCCACACGGTCCTGTATCTCCTCTACAGTCATACGCTCCGAACCGGTTACACCTATTCGATCGGCAATTTTCTGAATCAAGGCTTCATCTTCGCCCATCTCTGTTTGGAGCATGGCTTTACGTATAGCAGCCTTTATTTTCTCCTCGTTGTATCCAACAACGCGTCCATCTCTCTTTATGACCGTATGTATCATGGCGTTACTAAATATTATCAGAATTTGTGTTTGTTTTGTGTTGACAAAGCTATATATTATTTCTCATTTCGACAACTTTTCTCGCAACAAAACAAACAAAAGTTTTTAGTTTTGGACAACTTTGTATGGTATTGTAAATACATAAAAACCAATTAAGCAATTTATTAGCATTTTATTTTGGGAAACTTTATGCGCCTTGTTTAATAAACATCTTTACAAATACACACGCCATATCCTTCTTGTG
>OFHO01002622.1_pt1 | contig 10715 bp, 9 predicted proteins | sample 1521531 | NCBI WGS metagenome assembly OFHO01 (sample SAMEA3504124, study PRJEB24116) | mouse gut metagenome | biome: mouse gut; feature: mouse-associated habitat; material: faeces | place: Denmark | collected 2011
GATCCACCACGTGGATGTAGTCCCGCACGCCGGTGCCGTCGGGGGTGGGGTAGTCGTCGCCGAGCACGCCCACGGATTCCAGTTTTCCCACGGCTACCTGCGCCACGTAGGGCAGCAGGTTGTTCGGAATTCCCTTGGGATCCTCTCCGATGCGGCCGCTCTCGTGGGCGCCGATGGGGTTGAAGTAGCGCAGAAGCACGATATTCCACTCGTTGTCCCCCGTGTACAGGTCGGACAGGATCTGCTCGAGCATGGACTTGGTCCAGCCGTAGGGATTGGTGGCATCGTGCTTCGGGCAGCTCTCGGTGATGGGGATGAACTCCGGCTCGCCATACACCGTGGCGCTCGACGAGAACACGATGTTCTTGCAGCCGTGTTCGCGGGCCACATCGGCCAGTACCAGAGTGCCCGTGATGTTGTTCCAGTAGTACTCCAGCGGCTTGGCCACACTCTCGCCCACGGCTTTGAAGCCGGCGAAATGGATGATGACGTCTACGGCATGGGCCGCGAAGATGGCCTCCAGAGCCGCACGGTTGAGAATGCTCGCCTCGTAGAACGTGAGCGAGGGTCCAGCGGTGTTGGCGACGGTGCCCTCATCGGCGAATACGGGGGCAATGCCGGTGATCTCCCCCACGCGCCGCACGGCCTCGCGGCTGGAATTGCTCAGGTCGTCTACGATGACAACCTGGTAGCCTTGCTCTAGGAGCTCAACGACGGTGTGGCTGCCGATGAACCCGGCACCTCCCGTCACCAGGACGCAGGTGTCGGCGGCGTCTTTTGCAAGCAGGGCATTGGCCATGGGAACCTTCTTTCTCGCGTTGAAGCGCCGGGCGCTTCCTTTGTATGGCCACCATGGTATCAGGAGCGAGGCTCCCTCCGGTCGTTTTCAAGGGAAAAGCGCGAGGAGGGGTCTCAGGCGACTCCCGTTGCCTCTGCGGCTGACACGTCGATCAACGAGGCGAGAAGGGAACGGTCGGCTGCGGCGAAGGTCTCGATCTGATCGACGAGCAATTGGGGTTGTGAGGGCGCGCCTCGGTGGGCTTCGGGTGTTCGCTTCTCCTGCGGAGGTCTTCTGCCGATCTGCGGGGACGACCGCGTCAGAAAGCGTATAATGGGCCGGAACGACAAGCCCCAGGGGCTATGCGCGGCAATGGGGAAGGAGCGGCCGTGGAGCGACATCATCGGCGGCCGGGTCCGACGCGGCGCCGCAGTATCTACGTGGGAGGCCGGGGCCACTCATCTCTGGGAAGCATGGGGCCCTTCGGCGTGCCCGGGGCCATCGGCGGGGCTCCGGCGGGGAAGAGCGGCCTGGGCCCGCGTCTCGTCGTTTTTGCCGTCGCGGCCCTGCTGCTGTGGTGGGTCGTGTCCTCCGTCGCCTCGTGCGCCGCTCGGCCCGCAGCCTTGTCTGACACGGGGCTGTCCGGCGAGATGGCGAGCGAGCCCCTCGGCCCGACCGTGTCCTTCGTGGCCGTGGGAGACAACCTGCCCGAGAAGACCCTGGGGGCCTACGCCGACAGCCTGGCCGGCGAGACCGGCGATGGCACCTACGACTACCGGCCCATCTACGCGCCGGTGCGCTCCTATATCGAAGGGGCCGACCTGGCTTTCGTGAGCCAGGAGGTACACCTCGGCGGCGACGATTTGGGCGTGCAGGGCTACCCCTCGTTCAACGCCCCCGACGACTTGGCCGATGCTCTGGTGGACACTGGATTCGACCTGGTGGCTTCCGCATCAAACCACTGCTACGACTGGGGTAACTTCGGGGCCGTGGAGCATTCCCGCGAGCTGTGGAACACCAAGCCCGTGGCTTTCACCGGCACCGCCACCTCCCAGGAGGAGGCCGACTCCATTCCCGTGGTGGAGCGCGAGGGCATCACCTTCGCCCTGCTCGACTACACCTATGGGCTGAATGGCTTCGAGCCCGACGATATTCCCTCTTACGCCGTGAGCTTCCTGGACGAGGACCGCATCCGCTCTCAGGTGGCCCAGGCCCATGAGCTGGCCGATGTGGTCGTCGTCGCAGCCCATTGGGGCACCGAGAAGCAGATGGAGCCCGACGAGCAGCAGCTGGCCTACGCCCAGCTGTTCGCCGACTTGGGCGTCGATATCGTGCTGGGGTCGCACCCCCATGTCATCGGCCCCGTGGAATGGGTGGAAGGGTCGGGCGGCCACAAGACGCTGGTGGCCTACGCTCTCGGCGACTTCAAGAGCACCCATGATACGCCGCATCTGGAAAGCGAGCTGGCCGGTATGCTTGCCTGCGATTTCGTGCGCGAGCCCCCTGCGGGCGCCGAGGCAGCGGAAGGCGCGGGGCCGGACGAGGAGGGGGCTGAGGCGGCGCCCGATGCCGACACGGCCGCCGACGGAGCGGGCGATGACAGGGCCGCCGAGCAGGGGCCGATCACCATTCAGAATGTGCGGTGGATTCCCCTCGTGAACCATATTGAGGACGGGGCCCACGCGGTGTACGCCCTGGAGAACTACAACGACGAGCTGGTGGCGCGCCACACGTTCCTCAGCACCCAGGACAACCCGCTCCAGTGGATGCGCGATACCACCGAACAGGTCGTTCACTCCCGCGGTGCCGATATTCCCATTGAAATCTGACGCAGCGGGGCGGCCTTCCACTATAATCAACGGCACTGTGCATTACCCGCCTAACCAGGAGGCTTTCCATGGCTGACATTCATTTCGGAACCGATGGCTGGCGCGCCATTATCGGGGAGGATTTCACGCCCGATAACCTGATTCGCGTCATCGATGCGGCGGCCCGCATCTTCAAGGAGGAGGCGGTGGCGGCCGGCCGCGATGCCGATGCCCCGGGCACACTCATCGTCGGCCACGATTGCCGCCAGGATGCCCACGGCTATGCCGAGCTGGCGGCCCAGGTGGCTGCGGGCCACGGCTTCACCGTGCTGCTCACCGAGGACTACTGCCCTACCCCCACGCTCTGCTGGTCGGTGGCCCACAACGACGACGCCGTGGGCGGCATCATGCTCACGAGCTCCCATAATCCCGCCGAGTACCTGGGCGTGAAGCTGCGCATGGCCGATGGCGGTGCGAGCCCCGCCGAGTTCACCGACCGGGTGGAGGCGGTGCTGCCCGCCGAACCCACCGATGTGCTGGGCCCCTTCCAGACCGTCGACCTGATGACCGACTACCTCGCCGCCCTGCGCTCGTTGGTGGACGTGGAGGCCATTCGCGACGCGGGCCTGCGCGTGGTATGCGACCCCCTCTACGGCGCCGGTCGTCACTACCTGGCCGACCTTCTGCGCGATATGGGCGTGGAGGTGGTGGAAATCCACAACGGCGAGGATCCCACGTTCGCCGGCTTGCATCCCGAGCCTATCCAGCCCTGGGTCGACGAGGGCCTGGCGAAGGTGGCCGAGCTGGGCTACGATGCGCTGTTCATCAACGACGGCGACGCCGACCGCATTGCCGCCGGCGACGCTCAGGGCAACTACGTGAACGCCCATCGCATCATCACGCTGCTCACCAAGCATATGGTCGACCGCGGCGAGACGGGCCGCGTGGTGTCCACTATCACGGCCTCGGCCATGCTCGACCGCATGTGCCGCAAGCTGGGGCTTGAGCTGGTCAGCACGCCCGTGGGCTTCAAGTGGATCTACGGCGAGATGGAGAAGGGCGGTGTGATGATCGGCGGCGAGGAGTCCGGCGGCATCGGCCTGCCCGGCCATGTGAAGGAGCGCGATGGCCTGCTCATGGCCCTGCTGCTCACCGAATGCATGGCCCAGTCCGGCAAGGACCTGGGCACGCTGGTGGACGAGATGCTCGCCGACATCGGTCGCTTGGAATTCGCTCGTCGCGGACTTTCCATCACCGACGAGCAGATGGCCCGCTTCCGTGCCGAGATGGTGCCCTCCTACACGGCCGACGAGGTGGCCGGCAAGCGCGTGATCGACGTGGATCGCCGCGACGGTGTGAAGCTCTTGCTGGAAGGGGATGCCTGGGTCATGATGCGCCCGAGCGGCACCGAGCCCTTGGTGCGCGTGTACGCCGAGGCTGCTACCACCGAGGAGGTGGAGGCGCTGCTCGACGCCGCCGAGGCTGTGGTCACGAGGCTGTAGGCCGAGTATTTCGCGTTTGCGCGGGCGGCTGCCTTCTGAGGGGCGGCCGCCCGCTGTCGTTACCGCAGCTTCTTCAGGAGGGCCCAGGCGCGCTGCTTGCCGTTGTCGGAGGTCAGGAGCCCTTCGAAGTCTTCGAAGATGACGGCGGTGCGCCCGAGCAGACGATTGGGGGCATCGAGGGTCACGGGGGTGCGGTAGGCGGCCGACAGCAGTTCGGCGGCGAAGGCGTCAGTGGCCACCAGGGCCACGGGATCGAGCCCCTCCACGATGGTGCGGGCGTCTTCGGCGCCTAGCTTGCCCTCCTCGGCCTCGGCGACGACCACGGCCAGGGGCGCACTGCCGAACTCCAGGGACGCAGCCGATTTCTCCAGGGCTGCTCGGGCGGGGGCGCCCAAGGGCGTTTCGCTGACCACCATGAGGGCGGATGTGGGCGCACCCGTAAGGTGAGAACCGTAGAGGGTGAGCACCGACTCGCCCGTCACCTCGAACATGTTACTGCTCACGGAATAATTCACACTCCATCTTGCGCTTCGGGGCCGTTCGCGATAAAAATAATCCTACCTATATAGTAGCAAAGCACTGCGATCCCGGGGCTGGCGGATTGCGCTCGCAAGGGCCGGATGCGGCTCGTCTGGACGCAGCGTAAGCCCCGCGACTGCACGGCGCTTACGCTCGGTTCCAAGGAGGAAGCCATGTGCACCAACGGAGTCAACACCGGTCAGCTGGAGATGATGATCGACCAGATCGACGACCACATTAAGCTGGAGCGCCGCCACGCGCACGATCTGGGCCACTTGGCCTCCGATGCCGGCTTTACCACCGTGGGCGAGAAGCTGCACAACGTCATGCACCTGCTCGACGAGGTTCGTGCGGCGTTGGACGAGGCCAAGGAGGCCATGGAGGATGACGCGGAAGACGCCGCCGGCTTCACGGTGCAGCTCGTCTAGGCGGCTCATCCATGAGCAACGATCTGGTTCGGTTCTCCGTTGCCATGCCCGAGGATCTGCTGATCGAGTTCGACCAGCTGGTGGCCCGGCGCGGCCTGGCGAAGAACCGCAGTGAAGTAGTGCGCGATCTGGTGCGTGATGCCCTGGTGGAGGAGGAGTGCTCCACGCCGGGGTCGGTGGTCATGGGCACGCTCACCATCATCTACAATCACCACTCCAACGACTTGCAGGAGAAGCTGCACACCATCCAGCACGACTATTTCGATGCCATCATTTCCACCATGCACGTACATGTTGACCAGCACATGTGCCTGGAGGTTATTGTAATGCGCGGTGAAACGGGCCTCGTGCAGTCGGTGGCGAACCTCATTCTGGGCACCAAGGGCGTGAAGAACGGCAAGCTGGTGCTCACCACGACTGGCAGGCATTTGTAGGCGGTGCCCCTGCCTGCGCAGCTGAGGTTGAGTGTAGAGGAGGCGTCGGGTGTTCTGACCGAGCGAGTTCCGCAACGACTGGAACGGCCCAGTGGGCTGTTCCACAAAGCGAGGACTGTCTGAGCGAATCAGAATACCCGATGGCTCCGACCAGCGATAACGCACGAGAGGAACGATATGGCAGACGAGAAGGTAATGCTGGGGCATGGCTCTGGCGGCTCTATGATGAAGCGCATCATCGACGAGGTGTTCTTCGCGGCCTACGGGAGCGACGAGCTGCTCGTTGGCGACGATGCGGCGGTGCTGCCGGCCCTGGAGCCGGGAGAGCGCCTGGCCTATTCCACGGACAGCTTCGTGGTGACGCCCCACTTCTTCCCCGGTGGCGACATCGGGCGCTTGGCCGTGTGCGGCACGGTGAACGATGTGGCCACCTCGGGCGCCCGGCCTCTGTACCTGTCCTGCGCCTTCATTCTGGAAGAGGGCTTTCCCATGGACGATCTGCGCCGCATCTGCTCCTCTATGGCGGCCTGCGCCAAGGAGGCCGGCGTGCGCATCGTGACCGGTGATACCAAGGTGGTCAACCGTGGTCACGGCGATGGTATCTACGTCAACACGAGCGGCGTGGGCGCGCTGCCGGCTGGCCGGCACCTCGGCGGCGCGCAGATTCGCCCCGGCGACGTGGTGCTCGTGAGCGGCACCCTGGGCGACCACGGCATCACCATCATGAGCTGCCGCGAGGGCCTGAACTTCTCGGCAGACATCGAAAGCGACGCCGCCCCGCTGAACCACCTCATCGCCGACGTGCTGGCCGCCGCTCCTGCCACCTGCTGCTTCCGCGATCCCACCCGGGGTGGTTTGGCCTCTACCTTAAACGAGCTCGCCGAGCAGTCGGGCACCGACATCACCGTGGACGAGGGTGCCGTTCCCGTGAAGGACGCCGTGCTCGGTGCCTGCGAGATGCTCGGCTACGACGTGCTGCAGGTGGCCAACGAGGGGAAGATGGTGTGCGTGGTGCCGGCCGACGAGGCGGAGGCGGCCCTGGCCGCCATGCAGGCGAGCCCCTACGGTCGCGACGGTGCCATCATCGGCACGGTGGCCGCCGCCGATGCGACCCGGGGTCCGAAGGTGTTCCTGCGCACCGCCTTCGGCAGCACCCGCATTCTGGATATGCTCGTCGGCGAGCAGCTTCCCCGCATCTGCTAGGGCGCGCTGGCCCAGTGCCGCGCGGCGCCGCTCGCCGGACAAAAAAGGGGTGGTTTGGGGTGTCCTAAACCGCCCCCCTGAAAAGTTCCCTATTCCTACTTGCGCTCGGCTGCTTTCATGGTATCTTGCGCAATGTGGTTGGGGCCCTCAAAGGGCTTTGGCCCCTACGACGAGGAATTAATGAACTGAACACGAAGGAGCTTCCCATGTCTCATCCGGTTATTGAAGCTGACGAGTGCATCGGCTGCGGCATTTGCGTTGACGCGTGCCCCCAGGAAGTGCTCGAGGTCGTCAACGGCGTCGCCGACGCCGTGAATGAGGATGCCTGCATCGCTTGCGGCGACTGCGTCGAGGAGTGCCCCATGGGCGCCATCCCCGAGATCGTCGAGGACTAGGCAGCGACTCTTTCGGTAGGCATCGGCCCTCGGGTTGCGATGCTCCCAGCGTAGTGCGAGAACCCGCCGTGGCCCCCATTCAAGGGCTGCGGCGGGTTTTTTCACGCTTTAGCAGGGAAAGTTCGCTTTTATGATATATTGAATCTCCAAGGTGCCCTCCCGGCTTCAGCTACGGGAGGGAGCCGACACGCAAGGGAAGCGCGGAGAATGAATTCATGAGGAAGAGCAACGGGATCATCATAGCCATCTTCGCGGCTGCATCGGTCGCGTTTCTCTGGCTGTGGCATGCTCTTCGGTTCGACCTTGTGGACAATCCCCTCGATTTGGTGATCGCCCTTGTGTGGTGGGCGGTCATCGCAGGGGTCTGCATTGCCATTCATCTGGTCGAGAAGCGTCGCCAAGAGCGTATTCGCACCATGTTTCTGGCGCCGGGGCTCATCTACAACAGCGAAGCCGGTGTCATGCGCATTGCGCCCGATGCCCCTATGGCCGGCGAACTGCAGCGCGTGCTCGGCAGCCTCACCTATGGCTTCGAAGTGGCCGAACTGCCCTCAAACTCTCGTGTGCGCTTCCAGCGCATCGTGCGCACCTCGAAGTTCGCCGACCAGGGAGATGTGTGGGAAGGGGAGGTCGTTGAGGTGGCCACGCCCGACCGCTCCCAGCCTTTCCATAGCCGCCGTGAGCTGGCGGCGCTCTTGGAGCCCGGGCGCTCCTAGGTCATTGCTCAGTTCACCTGCCAGAAGCCAGACTTATCGGAGCCGATGCGCGTAATGAGCCCCAGCTCGCGCAGGCGCCTGAACGAGCGCCGCACGGTGCTCTCGGAGACCCCCAGATTGCGGGCAATGCGCGGTGCGGTCAGCCTTCCGTCGATGTCGATGAGGGCGAGGACCCGCTCGTCGCTGAACGTGAGGCTCGTCTCGTGCTGCATGGCCGCGGCTCGGGCCGCGACCTGCACGGCGGCCAGCTCCGTTCGGGGCACGGGCGCGGGAGCCAGATGGGGGGACGGTGCCATGGAGGCGGCCAGCAGGCTGTCGTTGTCGGTGGGGAAGCACACCATAGTCTCATCATCGCGCAGCGAGAAGAGGGGCTCGGGCACGCCGGCTTCCATGCAGTGCATGCGGATGGCGCCGATGCCGTTGCCCCACCCGTCGATGATACCGAGGGAGCGCAGGGCGGCCACGAGGCTTGGATTGTTCGGCCGCGAGGTATGGCGCCCCAGCAAGGTTCCCACATCCCAGGTGCGGGGCGGCCGGCCCACGTTGTCGATGCAGAGGCGATCGGAGAACACGCTGACTTGCACGGGGGTTCCGCTCCCATAGTTTTTGTGGGCAAGGGCGTTCAGGATAGCCTCGTGGATTGCGTCGCGCGGCGGCAGGGCGCCGTGGGGGCCGGTCGCCGGCGAGCCTGCAAAGGGGTTCATGCGGGGCAGGTATTTCTCGAAGAGCAGCTCCACGGTGCCGTGCAGCTGCTCGATAAGCGATCCGCGCACCTCGTCCTCAAAGATGGGGGTGATGCCGCGGGCTCCGAAGAAACCGATGCGCACCGTGGCTCCCGGGATGAAGCGCTGGGGCTGGTCGTGCAGCAGGAGGATGCCGGCGTTGGTGGGGGTACCCACGCCGGTCATGAGCCCTTCGTGGCGCAGGGCCTCTTCGATAGCGGCCGTCTTATCGAGATCGGTGGTGAGGTCGGTGTCCCGCGCCGCCCCGGTGAAGCGGGTGACGAGTCCGAGGTTCAGATCGTCCATGCTCGCCTGCACTACGGGGAGCAGCTCCCATTTGATGTCCGGTTCCAAGTCCCGCTGGAGCAGGCGGTCGAGGGCCTCGTCATCGAGCACATGGTTCGCGCCATCCTGGTAAAAGTAGAACACGCCGCGGTAGCTAAGGGGCTCGCTGGCAGGCGGGATCACCACCTCAAGGCAGAAACGACCGCCGTCGAGCACCAGTTCCACGGCGCAGACGAGGCCGAGGGCCTGATCGACCGCCGGCGGAATGGACTTCATGATGCGATTGGTGCGGCGCTTGACCGAGCCGCGACTGTCCACATCGGCATTAAGGATGAGCCGTCCGCCGCCGGCGTTGGCTATGCCGCAGACAACCTCCAGGCAGTCGTCCCGCCACGCCGAGCGCCGGGCGATAGGGAGCGTCCTGTCGGAAGCGACCATGGGCTGCCTTTCTCCTTACCCTGTCAGTACCCGTGCATCATTATTATAAAAAAGAACTCCGCGCAAGGGAACGGGCCTCATCTAAGCTTTCCTAGCTCAGGTTTCGTACAAGTGTTCACATAACCTTCATAGCGGAAGGAGGCGCTCTGTGGCGAGGATTGGGTGAGGGAGATTCTTATATTCTCCCTGATGACGGCATTGTTTTGGTTCGGTAACAAAGTTTTTCTGATCGGTGACTTCCCGCATTGGGGGGCGTATTGTGCGGGGAAGTGAGCTTTGCTTACTGAATGACGTTGAGGAAACTTGACAGCAGTAGACTAAGGTTTTATACTGCACCCCAATATCATTCATCTGTACCAGAACTGTGAAAGCGAGGCAGTACACAATGGCTAAGATTCTTGGCATCGACTTGGGCACGACGAACTCCGCCATGGCCGTCATGGAGGGCTCCGAGCCCGAAATCCTGGTGAACGCCGAGGGCGACCGCACCACCCCGTCCGTCGAGGGCTTCCGCAAGGACGGCGAGCGCGTGGTGGGTAAGGCCGCGAAGAACCAGGCCGTCACCAACCCGGAGAACACCGTTTCCTCCGTGAAGCGCTTCATCGGCCGCTCCTTCGACGAGACCCCCGAGGAGCAGAAGACCGTTTCCTACAAGGTTCAGAAGGGCAAGGACGGCCGCGCCGTCATCGATATCGACGGTAAGGACTACACCCCCGAGGAGATTTCCGCCATGGTGCTTCAGAAGCTGAAGACCGACGCGGAGAAGCAGGTGGGCCAGCCCATCACCCAGGCCGTCATCACCGTGCCCGCCTACTTCAACGACGCGCAGCGCCAGGCCACCAAGGACGCCGGCAAGATCGCCGGTCTTGAGGTCCTGCGTATCATCAACGAGCCCACCGCGGCGGCGCTCGCCTACGGCCTTGACAAGGTCGACCACGACGAGAAGATTCTCGTGTTCGACCTGGGCGGCGGCACCTTCGACGTGTCGGTGCTGGAGCTGGGCGACGGCGTGTTCGAGGTAGCCTCCACCGCCGGCGACAACCACCTGGGCGGCGACGACTGGGACCAGCGCATCATCGACTGGATGGCCGACAAGTTCCAGGCCGAGAACGGCATCGACCTGCGCAAGGACCCCATGGCCCTGCAGCGTCTGAAGGAAGCCGCCGAGAAGGCGAAGATGGAGCTGTCCTCCACCAGCCAGACCAACATCAACCTGCCCTTCATCACCGCCGACGCCTCCGGCCCGAAGCACCTCGATCTCACGCTCACCCGCGCCGAGTTCGAGCGCATCACCAAGGACCTGCTGGACCGTTGCAAGAAGCCGGTTGAGCAGGCCCTGAAGGACGCTGGCCTGAAGATGGGCGAAGTGGACGAGGTCATTCTCGTCGGCGGCTCCACCCGTATGCCCGCCGTGCAGGAGCTCGTGAAGCAGCTGACCGGCAAGGCCCCGAACATGTCCGTGAACCCGGACGAAGTGGTGGCCATGG
>OFHO01002624.1_pt1 | contig 10711 bp, 11 predicted proteins | sample 1521531 | NCBI WGS metagenome assembly OFHO01 (sample SAMEA3504124, study PRJEB24116) | mouse gut metagenome | biome: mouse gut; feature: mouse-associated habitat; material: faeces | place: Denmark | collected 2011
GGCGGTGCCCCCCGGCGCTGGCGGGTGGTGATGGCGGCGGTGCAGCCGATGGTATCATCGGTGGCATACGTCTTGTAATGGGAAGGAAGGCTGGAGATGTTTCCCTTTGAAATCGATGAAGCGAGCGATGTGCCCCTGTGGGTGCAGCTGCGCAATCGCATCGCCTATCTCATCAACGACGGCTACTTCAAGCCGGGCGACAAGCTGCCCACGGTGCGCGGCTTGGCCTCGGAGATCTCCATCAACTACAACACGGTGAACAAGGCTTATCTGAGCCTGGTGTCTGACGGGTATCTGGAATCGACCCGCGGCCGCGGTGTGTTCGTGACCGACATGGCGGCGCAAGAGGGCGGCGAGGGCCGCGCCGAAGTGGAGGCGGTACTCGACGAGTGTATCGCCTCGTGCCGTGAGATGGGCATGGACTACGACGACATCGAGCATGCCATGAGTCGCAAGATCAAGCGCCTGAAGCACGAGGAAGCCCGGGAGCGGGGCGAGGTGGCGGCTCGCATCATCGATTTCGAGAAGTCCGCCGCACGTACGGCGAAGGAGGCGTGAGCATGGCCCGCGAGAAGAAAGAGCGCCGGTTCCGCGTAGCGCCCGACACGACCACCGAAGTAGCGGGAGAGCGGGCGTCGAGCACCGGGGTGCTCGTGTTCTCGGCGGTGCTGTGCGCCGGTGCCTTCGCCGCCGCGCTCGCCGCGGCCTGGCTGATAGTTGGCGCGGTGACCCTGCCGGGTATCGTCGGGGCGGCGATCGTGGGGCTTATCGCCCTGTCATCGTGCCATGTCGTCCAGCAGTGGGAGCGGGTGGTAGTGCTGCGCCTGGGCCGTTTCGACCGCGTGTCGGGCCCGGGGCTGTTCTGGACGTGGCCCGTCGTGGAGGCGAACACCCTGCGGGTGGACACGCGCACGCGGGTGACCACCTTCTACGCCGAGGAGACCCTCACGGCCGATCTGGTGCCCCTGGATGTGGACGCCGTGCTGTTCTGGCACGTGTGGGACGCGAAGGCGGCCTGCCTGGAAGTGGGCGATTTCACCCGGGCTGTGGAGATGGCGGCCCAAACGGCCCTGCGCGACGCCATCGGCCGTGCCGGCGCCGCCGAGGTGGCCATCCGCCGCGAGCAGCTGGACCGCGAGCTCAAGCGCGTGCTGGAGGAGAAGACGGCGCCCTGGGGCGTGACCGTGCTGTCGGTGGAGGTGCGCGACATTTTGCTGCCTCGCGAGCTGCAAGAGGCCATGAGCCTGGAGGCCCAGGCCGAGCAGCGCAAGAAGGCCCGCATCATCCTCATGGAGGCGGAGCAGGACGTCTTCGAGACCCTGGCCGAGATGGAGGACTTGGTGGGCGGCCCCGAGGCCGTGGCGCGTCTGCGCACCATGCACCTGCTGAACGAGTCGCTGCGCGAGGGCAAGGGCACCGTTGTCATTCCCAGCGCCTTCGCCGAGGGCTTCAACGAGGGTGTGGGCGACCTGATCAAGGGGTAGGGTTCGAGGCGTCGTTTGGCACGGAGCGCCTTTCTACAAGCAGGCCGCTTGGTTGAAGGGACGGATTCGCTTGAGTTCGGGCTCGAGCTTGCGCCGGGCGATTTCCAGATCGTAGGCCTCCTGGGCGCGAAGCCAGTAGCCATCGGTGAGACCGAAGAAGCGGCAGAGGCGCAAGTCGGTATCGGCAGGGATGGCCCGACGGCCGATGCGCTGCGCGGGAACGCCGATTTCTTTCGCGAGCCGGTACTGCGATAGGCCCATGGGTTTGAGAAACTCTTCGGAGAGCAGCTCTCCAGGCGTTATGGGATCGAGAAGGTCGGGCATGATGGCCTCCTAGTGGTAGTCGGTTATCTGAACATCTGTGGGCCCCGCTGCCGTCCAACGAAAGCAGATGCGATATTGGTCGTTGATCCGAATGCTCCAAAACCCTTCGCGATCGCCCGATAACTTCTCAAGATGGTTGCCAGGCGGTATGCGAAGGTCCTGGAGGTCGCCTGCGATCTCCAGTTGCCGAAGTTTTCTTCGCGCCACACGTTCAAAAGCGACGAACCGTTGAACACGCTGTCCGCGAGCGAGTAGCTCTGTGCTCTTGTCCGCAAACGTTCTGATCATAATAACTCCTTGCGTTAATAACGTCAAGCGTGATTAAATGATTTGGGATTGATATTATAATACGAATAAATGTTTGGTATTCAAGTCTTGACTTTCGCTTGAGTGCGATGGGGCCATCGGGCCGCCCCATCGCACGGTAATGCGGTTTTGCATATATCCTCAAGAAAGATAGTCTGCTGCAAAAATTGTCCTATGATAATCCTTGCATTGTCATAGGACAATTTGCTATGATGCGCCCGGAAGAATTTGGCCAATTCTTACGGATTACCAGTTAGAGAGGGGCAGAAGCGCTCGCATGAGGAGATGCGGGCCGCGAGCACCGAACGGATTATCGCGCGGACACGAAACGGAGTGTCCGCAAGGACGGATGCCAGCTCGGGCGCGTCGCCGACAAGGGCGACGGCCGGCGAAAGGAGCCCGCCTGCGATACCGCGCGGCGCAGCCCTCAGGGAATTCAAAGGAGGAGAGATGTCGGGAGCACGAAACTCCACGCTCACCCGCAGGAGCTTCCTCAAGACGACGGGCTCGGCGGCCGCCGGGCTCGCCTGCGTGGGCGCCGCTGGTGCTGCCTTGAGCGGTGAGGTGCTGGCCCCTGCCCGGGCCCATGCAGAGGGAGAGGAGCGCACGGCTCATCTGTGCCACCAGTTCCATTGCTTGACGGGATGCAATCTGAAATGCACCATTCGCGATGACCGCATCACGCTGATCGAGCCGAGCGACTTGATGGTCGACAAGAAACACTCGACCATCTGTCTGCGCGGCATCGGCGAGGTCGCGCACATTTACGCACAGGATCGTCTCAAGGTGCCGATGAAGCGCGTTGGCGAACGCGGCGAGGGTGAATTCGTCCAGATTAGCTGGGACGAGGCCATCCAGACTATCGCCGACAACCTGAAGGAGGCCCAGCAGAAATACGGCGAGGGATCGGTCTTCATCCGCAAGTCCACCGAGGCGGGTATAGAATTCGACTTCCTGGCCCAGCTGATCCATGCAGATTCTGGCGGCAACTGGGGACTCGACCGCGGCAAGGCCAACGGCCTGGGGCCGGCTCTGGGCCCGTGGAGCTATCTTTCGAACCGCTCCCACTGGGAGTTCAAGGATGCGGCCACCATTATCGAGCTGAGCCACAATCCTTTGGAGAGCGCCATGGTATGGTCGCGCCCGCTGATGGATGCGAAGGAGGCGGGCACCTACATTGTGACCATCGACCCGCGCTTCACGGGCACGGCGGCGAAATCCAACGAGTGGCTTCCCGTGCGTCCCGGCACCGACGCGGCGATTATCCAGGGCATGCTGAAGGCCATCGTGGACAATGGCTGGTATGACGAGGAGTTCATGCTCGCACGTACTTCCTGCCCCTATCTGGTTGATCGCGCCACGGGAAAGAGCTATCGCAGCGCCGAGGTCGTGGCCCCCAACCCGACCGTGGTCGGCGCCGAGCCCGTGGGCGCCCCCTTCGTGTGGGACACCGTGACCAATGCCCCGGTTCTGTACGACAACGCGACCGCCGTGCCGGCCCTCGAGGGCGAGTGGACGGTGGACGGCATGCAGCTGGTTACCGAGTTCACGCTCATCAAGGAGTGGCTGGATACGATCACGCTTAGTTGGGCCGCGCAGACGTCGGGCATCGACGAGCAGGTTATCGTGAACTTGGCCGACCGCTATGCCAACAACGGCCCTGCCATTATCGACATCGGGCTGGGTGGTGCCGACAAGTACACCAACGCCGATGTGCTGGGCCACTCGACGGCTCTGCTGGTGGCCTTGACCGGCCAGTACGGCAAGAAGGGCGCGGGCCTCGGCTCCTATTGCGGCTTGGGCTCCAATGATCCTTCGGCAACGCTCAACTACTGGGTTCTTCCCGAGGAGTACCACTACGGGGAAAGCCCGGTTGCCATGTACGACATGCCCTACCAGGAGAACAACATTCATGCGGCCCTGACATTCGGCGATGCGTTCACCCTTGAGGCCGGAGCGGCGAACGACATGCTCGAGTGGGTGAAGTCCCTCGACTTCTTCGCCATCGTCGACCTGTACCACTCATCGGCGGTGGACTACGCCGACATCGTATTGCCGGCCTGCACGAAATTCGAGTGCGAGGAGAACGTGAAGCAGCTGCGCGACAGCATGGGCCACGTGATGCTGGCCAACGGCATGGTCGCCCCGCTGTTCGAATCGAAGAGCGACTTGCAGATCGAGCGCTTGCTCGCCGCCCAGTGGGGCCTTGAGGATCTGCTGCCCGAGACCTACGAGGAGCTTGCGCGGTTCATGCTCGACGGCGCAGCGGAGCTCGACCCGCGCATGGAGGGCATCACCTACGACGCTCTGCTGGCCAACGGGGGCGTCATGGCCCTGCCGGAAACCGGCGAAGACTACCTGCCCGACGGATTGGCCGAGGGCTTCCTGACGCCTTCTACGCGCATCGAGCTGTATTACGAGTATTTGGCCGATCAGGGTCATGGGCTGCCGGTTTACGAGGATGCGAACGAGGCCTACGAGAGCAATCCCAAGAAAGAGCAGTTCCCGCTGTACTTCACCCAGGGCAAGAGCCGTTATCGCATCCATGCCTACTACTCTGCGAACGAGTGGTTCCAGGAGGACTTCGGCCCCAGCCTGAACATGGCACCCGAGGATGCCGAGGCTCGCGGCATCGTCACCGGCGACGACGTGCGCGTCTTTAACGATCGCGGCTCCTTCGTGGCGACGGCGCTGGTAAACCGCTCGCTGCAGCCGGGCGTGCTCTTCATGGCCGAGACGACCTACACGCGCTACTACAAGGAAGGGTTCTTGCAGAACGTGACCAACTCGGCGCGGCTCGAGCGCGGCTATTCGATGTTCTTCGGCCCCCAGATTCCCTACAACGATGTGTTGGTGGAAGTAGAGAAGGCGTAGGTGAAATCATGACGAGATACGGAATGGCCGTTAACCAAACGCGCTGCATTGGCTGTCAGACGTGCGCTTTTGCCTGCAAGATGCAGAATGGCGTGGCGAAGGATATGCGCTGGAACCGCGTGCTTACCGAAGGGGGCGGGGTGGCAGACGACGCCCAAGGGCAGTACCCGAACCTTACGCGCACGTACCTGCCGCTGGCGTGCCAGCATTGCGAGAACCCCGCCTGCTTGAAGGCGTGCCCCACCGGCGCCACCTACAAAGACGAGGTGGGTCGCGTGGAAATCGACTATGACAAGTGCATCGGCTGCCGCATGTGCATGGCCCCCTGCCCCTACAACGCCCGCTCCTTCAACTGGGCAGAGCCGGCATTCGTGCCCGATTTCGCCTATGGCGACGGGCAGGTCGAGCGCCGGGAACGGGGCGTGGCCGAGAAGTGCACCCTGTGCAAGGAGCGCACCGACCGCGGCGAGGAGCCCCGCTGCGTGCAGTGCTGCCCGCTGGATGCCCGCATCTTCGGTGATCTGGACGACCCGAACTCCGAGGTGTCGAAGGTCATCGTCGAGCGCAAGGCCCGCGTGCTCTTGGAGGAGCAGGGCACCCGCCCGCAGGTCTACTACTTCGAATAGGGAGCGAGAAAATGGAACTGTTCAAGCGAAACAAAGCAGCTACGGCGGTACTGACCGTGCTCGCCTGCGTCGGCGTGGGCGCCTGGATCTACCAGCTCATGGGCGGCCTGGCCGTGACCGGCATGTCCAACGGCGTGTCTTGGGGAGCCTACATCACCATGTTCATGTTCTTCGTGGGCCTGTCGGCCGGAGGCCTCATCGTGGCCTCCTCGGCCAGCGTCTTCCACATCAAGGCGTTCAAGCAGGTGGCCATGCCGGCGGTTATTCTGTCCACGGTATGCATCTGCCTGGCCGGCATGTTCGTGCTCATCGACCTGGGCGGCATTCAACGCGTGTGGCGCATCGTGACCGGTCCGAACCCGGCGTCGCCTTTGGTGTGGGACATCTGCGTCATCACCTGCTACCTGGTCATCAACATCCTGTACCTGCACTTCATGCGCAAGGGGGCCGAGCGCGCCGTGGCCATGGTGTCTCGCTTCGCCCTGCCCTGCGCCATTCTCGTGCACTCGGTGACCGCCTGGATCTTCGGCCTGCAAATTGCCAAGGAGGGCTGGTTCTCGGCCATCATGGCTCCTATCTTCGTGGCGAGCGCCATGGACTCGGGCCTGGCCCTGCTGCTCATCGTGCTGTCGGCGCTGAACGCCTCGGGCCGCTTTAAGACCCCCAAGGAGCTCATCGCGAGCCTGGCCGGCCTTTTGGCCACCTGCATCGCGGTGGATGCCTACTTCATCTTCTGCGAAGTGCTGACCATGGGCTATCCCGGCGCCGCCGGTGCCGAGACGCTGGCCCTCATGGTGACGGGTCCCACCGCCCCGTTCTTCTGGTTCGAAGTTATCGGCGGTCTGCTTATCCCCTTCTGCGTGCTGGTCTTCGCGAAGAACCGCGCGAAGACGGGGCTTGTGGTGGGCGCGAGCGTGCTGGTGGTGGCGGGCGTGCTGTGCAAGCGCGTGTGGCTGCTGTTCACCTCGTTCATCGGCCAGAATGTGGCCGGCGCCCCGGGTGTGATGACCGCCGACGGCTGGGCGATGGCCGGCTCCTATGCGCCCACGCTCGTAGAGGTGACCATCATTGTGGGCGTAGTGTCGGTGGGCGCCCTCGGCTTCATGGCCCTGGCCTCGAAGCTGCTTCAGCCCGCGGCCGAGGAGGAGACGGTTCCGGCTGCGACCTCCCGCACCAGCGCCCCCGAGCTGGAGTTCGACCCGCAGGTGGCGTAAGCGAGGAAGAGATGGGAAGGGGGTTTGGAACTTCGCGGTTGGGTGGAGGCTCTGAACCCCTGCGGCTCGGTCGCCGCTCTTCCGAGTTACAACCTAGAACGTTTCCAACCGGGCCTCCGTGCTGCAACGGAGGCCCGGTTTTCATGTCTTGATGGCCCGGGGTACCGAAGTTGTCAGATCGTCAACGGAATGATGTCCGCCGAGCGGCGTTGGTTACGTAACAGTGACGGGGCTAGCCCCTGTTCAACCGGTTGCTTTCAAGGCCCATGCGGTGAGCCTGATTTTGTGCGCGCGCCTTAACATGGTGTCCATAGGAGATGGTTCCGATTGGCTCGCACCGTAGGGAGGGCGGTGGCGCAACGGCAGGAACCAGGATACGGGCGTTACGGGCGCCGAGCGATAGGAGTTGCCTTATGGAGAAGATTTTGGATCTGGTGCGGTCGAACAACCTGGTGCAGGCGGTGCTGTGCATAGCCTTTGGCTTGTTCCTCATGATTTATCCCTCCATAACCATTCAGGGCATCATCATGCTGTTCGGCGTGGCCCTGGCGCTCATGGGTGCGGCCGGTCTGGTGTCCTACTTCCGCCAGAAGAGCGTACGCTATCGTAATACGGGTACCCTCATGGGAGCGGTCTTCTACCTCATCATCGCCCTTATCGCCTTCGTGTTTCCCAAGGTGATTGCCGGGTTCTTCTCGGTGGTGCTCGGTGTGGTGCTCATCCTGTTCGCCATTGTGAACGTGGTGCGGGCCCTGGGGTTGCGCGCCTTCGGGGGCAGTATCTGGATCGCCGTGCTCGTGGCCGCCGTCATCGTGGGCGTCGGCGGTGTGCTCATCGTGGTGAATCCCTGGGGCGCTTCCATGACCTTCGTGCTGGTGCTGGGCGCGGCCTTCATCGCCAACGGCGCCGTGGACCTGTTCATCGAATGGTACGCCCGCGACTCCGCCAAGCAGGCCGACTTGATGGCGCGGCCCCGCTAAGGAGCGAGGCGGCCGGCGCGAGGGAGCTGCCGGACTGCGTGCCGGCCCCGTCGCCTTAGAGCGCGCTGCTCGGGCGGTCACCCCGCTGATCGAGCCGTGTCTCGGGCTCGGACGGCACCGCCGCGCTGGCGTTCCCGCTCCTTCCGCATCCCGCTGGCTCGCATTCGATTTTACCGATGGCGGCCCGTCGCGGGCTTCTATAACTTAATTGCTCCATGACCCCTGCTCGCGCGGGGGTCTTTGCTATCATGGACGCCACGCGAGGGCCGTCCGCACCGTGTGGGCGCGCCGGCCATGCTCGTTCAAGTTTTTGGTACACGAAAGGAAAAGCGATGTCTGAAGAGAACAGCAATCTTGCCGAGATTCAGAAGCATCGTGAGCAGATCGACGCCATTGACCGCGAGATCGTCGCGCTTTTGAACAAGCGTGCCGGCCACTCGCTGGTCATTCGCGGTCTGAAACCCGGTGCGCATATGGGTCTGTACGACGCGCGCCGCGAGGAGGAGATCTTCGCGCGGGTGGACAGCTACAACGAGGGGCCGCTGTACAACGAGAACCTCCGCGAGATTTATGCCACCATCCTCAAGATCATGAAGGAGACGCCGTCCGTATGAGCGAAGTGAAGATTGCCCCCATCCCCGATCTCGGCCAGCGCACCGACGAGATCACCATTTACGCCGGGCCCTGCTCGGTGGAATCGGCCGAGCAGTTCAACGAGGTGGCGGAGTGCGTCGCCGATCTCGGTCTTTCCTGGATCCGCGGTGGCGCCTTCAAGCCCCGCACCAACCCGCACTCCTTCCAGGGCTTGGGCGAAGAGGCGCTCAAGATCATGAAGGCCGCCGGCGACACCTACGGCCTGAAGACGCTCACCGAGGTCATGGACTCGGCCCACTGCCAGCTGGTGGCCGATTACGTGGACGGCCTGCAGGTGGGCGCCCGCAACTTCCAGAACTTCAGCCTGCTGAAGAAGATAGGCCAGGTGACCGCCGAGAGCCAGCAGATGGTGCTGTACAAGCGCGGTTTCGCCGGCACCATCGCCGAATGGCTGGCCGCCACCGACTACATCACCGATTGCGGCAACAACAACGTGGTGCTGTGCGAGCGCGGCATCCGCACCTTCGAGACGGCCACCCGCTTCACGCTGGACATCGCTGCGGTGCCGGTCATCCACAAGCAGTCGCTGTATCCGGTGTGCATCGACGTGTCGCACCCGGCCGGCCAGCGCGACCTGGTGCCGGCCCTGGCGAAGGCGGCCGTGGCGGCTGGGGCCGACTCGCTCATGATCGAGGTGCACCCCAACCCGCCCGTGGCCCTCTCCGACGGCCCCCAGCAGCTCACCCCCGCCCAGTTCTGCGAGCTCGTCGCCGAGCTGCGCGAGTTGGCCGCCTGCCTGGGCAAGAAGATCGTGTAGCGCGACTTTTCGTTGCAGGGAAAGATGGCAAAGCCCCCGACGACACCGCTCGTCGGGGGCTTTTTCGCGGGCAAGGGCGATTTGCCCGCAGAATGCCGGGGCGTCGAGCGCGCGGGAGCGAAAAGATGGCAACCAGTGAACGCGCGAGAGCCCCAGGGAAACGATCGGCAAGTGCGCGAGAGCCCCAAGGAAACGACCAGTGAACGTGCAAGGGCCCCAAGGAAACAACTGGCGAATGCACGAGAGCGCAAGGAAACGATCGGCGAGTGCATACGGTGTCGGGGGCGTGTCGGGGAGGGGTGAAGCAGTGCGGCTGCTTTCCGCCCCCGCCGTGCAAGGATGTTGGGAGTTCTTGTCAAAATATGGGAGTTATTAGGGCTCAATAGGGTCGCGGTCGGGATCGGTCCTTTGGCGAGCAACGGCGACCTGGCCTTTTGCTGGAAGCACGGCAGGCGAGTGGTTGCTGCGCGTCCAAGGAGAATGGTGCGAACCCTAATAACTCGCATATTTTGACGAGAACCTCCCTTGCGCTTGATCCTGACGAGCACTCCCCGCGCTTGCATAGGGCTCCCGTACCCTGACGAGCACCCCCCCGCTTGATCCTGACGAGCACCACCCCCCCCGCTTGCATAGGGGGGGGGTGGTGCTGAGCGGCTTGGCCAAAAGGCTATCCCATCACAGCCAGGGCGACGGCGGCGGCCAGGATGAGGGCGCAGGCGGCCAGGGCCAGGTAGTCCTCGGTGTGCAGGGGGTAGTCCTTGTAGCCGCTTTGGCGAGTGCGCAGGTTGAAGCCGCGCACCTCGGCGGCGATGGCGGCGGAGTTCGTCTTGCGCACGGAGCTGACGAGCAGGGGCACGCACAGGGGCATCATAAGCCGCATCTTCTTTGCGAGCGAGCCGTCGAAGGCCACGCCGCGGGCCGTCTGCGCCTCCATGATGCCGGCCATGTCGTTCATGAACACGGGGATGAAGTGCACCGTGGACGTGAAAGTGAAGGCGTACTTGTAGGGCACGTGCAGCTGCTTCACGGCTGAGTTCGTGATGTCGCTCATACGGGTGACGTAGAACACGAGGAACAGCGGGATGGCCGCCGCCTCCAGGCGCACGATGGCCGTAAGCGCTGCCAGCAAGCTGCCGGTACCGAGGTAGCCCCAGGGCAGGGCGACGAGGGGTGCTCCCGTCGGGGTGGTGAGCAGCAGCACCACGGCCAGGATGAGCGAGAACGCGAAGACGGCCTTCATGAGCCCCGCGGTCTCGCGCCCCAATCCGCAGCCGGCGGCCAGGGCCACGGCTCCGGCGAGCAGCACGCCCAGGAAGATCAGGTTACTCGTGGTGAAACAGGCGATGGCGAACAGGATGGCGCAGACGAGCTTCACCGATGGGTTCATGCGATGGAGAAAGCTCGTGCCGGGCACATACTCCAGGAACTTGGCCATTATCGGGCTCCTTCTGCATTGGGGTTGTCGGGGGCCGCGGCCGGGGCGGGGCATCCG
>OFHO01002626.1_pt1 | contig 10705 bp, 6 predicted proteins | sample 1521531 | NCBI WGS metagenome assembly OFHO01 (sample SAMEA3504124, study PRJEB24116) | mouse gut metagenome | biome: mouse gut; feature: mouse-associated habitat; material: faeces | place: Denmark | collected 2011
ATGGCGCACTTCAATAAGCCCTCCGGGGTGTATTCGTAAAAATCACCCAGAGCGCTGTCTTTTGCTTTCTTGAACAGGGGAGCGCCGTAGAGGTTGTAGCCGAACTCCACGGTCACGCCGTTGCGGTCGGTCTTGCGCACCAGACGGCCATCGGCGTCGTAGCCGTACAGCTCCCGCTCGCCGGTGGGGTCCTGGATGGCGGTGATTTTACCAGCCCGGCCATACTCATACTGGGTGATGTGGCCCTCGCCGTCGGTGGAGCTGACCATGTTCCCGGCGCAGTCGTAGGAATAGAATTCGGTGGAGCCGTCGGCCTTGACGATGCCGATGATTCGGCCCCAGTTGTCCAGCCGGTAGGTGGTGCGGTTCTGATTGCCGTCTACCACGCCCACGATATTGCCCCGGGCATCGTACTCCAGCTCCTGTGTGGCGCCGCCGCTGGTCTTGATCTTGACCCGGTTGCCCGCTAGGTCATAGGTGAACTCCGCGCCGCTCTGGAGTCCGTCCAACTGCTGGAGCAGGCGGCCGTCCGCGTCATAGGTATTGGTTTGCAGCACATGGCCGTCGGGGCCGATCACCGTCAGCACCTGGCCCCTATAGTCATAGGTATACTGGTAGCCCGCTCCGTCGTCGGCCTGGGCGCTGTACTGGTTGGGCCGCACTACCTTGGAAAGCCGCCCGTTGCCATCGTAGAAGCTGCGGGTCACGCTGCCATCTTTTTCGATGCGGCGGATTTCCCGGTTAAGCAGGTCATACTCAATGACCGTCCGACGACCCTGGTTGTCGGTGATCTCCACCAAGTTCCCAGCCTTATCATAGGAGAACAGGGTGCGATTGTGGATGCCGCTGGCCTTCTCCCGATGGGTCTCGGCAATCAGCCGGTCCGCAGCATCATACTCCCGCAGGATCTCGCCGCCGGTGGGCAGTTGGATGCGGGTAATATTGCCGCTCTTGTCATAGGTGTATGTGGTCGTAGCAAAGCCTTGGTTGCCATCCGCCCGGTCAATGGAGCTGGACTGCTCCACCATACGCCCAGCGGCGTCATATTTCCAGAGGAAAATCTGATACAGCCCGTCACGCAGGCGGCGTTTTTCCCTGACCCTCTGGTTGATGCTGTTGTAGCCATATTCCACCGCCGCGCCGGTGGAGTCGCTGACTTGCACCAGCCGGTTGTTCTTGTCGTAGGCAAAGAAGATACTGAGGACAGGGCCAGCCGCGCTCTCCGAAGTTTGGCTATCCTGATAACGCCGCTCCTCAATGACATTACCGGCTCTATCATGGCGGTATTCCGTCAGCCGGTAGCGGATCGTGCTATCCTGCTCCCTGCTGACAGGCTCACGCTTCTCCAGCAGCCAGCCCGCTGGGTTATAGCGATACAGTGTCCCGATGCGGGTCTCGTCGCTGTTCCCAGCCAGATATCCTGCAGCATCAATCAGCTTGACAATATCACCGCGCAAATTGTAGACATACCGCTTCTCCACCACGCCGTTGGGTGCAGTGATTTGGGTCAGCCGGTTGACTTCATCGTACTCATAGGTGTATCCGGGGCCATCATCTGTAGCGGGGTCATAGTCCGTGGGCTGAACTTTCTTGATAATATTGCCGTTGGCATCGTAGAAGATACGCTCCACACCGCCGTCCGGATGGCGGATCCGAATACGGCGATCCTCTGCATCGTACTCGTAGACGATGCCCTCGCCATCGTCTGTGATGGGATCGTAGGTATTGGGGTTGATCTCCTTATAGATATTCCCATAAAGATCGCGGGGAGTGGCCAGTACGCTGCCCACTGAGTCCACCGTGGACACCAGCTTGTCCATCGCGTCATAGTGGTAGTGCGTACCCATCTGGTCATCTGAGGCATGGTCATACTGGTTGGGGCGCAGGAAACGGATCAGGTTCCCCAGCCGGTCAAACTCCCAGGAGGTATGGTGCCCCATGGGGTCCACCATCAGGCACATGAAGTCCAAGTTGTTGTAGCTGTACCTGCGCTCACCAAACTCATTGCGAACAGACATACAGCGGCCAGCCCGGTCATAGCTGTACTGGATCGTGCGCCCATCTGACAGCGTTACAACAGCGGGATCAGGGGACATCCCCTCATAGCTGTAGCGCAGAGTATTTCCATTCGGGTCAACGATCTCAGATACACGTCCGCATGTATCATATCGGAACTGATATACGCTGTACCGGTTCCCGCCCAAAACGACACGCATTTCAGTACGGTTGCCATATTTGTCATAGCTATAGCTGGTGTCCCGGCCACTGTTATCCCATTGGCGTATCAGATTCCCACTCTCATCATAGGTGTAGTTGACCACCAGACCATTGGGCAGGCGTTCCTCTAGGAGCTGGCTGTATTCATCGTAGATACGGTGAAGCTCCTGCCCGTTCCGGTCCTTTTGCCAAATCACATTCTGGTTTTCATCAAAGCGGACATCTTCGGACGTTCCGTCAGGGTAAACAGTCCTCTCTACCAGACCATCCTTGTTATAGTGGAAGAAGGTCCGGTCATCCTTCCCCACCGTCTGGAAAACGGTGGTCCGGTTACTGTCATCATACAGTACAACAAATTCCTCTCCCGTGGCCAGGAACTGGCGTGTTACCCGGCCTGAGAAGTCGTACTCATTGCGGACATACTGGTGCCCATTCTGGTCAGTGACAGAGGTGAGCCAGCCCTCCGGCGTGTAGGTATAGTGAATGGTACCCTCATCTGCAAGGCGGGCGCTGGTCAACAGCTCGCCATCGTAAGAATAGCATATCTTACGTCCTATAATGTCTGTGATGGAGGCGAGCTTTCCCTGCTCATAGGTAAATTCCAATACCTGACCACTGGAAAATTCCATGCGCTGCAGGGTGCTGCCCAGATAGCGGAGCCACACCCGATTATTATTGCGGTCAGTGGTCATGGAGAGATTTCCAGCCGTATCAAACTGGTACTGCTTTCGCTCCTTCACCAGATACAGGCAGAATCCAGTATCAGATTCTTTGAGCTGATAAATACCGTTTCCTGTTTTGTTATTGAGCCAACCGCCATCTGCGGTACGGGTGAAGTGCTCCAGATGCATGTCCGGCAAAACCACTGTTGCTGTCTCGTCATCTGCCCACACCCGGGTTTCAATGTTCAGGAACCATCTGGAGCCAAGAATACCGCCCTTGTTTTCATAGCAGGACTCATAAACGCGGACCAGGCGGAAGTCCTCCCCAATGTCTTTTACGATAAAATCCGTGTTTCTGATCCGCTGGCTGCCAGTTACCATGTCAATGGGGTCACCGCAGGAGCTTTGCTTTTCCTGCGGAACATCAGTACCTTCGGTACCAGTTTTGGGCGGTTTCTTTTGCGGATCCGCACTGTCAGCATCGCTATCGTCTGCGGGCTGATTTTCGGGGCCATCAGGAGCATCCCCTTTGGATTTGAGGGCACTGACCGCCTTCATAGTGGGCGCAATGTATCCCTTCAAATTGTTGAGCATATTGTAGGTGGCGTCCCACTTTTCCTGGCCAGAAGCATCACTGAACACAACAGAAAAGAATGTTCCTACGGAACTAAATGTGTCCCCTAAGCCTACTACGAGTTGGATGTTATCAATGAAATCGGATATCTTGCCAAACCACTCTAAGGCTACCAGGATTTTTTTGAACTTCTGGGTCTTTCCTAACACCTTCCCGGCAAATCCAAGGGCGGACCCGCCCGGAATGCAGCCCAACAGATTTGCGGCAGCCCCGGCATAATCGCCTCGGCAGAAGGAGATTGCGGCGTTTGCTGCGCTGGCCACAACATTGAGCGGAGGGAACGCGCTGCCGATGATACCGACAATGTCCAGTGCCAACTGGAGGCCATCCAACAGGTTGTCCAAAAAGGTATTAGTATTCTCCTCCAGCCGCGCATATGTACGCTCACGGAAAAAGCCCAACTGGTGAAATTCCGTGCATTGGGCAAAAATATTAGCGTTATCAATCATCAGGTAGCATTCTTTGACCTGAAGTTTGCAGCAGTTTAGACCAAAAATTGCGACTTCCTGAGTTTCTACATCCTTAAATTCGATTTTATTGCCGTCATCGTCTTGTTCCCCGCCCCCGCCACTGGAACTCGGGCCGGAAAACCAAGACAAGACTGTGTTCACCGGAGAGGCGATCTCGTTGAAGATCGCTCCGCCAACGGCGCCAATGGCCTCAATACCAGCTTCCACTACAGACGGGTCGCTGGGTGCGCCGCCATGCGCAGTATGATAGCTTGAACCGGCATTTTCAAAACCCAGGAACCTATTTGCCTGCTCGCCCTGGCCCTGAAGAATCTCCTGGGTCTTATGGGGATCGTCAGCATCCTGAACCAAAGCCTGAATATAGATGCTCTTATCTGCCTTGAAGAAGACATCCTTCGTTGCGGCGATCTCAATACCCTCTTCATCAGACAAGACAACCCTAAGCTGCATACCACCCTTGCCATCCATCTCGCTCCGGCATCCGGTGATATCCAACTCCGCGCCCTTGAACTTAATCATCCGATCCTTGGATGTCAGTACCTTCTCTTCTGGACGGATGAAGTCGTCCCGAGTAATGTCAACATGCTTGCTGCCGAGGCAGACGAAAGTTCCATCGTTTTCAAAGTAACAAAAAACGGTATCGCCAACATCCGGCATGACGTATACGCAGTCACTCAGATAGCTGGCATAGGGAATCCAGCGGGTTCCGCCGCTGCTGTCCTTATCAACATCAAATTGTACCTTCACATAGCTTCCGGAAACATCCAGTACTTTGCCGCTGATGACATTGCTGCTATGTAAAGTGGGCGTACGCCCCTGTGCGACATCCGTATTGCCGATGGGCGCTTCATCCTCTGTCGGCGCCTGTGCGGGAAGTGGCAGTGCGCCAGTCATACCCGTATAGACAGCGTTGTTGTATACCGCCCCAAATGCCGCGGTGATTTCGCTCCTGACGATGATAAAGGTACGGCCATTTTTCTGGACACAGTGTCCGACGCCCAAGGACAGATTAGCCGTCGGTCCACCTCGCCGCTCTGTTTCAAATGCCATCAGCTGCGGATTTGTTGTATTTTGGTGGAGCCGCAGGGTGGAAATATCCTTTTCGATAATATCCTCTGGGATATCGCTGGAGCTGTCCATTGAGAAGGGGACAACACCCACGCTGATTTGAATGCCGCTTGCTTTAGCGTTGACAAACAGGCTCAGCCCAAACTGATTGGCGATCCGCCGCGCAAATGCCCAGTCCGTCTCATTCTGCTGGTAGATCATCTGGGAGACCGGCGGGTTCTGCTCAAAAGTCAGCAGTGCGCCATATGGACTCAGAACAGGCGTCAGGATATCCTTTAGCGTCTTGCCAGGATCCTGGAATGTGCGGCACTTAGGCTCAATATCTGCCAGACAGGACTGAGTCTGTGCCGTTACCAACAGCTCGGCATACTGCGCGAACTGCTCCACTTTAAAATTGGTACAAATACCGCAGAAGACTTTGTTGTCCTCGAAATCTACAACCTCAATGGGCGACTGCTCTAATTTAGCAAAATCGGAAGGCTGAGAACTATCCAGAACCAAACGGAGTGTTAACTGGCCATGCTCATTTACCAACTCCGCAGTTGAGATATTTTTTATAATGTGATATGAAAATGATGCCCGCACCAACAGGCGGCCCAAATCAAGTACATCACTCATAACGCCGTACCTCCAAGAATTTTGCTAATCCGCACTTCACCATTTTTTCTATGGTCAGGAAGATAATCACAATCACAAATGTGATTCCAATCCTCAGCGACAAGTCAATCATCCATGAGGATTTACCGTAACGGTACATATCCAAAACATAGGTGGGGTTCACATTATAGTCCTCCGCCATTTGATTCAGCATTCTCCGCTCCTCTGTTGTAGAGTACCGGACATAGCCTGTCGGACAATTGATCTCACCGTGCAGCAGATTTTGATAAAGCAGATAATCGTCAAAATAGACGCAGATATAAGAACCATCCTCCAGCTTTAAGAGATGGTAGCTGTTATAAAACGCGCCAGTCAGAAACATCCGGCTCACAGGATAGAACACGCTGCTTGGATAAGAGAACACACAGTATTCAGGGACATGAACGGTTTTCTTGACCCCGTGCCCCCGGGTGTAGTGCGTGCCTTCCTGTCGGAGGTCGCGCAGCCGCATTAACGGGCAGTCAATAATTTCATGTCCCGTCACTGTTGCTGGTTCCTGCCGTAGGAAAAGCTGCTCCAGGCTGTTCTGACCACGCAGCCGCATGACACTGCCGTCAGGTTTCTGTCCTTGCCCTACGCCGGTTCCCACACCGATATCATAGAGCCAGCCAGTGGGAAAAGAACCCATAATAATCCAGAGACATGCAATCATACCTATGAGCATCTGTGGATTAAAGCGCAATATGTCCCGCTTTTGTTTCCCGTCCATACCAGCGCTCCTTTACATCAAAAAATGTTATTTGAGACGTAGAATACCAAGCTGCAAAAGCCAATTCTGTAATTTCTTAGCCGGAAACCCCGTAAGCATGAATTGCTCACCACTACGGCTGTGGATTGTTACTGCCGTAACAAAAAGTATTCGACTGACAGAAAATCCTTTAACATCAGATAAGGCAACATCCATAAGTATTGTGCCGGAGAGTGACATATGAAAGAAAATCCTTCGATTTGTCACATAGATAGTGCCTTGATACAGTTGTGAAGAGAGGCCCCATCTCTGCTTGAGGGACATGGAGCCTTTGCCCACCAGGGTTTCCCCAGATGCCAGCTGAAATCTTGCCATTTCGAATCTCCTTTCGCCCTAAAAAGGGCATGGTGACCGCTTGATTTCGTCATACCAGATCGACGGGAACCAGTTCATACCCCGTCGTAAACCTCCGCAGCATACTCTCGGCAACAGGCAAAGAAACCAGCGTCACATTTTCAATAGTCCCCGCGACCTGGAGTATCTGGTGCGCTTGGATGGACCTAAGCCGGACAACCAAATGCTCAAGCATCCCGTTGGAGTAGAATGACGCCGCTTCATCCAAGCAGTCTACCGTTTTAAGCATGGGATGCCAGTACAAAGGAGAAACATCTATCTCAGGGTCGTTGGCAAATACCTGAACACTTTTGAACTTAACCTGCGGCTCATATAAGCTCCAGAGACGTTTCAGTGTATTTTCAATGAGCAGCGTTGGCCGGAAGAGCACATCGCAGATCTCCAGCTGCGGAGAATACTCAAAGTACGCGACCTGGTGCTTGGGAATTTTCTCCGGGTCAATGGTCATCCCGGCTGTAACAGGCTCCTCCACAGCGAAATGGAATATCTGAATCGGATTGCTCAAAGCAACGTCCGGCTTTAGCCAAAAATATTCAAAGGACTTCATCCCTCACCCCTCCTCTGTTTCGATCTGATTTTGAAGGGTCGGGCAGAGTACGCTGTTGTCTGCGGATAGTTCAATAAACTGGCACGAATCGATCTTGGCCTCGCTGAGATTCGAGTCCTGGAACTGTGTACGTTCAAGCAAGCAGTTTGTAAAGGTTGTCTGTCCGCAGGAAACACAGTCCTTCTTCTCGCGGCTCTGCCCAAGGTCGGACCATACACAATAGAACTTGACGCCAGTAAACCGAGTCGCGTAAAATTCTGCGCCCATAATGCTCAAATCAGACAACGTGCAGTTTTCAAATGTGCAGTCCACAAAAAGCGCATCGCAAAGGGCACATTTTTCAAAGGTGACGCCTTGGAAGACGCAGTGATGAAAGGCTGTATCCGCCAGGAACAGCTGGGAAAAGGTCTGCCCGGTAAAAGTGCAGTCCTTGAATTTAGAGAACCTGGCATCGGTGCCGCTTTCCAGGTAGGCCAGGTCAAGTTCCGGCCGCTCGCCCAGTAGTGGAAGCTGACGCTCCATGTACTCACCTGCGGAGACAAAGAAGAATTCTTGTTTCCGCACGGACGCCCACTCTTCCGTCTGCGGAAGCTGGCGCAGATGCGCTTTCATCATCATGCAGTAGGTAATCAAGATATTTTGGGCCGCTTCAAGGGCCTTTGTCCGAATTTCAGGTAATCGGATATATGTGTTCAGCGCCAGCTCGCCGCACTTCTTTTCCAATGCGCCAACAAAGCCGCTCCAGCCATAAAAAAGCCAGGGGGCGGGAATTTTCTCGCTGAGGACAGGATCAGAGCCAAAGGGGATATCCTCGTACGCCTCGATCAATATGGCTGGCTTGCCTTGCAATAAAGATGTCCACAGTATTGAGAACGTTAGAATACATACCCGACAATCCAGTTGTTCCTGCATCTTGACCAGCGCACCTAAAAAACCTTTTCCATGGGCCAACAGCAGTGTCTCCACTCTTTCGTAATCTTTGCCGTATTGCTCAGTCACTGTTTGTGTCCAATCAACAAACAGCGGCTCAAAGCATTGCTCTTGGAATTTCTGCTCTGCTTGTTCGCGTTCCATTCGGCTCTGCACCTTCCTCACGTTTTCTATCACTATGTCAGGATAATATTTTCAGAGGACATCGTGATCCCCTCGTTGCGTATATCCACATAGGAAGCCTGCGTACCCAGCAGGATATGGTTTTCCGCCAGAATATTTACTGTATCACCGGCCTGTATGTTCACATTGCAGGCCGATGTAATGGTGATGTTCTTATCCGAGATGATTTCAATTCCGGTCAAGTCCGTCAGGTTGATGAAGAGCTTCGCTTCTTTGCCGATGATCATAAGCCCTTTTTCGGTCAGAAGAATCTTTTTTCCGTTAGGCCCACTCCAAATCTTGTCCGTCACCCGTTCACCAGGATTGATTTGAATGGAACAGGCCGCAAATGCATCTCCTTCATTTCCGGAGGGAAAGAACACCCGTACCTCATCGCCAGCAGCCGGCATACTATACCACCCACTGCCGTCTTGTGACGAATAAGCGGTTGAATAGGGGAACCACCAGTCTCCACCACCATCATATGAGGAATCAATGGAGTTGAAAAAGACCTGCACCTTGTCCCTTTCCACATTCTGGACAATTCCTGTCATAATTTTGCCCGCAGCCTGCGCGTTAACTATGGGAGTAGCCGCGAAGCTGCTTTTACGGCCAACCGTATATTTACACACCAGGGTTCCATCCCGCAAGCAAGCCTGCACCCCTCGTACATAAAGGGTGCTGCCATTCAGTGATATGGAATCGCCGATATAGGCGTAGTCAAAGGAAGTCACAATATCGCCGCCGAAGTCGGAAGCCATCGCCCCGCCGCCTGCCACAGCGGAGAAGCGGCTGAACTCACTGACCTCCTTACCCGTATCATATTCCACCGCCGTGATGGTTCTTGATTTGCTGGCGGGCGGGGGCCCCACGTAGATGAAGGGCTTTTTTGCAGTAATGCTGGCGCAGGCCGGAGACTTTAATGCGGAGGCCATGCGGATCGTAAACTGCCAATCCGTCTCGTTGCATTGGATAATAAACGCGCCTGTCGGTTTATCTGTGGCAGTTACGGTAATCGTCCCGCGTCCACCGATCATCTTGCTTAAAACCTGCCCATAGGTCATAGTCGTGCGCTGATAGGTTTTGTTCGCAGGCGCAACGTCTAGAGAGACACTGGTGGTTTTGGCCTCAATGGTAACAAGGGCGTAGTCGTTTTGCCGCTCATGCACTAGATTTGTCACCAGACCATAGAACAACTGCGATGGCTGTCCCTCGGCGGAGGTGGTGATATCCACAGCAAATGTTTCATCGACCCGCTGGGTAAATTCCATCGCGGCGGCATAGGGAATCAGGCCTGTCATTTTCGCCGTACCATGCTGATTGGGGAAGTGGACAATTTCCAGGCTTAACAGCTTGGAGTAGGGAACTCCTACAATTTTTATTGTGTCATATGTAATTGCGCTCATTCTGACGCTCCTTCTTCAACAGGAGAAAATGTATCAACGATCTCCTCAGCAATGGGCAGCAGCCGGTCTTTATATTTGCGGTCGAACATCACAGTTCCAATTAAGAGCCGTCCTTCCAGAATGGTATAAAAAATGTAAGAATAGCTGACACCCTGATACGCGTTCGCCACTACCTCCATCACACCGACAGTCCCGCTTTCCCGCCGCTTGATGTCGCTCTTGATTACATGGGCCTTGGGGCCCATGCGCTCCATAAGTTGCTTTGCAAAGGGCAAAAGCTCCGGGATCCCCTCAGCCGACATCCCGTGTTGCGTCCAATTAAACGCAACGACAAAATAGGAGTAGCTGTTTCCATACAGCTCCTGGGGCGGGGTGCCATTGGGGAACATAATTTGAATCTCTGCCTCCGAACGAAGCTCAAAATCCACAGGCATCCGAATCATGGCGTGGCCGTCGAGAACCTTCAAATTATCAAACTTGGTTGGAATGCGGAAAATTTCAATATGATCATCATGAATGGACTGTTTTTTTTCTTCCTCCACAGTCTTTGCGGAGTGGCGGGCCTTTTCAATACTCTCCGCTTTTTTCTGAGCCTTCAAAATTTCTTCATCATAGTGTTCCATTTTAACCCTCCAACTGCTGCGGCAAAACCGAGAGCGCAAACTGCGGCACCGGCTTCTGACTGCTGTTAAAGCGCATCACACCATAGGTCATCACAGATTGATTTAAGGATAAGCCGATCACGCTGCCGCCAGAATCCGCAGGAGGAATTTCACCCGGCAGCAGATATTGTACGCCGCATCCCTGTTTGACAAGGAAATCCGAAATGCCCGGCGAAAATACGCCGCCG
>OFHO01002632.1_pt1 | contig 10681 bp, 10 predicted proteins | sample 1521531 | NCBI WGS metagenome assembly OFHO01 (sample SAMEA3504124, study PRJEB24116) | mouse gut metagenome | biome: mouse gut; feature: mouse-associated habitat; material: faeces | place: Denmark | collected 2011
GTCCGGGCGCGGGAGCCCGGAGCTTCCGGAAAGAAGGGAAGCGCACGCGGCCCACAGGGCCGCAGATGAAATCCCCCCGTTCGCCGCCGGAGGCGGCGAAGAGAACCCCCTACTTCCCTTTAGGTGCAGGAATCTGCCGTGAAACCGACAAAACAATCCCCACTTCCACCAGCTGAATCGCCAACGCCGTCCCCCCCGAACTGAAAAAAGGAAGCGAAATCCCGGTGGAAGGCATAAAGTTCGTCACCACGGCGATGTTCAAAAACGTCTGCAGGGCGATCTGCGTGGTCACGCCGACAATCAAAAGGCTCCCGAACCGGTCCCTGGCGTGAATGGCCAGCCAGAACCCGCGGATAATCAAAAACGCGAACAGAATCATAATCAGCGTCCCGCCGATGAGCCCCAGCTCCTCCAGAACAACGGCAAAAATGTAGTCGTTCTGCGCCTCGGGGAGATAGCCGAACTTCTGCCGGCTCTTGCCCAGGCCCACGCCGAGGAGCCCCCCCGACCCGATGGCGTACAGGCTCTGGATGGTCTGCCACGCCTCATCCCGCCGCCATGCCAGGTCCCCGGCGAAGGGGTCCCGCCAGACGGCGATACGGGAGGCGTTGTAGCCCACCACTTTCTCCATGAAATCTGTAAACAGCACCAGGTACCCGGCGGCGCCCACGCTGCCGACGCCCGCCGCAATCCAGCCCCAGTGGATGCCCCCTACCACCATCATGGCCGCGCCGATGCCGAAAATCAGGACCGCGCCGGAAAAATGGGGCTCCACAATGGTCAGCAGCGTAACCGCCGCCAGCAGAAGGATATGGGGCAGGAACCCCTCCTTCCAGGACTTCATCTTCTCCCGCTTCTTGGAAATAGACTCGGCAAAATAGACGATGACGCCCAGCTTCGCTACCTCGGAGGGCTGAAAGGTCAAGGATGTACCGGGGATACCCAGCCAGCGGGCCGCGCCGTTCTCACCCAGGGCCAGCAGCCGCCCGTACTTGTTGGGGCCGGGAATCATGACCAGCACCAGCAGGGCAATGGACACGATCATCCCCAGCCGGGCCAGGCCCCGGAACCGCTCGTAGTTGATCTTGGACACCCAGAACATGGCCACCACGCCCAGAGCGGCAAACACCACCTGCCGCTTGAAGTAGTACAGCCCGTCATTTTTCAGCTTCGCGTTGGCCTGCGCCGCCGGAAAGCTGGCGGACAGCAGCATAATCAGCCCCACCGCCAGCAGCATCAGGGCCAGCAGCAAAAAGGGCACGTCCAGCGGGCCCCGCGCGGCCTCCCACGCCTCCTGGCGCTTGCGCCGGTCCTCCCGCTCCTTCTGCCGCTTGAGCTGACGGTATTCGTCACGGGTCAGCGGAATGCCGTTCCGGGTCTTCACCGGGCGGATCTTTCGTTGCGCCATTGGCTCTGCCTCCTTTGCCGGGATAGAAAATGAATACGCCTGCCGCCGGAACCGCTCCGGGTCAGATGCTCCTGATCCCGATCAGCGCCAGGGCGCAGAACAGGACGGACACCGCCGTAAAGACGGTGACGATCTTGACCTCGCTCCAGCCGCACATCTCAAAATGGTGGTGAATCGGGGCCATCTTAAAAATCCGCTTCCCGTGGGTCAGCTTGAAATAGCCAACCTGGAGAATGTCGGACAGCGTCTCCACAATGTAAATGATCCCAATGGGCGCCAGGATCAAAGGCATGTCGATGGCAAAGGCCATGCCCGCCACCGCGCCGCCCAGAAACAGCGAGCCGGTGTCGCCCATGAACACCTTGGCCGGGTGCGCGTTGAACAGCAGGAAGGCCAGCAGCCCCCCCAGCGCCGCCCCGGCGAATACCCCCAGCTGGGTCATGCCCCATATGCCCGCCGCCGCCGCATAGAACAGCGCCACCGGCACGGTGACGGAGGCCGCCAGGCCGTCCAGGCCGTCGGTAATATTCACCGCGTTCACCGCCCCCACGATCACAAAGGCGCAGAACACCATGTACAGCGGCCAGCTAAGCGTAATATCCACATTGAGGAAGGGCACGTACAGATGGGGGGTGATATGGTTGTCATAGCGCATGAGCATCAGAAACAGGATCGCCGCCGCCAGCTGCAGCAAAAACTTCTGGATAGCCGTCAAACCCAGGTTCTGGTGGCGCTTCACCTTCTCATAGTCGTCCAGGAAGCCGATCACCCCAAAAACGGAGGAAAACAGAAACAGATAGATGTGGGTCAGGTTTCCCTCCAGAAATCCCCGCCAGCCGGCGGCGATAATCGCGGCAGCAATGCCGATGATGAACATCAGTCCGCCCATGGTAGGCGTACCGGCCTTGGTGGCGTGCCACTTGGGGCCTACCTCCCGGATCTCCTGACCGGCCTTCAGCCGCCGCAGGGCGGGCAAAATCACCCAGCGGCCCAGCAGGGCCGTGACGGCGAAGCTCAGAACGCAGGCAACAATGGTTTCCATAACAGCAATCTCCCTCTATCCTGACCCCGTCAGGCTCTCTCGGTGTGTTCAGCAATATAGTCCGCCACCACTTCCCTCTCGTCCAGGTGGCGCTTCTCATGTCCGACGATCTGGTACGTCTCATGGCCCTTTCCCGCCAGGATGATGACGTCCTTGGGCTGGGCGTGGTCCATAGCCCAGCGGATGGCCCTGACCCGGTCCGGCTCCACCACATAGGGGGTATCCGCGCCCTCCAGACCGGGCAGAATCTCGGAAATAATGAAATCCGGGTCCTCGGTGCGGGGGTTGTCGGAGGTGACCACCACAAAATCCGCCAGCTGCGCGGCGATGCGCCCCATCTTGGGCCGCTTTCCCCGGTCCCGGTCGCCGCCGCAGCCGAAGAGAATCACCACCCGCCCCTGGGCAAAGCCCCGGACGGTTGTCAGCACGTTCTCAATGGCGTCCGGCGTCACGGCATAGTCAATCAGAATGGTGTAATCCCAGGGAACCGGGACCACCTCCACCCTGCCCTTCACGCCGGCGCAGGATGCCAGCGCCTCCGCGCCCTCCGCCAGCGAAACCCCCAGGGCCCTGGCCGCCGCCAGCGCCCCCAGCGCGTTGTACACCGTGAATCCCCCGGGAATCCCCACGCGAACGGGAACCGCCTCCCCCTCGCAGACCGCGTCAAAGGCCACGCCGTCCACCGACAGCCGGATATTCTCCGCCCGCAGGTCCCCTGCCCGCTCCCCGAAGGAGAGCAGCGGGCAGGGTGCGCCCCCGGTCACCCGCTCCGCCCACGGATCATCCGCGTTGTAAACGCCCTTCACGCTCTGCCGGAACAGCAGCGCCTTCGCGTCGCAGTACGCCTCCATGGTTTCATGAAAGTCCAGATGGTCCTGGCTGAGGTTCGTAAACATCCCCACGGCGAACCGAATCCCCGCCACCCTCTGCAGGCAGAGGGCGTGGGAGGACACCTCCATCACCACATGGGTGCACCCCGCGTCCGCCATGGCGCGGAAGAGGGCCTGGAGCTCGAAGGACTCCGGGGTGGTGCGCTCGGTGTGGAGCGCCTCCTCCCCGATCATGTTCTGGTTGGTGCCGATCAGGCCCACCTTGGCCCCCAGGCTTTTTTCCAGCATATCCTTGAGGAGGTACGTCGCCGTCGTCTTGCCGTTGGTGCCGGTGACGCCCACCATGGTCATGGAGGCGGCGGGGTCGCCGAACCAGTTCCGCCCCAGCTGCGCCAGGGCGGCGCGGCTGTCGGAGGCCAGCACGTAGGGAACCTCCCCCTCCGGCCTCGCCTGGCAGAGGACGCAGGCCGCCCCTTTCTCCAGAGCCATGGGGATAAAGCGGTGTCCGTCCGTCTCATATCCGGCAATAGCCGCAAAGAGGTCCCCGGACTTGGTCTGCCGGGAGTCGTAGCTGACCCCACTAATCTCCGTCTCCAGGTCCGCATGGACCTCCAGAACCTCAATCCCGCACAGCAGTTCTCTCAGTTTCATCCTATGCCCCCTGCACTTTCCTCATTCTTATCATTTGCATCCCGCAGGCGCGCGCCTCCATTAGAAGCAAACATTCCCTCTAACGGCCCATCGGGCGGATAAAAAGTTTTTCTTTTTGGTTCTTTTTCTTTGTTCACAAAGAAAAAGAATGTCCTCAGTCCGCAATGTTCGACATTGTCCCCATCTGCACGGTAACCACCGTCCCGGCATCCGTCTCGGTGTCAGGCTCCAGGGACTGGCTGATAACCTTCGCGCCGCTGGCGCTGGAGCCGGTGGCCTTCATGATCAGTCCGGCGTTGACCAGCGCGCGGTTGGCCTCGTCGGCGGACATGTTGGTCACCTTCGGTACAACGCAGCGGTCGGAGGATTTTTCCTCTCCCATATACAGGATGATCTCCGCGCCGTTGGGGACGATGGCCCCGCCGTCGGGCGTCTGATCGGTCACCGTGTCTCCATCGCCTACCACGTGGCAGGACGCAAAGCCATAGTCCGTGAGCTTCGCCGCCGCATCATCCTTGGACAGGCCCACCACGTAGGGCACGGTGGCCTCGGCAACAGAACGGGTTTCCTCGTCATACTGGGGCGCGATGCCCAGATAGGGCAGGATGTCCGCCATGATCTTGGAGGCGGTGGGGGCTACATAGTTGCCGCCGGAGGTGTAAATCCCCGTCACGTTCTGCCGGGCGGGGGTGTCCATTGTCAGCAGCATAATGACTTGGGGATCGTCCGCAGGGGCGAAGGCCAGGAAGGAGACGATAACGTCCGTTTCCTCACCGCCCCGCTTGTCGGCGGTACCGGTCTTGCCGCCAATGCGGTAACCGGTGACCTGCCCGTTTTTGCCGCCGCCATCGGTGACGACGTACTCCAGGCACTCCCGCACCAGGGCGGAGGTTTCCTCGCTGACCACCTGCCGGATGGGGGTGGAATCGTGCTGTTTGACTACGTTGCCGTTCTCGTCCAGTTCCTTCTCCACCACGTAGGGCTGATAGAGATATCCCCCGTTGATGCAGGCCGCCTGTGCGGCGATAAGCTGAATGGGGGTAACAATGAAGTTCTGTCCGAATGCGTAGCAGGCCAGATCGATATCGTGGCTGCAAAATTCCTTACGGCTGGCGAACACGCTGCCTCCCTCGCCCTGGAGGTCCACACCGGTGGGAGAGAAGAGCCCAAACTCCTCCAGGTAGTCATAAAACGTTGACCGCCCAATGTCCAGTCCCATCCGGATAAAAGCGGGGTTGCAGGAGTGCCCTACCGCCTCTTTCAAATTCTGGGCGCCGTGACCGTTTTTGTTGGAGCATTTGATAGGCTTGCTGTCCTCAATCTGCACAGAGCCGCTGCAGTAGTAGGAGCTGTTACGGTTGGCCACGCCCTCCTCCAGAGCCATAGCCAGGGTCAGCGCCTTGAAAGTGGAGCCGGGCTCATATCCGTCGTTGACCGCTTTGTTACGCCATTGGAGCAGCTGCAGATTCCCCAGCTCCTCCCAGTAGGCGTCGGAGTGCTCCTGGCCCGGCTCCGGCAGGTTCTCCTCATCCACCTTGGCTAGCTGCTCCTGCAATTTTTCCGTGTAAATCCCCCGCGGATCGTTGGGGTCGTAATCCGGCGTGGAATGGATGGCGAGGATCGCGCCGGTCCTGGGATCCATGACGATGCCGCAGGCGCCGTTCTTGGCCCCGAAATCCGCCGCCATATCTGCAATCCCCCGCTCCAGGTAGTACTGGATAGTACTGTCCAAGGTGGTCTGGATGCTGTGGCCGTCCTGGGCGTCATAGTACTGCTCGTACTGGAACATAAGCTCCGAGCCGCCGGCCTCTTTTGCCGTCACAGATAATCCGGTAGTTCCCTCCAGCGTATCCTCATAAATGGCCTCCAGGCCATAGGCCCCGTGGTTGTCGGGATTCAGAAATCCCAGCACATGGGAAGCCAGGGAGGAGCGGGGATAGTACCGCTTGGAATCCGCCTCCAGATGGACCCCCTGCAAGGTCTTGCCGGTGTCGTTTGTGGTGATGAACTCCCGGACCTGGTCGCTGACCTCCTTCTCCACCCGCTTGCTGAGAGTCGCGTACCGCCAGCTGGTTCGGGCCATGTTGTCGTAAACGTCCTGGGGGTCGATCTCCAGGATCTCCGCAAGGCGTTCGGCCAGCAGGTCCTTGTACTCCTGTCCGCTCATGGGCAGCTTTTCGCCGTCCTTCACCCCGTCCACCAGCTTCTGGGCCCGCTGCCGGTCCAGCTCGTCGGCGTACTTCTGGATGGCGTTGGGGTCGATGAACACCGTGTCCGCCGAGGCGGACACCGCCAGATTCACCCCGTTGCGGTCCAGAATCGCCCCCCGGGAGGCGGAAATGACGGTAGAGCGCATCTGCTGGCTGGACGCGCCGTCCTGGAGCTCGTTATGCTGGGTGATGGTCAGCTCGTAGGCCTTGGCGAACAGCGCCAGGAACGACGCCACGCCGAACACCAACAGCAGCGCCAGAGTCCGCCGCTGAATCACCAGCTTCGCCAGCCGGGCGGAGTTGGGCTGACGCTTGGTATTCTTCTTAGGGGCCGCCGGCTCCGACGGCTTCCGGGATGGATTTGCCATGGTTTCCTCCTTGCGAAAAAGGGAGCGGGAGGATGCCCTCCGCTCCCGACGTCCGCCCGCCCCGGCGGCAGGGCGGGACGCTTACCCATTCATTTATACGTACGCTCCGGGGAAATATGCCTACTCGCCGCTGCCCGGAATCCCCCGCCCCAGGGCGGTAAAGAACTTCTCCAGCCCCCGGCCCTCCGGCCGGTGGGCCCGGGCCTGATCCTCCCCCGGGAGGGTGATATAGTAGACCTGTCCGTCGCTGGGCTGGACCATGCCGGCGGCCTCGGCGGCCTCCTTCACGGCGGAGAGGTCGAACACCTTCTCATGCTGGGTCAGCAGGGACACCTGCTCCACCTCCAGCTGCTTGATCTCCGACTTCATAGACACGATGCTCCGGGAAATGTCATTGAGCCGCACATAGCACAGCAGCAGCGATACCATCAGCAGCGACACGCACGCGAACCCCAGCAGAGCCAAAAACGACACCTTCTGGGCGGGCCGCACCGATGCCTTGAACTGGGCCCGGCGGCGGGCGTTGCGCTCGGCGGCTGTCTCCGGACTGCGCTCGTAGAGCTGGTCGAAGTCCATCCGACCGCTGCGGTCCAGGCGGCGTTCCAGCTCCCGGCTGTCCGCCTCCCTCCTGCGCTCCGGCTTCCGGGCCAGATTGCCATCCACGGTCCCCCGCGTATGGTATCTGCGGTCTGTTCTGCTGTTTCTCGCATTACGTGCAGCCATGGAACGCGTCCCCTTTCCCTCTGACTGGCTTCCATCGTTTTGTCAAAATTCCGTCCGCTCCGCCGCGCGCAGCTTGGCGCTGCGGGCGCGGGGATTCTCCGCCAACTCGGCGGGACCGGAGACAACAGGCTTGCGGTTCACCAGGCGCAGCTTCGGCTTCTTCCCGCACACGCACACCGGGAATTCCGGCGGACAGGTACAGCCTGTCGCCAGCTCCCGCAGCCTCTGCTTCACGATCCGGTCCTCCAGGCTGTGGAAGGTAATCACCGCCAGCCGCCCCCCCGGCAGCAGAGCCTCCGCCGCCGCGTCCAGCATGGGCGGCAGGGCGTCCAGCTCGCCGTTGACGGCGATGCGGATGGCCTGGAAGCTGCGCTTGGCGGGGTGCTGCTTCTCCCGCAGGGCCTTGGAGGGCATAGCGGAGCGAATGAGCTCCGCCAGCTCGCCGGTGGTCCCCACAGGCTTGTCCTCCCTGGCGCGGACCACGGCCCGGGCAATTTGAGGCGCGTACCGCTCCTCTCCGTACTCGAACAGGATGCGCCGCAGCTCCTCATAGCTCCAGGTATTTACCACCTGAAAGGCGTCCAGCGCCGCCGTCTCGTCCATGCGCATATCCAGCGGCGCATCGTGCATGTAGCTGAAGCCCCGCCGGGGCTCGTCCAGCTGCGGGGAGGAAACGCCCAAATCGAAGAGCATCCCGTCTACCCCTACTATGCCCAGATTTTGGAGAATGTCTCCCAAATCGGAAAAATTTCCACGGACCAGAGTCACCCGGTCCCCAAATTCCGCCAGCCGCTCCCGGGCGGCCTCGATAGCCGCCAGATCCCGGTCCACGCCGATAAGCCGGCCCGTGGTCAGGCGGCGGAGAATCTCCAAGGAGTGTCCCGCCCGGCCCAGGGTGCCGTCCAGGTAAATCCCCTCCGGCCTGACGGCCAGGGCCTCCAGGCACTCCTCCAGCAGCACGGGCTTGTGCCCGTAGTCCTTTTCCATATCATCCATGTCAGAATCCCAACTCTTCCATAGCCGCAGCCAGATTCTCCGGGTCCAGCCCCGCGTCCTCGATGGGAGCCCACCGCTCCGGGTTCCACAGCTCCAGGCACTTCGACGCGCCGTTGATAATGACCTCCCGCTCTAAGGCCGCATACTGCCGCAGCTTGGCGGGAATGAGAATGCGCCCCTGGGAATCGGGCTCGCACTTGGCGGCGTTGGCGAAGAGGGTCCGCATCTTCCGGGCCTGGGAAATGGGCAGGGCATCGTACTTCTCCGTCAGCTCCCCCCACTTGGCGTCGGAGTACACGGAAAGACATCCGTCCAGGCCGATGGTGACGTAAAACGTCTCCCCCAGCTCCTCCCGGTACTTGGCGGGGATGAACAGCCGGCCCTTGGCGTCGATATTGTGCTGATACTGCCCAATCACGGCCCTCCGCCGCCTTTCCCGCCGCAGCCCCGGCGCATCCGGCCGCTTCCCCTCCGGGAAATCGGCCCCGAAGCGGCTGTGTCAGGGCTAAGTCCCCACTTTGCCCTACTTTCCACCACTTGATCATAGTATACGGCATGGCGGTCAGAATTGCAAGGATAAAATTTTTATTTTTTCGCCGCGAAAGTATAGGATTTTGCACGAAAAAGCGAAGATTTTGCGATTTAAAACGCCCGTTCTAGCAAAAATATCAAAAAATCCGCGCACAGCGCAACATCTTGCACCGCACGCGGACAAAAACACAAAATATGGACTCGTGCCAACGAATGGCGAAATAACCCCCAAATATTCAGCGATATGCACAAAGCCCAAGCCGGCTATTTTCCGCCTGTCTGCTCCTCGGGCCGGGCCTGCTGGGCCTGAAGCTTCTCCCGGGAGACGGCGCGGAACCGGGCGCGGGACTCCCGGACCTCCTCCAGGGCCTGCTGGATGGCCTCCTCGGTGCGGCGCAGGGCGTCGTCGGTGTACTCGTTGGCCACGTTGATGATGGCCTTGGAGCGGTCGTTGGCCTGGGTGACCATTTCCCGGGCCTTGTCCCGGGCCACCCGGGCGATCTCGCTCTCGCCCACGATGGTTTTCGCGTCCATGTCCGCCTGGCGGCGGATGCGGTCGGCCTCCTTTTTGGCTTCCTCCACGTACTCGTCCCTGCGGCGGATCAGATCCTGGGCCTTCTTCAGCTCGGCGGGCAGCTCGCCCCGCAGCTGTTCCAGCAGCTCCAGCGCGTCGTCCCGGACGACGATGCACTTGTCCGGCGAGAGGACCACGCCCTTGGCCCCGTCGATCATCTCATAGAGGAGATCGATCAAATAGAAAACATCGTTTGCCATAGCAGTATCATACCTTTCCTTCTCTGATCCTGAGCAGGGCGCGCATCGCGCCCGAGGGGATATACGGCTCCAGCCTCTGCTGGTAGCGGAGCATTTCCCGCACCATTGTGGAGCTGATGTGCATGTGTTCAGGCCGGGCGGGCAGCAGGACGGTGTCCAGCCGGGGAAAGAGGTCCCGGTTGATCTGGGCCAGCTGCATCTCCCAATCCAGGTCCGTGCCGCCCCGGACGCCCTTGACGAGGGCGCAGGCCCCCCGCTCCCTGGCGAAATCCGCCAGCAGGCCGCCGCAGGCGGCGGCCTCCACGTTGGGCAGGTGGGCCGCGGCGGCCCGGGCCAGCTCCAGCCGCTCGTCCAGGGTAAACATGTGCTTTTTTTCCCCGTTGACCATGACGCAGAGGATCACCCGGTCGAAGATGGCGGCGGCCCGCTCCGCCAGATCCAGGTGCCCCACGGTAATGGGATCGAAGCTGCCGGGGCATACGGCGATTCTCATTGGCCGTCCTCCTCCCGGCAGTAGGTGGTCACCTTGATCCTGCCGTAGCGGTAGGTCCGGCGGAGGAAGTAGGGGGGCTCCACCGGGGGCATGTCCTGATCGGAGGGAGATTCACAGACTATTATACCATGGTTCGACAAAATGTCAAACTGATAAATGGCTTCCACGGCATTTTTCCACAGATTGGCGGCATAGGGGGGGTCGATAAAGATGAGATCGAACTTTTCCCGGGCGGAGGAGAGGAAGGCCAGGGCGTCCCCGCAGACGACCCGCGCGTTCTCCCCCAGGTTCGTAATCTTTAGATTGTCCCTGATCAGGGCGGCGGCGTCCCGCCGCTGCTCCACAAAGACGGCGGAGGCCGCGCCCCGGCTGAGGGCCTCGATGCCCAGCTGGCCTGTGCCGGCGAACAGGTCCAGGATTTTTCTTCCCTCTATATCAAATTGTACGATATTGAAGATGCCCTCTTTGACCCGGTCGGTGGTGGGCCTGGTTTCATAGCCCTCTAATTCCTTTAACCGCCGCCCCCGGGCGGCGCCTGTGATAACTCTCATGACTATTTAACTGCTCCTTTTCTTCTTCGCGCCCTCTGGGCGCGAAAGATAAATTCTTCTCGAATCGGCCCGGGACCTGCGCGGCCCCGGACTCCGCGCCTACT
>OFHO01002633.1_pt1 | contig 10668 bp, 12 predicted proteins | sample 1521531 | NCBI WGS metagenome assembly OFHO01 (sample SAMEA3504124, study PRJEB24116) | mouse gut metagenome | biome: mouse gut; feature: mouse-associated habitat; material: faeces | place: Denmark | collected 2011
TGGCCGTGCAGAATTTAATTTTGCATGACCCCTCGATGGGGTCATTGCAAAATCGTAGTACATGCCGCGGGAAAAACGATCTGATTTTATTTGCCGCCTGCGGGCGGCAAACTCCTGCGGAGGGCTCTTGGGGCAATCCAGTGGAATCGGGAGAACCCTCCCGGCTCTGCGCCTGCTTCGCCGCCTTCCGCGCCCGACAAAACCTCCATTTTTCCTCCCGTATAATCTACCCGGACAGGGGAAAACTGCCTTTGTAAGTTTTCGCCAAAGGGGATGAGGACGTGCAGGGAAAGGTGGAGATCTGCGGGGTAAACACCTCAAAATTAAAGGTTCTGCGCAACGAGGAGACGATGGAGCTGCTGCGGCGGACCAAGGAGGGAGACAAGGAGGCCAGGGAAAAGCTGATCCAGGGAAACCTGCGGCTGGTGCTGTCGGTCATCCAGAAGTTCATGGGCCGGGGGGAGAACGCCGACGACCTGTTCCAGGTGGGCTGCGTAGGCCTGATCAAGGCCATCGACAATTTCGACATCACCCAGCCGGTGCGGTTTTCCACCTACGGAGTGCCGATAGCTTTCCTAAGTTGAAAAAAGAAAGGGAAGTATTATGACACGCAGAGATGCCCTCCGCGAAGCCATATATATCGTGTCAAATGCTCGTATCGGAAAGCAGAGAAAAGCTGAAATTATTGCAGGTCTGGAATTGTGTCAACAGGAATTACCGTTCAGTCACTGGAGCAAAGAAGCTATCTTTGATGCCTGTAATACCTGGATAGCCGACCACGGAGAGTTACATATTCGGGCATTTGCTTCACCACAGATGCCTAGCCATCCGACTATTAAGAACCGATTTGGTATGACAGCCCGTGAGTTTCGGGACAAATACTATCCAATAACAGATGTATCCACCAGAAGCCCCTACTACAAGCACAGCATCAGGGAATGGAATGACCTGTTTGTGATGGAGTTCAATAGAATCAGATGTATAGGGCAGGATGATTATAACCAGCGGCGAAATAGTGAACTTCCTACATGGAATACTATGGCGGCAATGAACGGTTGTAAAACCTGGAACCAGATTTTGGCGCTGCTTTCACTAAAAACATACGAAAAAGATCGTCCTGAAGTTAAAGTGCGTATTATTCCACCTGATGAGTAGCAGATAAAAGGGAGAACGCGAGTTTGTACTGTGTTTTCCCTTTTTCGACCCAATTTGTACCACAGAGAATTTTGCATGGGAGTGAACCAACATGAACGCACAGGTTTTGGCCCTTGTCAATCAAAAAGGGGGCGTAACGAAAAGCACCAGCTGCGTCAATCTGGCCGCTGGTCTGGCCCAAGCCGGGAAAAAGGTGCTGGCGGTTGATCTGGACCCTCAAGCCAGCTTGACCATCAGCCTGGGCAATCCCCAGCCAGACCGCCTGCCCGTCACGATCTCCGACATGATGGGCAAGGCGCTGACCGACCAGCCCATCGCCCCCGGCGAGGGCATCCTGCACCACCCGGAGGGCTTTGACCTCATGCCCTCTGATATTCAGCTGTCCGGCATGGAAGTTTCCCTGGTGAACGCCATGAGCCGGGAGACGATTCTCCGGCAGTACCTGGACACGGTGCGGAAACAGTACACCCATATCCTGCTGGACTGCCAGCCGTCTTTGGGGATGCTGACCGTCAACGCCCTGGCCGCTGCCAACCGCATGATTATTCCTGTCTCCGCTGAGTACCTCCCGGCCAAGGGCCTGGAGCAGCTTCTTCAGACGGTCGCCAAGGTGCGGCGGCAGATCAATCCCAAGCTCCAGATCGACGGCATCCTGCTGGCGATGGTGGACAACCGAACCAACTTCGCCAAGGAAATCGCCGGTCTGATTCGGGATACCTACGGCAGCAAGATCAATGTTTTTTCTTCGGAAATCCCCCATTCCGTTCGGGCAAAAGAGGCCAGCGTCGAGGGAAAGAGTATCTTCGCCCACGACCCCAACGACAAAGTGGCGGCGGCGTATCAAAATTTGACGCGGGAGGTGATCGCGATTGAAAAGCAGCGCGAGAAAAGTAGAGCTGGCGTCAGTCGATGACATTTTCTCCACAGAGGAAAGCAGACAGGACGCCGCGAAAGAAAAGGTGTCGGAGATTCTCCTGGCAGAGCTTTTCCCGTTCCCTGACCATCCCTTTTCCGTCCGGGATGATGATACCATGAAAGAGACAGTGGAGAGTGTGAAGGAGTATGGGGTACTGATGCCCGCCATTGCCCGTCCCAGGGAGGACGGCGGCTATGAGTTGGTGTCCGGCCACCGGCGCAAGAGGGCCTGTGAACTGGCGGGGCTGGAAACTATGCCGGTGATTGTTCGGGACCTGGACCGGGACACCGCCATCATCTATATGGTGGATAGTAATATCCAGCGGGAAAATATTTCCCCTATGGAGAAAGCAAAGGCGCTCAAAATGAAATTGGAGGCCATTAAGCGGCAAGGACAGAGAACGGATTTAACTTGTGCTCAAGTTGAGCACAAGTTGGACAGCAAAAAAAGCGTTGAGATCGTAGCCGAGGAGGCTGGCGAAAGCCGCGCCCAGGTGCAGCGGTATATTCGCCTTAATGAACTGTCCCCGGAACTGCAACAAATGGTGGATGATAAGAAAATCGCCATGACCCCTGCTGTGGAGCTTTCCTATCTGAAACCGGCAGAGCAGACCCTCCTGGTGGAAACCATGGCAAGTGAACAGGCCACGCCCTCCCTGTCCCAGGCCCAGCGAATGAAGAAGATGAGCCAGTCCGGCGAATTGAACGAGGACACCATGCTGTCCGTTATGTCGGAGCAGAAAAAGCCGGAGATTGGCCGCATCGTGCTGACTACCGACACCCTGCGGAAATATTTTCCCAAGTCCTACACTCCGAAAAAGATGGAGGAAACCATCATCAATCTGCTGGAAAGCTGGCTGAAAAAGCGCCAGCGGAGCCAGGAGCGGTAACATCATAATTTCATATTGGACAACTACCGGGCGAGAATTCCTCTGCCCGGTTTTTTCATGTCCGGGAAAGGAGAACTTTTCACTTCATGCAGAAAGCCTCTCATTTTAAGTATGAGATGGAGGATGTAGACTGTAAGTCTTGCACCGAATACAAGGGAAAAAAGCGGGGCTGTGCCCACGCGGTATGCCCCTGGCTGACAGAGCGGATCGAGGCCGGTGCTGTCGGCTACGAGGAAGCCCTGCTGGAATCCTTTTCCCATGACCTCAGGCTGGAGGCCAAACTGCGCACCGCTGTCCAGCTGTTCCACGGTTCCTTGTGGCTGGATGAGGCTCACCGCCAGCGCATGGAGGCGCTGAAAGTCCGCGAGGGCCACGACCCCAGGAGGGACACCCCCGCCTACTTCGCCGCCATGTATCTGCTGACCTCTGACCAGGACACCACCAAGCGCACAGCCAACTGTTTTTATCGGGATGGCATCATGTTCAGCTATGCCACCACCAAGGGGATTTCCCCCCACGGCTACACGCTGCTGGGCGCGGCGCGGGACATTTACGCCAACGGGGACGGTATCGCCCTCAACGATCTGGCGGATAAGGAGGTCATCGACGCCGAGGCGTTCTGCCTTATCGTCAACGCACTTCTGATTGCCCGGTATGGCAGCGCCGCCCTGGAGATTCAGAAAAAGCAAACCTGCGGCGGCTGATTTCCTATCATTGACAAGGAGGATTTCTTTTTGAAGCTGACAAAACAGTAGCGCCCCCAATTTTTGAATGAGGAAGTGATCGACTATGGCCGTCTATCGTGTAGAACGGACCAGAGATTACACCGTTATGAGCAATTATCACTTGAAGGACACAACCCTTTCGCTCAAGGCCAAGGGGCTGTTATCCATGTTTCTGTCATTCCCCGATGACTGGAACTACACCACGAGGGGGCTGGCCTCTATCTGCAAAGAGGGCGTGGAGGCTATCGGGAATACCATCAAGGAATTAGAGAAGTCCGGGTACATCGTTCGCCGCCAGCTTCGTGGGGACAGGGGGCGTATTACCGATACGGAGTATGTAATCTACGAAAAGCCCCAGCCGCCGGAGCCGTCCGGCCAGAATGATACCGCCCCGGAAGTACCGCCAGATACGGGGTCGCCAGATACGGCTTCACTATATCCGGGAAACCCGGATATGGTTGACCCGGATATGGGCGAGCCAGGTCTGGAAAACCGCCCGGAATTAAATATAAAGAAATCAAACACGAAAAAATCAATTACTCATCGATCCAATACTCATTCATTCCCTCCCTCTGCCCCTCCCGCACCACCGGCAGCATCCACGGCCCCTGTGGAAGGAATGAAAGAAGTTTTTGAGAAAAGAGCTGACATTCGGGATCAGATCGAGTACGACCTGATCGCTGATCGCTCCAACCAGACCCAGCTGGACGAGTTCGTGGAGATCATGCTGGAGGTTACGCTCTCCCGCAGTCCCACCATGAAGATCGGGCGGGACGCGGAGTATCCCACCGCTTTCGTCCAGCAGCGGTTTGAACAGCTCAACTCTGAGCATATCAGGAAAGTCCTTGACGGTATCCGGGAGAACACCACCCGCGTCTGGAATACCCGCGCCTACCTGCTGGCGGCGCTGTTCAATGCTCCCGCCACCACCGACAATCACTACACCATGCTGGTCAATCACGATATGAACTGCGGCGGCTAAGGGGCCGCTTATTTTTATGTCCGCTAACGGGCGAAAGGAGAAATCACCATGAAGCGACCCTTTGCCTACATCACCGCCCCCTGGACGGGGACCCAGTACCAGGACAACGAGTACGCCCTGCACTACTGCCGTCAGGTCTATGACGCTGGGTACACACCCATCTGTCCCTTGCTGTTTCTGTCCCCCATCCTCAACGATAAGATTCCCCAGGAGCACAAGGACGGCCTGGACATGGGCCGGGACTTCCTGCGGCGCTCTCACGTTCTGGTGGTCTGCGGCGATACTGTCACCGAGGCCATGAAGAACGACATCGCCACCGCCGAGCGGCTGCACATCACCGCCACCACCCTGGACGGAATTTTGACTGTCAAGGGCCAGGGCCGGAGCTGCGGGAAGAAGTAACCGCCGGATGGCTGGCCGGAAGGAGCGTGAAAATATTTCTTTTACGGCCAATGATCTAGCCAACGCCAAGGACACAGACCTCCCCAATCTGCTGACCTCCCTGGGCTATCAGGTCAGACGGGTGGGCAGCTACTATACCACCAGGGAAATGGACAGTCTGCGGATTAAAAACCGGCGCACCTGGTATCGCTATTCCGAAAGGACGGGCGGAGACGCCATCGACTTTATGCAGCACTTTGAGGGCAAGTCATTCCCGGAGGCGGTGGACTTCCTGCTGACCTGGAATGGCCGGAGCCGGGATTCTCCTGATCTCCCGCCGATGGTGCATCGGAAGGAGCGGCTCGCCTCCGCGCCGGAGCCTGTACCCTTTGTTCTTCCTCCGGCCAACGGGGACCGGCGGCGGGTGACGACCTATCTGAAAAAGCGGGGTATCGCGCCGCCGGTCATCCGGGGCTTTGTGGAGGCCGGTCTGCTGTATGAGGAGGCAGAGCATCACAACTGCGTATTTGTGGGGCGAAACCGGGAGAATGCGCCGGTATTCGCCGCCCAGCGGGGGACCTACGACAAAGACGGTCAATCCTTTCGGGGCGGTGTCCCCGGCAGCACCCCATCGACCTGATGAGCTTCTGCACCCTCCACCGGGATATGACCCGGAACGCCGTGGCCCTCTGCGGTGTCTATGAGGGACCGCTGGACACCTATCTGCGGGAGAATCCTCAAATCAAGTACATTTTCCTCTGCCTGGATGCTGACGGCCCCGGCAGAGAAGCGGCGGAACAGATGAAAGAGAAGTACGGTCAACAGGGCTATGTGGTATCCTACAAGCCCCCGCCTCGCGGGAAGGATTGGAACGAATGTGCAGCGACACGTTGCTGCAAATAAACTTTAACTGGGCCATGGGCCTGGAAGGAGGTAAAAACAGCGGGGAGAACGAAAGTTTTCCCTAACTGATATTCCGAGAAGTGGAATGAAGGGGTAACGCCCTGAAACGCTTCCCCTGAGACTGCGTTGGAGGAAAGGGAGCGCAATTTCCCAGACTGACACAGCACGCTGAAGTCGGCTGAACACACTCGCCTTACACGAGGTAACAGACGGTAGGGCAAAAGCGAGCCAGAGGTGGCCGCGAGTGATAGGCCGGGGGTTCATAACCGCATATGGCGAGAATGTAGAAATACTGACAAAATCCTGAAGGTACAAGTCTAAAGTTCGGGCGGTCAAAAAGGCCGCTGCCGCGAACGCGGCGTGTGTGAGGTAAAGTAAGATTGGTGAATATGAAATACCTTACAGCGTTACAGGCGCTGTCCAGCACACAGGCTTAAAGGGAAACCTAAGTGCGGTTGCAAAAGGATAGGAATATCGGAACGTGGAAAGTTCCCGACGTGGAGCCATTGCGGGCAGAGAAGCGTTGAGGAGGAAAACCGTGTCGCCACTCACCGGAGGTGCGGTATAACTTCTCTTAATCGGGGATGAAACAGCAGCCATATTACCAATGAAGCCGTGAAAAAAGTAAGCGGTGGAGGGACGGGCTGTAGTCAGGGTGAGGTTGCAAGAAACTCATATTTCAAACAAACTCCATAGGTTCGAGTAGGACTAAGAAAGGCTGAATCCGAGAGGAAAGAGGCCGACTATGGCAACAAAAGACAAGGCTCAAAAGAAAGCGAAACTTCGTCATGCGGAATACTACGACTTCCAAGGAATCCAAGATAAGCTGTACGCCGACAGTCAGAAGGGTAAGGAATTTAAGCATCTGGTCGAAATCATTGCCCTGCCTGAAAATATCCGGCTGGCCTACCGCAATATCAAGGCAAATCATGGGAGTAAAACCGCTGGCACAGATGGCAGAACTATCAAAGACCTGAAACGGCTGTCTGATGAAAAGCTGGTTGCATTGGTTCAGCGAAAGCTGGACTGGTATCAACCGCAAAGTGTTCGCCGTGTAGAAATCCCAAAAGGAAACGACCCGGCAAAGGTGCGCCCGCTGGGAATACCTACCATATTAGACCGACTGATCCAGCAATGTGTATTGCAAATCCTGGAACCAATTTGCGAAGCGAAATTCCATGAACACAGCTATGGCTTTCGGCCAAACCGCTGTCAGGAACACGCAATCGCTCTGGTTTATAAAAACATCCAAGTGTCACACTGTTATTTTGTTGTGGACATCGACATCAAGGGATTCTTTGACAACGTGAGCCACGGGAAACTGCTCAAGCAGATGTGGACGCTGGGTATACGGGACAAGAAGCTGCTGAGCATCGTGTCAGCTATGTTGAAAGCGGAGGTCGCAGGAATTGGTTTTCCAGAAAAGGGAACACCGCAGGGCGGCATTATTTCCCCGCTTCTCTCCAATATCGTGCTGAACGAGCTGGATTGGTGGGTAGCCAGTCAATGGGAGGAATTTCCTACACGGAAAAAGTACGCCACAGGAACCAACTATAACGGAAGTGAGAACAAGGGCAACAAATATAAAATGCTCAGGGACTACACAGCGTTAAAAGAGGTTACCTGTGTGCGTTATGCCGATGATTTTAAGCTGTTCACGAAAAGCTACCAGCAAGCGAGGAAACTGTTTTATGCAGTGCAGGACTGGCTGAAAGGCCGATTGGGACTGGACATAAGCCCTGAAAAGTCCAAAATCGTGAATTTGCGAAAGCGATACTCCGAATTTCTCGGCCTGCGCATCAAAGCGGCGAATCACGGCAGTAAGCAGAAGCCGAACTATGTGGTGGAAAGCCATATAAAAGAAAAATCTATTGAGAAAATTTCGGAATGTATGAAAAGGCTTATACATGATATCGAATTTCCTGGACCTGGAAAACGAGCAGAACACGCGGCGGTAGCCCGATTCAACGCTTATGTATTCAGCGCCCACAATTACTACGACATGGCAACTATGGTATGTCATGACCTGCATCCACTGGCCTTTTCTGTCCACAAGAGCCTGAAAGCGAGACTTCGGAAACGACTGAAAACTGCAAAGCAAGCAAGAAAGAAAAAATTGCGATACCCCATTCCTGATTTTATCAAAGAGCGCTATGGCAACAGTGACCAGCTTCGATTTGTGAGAGGATACGCGCTGATACCTATTGGCTATATAAAGCATAGAAATCCCATGATGAAACGGCGTGTTATCAACAGTTATACCACGGAAGGCCGCGAGGCTATTCACGAAAAGCTGGGCCGGAATATTGATACCAATATTATGCACTACCTTATGCGAAACCCCATCCCGTACCGGTCTGCTGCCTATAACGATAACCGCATCTCCTTGTACTGCGCTCAATTTGGGAAGTGTGCGATAACCGGCGAAAAACTTGAAATTGGAAATATTCACTGCCACCACAAACTGCCCAAACACCTCGGTGGCTCAGATGAATATAAGAATCTGGTTATTGTCAGTGAAAGCGTTCACCGGCTGATTCATGCCACAAATCCCGAAATAATCAGGAAATACCTTCAAAAGTTGAACTTAGACGCTAAGCAGTTACGAAAACTCAACAAGCTCAGGAGTCTTGCAAATGTTGAGAGTTGTTTGAAATTTGACGCAATCTCACCTTGATGGCAAGCCGGATGAGATGAAAGTCTCACGTCCGGTTTAGAGCGGGGGAAAATCCAGAGATAACATCAAAGGATTACCTATCGCTATTTCTGCTCAAAGAGGACCAGACCGCCGCCTACACGGTGGAGATTTGGAAGCGGTTCAGAAAATGGGGCGGCATCCCCACCGGCATCACGCAGAACAGCAAGGACCTTCTGGCAAGCCCGGAGATCTCCAATATCCTGGAAAATTCGGATTACATCTATATGCTCAACCAGGCGGCGGGAGACCGGAAAATCCTTGCAAAGCAGCTCAACATCAGCCAGCACCAGCTCTCCTATGTTACCCAGTCCGGCGAGGGCGAGGGGCTGCTGTTTTACGGCAATGTGATTCTGCCCTTTGTGGACCGTTTTCCCAGGGATACCGAGCTGTACCGTATCATGACAACCAAACCGTCCGAACGGTCAGACGGCACATATCAGGAGGGGCGGCATGAAAATACTGCGGTTTGAGGAAAAACGCCCAAAGCCGCCCTCCCGGTTGTTCCATGCCGTTAAGACTGCGCCGGTCAGTATGGTTTCTACTCAAGTCCATCGAAAAATCAGCGAGACAGAACAGGACAATGTGGGTGCGGAGAGCGCCCACCGGCTGGAGCAATCCGCCGAGGGCGGTGCGCGTCTGGCGGCGTATTCCTACCGCTCCCAAAAGCTGCGCCTCTACCGGGAGGCGGCAAAGGCCAAAATGAAAATGGAAAAGGCCAATGTGAACGCCATTTATCAGAAGCATCTCCAGGATAATCCCTCGTTTGCCAGCAATCCCGTCTCACGCTGGCGGCAGAAGTGGGCAATCCGGAATGCGTATGCCCGTTCCGTCCGCTCTGGACAGAGCATCTCCGCGACTATGGAGAATGCCGCTCACGCAGCAAAGCGGACGGCGGAACGCAGTGAGAAGCTCTATGGATTGCTCCGCAACCACCGGAGGGGAATCAGTATTGTACTTGCTCTGTTCCTGGCGCTGTCCGTATTCCTCAACGGCTTTTCTTCCTGCTCCGTACTGGTCGAAGGTGCGCTGTCCGGATTGGGCAGTTCCACCTACCCCTGCCGGGACGAGGATATGCTGGGGGCCGAGGCAGTATACGCCGGGATGGAGGCGGCGCTCCGGAACGAGCTGGACAACTATGCCAGCCTGCACCCCGGCTATGACGAGTACAGCTTCGACCTGGACGAAATCAGCCACGACCCCTATGTACTGATCTCCCTCCTCACAACCTGTCACCGGGGCGACTGGACGCTGGAACAGGTGCGGGGAACCCTGGAAATGCTCTTTGACCGGCAGTACACCCTCACCGAGACCGTGACGGTGGAGACCCGCTATGACGAGGATGATGAGCCGTATGAATACTCCATCTGTGCGGTGACGCTGGACAACTTCGACCTGTCCCATCTGCCCATCTATGTCTTGGATGAGATCGGTATGAACCTTTACGCAGTGTATATGGCAACTCTGGGCAACCGGCCCGACCTGTTCCCCACCAGCGAGTATCCCAATGCCTCCGGGCGTGAGGACTATATGGACTATGACGTGCCTCCGGAGGCGCTGGAGGATGAGACCTTTGCCAAAATGCTGGATGAAGCCGAGAAATATCTTGGCTATCCCTATGTCTGGGGCGGCAGCAGTCCGGCAACCTCCTTCGATTGCTCCGGATTTGTGTCCTGGGTCATCAACCACTCCGGCTGGGATGTGGGACGGCGGGGGGCGCAGGGCCTTTGCAACCTCTGTACCCCCGTCTCCCCTGCCAATGCACGCCCCGGCGATCTGGTGTTTTTCAAAGGCACCTACGATACCCCCGGCGTCTCCCACTGCGGCATCTATGTGGGAAATGGAATGATGATCCACTGCGGGTCCCCGATCTCCTATGCTAACCTCAACACATCCTACTGGCAAGCTCATCTTTACTGCTACGGCAGACTTCCGGAACCATGATAAGGAGGAAATTTTTATGAACCTGAAAATCAAGAAAATCAATATGGAATATGAGAAAAACGCCGCCAAAATTGCAGA
>OFHO01002635.1_pt1 | contig 10665 bp, 5 predicted proteins | sample 1521531 | NCBI WGS metagenome assembly OFHO01 (sample SAMEA3504124, study PRJEB24116) | mouse gut metagenome | biome: mouse gut; feature: mouse-associated habitat; material: faeces | place: Denmark | collected 2011
TCCGCCAAGGACCTGGGCACCGGCAAGGAGCAGAAAATCACCATCACCTCCTCGACCAATCTTTCCAAAGAAGACATCGACAAGGCCGTCAAAGAAGCGGAGCAGTTTGCCGAGCAGGATAAAAAGCGCCACGAGGAAATCGACGCCCGAAACAACGCGGAGAACCTGGTTTATTCCACCGAAAAGAGCCTTGGCGAGCTGGGCGACAAGGTGCTGCTCATCGAGGGCCAGTCGGCCCTTGGCGGCAACGGCACCGGCGTGGAATGCACCAACGCCTACGGCCTGCACCCCAACTCCGGCGAGGCCACCCTCGGCGAGATGGTGCGCTACGAGGCCGACGCCCAGTCTTACACGGTGAACCAGCAGTTCATCCGCGACATGATCAGCCACGCCGCCGAGAACGTGCAGTGGCTCATCGACTGCGGCGTGCAGTACGAGGCCGTGGAGGACCTGGACCCGGCGTACCTGGCCATGTACAAGGAGGGCCGCTACCGCGCCGAGTTCAGCTTCGACTACGTGTACAAGGGGGGCGCCGCCGGCATCGGGTACTTCCCCTTCATGAAGAAGAAGCTGGCCGAGTACGGCGTGAACCTGCGCCTGAACACCCGCGCCCGCGAGATCATCCTCGGCGAGGCCGGCACTGTGGCCGGCGTGTACGCCACCGACACCTACGGCGACACCATCAAGATCAACGCGAAGGCCGTCATCGTGGGCACCGGCGGCTTCGGCGAGGACGCCGACCGCATGGCCAAGCTCGGCATCGACCTGGACGACATCCGCATCATCGGCACCCCGGGCCACTACGGCGACGGCGTGTCCATGATGATCAAGGCCGGCGGCATCGAGCACGGCGCCCCCGCTTTCGGCTGCACCAACATCATCGGGTCGGCCGGCCCCTGGGGCCCCATCTGGGACAAGCTGTGCTGGGGCGGCCCGAGCCTGTGGGTGGACATCCACGGCGAGCGCTTCTCCGACGAGGCCTGCTCCACCTACACCCACAACTTCGAGCTGCAGAACGTGCCGGTGCGCCTGGCCGGGGGCACCTGCTGGGCCATCTACGACGCGAAGATCCTCGAGACCATGATGGACGGCGACGAGGAGTGCGCCGCGCTGTGGGCCGAGATGGTGGAGAAGGGCGACGATGCCTACCAGGCCGACACGCTGGAGGAGCTCGTGGACGTCATGGGCGTGGACAAGGACCTGTTCCTGGCCCAGGTGGCCCAGTACAACGAGAACGTGGCCGGCGGCGTCGACGTGGACTACGGCAAGGACGCCCAGTACCTGATGCCCATCGAGAACCCGCCGTTCTACTGCGGCCTCATCCGCGGGGCGCTGGAGGGGCTCTACTCCGGCGGCGTGAAGACCGACCGCAACTTCCGCGTGAAGAAACCCGGCCGCGACCAGGCCTTCCCCAACCTGTTCGCCGTGGATGCCGACGGCGGCATGCTGTACAACAACATGTACGGCATCGACATCAACGGCTCTATGACCTGCCACGGCGTGAACAGCGCCCGCACCGCGGCCAAGACCGCCCACGAGTACGTGGCCGGGGCCTAAGCGGCACCGAAAAGCCTCCCCTCCCAAAAGGCGCACGCGCTCCGGCCGTGCGCCTTTTCCTACCCGTAGGAAGATTATTTTTCCAATTTCGTGTACAACCTGTACGCGAAATTTCAGAATTCTATGTACAGCCTGTACATGAAATTGAAAATGAGGAGTATACTCGCTTTGATGAAAGTGAGGCTCCATGGAGTATATGCGCCGAAAATTGGAAAGCTCCATCGAGGAATGGGCTCAATCTGAGCGTCGTCAGCCGCTGCTCATTCAGGGGGCTCGGCGGGTGGGCAAGACCGTGCTCGCCGAACGTATGGGCAGCGAGTTGTTCGAGAACGGTTTCGTGAAGCTGGACTTCCAGACCGATCTTGCTCGGGCAAGTGCCCTGTTCGACTGGCCAACCGACGATGTCGATGGCCTCGTCCAGCGCATCGCCGAGTACAAAGGGCAGCCTATCGAACCGGGGAAGACCCTCATCATTCTCGATGAGGTACAACTCTGTGAGCAGGCCCTTAATTCCCTGCGGTTTTTCGCGGGTACGTCATGGTGCATTCTGGCAACGGGAAGTCTTCTGGGTGTGACCACGAAGCGGCGTTCCCTTCCGTTTCCGTCTGATGTGAGGCAGCTCGAGTTGCATCCGCTCGATTTCGAGGAATACCTTTGGGCTCTTGGCGAGCATGTCATGGCCGCCGATATTCGCACTCACGTGCGCACGGGGCTTCCCTATGTCAACCATGATCGGGCCCTCGACCTGTATCGTCGCTATCTCGTTCTCGGGGGAATGCCGCGCGTGCTGGACACCTATCGTGCCGAGGGAACGTTTGCGGCGGCGACCGAGGTTCAGCAAGAAATCAACGCTACTTACACGGCTGACATGACCGACCCCGAAAACGGCATCAGCGGCATTTCGGCGAAGCGCATCTGGGACAGCCTTCCCAAACAGCTGCTGCGTGCTTCTACGAAAAAGTTCAAGTACTCGGAGGTGGTGAGCGTCTCCGGGAGCCCCTCGAATGGCTCTCGGCGGCCGGCATTGTCTCCATCAATGATCTCACCTGCGACGACACCGCCCCTCTTGCACCGTTCAACGACGAGGAGGGCAGTTACTTCAAGGTGTATGTGGCCGATACGGGAGTCATGTTTCACAAGTTCGGCATCGCCCCGGAACTCTTCCTTGATGAGACGATGCGGACGAGCTTGGCTTCCGACTTTCGCGGCGCATTGGCCGAAAGCTACGTGATGCAGGCACTCACGGCCAACAATGTGCGCACGTTCTATTGGATGCCGAGTGACAAAGTGGGCAACGGCGAGATCGACTTCGTGTTCCAGACGCGGCTCCCGCCCAGGTGATTCCCGTAGAGGTAAAGTCGGCGCGGAACGTGAAGGCGAGAAGCCTGCGGAAGTTCATGGAAGAGGGGCGCTCGCCCTACGCCATTCGGTTATCCGAGGCCAACTTCGGCATAGAGCCCATTGCAGATACCGGTACGACCCTCCGAAGTCTGCCCCTGTACGCCGCTTTCTGTGTCGGGCCGACGATGGAGCTTGAAAGGTAGCGAGCGTTATGCTCTTTTGAACGTTCCTCCAGCCTCGCTACCTGCGACTCCCAGCCCTCTCTTCACTTGCCGTGCATCTTTTTCCTTACAGGAACTTCGTCTCGCCCAACTTCCGCAACACCCAGTTGTTGAGGCGGATGACGGGACGGCGGAAGATGAGGCCGAGGGCGAGGCTCGGGATGAGGAAGGCGGCCAGCTCGGCCATCTGCACGAGGTACTGGTTGCCGTAGATGCCGGCCATGGCCCCTTCCAGCGCGGGCATGGAATGGGCGAAGGGAAGCCACGGGTAGATGGCGCCGAACAGGGGCGCCGACAGCATCTGCACGGGCATGAGGCCGCCGGCACCGGCCAGCTGCAGCACGAGCCCGATGATGGCCAGGGCCTTCCCGATGTTGCCGAAGGACACGGTGAGCGTGTACACGAGGTTGGTGAACACCACCGAGGCAAGGCAGCAGGCGGCCAGGTACAGCCAGAAATGCTCGCACTGCACGCCGAGGAAGAACACGTTGCCGAGCCCCACAATGAGTGCTTGGGCAAGCCCCAGCAGGCAGAACACGCCGTAGCGGCCCAGGTACTGTTCGGCCTGGGTGGGCGGCCGTCCGCGGCGGGCCGTGAGCGCCTGCACCTGGGCGGGGGAGAGTTGCGCGCTCATGAGGGCCACCATGAAGATGGCGCCGATCCACAGGCACAGCGATGTGTAGAAGGGGCTCATGGCGCTGCCGTTGTCGGCCATGGGGTACACGGTGTGCTGCTCCAGCTTCGTCGGAGCGGCGATGAATTGGGCGATAGCGGCCGGGTTGTTGCCGATGATGCGCCGTACCTCGTCGATGTCGCCGGCGCTCAGCGCCTGGTGCAGATCGTCGCGGGCCTGGGTCAGCTGGCTGGCGGCGGCGCGCAGCGTGTCGGCCGTTTTGCGCAGGGATTCCTCGGCCGCATGCAGGCTCGAGCCGAGGGAGTCGGTGGAGTCGCCGAGACCCGCGGCGGTGCTTTGCAGGGAGGCCGCCAGCGTCGAGGTGTCGTCACCCACCTTCTGCAGACTGGCTGAAAGGCTCTCGAGCTCGCCCTTCAGCTGATCGTTGTAGGTGGCTCTTGAGGCATCGAGCGTTTCTTTCCCCCTCCCGATGGCATCGGTCACCTTTTGGCGCGCCTCATCGAGTGAGGCGGTGTCCTTGCCGATCGCCGCCTCGGCGGCTTGCAGGCTTCCCTCCAAGGTTCCAAGCTGCGCGATGACCCGATCGAGGGCGGCTAGGGCCGGGCTGCTCGGGTCGGCTGCGGCCAGCGTATCGCGCATCGACTGGTAGGCCTGCTGCAGCGACTGCACATCGCTTGCGGTGGCAGCGAGCACCTCGCGGGCGGCCACAGGGTCGCTTTCCATAGTGGCGAAGGCGGTATCGGCCGCTTGGGACACGGCGCTGTAACTCGCATCGGCAGCGTCGAGCGCCTTCTGCGCTGCATCTGCTGCACTGGCCAGGCCCATCTGGGCGTCTGCCAGGCCGTCGCGTGCCTCGCTCACCAAAGGCGCCGTCTCGTCCGGTGCGTCGGCGGCCTCCTTCAAGATGGAGCCGGTGGCCGTCACGAGCGAGTCGGTGGAGCCTACCAGATCGGCATAGGCCCCGGCCTGATCGGCCGCCGCCCCCACTTCGCCGATGGCCTCATCGAGCCGATTCCCAAGACTCTGCCCGTAGGCGAGGATGCCCTCGCCGCTCATGAACGACGTGAGACTGCTCGTAGTGTCCAGCGCCACCGACGCTACTGTTTCCGTGAAGGTCTCGTCGATCGTCTCCTGAAGGGTATTCGCGCCCGTGGAGGTTACGCGCTGGGCAATGGCGTTCTCCTTCTCGTTGTCGTAGTAGACGATCTTGGGCTCGGCGATGTCGTCGGAGAACACCGTCATGAGATCGGCCGAGAACTCCTTCGGAATGACAAGGGCCGCGTAGTACTCGCCCGATCGCACCCCCGCCACGGCCTCGTCGGCGCTGACGAACTGCCAGTCGAACTTGTCGTTGGCTCGCAGCTTCGCGATGATCTGGTCGCCGGCGTTAATGCGCGATGGCAGCAGGTCGGATGCGTAGCCCTCGTCCTGAGAGGCCACCGCCACCTCGATATTGCCCGTGTTGTCGTAGGGGTTCCAGAAGCCCAGGGTCGTGAACCAGGCGTACATGGGCGGCACGAGGGCCAGACCCATTACCACAATGGCGGCAATGACGTTCTTGAATAGGTTCCGTACGTCACCGGAGAAGATTTCCCAGATCATTCTCATGCGGAATCACCACCCGAAGGCTTTTCGGGGCGGGAGGTCTCCGGGCATTCCGATTCGCTCAGACAGCCCTTGCTCGTCGAAGCGGCCCACGGGGCTGTTTCAACGCTCTCGGAGCTCGCTCGGCCAGAACATCCGGAGCCCTCCCGGAACTTTTTCTCTGCTGCGATTCCCGTTGCCTGCGAGGCCCTTTCCTGCAGGTCGGCTGCACTCAGGTTCGCCAGGGCCAGCTGGCGGGTAAGGTTGGCGTCCAGGTAGCTGATGATAATGAGGTAGGCGTCCACGGCAATGATGCCCGCCACCATGGCCATGAGCATCAGCACCCGCGTGTTCACGTCGGCGTGCACCAGCACCATAATGGCGAAGGTGATGGCCGGCTGCGCTATGAGGGCCGCCCACCCGATGCGTCGTAGCAGGGGATAGCGCCGCCGGAAGCGCTCGGCCCGCGCGACAAGCGTATGGCGGAACGTGTCGGTGTCCAACAGGGCGCGGATAAGGGTGCGCGTGCGGAAATGCCCGCGGGTCTCTCCGGCGGCCTTTGCCGTGGGAGTGACCGGCTCGGCCAGCAGCAGGTCGGTGGCGCCGAGCTTCTCGTCGAACATGAGGTTCAGGTTGAAATCGGAGCGGCCCACCACCAAACCGATGAAGAAGCCGAGCGGCACGAACAGGAGCCCCAACCAGAGCATGTCGTATAAGTAGTCCAGCCCGTAGAAGCCGCCGATGGCCTCGCGCATGGCATCGATAGAGTAGGTGAAGGGCAGCATCGGGTGGATGAAGCGGAAGAAGTCGGGCATCATCTCAATGGGGAACATGCCCGAGGATCCGGGAATCTGCACGATGAGCAGGATGACGGCTACGGCCTTGCCGATGTGGCGGAAGGCGTAGGACAGGGCGAACATGAGGTTCACGTCCACGAACACGGTGAGCAGGCCCGCCCCGATGAAGGCCGCCGGGCTCTCGCATTGGATGCCCAGCACGAGGTCGCCCGCGCAGCACACAAACCCCATGGCCAGGCCGCACACCACATAGAACAGCCAGCGCCCGAAGTAGGCCTGCACGGCGGTGAACTCCGGCAGTCCCTCCGGATCCACCCGCAGCTTCACCATGGCCATGAGAATGAAGCCGGCCACCCACAGCGCCAGGTTCGTGAAGAAGGGCGCCACGCCGCTGCCATAGTTTCTCACGGGGTACACAAGCTGTGTGTCCAGGGCCACGGGCGCCGCCATGAAGCTGCCGATCTCGGCGGGGTCTGCTTTCAGATATTCTGCTAGGCTCCTCACGGCCGCGGAGTTCTGCAGGGAGCTAAGGTCGGTGAGCGAGCGGGCGAGGTTGTCCTCCATGGTGGCCAGGGAATCGGAGGTGGTCGCTAGCGAGGCTTGGGAGGATTCCAGCGTGTCGCCCAGCTCCGCGAGCAGCGAGCGCGCCTGGTCAAGGGACGGGGACAGGCCGCGCAGAGCCCCTTCCAGGGTGCCGCAGGCCTCTACCAGCGCATCGAGGCTGCTCGTCAGGTCGGGCAGCACGCTGCTCTGGAATGTGCCCGCGGCGGCGCGGACGGCATCGGCCCCCTTGCCAGCGGCCTTGTCGAGTGCATCGGCTTCGTCTTCCAGCGCCGCGGCCGTGGCGGCCAGGTCGTCATTGGCGGTGCGCAGGGCGCCTGCGGTGGCGGTCAGGCGCTCGTTGGCGGAGCGTGCCTCGGCGAGCGCCTGGGCTACGGCGGGGTCGGCGCCGGCCGCACCGGCTTGCGCTGTCAGATCGTCCACGAGCGTCTGGTTGTCGGCAAGCAGCGTCTCGGCTGCGGCGAGTGCCGTCCGCGTGGCCGCCTCGGCGGCTGCCACGTCTCCTCTTACGGTGCCGAGCGCGCGCTGCGTTCGGGTGGCGGCGGCTGAAAGCTGCAGCGCGCCGTCGGTGGCTTCCTGGGAAAGTGCGGTTCCGTAGGTGTTCGCGGTGCTCCGCACGCTGGCCAGCAGCTTCTCCGATTGGCCGACAGCCTCCAGCAGATGGGGCACGTCGGCCTGCAGGCCGGCGAGCGTGCCGTCGGCGCGATGGGCCGCTTCGCGGGTGTCGCCCACGGTGCCGACGAGCTCGCCTAAGGTGGAGCGCGTCTCAGCAATGGTGTCGTGCGCGCTCCTGATGCCGCTGGTCAAGCTGCTCTCAGCGGCATCGCCCCTGTCCTCAGCGTGGGCGCCGACCTCCTGGGTGGCATCCACCACCTTCTCTGCCACAGTCTTCACGAAGCTCTCGTTGATAGATCGCTCTATAGCCGTAGCCGCCGCGTCGGTCACCTTCGGCGCGATGGACGACGGCTTCTCGTCCACGTAGTACTCCAGCGTGGGCTGGGTGAAATCTCCGGTGAGCACGCTGGCGAAGTCTTCGCTGAAATCTTCGGGAATCACAAGCGCGGCCCAGTATTTTCCTTCGTATACGCCGTTGATGGCACTTTCGCGATCGGTGAATTCCCAGCCCATATCATGGTTGTCGTGCAGCTGATCCACCACGCTGCGCCCCACGTCCAGCCGTCCCGCCTCGGGGCTGTCGCAGCCCGTATCCTCGTTGGCCACGGCCACCTTCATGGCGGCGGTGTTGCTGTAGGGATCCCAATTCGCCACCACCACGTACCAGGCGTAGGCCGACGGCATCGCGATCATGCCCAGCACGATGACCAGCGCCACAGGGTTGCGCATAACGCGCTTCACGTCCCGCGCGAAGATGGCGAGGATCACGGAGAGATATGCGATCGCACGTTTGATCATGGGTGGCAAGACTTCCCAACCTACTAATACATTGCTGAAAATTATCTTCGCCCTCATCGATTGGTTGGGGCGCACCACCCGTTTGTCAACGCCTTGTGGCCGACCAGTCAAGGAAGCTGCGGTACACTGCGGGCATGCATCAAGGAGCGCCGGTGTCGGCAACGTCGCCGCGCCGCATTCCCAACTGAGAAAGGAGGCCCGCCGTGGCCGACCGTACTATTGAAAACGACAGCACCGATGTCCCCGAGATTCCCGAGGAGCTCGAGCGGGTGCTCGTGTTCGCCCTGGACGAGGGCAAGGAGAAGCTGCAAAGCGGCGAGGACCTCGTTCCCTTCACCGCGCTTATCGTGAAGGACAACCTGTTCTTGGAAACCCATCCCGGCGAGAACGCCGAGGAGTGCTTCACCGCCGCCGAGGCCAACGTCCGCGGCGCTCGCGGCGCCGGCGGCTACGCCTTCTGCTACGACGGCTACATCGAGACCGACGACGGTGTGAAGGATGCCATCATTGCCGAGGGCGGCCAGCCTGGCGCCGAGGACGGCTATGCCGTGGCCTATCTGTATACGGTCGACGACGATGGCAACTTCACCTTCGAGGCCGAGCCGGCCTACATCGGTGAGGCTCCGAATTTCATGGAGGCCCTGAAGGAGCCGGTGGCCTACGCCGCCGACGAGATCGACGAGAAGTACGCCGCCGCTGGGGACGATGGGGAAGATGCCGGCGACGAGTGCTGCGGCGCCCACGACCATGCGTCCGGCGAATCCTGCGGCTGCGGGTGTGCCGCCGAGGAATAAGCTTGCGGCTGCAGCTGCGATTCGCATAAGGAAGGCCCCGCAAACGGAGGAGTTTGCGGGGCCTCGGTATATGTTCGGCGCGGTCCTTGGAGGGAGGGGGGAGGGCCGCGCAGAACGGACTAGAGCTTTGCGGCGGTCTGGCCGGCCAGCCATCCGTGGGTCATGGCCATGCCGACCGAGTTGCCTGCCATGGGGGTGCTATAGCCGAAGCCATAGCGCCCACCCAGGCAGTTGCCCGCGGCGTAGAGGCCCTTGATGGGCTTCCAATCGGTGGTCAGCACGTTCTGGGTCTCATCGGTCACGAGGCCCGACAGCGTCACCATCATGGGGCTGGAGCTGTGGGACAGCTGGCCTTTGCCGCCGTAGAATGGAGGCGTTTCGATCGGGATCATGTAGGCCGCGTCCTTGCCGAAGTCGATGTCGCCGTTGGAGGACTTGCACAGCTCATTGTAGTGCTCGATGCTCTTAAGGAATTCGGCCGCCGCATCGCCCTCGTAGCCGAGGAGGGTTGCGAGTTCCTCGAGGGTGTTGGCGCCGAATACCGTCCCCTTCATCATTTTGCGCTCGGCGAGATTGGCGCCGACCACCTCGGTGCCCTCGGGGTTACCGAGTTCCACTTTAGCCATGTCGGCCTCTAGCTGCACCATATAGTCGTCCATGCCGAAGTTCGGCGCGCCGTGATCGAGCGGGGCGGCGCCGACGATCTTTTTCCAGTTGGCGTCCGACACCCATGTGCACAGGCCATGGGGCTGCCGCAGACACACCTGGGTGAGCTGAGGAATGGCCCCTTCGTTGCAGAAGCGCTTGCCCTCGGAGTTGATCATGAGCATCGGGGTGGTACCCCACGGGCCGCTTGCGCCGCCGCCCAGGCCCATCCAGCCGCGCGGGCTCGGCTCGATCATGCCGCCAGCCCAGCAGCCCATCTTATGGGCTGCGCCGACGCGAAAGCCCGTCTGGGTCCAGTCGTCGGCGGTGGCACCGCTGCGCTCGCCCCACTCCATGCCCTCGTTCAGGAGCGCCCAGCACATGGCCGGATCGCCGATGAAGTCGCCGGCGGCCAGTACGACGCCCTTGGCGGCATTCAGCTGGATGTAGCCGTCCTTGCCCTGGGCGATAAGGCCCGTCACATCGCCGTTCTCGTTCTGCGTGAGCACGATGCCAGTGGTCTCGAAGAGCCAGTCGGCGCCGTTCTCCTGAGTGTGCTTCACGATGTACTTATGTACGTACTCGATGTTGTTGCCCTGGTAGCCGTAGAACTGGGCGTTGCAGGGCCAAGTCTTGTAGCCGCCGCAGGAGATGGGGTACTCCACGTTGGCACCGCTCCAGGCAGCCTGGGTGTTGCACAGGGGGTACTCGAACATGTTGGACATGTCGAAGGCTCCTTCGTCAGCGACGGGCTCGCCATCGATCACCACCATAGTGTCCTTCATGTACACAGCGCTGTCGTTTTTCTTGCGCTCGTCGGCGTAGGAATCGTAAATCTCCTTGTAGCGGTCGAACATCGGACCTGACTGCTGCACGTAGTTGCGTAGCAGGCCGGGGTTCACGCGGCCGCCGGCGCGCTTGCAGAACTCAGCCGTGATCTCGCCGGTGTTGTAGGGGCCGAAGCCGCGGTCGATGAGGAACTGGGAGTTCACGTGTCCGATGTCCTCGCCATACCAGCCTGCGAGGTTCGTGCCGGAGGTTCCCTCTTCGTCCACATAGCTGGACCAGGGCTGCATCTCCACCCCCGCCACCGTGGCGCCTTCGTCTACCGCACCGCA
>OFHO01002637.1_pt1 | contig 10658 bp, 10 predicted proteins | sample 1521531 | NCBI WGS metagenome assembly OFHO01 (sample SAMEA3504124, study PRJEB24116) | mouse gut metagenome | biome: mouse gut; feature: mouse-associated habitat; material: faeces | place: Denmark | collected 2011
TTTTGGGCATCTTATGATGATTCTTACAAGGTCAACAATTATAGTTGCTCCAACAAGATATATTGAAAATCCTACCAAAACGCTGCCAACTATAACTACAGTATGCATAAATCCATTATTTGTCCATGAATAGGATTCTACTCCAAGCGCTGTAAATCCTATTACCATCAAAATTGCCAGACTCAAATTCCACCACTTGGAACTTGTCTCAAAAATAAATGCCAGGCGCGAACCAACATACCAAATTCCAAGACCAGCCAAAGCAAACACTACAATAGCAGCTAATACTTCTGAAATATTCTTTATCATTTTTATTAACACCTATTATGACGTAATCTCTTGCCAAGATCAAATTTCCAGAAATTACCTATAAATTTTCCTTTCTTCAAATTTTGCTATGGGATGCAGAAGCAACGCTCCATACCTGATAGTCGCCTGCTTTGGCTGCTCCGATTTCATATGTATTGCCCATTAAATCAAATCACCAAAGCATTAATTGGGCTGGAACACTAAATGAATGCCTCCATCCTCAAGAATCTCAGCCTTTATTGCGGACATCTTTTTAAAACATTCACCGCCCGGCAGCTCTATGACGGAGCGGGCTTCTGCATTTCCCTGAATATACGGATACACTACCATTGATAATTCATCAATCACACCTGCTTTGAAAAATGCTCCATTTATGATACCCCCGCCACACAGAGCAAGCTGCTCAATTCCAAAATATTTTTTCAGCTTTTGAAGTGCCAGTGGAATATCCATTTCCTCTTCCCCCGCAATAATATAAGGCAGCTTAATACTGCGAAGGTATGCAAGGTATTCTCTTGGTGCCTGTGCTGTCAAAACAGACAAAATGGTATATTCAGGCATCCCTTCATGGGCAAAAATATTACTCTCCCAATGAACGCTGCCTTTGCGGTCAAAGCTTATATAATAGCGGTCTGTTGTATTCTCAATAATATAATCTCCTTCTGGGACATCACTGTTTGCATAATTTGAAAGGTCCACCTGCTGTTTACATACGGACTGCTTGCTTGTAACCCTCCCTATTGCCATGCTCTTACTATACTCTTCCAGCTTCTGCATATAATATGTCCCCGATTGCGCTACATCTGCCTGTTCTTCAAAACCACCATTAATTTTGCCATCAATAGAGGTAACCATATGACATACTACTCGGCATCTATTTAATATACTGTTCATAATAATCCTCATCTCCTATTTTTTGTTTTTCCACGAAACTGTGTCACTGTCATTCCCGTCCATTTTTTAAAGGCTCTAAGGAACGAAACAGTGTTTTGGTATCCTACAAGAATGGATATATCATCCGCTGTAAGTGCGCCCTCTCTTATATAATTTTTGGCAAGTGTTTGTTGTACCTGAACAACGATCTCCTTATATGTCAAGCCATAGTCACTCAGCATTCTCTGTAACGACCTTACGCTTAAGCCCATCGAGTCAAACACTTCGCCAATAGAATAGCTGCCTGCCGGAATCGCAGAATAAAGTTTTTTTTGTATTACGCCGACGAATGAATAATCTTTTTCCAAATCGTTCAATCTTTTTTTGAGTTCCGGTTCCAGGTATTCCAGCATGATGTTGTTTTGCGTGATAAACGGATATTTCAACTGCTTTTTGTTAAATACAAGCTCATTTCTTTCATCTACCCTTGTCTGGATTCCCAGATATGACCTTATGGCATCCCCATACTCATATGGTCCCTGCACCCGAAGAGGGCTTAATTCTTCACCAGTTCCTGTTCTTATAAGGCTCACCATCAATAACTGTTCATTTAAAAGCAGCATTCTGGGAAGTTCCTGATTCTGTATAGGCGGAAGCATGGTGACCACTACCTCATCCTGTTCATTTTCTACAACATCAATATTGATTGGGCCTATGATTCTTTTATAAGCAGCAAATCTCCTTAAACCATCTAGCCCATTTGCAGAACAAAGCGCTGCATAAAACATTGGCAGGAACATCTGCATGGCACGGATATCGCTCATTGCCAAAATCTGTTCATCCGTTACTTCTTTTCCTATAAAATCTAAAAAGCGATAGTATTCTTCCGGTGTCAGCTCCAGTTCGTCTTTCCACAAAATATTAGGTATTTCTGCTTTTTGCAGGATTTCATCTAAAGAAATTCCTACGCCTTTGACAAAATCCTGAAACTGTTTTGTGATCGTAACCTTCACTGTATCACCGCCTTTTATTTTAATACTGTATTTTTCATCATGTTATCTAAAAATTTATCCGAACACAACTTAGACATCAATATAGACATTTTTGCCAGCGCGCTGTCCTGATATCGTGTTTTGGGATGCTCTGCCTCTATTGCTTTTCTTACGAGTTTTGCCAATGTTTCTGACGAATTAAAGGTTGCATTCTGCTTTCCCGCAGTATACCCTTTTCGATAATATTGTGCAACTTTATGGCATTCTTCCTCATATGTTGTTCCTTTTCCGGCTTCTTCCAAGTGATCCGCTGCAATTACCCCCCATTCGGTTAAAACACCACTTGGCTCAATAATGGACACTTTAATGCCAAACCTTTCTACATCCATGCGGATAGAATTCCCAAGCGCCTCTACTGCAAACTTACTAACATGATACCATCCTCCCAAATAACTCGTAACTTTGCCACCCACAGAAGAAGTTATGAGGATACGCCCGGACTTCTGTTTTCTCATGTATGGGAGTACAAGCTGTGTCATCCTGGCAACACCTATTACATTGACATCCATTTGTAACTGTGCTTCTTCAAGCGATACTGTTTCAATAGGACCATAGGAACCATATCCCGCATTGTTAAACAACACATCAATTCTTCCTTCGGATGAAATAACCTTGTCTACTGCAGCCTCTGCTGATTCCTGATATGTCACATCAAGAGAAATTGGAATAACTCCAAATTTTTTTAACGGCTCCATTTTCTCAATCCGTCTGGCTCCAGCATAGACCTTATAACCGTTTCTCGCAAGCAGCTCCGCTGTTGCATAACCAATACCGCTGCTTCCACCTGTAATCAATACAACCTTTTCCATTGCTCTGTCTCCTTTACATAAAATCCATATATACATTACACCTCATGTGCATTTTACCAAACAGGCAATGCAAAATGAATAACCGTAGATGCCTATTTTATAACATTTCATGCCAAGTAAATTATTTTCAACTCAAATATAGACCATTTCCTTATGATTGAACCATTTCATGGAAAAAATATCAGGTACTCACAAAAAAGCCCTTTATTTCTGCGGTTTATTCGATATTCTGTTCATTCCCTTTGTATCAATTAAGCGAGTTTTTTTTCATCTGACAATTTATGTCATTTTGGCCTAATCAATCCGAAACCGATAACCTGCTCCCCATACTGTTTCAATAAACTGGTTTTTCGAATCATTCTTTCCCAGCTTATCCCTTAGTCTGTTGATATGGACGGTCACGGTTGCCGCATCTCCCAGGGAATCCATCCCCCATACCCGGTCAAACAGGGTATCCTTTGAAAATACCAGATTGGGATTTTCCGCCAGAAACAACAGCAGTTCAAACTCCTTGTTGACCAGAACCACTTCCTTTTTATCCAGATAGACTCTCCGTGACTTGGGCAGGATGGTCAGATTCCGATAGGTAATCTCCGTCTCCTGCGGCTCTTCTTCCTCTGTTGCAGAAAGCAGGTTATGAATGTAGATATGGGATTTCACCCTGGCCACCAGCTCCGTAGGGCTGAAAGGCTTTACCAGATAATCGTCTGCCCCCAATCCCAGTCCTCGGATTTTGTCGATGTCTTCCTTTTTGGCTGTCACCATGATGATAGGCAGCCGCAGGCTCTTTCGCAGCTCCCGGCAGACATCAAACCCTGTCTTGCCGGGGAGCATCACATCCAACAAAATCGCATCGTATTTTTCTGTTTTCGCCTTTTGCTCTCCAGTGATACCGTCAAAAGCAAGATCAGTTTCATATCCATTTGCTTCCAGATAATCCCGCTCCAGTTCCGCAATCAGTTCATCGTCCTCTATAATCAACACTCTTTCCATCGCAACGGATTCCTTTCCTTCTCAATCTATAACCGGAATCGTAACAATCACTGCCAGCCCTCCCCGGTTTTCCGCCCTGATTGTCCCGCCGTGGCCGAGGATGATTTCCTTCACCACCGCCAGCCCAATGCCGCTTCCCTTTTCCGCGCTGTTTCTGGAATCATCCACCCGGTAAAAGCTGTCAAATATCTGTTCCAGAGATCCTTCTGGCACTCCCGGACCGTCATCCTGGAACACCAGTTCCGCATTGTTACCTTCCAGCGTCCGTTTCAGAGAGATCATCACTCTCGAATTTTCTTTTCTGCGGTATCTCACCGTATTGGCAAAAAGGTTATTAAAGATACGTTTGAATTCTTCCCTGTCCAGTCTCACCGAAAAGCCGCCTTTTCCACAGATATATTCTATCTGTACCTGTTGGTTTTCCATGTCCGGACGCACAAGTTCCAGATACCTTTCCATATAATCCTTGAAATCTGTTTCTTCCATGTGATAACGGAAACCGGCATCCAGCCTGCTGTATTCCGACAGGCTGTCTACCAGGCTCACCAGATTCCCTGTTCTTGTCTTTATGGCCTGCAGATAGCGCAGCCTCTTTTCCGGGGTATCCGCAATGCCGTCCAACAGTCCGTCCAGATATCCCATAATGGTGGTCAAAGGCGTCCGCAGGTCATGGGAAATTCCGGTAATCAGATCCCGCCTTCTTTTTTCGTCCTTCAGCCGCTGCTGCACGGACTCCTGCAGGTAGGCCCGCATCTCGTCAAAATCTCTGCACACCTGGCCAAACTCGTCTTTTTTCTCATACTGCATGGGTGTATCCAGATTCCCCTCCCGGATTTCTTTTGTACCAAGGCTCAATTTTCCAAGAGGCTTTAAAATACTGCCGGAGATCCACCAGGAGAGAACGCCGTTGATACACACGGTCAAAACCACAAAAATAACCAGAATACCAGCCAGATAACGCAAAATACAGTTTTTCAGATAATTTACCATAGCTCCATCTGTCTCCTGCGGGTGAACCGCCGTGATACAGAAGATATTCTCTCCATGCCAGAACGAGCTTTTAATCACAGACACCTCATAGCGGCTAGCTGTCAGCATTTTCGCATGGTCAATGGCATCCCCTGCCACAGACCGCGCTGTTTCCAAATCCGTTTCAGACAGGTTGGAATAGATACTTTCTCCGTTCTTTGTGATCATAAAACGATATCCCAGTCCAGACAGTTTATTCTCCAGATGGGTCATCTCATCGCTGTGCCGGATCTGTGTCTGGCAGGCATCCATCTCCGGGCAATGCCCCCAGTTGTTTTCCCACAACTCCTGCTGATAGTTATAGATCATGCTCTGGGCAAACTGGACACCGTTTTCATCGCTGTACATATCAATAAAGGTATGCCAGTAACTACCCAAGGAGGTATTCAGACACACGATCAGTACGATTGTGGTAAACAAAATCGGTATCAGAACCATCATAATATTGGATAATCTGATTTTTTTCTTAATGGTCACCTTCCCTGTTCTCCTTTTTCTGGCATACATTTATATACACCCGCAATGTCTGATACCGCGGCATACCTTCCTGTTTGTAAATGCAGATTTTTAGCTTACGTTCACATTACCATGCCAGGATAAAAGAATTCACAAAGATATCTAAACAATTTCTAAACTAAGATTTTAATACCAGTCATGTTTTTCGCCCCGGTCAAGACTGCCTATCCGTGCCATTTCTTCTTCCGTCAGACTGAAATGATACAGCTCCGTATTTTCCCTGATATGGTCGGGATTACTGGAACCAGGAATGACCACTACGCCTTTCTGCAGGTTCCAGCGCAAAATTACCTGTGCCGGGGACACACCGTGCGCCCCGGCAATTTCAGAGATTACAGGATCGCCAAGCAGCTCTCCCGTATGTCCTCTGCCGCCCAGCGGATACCAGCCCTGCACCACAATCCCCAGTTCCTGGATAAAAGGGATCACATCATTCTCCTGATAATATGGATGGATCTCATTCTGGACCAGCGCAGGGACGGTATCCACCTGCGGGAGAAACTCCGTCAATTCCTCCACATACCAATTCGACAGCCCAATCGAACGGATTTTTCCTTCTTCCACAAACTGTTCCATCACTTTGTATGCTTCCACATCACTGGAATCTGGATGATGCAAGAGCATCAGGTCTACATAGCCGATATCCAGCCGGTCAAGACAGGCCTGGATCGATTGCTCCGGATTTTCCATCTCACTGCCCGGATATATTTTTGTCGTAACAAAGATATCCTCCCGCTGTATAATTCCTTCGTCTATCGCTTCCCGGACTGCCTGCCCGATTTCCTCCTCATTGCCGTAAGCAGATGCGGTATCGATTAGGCAGACACCGTTTGACAATGCAGATTTCACAGAATTGATACACTCATCACCGTGAAGGCTGTATGTTCCAAGACCGTTGATCGGCATCTCATATCCGCTGTTTAACATAACAGTCTTCGTTTCAAAATCAAACTCTGCTTTTACATTTGTTTCTTCCCCTGTCTCCGTTCCGCTGTCTGCAGCATCAGACACAGTTTTTGTTTCCTGTGCAGATTCCGTGGCATCTGTTACCAGGATTATTTCAGCATCTACGGCTGTCCCGCTTTCCTCTCCCTTGCTCTGCCCGCACGCTGTCACAGGAAACACCAATAAGAAAACGAATAGAAGACTAAATAATTTTCTCATTCATCGCCTCCCTTACCGCTATTTCAGCCTTCTCCCAAAGTCCTCCAACTCTTTCAGCTTTGAAGCCGAACCGTTTTCCGCGCCGTAAGCCGTAAACACCCCCATATTTTCCAGGCCCAGGTATTCCAGAAAATCTCCTTTGTAGGAAAACATCGCGCCGTCATACATTTTGGGATCACCGGAGCTTAATATCATGGCCGCTTTTTTCAGATTCCGCGGTTTCTTCGGATATGCCGCAGAATAAAACCGGTCAATAGTACATTTTAACTGTCCTGAAATGCCATGATAATAGATGGGTGAAGCAATGACAAGCATATCCACCTCCCCTAGCAGAGAGTAGACTTCCTGCATATCATCCTTCTGCACACAGATTCCGTTTCCTTTTGTATGGCAGTATTCACAGGCCAGACAGCCTGCAATTTTTTTCTTACATACATCGATTACATCCACCCTGTGTCCTGCGGATTCTGCGCCTTCCTGGAATGCATCTACCATCTGTTTTGTATTGCCCTTTGGACGGGGACTTCCGTTCAATACTAAAATACGCATAACTGTTACCTCCATACCTTACGCTTATTTCAGGTTTTCCTCAAAGAACTGCTCCAGCTTATCAAACGGGATTGCATCCTTTCCGCCGCCGTCATACAGATCCGTATGGACTGCATCCGGGATAATCAGCAGCTCCTTATTGTCTGCATAAGAGTTATCCTTCACCATTGCAGCATAAGCATCGCGGCTGAAATAACAGGAATGTGCTTTCTCACCGTGCATGATAAGAACCGCACTGCGAATCTCATTGCTGTACTGAAGGATTGGCTGGTTCATAAAGGACATGCAGCCGATCACATTCCAGCCGCCGTTTGAGTTCAAAGAACGCTTATGATAACCACGGCCCGTTTTATAGTAATCATGATAATCCGCCACGAAGAAAGGCGCATCCTCCGGAAGCGGGTCCACAACCCCGCCGCCCAGGGCATAGCTGCCGTTTTTATAATCCACAATCCTCTGGGCGTTCATAGCTTCCTTCTTTGCATACCTCGCATCCGCAGAGTTCTCTGCATCAAAATACCCGTTGGCATTGACGCGGGACATATCATACATGGTAGAGGCAACCGTTGCTTTAATGCGGGTATCCAGCGACGCCACGTTGAGGGCAAGGCCTCCCCAGCCACAGATTCCGATAATGCCGATACGCTCAGGATCAACATTCTCCTGTACGGAAAGGAAATCCACCGCTGCCTGGAAATCCTCAGTATTGATATCCGGCGACGCCATGTAACGGGGGGTGCCTCCACTTTCCCCGGTAAAGGACGGATCAAAGGCAATGGTGAGGAATCCCCTCTCCGCCATAGTCTGTGCATACAGCCCGGCCGCCTGCTCCTTCACCGCGCCAAAGGGCCCGCATACTGCGATTGCAGCCAGCTTTCCTTCCATCCCTTTCGGCTCATAAAGATCTGCCGCCAGTGTGATCCCATAGCGGTTGATAAATGTCACCTTGCGGTGGTCTACTTTTTCACTTTTGGAGAATGTCTTATCCCATTCCTTTACCAGGTTAAGTTTTACAGTATTTTCCATCTTACAATTCCTCGCTTTCTTTTTTCTGTTCTTCGATTATCGTTTTTCCTTTTCCATACGCCATACTAAAAAGTCAAGACAGTCAACTTTCTCCTGACTTTCATGAAGGCTTTCCATCAGGCTGCATCGGTGCTTTCGCAGTGTTTTGACCGCATCCTGAATCTGACCGCTATCATACAGCCGGCATACCTCTTCAATGGTTTTCTGGTTACAGTCCGCATCTTTCAGGTTCTGAATCAGATCATCCGTATGACCGCCTCCCTTCCTGCTATGTGTTCGCAGTGCAGCTCGATTCCACTGCGCTTCATCTCGCTCACGGGTCTTGCGGCCCTATGGAAAAACCAAATATACAGCTGCTTATGTGTCAGCACAACGCTGCTTTATATTCGTCTTTTTCCGCACTGCTTTTGGCTTTCATGAATATTGTATCCTCTTGATTTTTACTTCGCTAATGGCTATAATTTATATCATGATATAAATTTTTGGAATATCACAGGAGGACAATATGGAACTACGGACCATGCGATACTTTCTTGCAGTAGCGCGGGAAGAAAATATGACCCGCGCAGCAGAACTGCTTCATGTTACCCAGCCTACGCTCTCCAAGCAGCTAAAGGCACTTGAAGAAGAACTGGGGAAAAAACTGTTCACACGCCATAGTTTCAGCATACAGCTTACGGAGGAAGGGATCCTTCTTCGGAAGCGGGCGGAGGATCTGGTTAAAATGGCTGATAAGATCACAACCGAATTCCTTGCCTTAGATGATATTCTGGGCGGCGATGTTTATTTCGGCCTGGCCGAATCTTACCAAATCCGGTATCTGGCCGCCGCAATCAGACAGTTCAAGGAAATCTGCCCCGGCCTGCATTATCATATCACCAGCGGCGATACCGAGCAGGTTACGGAAAAGCTGGACAAAGGCATCATCGACTTTGCCGTGCTGGCGCAGGAACCCAATCCATCAAAATATCATTCCCTGGCATTCCCCAATGCCGACCTGTGGGGACTTGTCATGCCAGAGGATTGTCCCTTGGCAGAAAGAGACGCCATTTATGCCGATGATCTGATCGATCTCCCTCTATTTTGTTCCGAACAGGGGTGGAACAATGATATCTCAAAATGGTGCGGCAACCGCATGGATCAATTACATCTTGAGGGTTCCTTCCGCCTGTCCTATAACGGTTCGCTTTTTGTGAAGGAAGGGCTGGGGTATCTTTTGACCTTTGAGCATTTGATCGATACAAATCCCGACAGCGGGCTTGTGTTCCGCCCCCTTGCCCCAAAACTTGAGACGAAAATCTATCTGATATGGAAAAAATATCAAGTCTTTACGCCCATTGCGGAACGGCTACTTAGACTATTGGAATCTGAGTTTTCCAGTATTTAAAACACTGTGACTGGAGGCCGTGCCGCTATGACCGAATGGAGGATAGGAATCAGCCTTTCCTCCTACCTCTTTCCCATAGCTTGCCCCTGGATCTGATAAACCAGATAATCCAGACAGGAAATCCTTTTTTCGTCCCTGTGCACCCTTCCAAGCAAATATTCCCTCTGATGTTCCAGAAGTTTCAGCTGTTTCGCCTGTTGTCCTTTGTCAAACCACCCCATAAAGTCCTGGATCATTTCGGTCCCACACCCGGCATCCTCCAGGTTTTGTATAACGGATTCCCTGCTTCCCTTGACTATCATTCCTACACCCCCCTTGATGTTTTGATATTTCTACTATAAATCCATATATGGCAAATAGCAAATATTTAGATATAATTTATTTGTATAGTTGAAAGCTATTGAAATCTGTGATAGAATTTTTTAAAGGTTTTTAAATGTATCTGGCCTGCCGATTGGTTCCTGCCTCTCTGAAACGCATATGGCATTTCCCCAATGTACGGCAGGCAGCTAAAACTGACCACAAGGAGCAAATATATGGAAATACGTGTACTTCAATACTTTCTTGCCATCGCAAGAGAACAGAGCATCATACGGGCTGCCGAGTCCCTTCATCTCTCACAGCCTACGCTTTCCACACAGATTAAAAACATGGAAAAGGAATTGGGAAAACAGCTCCTGATCCGGGGCACAAAGGGTTCCCGCAAGGTTACGTTGACGGAGGAGGGAATGATACTCCGGAAAAGGGCTGAGGAAATCCTGGCTCTGGTAAAGAAAACGGAAAATGAGATTACCTGCTCCGATGATGTGGTCATCGGGGATGTCTATATTGGCGCCGGAGAGACAGATGGTATGCGCCTGCTGGCAAGAGCAGCCGGAAGTTTAAAAAAACTTTATCCCGGAATCCATTACCATATCTCCAGCGGAAATGCTGCCTTTGTCAGGGAACAGC
>OFHO01002643.1_pt1 | contig 10649 bp, 7 predicted proteins | sample 1521531 | NCBI WGS metagenome assembly OFHO01 (sample SAMEA3504124, study PRJEB24116) | mouse gut metagenome | biome: mouse gut; feature: mouse-associated habitat; material: faeces | place: Denmark | collected 2011
TCGGCAATATCCTTGCCAATACTGTGGTGCCGGTTACCCGGTCCCTGTATAATTCCCTGTTCGTGGTGGCGATCGGTTCCGTGGGACATATCGTGATTGCTTCGCTGTGCGCCTATCCGCTGGCAAAATATAAGTTTCCGGGATGTAAGTTTTTTAACCAGATCATTGTGTACTCGCTGATGTTCAACGCAACGGTTACCATGATTCCCAACTTCCTGACCATTGCCAGCCTGGGCATGTTGGACAGTCAGTGGGCCATCATCATTCCCGGTTTTGCATCCACTCTGGGCCTGTACCTGATGAAGAACTTCATGGAACAGATTCCGGACAGCCTCATGGAGGCGGCACAGATTGACGGAGCCGGCTATGTACGCATTCATTTTACCATTGTAATGCCGGTGGTAAAACCGGCGTTGGTAACTGCATTTATCCTGGTATTCCAGGCGTTCTGGACCAATACCGGAGATAAGTTTATCTATACAGAGGCCAGGAAGGGTTTTGCTTATGTAGTGGGACAGCTGGCAAACGGCAAGATCAGCGGCGTGGGCAGCTCCTATGCCGGTATCTCCGCAGCGTCGGCGGTTATTATGTTTGCAGTGCCTCTGGTGGTGTTCCTGATTATGCAGAACAACGTGGTATCGACGATGGCAACATCCGGTATGAAAGAATAAGAGGTGGCGTATGCAAAAATCAAAAAAGATTTGGAGCAGGTGCATTGCAGGACTTGCTTGTTGTTTATGTGTCATCCTTGGATTTAGCACGGTGTCCATGGCGGCGGAGACCTATAACTATGATATTTGGGGAAATGTGGTCGCCGCACCGGCTGCATATGAGCTGGAAAAGAAAGTCTATGCGTCGGAAATGGGACTTGACAGCTTTGCTTCGGCTTCCGGTGTATTCTATCAGAATGAGAAGCTCTATATCACTATGGGCGGATGCATCGTGATAGCTGACAAGGAATTTGAGAACATAAGTTATATTAAGGATTACGTGAGGGAAGACGGCACCCAGAGCACCGTTAATAAGCCCAGTGGTCTCTATGTCACGGATGAGGGACATATTTATATCTGTGAACCGGATCAGGGGGAAATCATCGAGTTCGATGAAAACGGCAAGTGCGTGCGGGTAATCGGAGACCCTAACTGTATCGGACTTACCACTACATATAAGCCCACCAGGCTGGCTGTTGACAGCGTGGGACGTATGTATGTATTGGTACAGAACTGTTACGAAGGTTTGGCAGAGTTGGATCCGGAGGGAAATTTCAACCGGTATGTGGGCGCTACAGAGGTAATCTATTCCATGTGGAGCCTGTTCTGGAGAAACCTGCAGACAGAGGAACAGCGTGCAAGAAGCGCTCTCTGGCTGCCTACCTCCTACAGTGATGTGACAATTGACAAGGACGGTTTCCTGTTTGCAAGTGTTTCCGGCAGCAGCGATGACCAGCCCATCAAGAAATTGAATTCCGCGGGAGAGGATGTACTGACCACAGGGGAATTCAATGTAAGTCCCATGGGCGACTATAAGAACAAAAAATCCATTTCCAACCTGACCCAGGTTGCGGTGGCGGACGACGGCAGATTTGCCGCTCTGGACAGCAACCAGGCGAGGATTTTCGTCTACAGCCCCGACGGCTACCTGATGTATGAACTGGCAGGTATCGGTAATGTGGACGGACTTGTAAGCTCCCCGGCAGCCTTCTGCTTTATGGAGGACAAGATTGTAGTGGTGGATCTGGTAATCCAGACAGTGGAAATTTTTGCACCCACCACTTACGGCGCCCTGATCAATTCCGGACTGGAAGCACAGTCCCGCTATGATTATGAGACGGCGGCAGGCTACTGGCAGCAGGTACTGGACATCAACGGAAGCTTTTACTATGCGAACCTGGGGCTTGGCAAATACCAGATGCGTACCGGTGACTATGAGGCGGCTCAGGAGAACTTCTTCAGAGGCGGCGACAGATCCTATTATTCCAGTGCCTATAAAAAGGTATCCGGCGAATGGATGGACAGAAACTTCGGCAAAATCCTGGCTGTGATCATTGTGATTGCGGTTCTGGCTATCGCCTGGAAGATTTATAAGAAGTTCTGGGCAAAGGAACCCAAGGATACCAAGGCGCGCAGAATCTGGCAGAAAATTAAATTCACTATGTTTAAATGGCCCGGTTATGTGCTCTCCAGTCCTTTTAAGGCCTTTGACGATGTGAAGTACTATGACGACGGTTCTCTGGCCTTCAGCGTGATTGTAATTATCGCGTTCGGCTGGATCAGTCTGATTCAGTACAGATATACAGGCTTTTTGGTAAGTTTTGTGGATATTGACAATGTAAACGTACCCATGATCGTAGGCAGCACCATCCTCCCCTATGTGGCATTCATCATCGGCAACTGGGCGGTGGGCGTACTTCTCTCCGGTAAGGGAAAAGTGGTGCATATTACGAAGGTGGTGGGATATTCCCTGTATCCTGCCTGCTGGCTCTATCTGGCAGGGACGATTCTCTCGAACTTTGTTTCGGAAGATGAGGCTCCTCTGGTGAGCGCGCTCTTTGTCTTTGGTATGGTGCTGTTCTTCTTCTACATGTTTATCGGAACCATTATGGTAAACCAGTACACCTTTACCAAGAACGTGGCAACCCTGCTTTTGTCGGTTGTAGCCATATTGATTATCTGCTTTGTGGCTATGCTGTTTGCGACTCTGCTGGCACAGTTTGTGAATGACTGGATAGAGATTATCAGAGAATTCAATATGGTGTTCTAGGAGGGAGGCGAGGAAAATGAAAAAACGATTACTTTTTACATCTGCTGCGATAGCTGCCCTTTGCCTCACGTTCCTGGGGGGCTGTGGTTCCAAGAATGAAGATACGGTTCAGGAGGAAGCCAGCCATTGGGAGAATCAGCAGTATGACACGTTCACTGGCACGGAGTTCGTTGAAATCAGTGAAAGCGGCGGCATGAAGCTTCTGCTGGAGCCGACATCGGGAACCGTGCGCTGGCTGAATACAGCCACAGGAACATACCGTGACAGTAATATGAGCCACGTGGAAAACTTCGTGGCAAACAGTTCCCAGAAGTCCGATGTGGTGGTGCGGTATTTCAGCGGCACGAAAAAAAATGATAAGACCTTTTTCTCCACTTCTGCTTATGATTCCTTTAGCATGAGTGTAAGCAACGGACAGATAAAGTATCAGAAGATCGATAACGGCGTCAGAGTGGTTTTCGAAATGGGAACGACGGAACTCTCTTACAAGAACTTCCCGGCACAGATTTCGGATGAGCGGTATAACGAACTGGTTCTGCAGTATCTGGATACCTCCAAGTACGATCTGGCCACCAAGAAATATTACAACCAGTTAGCTGACGGCAACTGGGTACGCATGTCCAATTCAAGCAGCCCTCTGCAGGGTTTGGCGGCGAAGCAGCTGTACACTATTTTCTATGAGACGGGTAAGTATACCGAAGAGGATCTGATAGCGGATCTGGATGAAATGGGCGCGGATCCGGAGGAATATCCCAGTAACCTGATGATCTATGTACCTGTAGATTACTATCTGGAAGACGGATGCCTGATGGTGAAGGTGGATACCTCTCTGGTTGAGAGCGGAAAGGATAACCCCATTAACCAGCTGACCCTGGTTCCTTATTTCATGACCTCGGATCCTGCCATGGAAGAGGAAGAGGGATATATGTTTGTGCCGGACGGCAGCGGTGCGCTGCTTTATCTGGACAGCAAGAAGCAGAGGGAACTGCATTTTGGAGCCAGATATTACGGCGGTGATCCTCAGCTGAACGCGACTACCTACAGCGATACGGATAACGACCTGATGATTCCCGTCTTCGGTATGAAGACCCATGACACCACGCTGTTCGGTGTCATTGAAGAAGGGGCGGAGGTTGCAACCCTGGATGCCTATATCAGCGGCACGGACTCCTCGGAGACTTTCTCCAAGCTGCGGCTGACCTTTGATATCCGTTCCCAGTTTATATTGAGTTCAGGAGCCAGTAACGCAGGCGGCGCTTTCAGTATGGGCAAGGCTCCCAGTGATGTGTATGACGGGGATATTATAGTCCGCTATTTCTGGCTTGAAGAGGATGCGGATTATGTGGATATGGCGAAATGCTACTCCAAGTATCTGGAAGAAAGAGGTGTGCTGACGGCGGAAGCCGATGAGGCGGAAGCTCCCTTCTATGTGGAATTGCTGGGCAGCACGGATAAGACAAAGTATTTTGCAGGTATTCCCTACGAAGGTACCCAGGTTCTGACGGATTTCAGCCAGGCGAAAACAATCCTGGAGGAGCTGTCGGGAAGCGGCGTCCGGAATATGAAGGTCATCTATAACGGTATGTTCAACGGCGGTATGAACCAGCGCTCCCTGAATTCCGGGGTTAAGATTGTATCCGGTATGGGCGGAAAGTCCGGTTTAAAGAAACTGGCTTCTTATGCGGATTCCGTGGGCGCACAGATTTTCCCCAATGTGCTGCTGCAGTCCGTTTACACCAAGACCAAGATGAACAATGATATGGCGGCCTGGAACCTGGTAAACGAGAGGGCGCAGATTTATTCCTTTGATCCTGTACAGCATCAGGCAGTGACGGGCGAGGAGGATGCTTATCCCAAGTACATCGTAAATCCGTATTATCTGGAGAAGTACTGGAAGAAAGTGAAAAAATCCTATACCAGCAAGACCGGCCTTACCACAATGGCTTCCGATGATCTGTATTCCTTTATCGGAACCAACTACCGTTATGACCAGGCTTCTTCCTCAACGGGAGCTGACCTGATGGAAACGGCGGCTGTAAGCCTGGCGGAAGGAATGACGCTGATGCTTTCCAATCCTGCAAGCCCGGCCTATGCATACAGCAGCTATCTGACGGATATTCCTACAGACGACAGCGGCATGCGGGTTCTGGATACATCCATTCCTTTTATGCAGCTTGTGCTGGACGGCTACAAAACGTATTCTTCCCAGTCGCTGAACAGGGAGAGTACGGATGTATATACGCACTTTATGCAGGCTATAGAGGGTAAGAGCATACCGAAATTTACCTTTATGTACGAAGACAGCCATCTTCTGGAGGGTACGGAGCAGGAAAGCTTCTTTGCAGTGGACTACAGTTACTGGAAAGACAAGATAGGTGCCTATTACCAGGAATACAGCGCTTTTTATAACAAGGTGAAGGATGCGACCATCGTTGGTCATGAAGTTTATGATCGCAACGAGACGCTCCGCATAGTAACTTATTCCAACGGCGTTAAGATTTACTTTAACTACAGCGACCATGAGGAAAACATTGACGGCGTGACCGTGTCGGCTTTCAGCTATGTAATTCAGTAAAGGAGGAGTAAGATGGGTAAAGAAAAGAAACCGGCTGTTAATCAGCCGGCAGAGAAAAAGTCGTCTTTATCGTGGTATAAGCGAATGGACTTCTCCAAAAAGACGGCGCTGTGGGGTATGATTTTCCTGCTTCCCTGGCTCATCGGCGTGATATTTTTCTTCTTGCGGCCGCTGGTGAACACGTTCTGGTATTCGCTCTGCAGCATGGATATGGTGAACGGCAAGCTTACCGGCAACTTTATCGGTTTAGAGAATTATAAGTGGGTTATAGGTGTCAATGCCAACTTTAACAAGCATCTGGCAACGGTATTTATGACAATGATCCAGGAAGTGCCTTTCCAGATATTCATTGCCCTGTTTATTGCGATTTTGTTAAACGGGGAATACAAGGGCAGGGGATTTTTCAGAGCTATTTTCGTAATTCCCATTATTCTGGCTACAGGCGTTGCCACTTTTGACCTGCGTGAGGTCAGCATGGTGGAGCAGGCCGGAGATTCCGTGATGAATATGGCCTGGCTGCAGGATCTGGTAGTCAATTCCGGTCTGCCTGAGAAGTTTACCACCCTGCTGGTGACCTACGTGAAGAACATTTTCACGGTGGTAACCACCTGCGGTGTACAGGTACTGCTGTTCCTGGCAGGTCTGCAGGCAATTTCGCCCAGTCTTTATGAGGTGGCGAAGATGGAAGGCTGTACACAGTTTGAGACCTTCTGTAAGATCACCCTTCCCATGGTATCGCCTACGATTCTGGTGTGCCTGGTGTACAGTATTGCGGAGTCCTTTGCCAATGTGACAGTGGAACAAGATTCCGTCACCATGAAGTTTGCCGAATATATCCAAAAGATTACCTTTAACGGGCAGCCTGCCTATTACGGTTACGGAGCGGCCATGAGCTTTATCTTCTTTGCGACATCGCTTTTGGCCATTGGAATCATATGCGGCATCGTGTCTAAGGGGGTGTTCTATTATGACTAAATTGAGCAGAAAAGAGAGGATGCAGAAGGCGCAGGAAATGGCCGGTATCAGTTTCTGGGTAGACCTTAAAAAGGGCAGGCTTACCAAGTATGCCGTTCAGAAACGGGTAAAGCAGATGGCAGCCATGATATTCCGTTATGTAATTCTGATCTGCCTGGGGTTCGTGGTGGTTACGCCTCTGTGGAAGCTGGCCAAGGATGCGTTAACCGCACCCGGTATTTTGGGAGATAAGTCTAGTATATGGATTCCTCAGAGCATCTCCACAGCATTTGTGGAAATAGCGGCATCCAAGCAGGTATTGAAATACTGGCCCAGTCTTGCGTATACCCTTGGAATCACCGTGGTTCTGACCTTTTTGCAGGTGGTGTCCACAGGTCTGGCGTCCTATTCCTTTGCCAGATTGAAATTTAAGGGCAGCAATATCCTGTTTGTACTGGTTATCCTGACCATTGTGGTACCCAGTGATGCCCTGATGCTGGCTCAGTACGGCGCATTCCGAAATTTTGACGTATTCGGGATCATCGGCCTCCTGAACGGCACTGGAGTGGGAATCAACCTGGTGGGTAAGCCTATCGCACAGTTTGTGCTGGCAGGAACCGGCATGGGTGTCAAGAGCGGTCTGTATATTTACTATATGCGCCAGGCAATCAGAGGACTTCCCATCTCCGTGGAAGAAGCGGCTCATGTGGACGGGGCAGGGTTCCTCAGAACCTTCTTCGGCATTGTGGTTCCCAGTATGTCCGGCACCATCCTGACAGTTTCCGTACTGAGTTTCCTCTGGAACTATACGGATGTGTATTATACCGGTCTGCTGAATCCAAACGTAAGTCATTTGCCCTACCAGTATTCCATCCTGCAGTCCAATGTGCGTTGGGGTATGGAAAGTGCGCTGAAGAAAAACGCAGAGTGGCTTATTGCCATTGACCCCAACAATCCTTTCGCCCAGACGGCGCTGATTTCAGCCTGTGCGTTGCTGATTGTACTGCCGCTGATCATTATGTACGCTTTCGTACAGAAGAGATTCGTACAGGGCGCGGCACGAAGCGGACTTGGCGGAGATTGATTGTATTACACACATAAACAGTTTGACCTTTTTGCAGAAATCGTGTAAAATGAATGAGCGGTGCTATATATGGCATCGCTCATTTACAATATCTTAGAGAGGGGTTGTACCCGCCTCTTATAAAAGCGCGAAAAGCGCGGACAGGAGCAGATATGAGTAAGATTTTAGGAAATGCATTGCCGGGAATGCCCTGGCAGGACAGGCCGGAAGGCTGCAACGATCCCGTTTGGCGGTATTCTGAGAATCCCGTGATCGGAAGACATGATATGCTGATCGCCAACAGTATTTTTAACAGTGCGGTAGTGCCCTTTGAGGATGGCTATGCAGGCGTATTCCGCTGTGACAGCTTGTCCATCAGTATGGATATTTTTGTGGGATTCAGTAAGGATGCCATTCACTGGGACATCAATCATGAGCCTGTTACCTTTGAGGGAGAGGATCCTGAGATTACCAAGAGAGAGTATCGTTACGATCCCCGTGTAGTTAAAATTGACGACAAGTATTTTGTGACATGGTGTAACGGATATCATGGCCCTACCATCGGTATTGCCTATACATATGATTTTAAGACCTTCCACCAGATGGAGAATGCTTTCCTTCCTTATAACAGGAACGGTGTGCTGTTCCCCAGGAAGATAGGCGGACGCTATATGATGCTGTCCAGGCCCAGTGACACGGGACATACGGCTTTCGGCGACATTTTCCTGAGCCAGAGTCCGGATCTGGAGTTCTGGGGACATCACAGATTTGTGATGGGCGCTACACCTGGTGATTTGTCGGCATGGCAGTCCATGAAGATCGGCCCCGGTCCCTGCCCTATTGAGACGGATGAAGGATGGCTGCTGATCTATCACGGCGTACTGAGAACCTGTAACGGTTATGTATATCGTATGGGATGTGCCCTTCTGGATCTGGAGCAGCCCTGGAAGGTGAAGATGCGTTCCAGGTATTATATCCTGGCTCCGGAGATGCTTTATGAGCAGAACGGGGATGTGCCCAATGTGGTATTCCCCTGCGCGGCCCTGACAGATGCGGATACAGGAAGAATTGCGATTTATTATGGCTGTGCGGATACGGTAACGGGTCTTGCCTTTACCACCATTGATAGTCTGATGGATTGGATGAAGAAGTATCCCATGCCTGTTCGCTGAAGTAACTGAAAATGAATGAATACGGGAGTCGTTGTACCGGGCAATCAATTCACAAAATATTGCGGTTATGAAAATACATTCTTTATATTTTGTGAGATGTGCATGGTGCAGGGACTCCTGTTTTTTCTTTTCGCAGGTATGCAGAGTTTTATGTGTCCGGGGACTTCGAATCCGCAGCGTGGGACACGTCCTGGTGCAGGGTTTTGCTTATAAGTGTCTGGGGACTTTGAATCCATGGTGTGGGACACGTCCTGGTGCAGGGTTTTGCTTATAAGTGTCTGGGGACTTCGAATCCGCAGCGTGGGACACGTCCTGGCTCTGAGTTTTGCCCGTAAGCGCCCGTGGACTCCGCTTTACCGGGGGAATAAAAGAAAAGAGAGGTCTGAAAAAAGGAAAATGTTTTCGAAAGCGTATTATAGCGAGATCAAGCAATATTTTGACCGGCGGATGGAGCTTCTGAACTACAGGACAGAAGAACTGAAAAGGAAAGAAGCGCAGGAGAAGCAGGCGGTTCGGAAGCTGTGCGGTGTCAGCCGTATGCTTCTGGAACGTAAAATTGCGGAAATATCATCCGTACTGGCGCAGTGTACACAGGACGAGGCGGAGGCTCTGGAGTTTCTCTACAGCGCCATGCCCATGAGCGATCTGCTGAATTATCCGGCTGCAGTGTATCTGGCCTATGCGAAACATGCTGTTTTTCTTTGGAAAGAAGGGGATTTCGCGGGGAAAGTTCCGGAGAAAATTTTTGCAAACTATGTACTTCACCACAGGGCACATAATGAGGATATAGCAGATACAAGGAAATTTTTCTATCATCGTCTCAGGGAGCGCACCGCAAATAAGAGCATGTATGAAGCCGCCGTGGAAACCAATTACTGGTGTGCGGAGAAAGCCACTTATCAGACCACTTTTATGCGGACCCAGAATCCGCTGACCATGTATGGTACGGCAGGCGGCCGGGCGCTGCGGAGAGGAAGCCCCGTTCGCGGTGACGGCGCTGCGGAGTATCGGGATACCGGCAAGAGAAGTATCAGCGCCCTGGTGGGCTCACTGCGATGATAACCACGCCTGGGTGGAGGCATGGTGTGACGGAAAATGGCATTTCCTGGGAGGATGCGAACCTGAAAAAACATTGGATAAGGGATGGTTTGAAGGACCTGCCACCCGCGCAATGATGATAGAATCCAGATGGTTCGGAAAGGATGCGCCCCAGGAACAGGTGATAGGGCGTCCCGATATGTCAGCCAAGGTGAACCATCTGGGGCTTTACGCGAAAACCGCGAAGCTTGCGGTTAAAGTGACGGATGAGCAAGGAAAGCCGGTTCCCGGGGCAAGAGTGGATTTTGCGGTGCTGAATTATGCCAGATTTGGAAGTGTGGTATCCCTTTATACCGGAAATGCGGAGGGCAGCCCGGATTACGGTAAAGTAAGGATTGATACTGGTTACGGAGACTTTTTGGTGTATGCCTTTGCGGATGGCCGTTATGGGGAGACGCATGTATCTCTGTGTGAGTCCCGGGAAGGAGAGCAGCTGCAGGCCGACGAAAACGTGAGTTCCGAAACGGAATATGTTGTAGTCCTCAGGAAGGAGCTGCCGGAACCGGATCAATGGCGGGAAATGGACATTCACGCGCCGAAGGGGATACTTCAGGATGAGAGGGTGACGGCGGAGGAGACTGCGGCAGAGAAAGCGCTGCTGGAAGGAGCTGCCAGGAGCAGACAGCAGAGAATGGAAGGCTTCTACCGGGAGGAAGACGCGGAACGGATTCTGATGCGTTTTACAGATGAGGACAGAACTGTAGTAAATGATATGCTGCGCCAGGCGAAGGGCAATATGGGAGAAATTGTCCGATTTCTGGAGTGGGATTTTACAGGTCAGGTGCCGGAATTGGAAAAACGGTACGGACAGGAAAGTGGAAGTGCTGAAGACGCTGCATCCCAATGATTTTTGGGATATCAAAGCGGAAGTTTTGGCAGAATGCAGCATTTGTGCTTCTCCTTATGCGGGTGAGTTTGCCGGGGAGATATTTTTTTCTGACCTGCTGAACCCCTGTGTGCTGTTTGAATTTCCGAGAACATGCAGAAGTGTGCTGGGGGGCATTTTCAGTCAGGAGCAGAAAGAGGA
>OFHO01002646.1_pt1 | contig 10647 bp, 6 predicted proteins | sample 1521531 | NCBI WGS metagenome assembly OFHO01 (sample SAMEA3504124, study PRJEB24116) | mouse gut metagenome | biome: mouse gut; feature: mouse-associated habitat; material: faeces | place: Denmark | collected 2011
ATTCCGCCGGTTCCCCGGGAGGCAGCGCCGGGTGGGCGGCTATGTATGTCTTCAACTGTCTTAAGGGGTTGTAGATAATCCAGCTCAACAGCAGGGAAAGCATGAGCCCAATGGCCAGATAGACAGCGGAGTAGCGCAGCAAAGTGGAGATTGCGGCGTTCTCCGGATAAATCTGCATGCTGTTCAGGCTGCAGACATAGGTGATGTCCAGGCCGATGTTTTTGATGTATTTTACGGACTGGGGGGGCCGCCCGTCCTGCTGATACAGGAAAGAGCCCCTGTTTTCCGAGGCGGCCTGGACTTTGCGGTACAGCTTGTTTTCGGCATAGTCCGTACCGAACAGGTCAGGGTCGGAAGCGGCCATCACCTTTCCGGCGCTGCTGACCAGAGTGATATCGATATATTCGCTGTCGCTTAAGGAGAGCATGCTGCAGTAGGTCTCATAGTCCAGGTTCACCACCATGGCCCCGGCATGGTTGGAGTAGAATATCATGGTGAGGACTGGGATATCGTTTAGGATGATGCCGCTTAAGTTATAGGCGATGCGGCGGGGATAGCAGAACAAAGGCCGGATACCGGGAGTCATTACGGCCAGTATGTCAAATATCTCGTCATCCACATGGTTTTCGATGGAGGTTCGCCCGGTGTGGTCTAAGACGGTGCCTGTCTGAAAATTGATGAAATAGACAGAGTGAACCAGTGAGCTGGACATGCGGATGCTGCCATGCAGTTCCATGGCCTCCAGCGCCAGTGCGCTGCTATAGTAATCGCCGTACAGGACATTGCGCATGGACGTCCTGTCGAGAATGGTGTAGCAGCAGCTGATGATATCTTTCAGGGTGGTCTGGTTCACATTGTAGGCCTGAGTGATGGTATAATCCTGCATGCTTTCCAGCGTGTTGCTGTAGTCTTTGTTCATGAACAGGAACAGGACGATGGTGAACAGGAGGAAGATGGCACAGGTGGCCAGGAGATAGGAGTAGAGTACTTTCTTATAAAAAAGGCTGCTCCGGTATTCCTGGTGCATTGTCTTGATGACATGTTTGAGGTTCATGGCAATGGCTCCTTTGGCTTTGGAATCGAGTATGCTTTTGCTCTTTCATTATATCGCTTTTGGGGCCTGTATGGATAGTTCAAAAAATGAACACCTTTAATCTTTAATTATTATACCATGTGCACAGGCCGCACATGGCCTTTATGCCATTCGGCGTTTTCTGCCAAGAATATGGACATATTATACCATGTGCACAGCCACGCACATGGCCGTGATGGCCATCCGGCCGTTTCATGCTACGAATAAAGTCATTATACCATGTCCCCATTGTCCGGCGCAAGGGGTTTGAATCGTTAAGATACACAATTTCGTTAATTAATGAAGTTGAAAAGTCGAAAAAGTGATAGTATCATGAAAGCATACCTGCAGGAGGGCGCCCGCGCAGGAGGATGTGAATCTGCGTACCAGCGCAGATTACCTATCGAAAAAAGAGAAAGCGAGGAAACATATTTATGAAAAAGAAATGGCTTGCACTTGCGTTATCAGCGGTGATGGCAGCTGGCACCCTGACAGCATGCGGCGGTTCCGACGATGGAAACGTTTCTTCCGATAATCAGGACAGTTCACAGCAGGAGTCCTCTCAGGAGAACGCTGAGGAAAGTCCGGAAGAAAGTTCGGATGACAGTTCCGAGGAAAGCACAGGCGGCGGTTCTGCCGCTCCCGGCGAGACGGTGACCATCAAGTTCCTGCATAAGGGCCCCAAGCCGGAGGGCTGGGACGCGGTGTATGAAAAGTATCTGGAGATGACAAAGGATACCCTCAACATCGAATTGGACATCAATTGGGTGGAGCATGCGGACTATAAGGATAAGCTGAACCTGGAGATTACCTCCGGTTCCGAGTGGGATCTGGTATTCGATGCCTCTTGGGTACAGCTGAGGAATCTGGCACCGGAAGGATATTACGCGGATCTGTCCAAGTACTTCAACAATCCCGAGGAGTATCCCGGACTTGCCAAGGCTTTTACCGCCGAGACCATGGAGTCCAATATCTGGTTCGATTCCATGTGCTACATTCCTCTTTATGAGGTATATGGAAACGGTATCCCCTGTATCTGGTACCGGCTTGACTGGGCCAAGGAGTGGAATATCGGCACCGACGGCAAGATTGAGAGTTATGAGGATATGGAGAAGTACTGGCAGGCAGCCGTTGACAACGGCAAAATCGGCTATGGCGCCACACAGGCCAGAGGATTCTTCCAGCAGCTTTCCCTGCGCGGCGAAGTGTATCCGGGTTCCGCGGAAGCAGGGCTGCAGCAGTTCTCCGCAGCTGGCCTGACCATCTGGACATACACCAAGGACAATCAGCTGATTGCCTATGCGGTGGAGGGTTCCGGCGATGAGAACTTCAAGGATTTCCCGGAAGGGTGGCAGTATGATTTCGGCATGGACAGATATGAGAAGTTCTCAGAGTGGCAGGATGCAGGGTACATTGATCCCGACTCCTTAAGCTGTACCGATGCGGCGACGCCTTTCGAGAGCGGCCTGAGCGCTTCTTATGTGGGTACACTGGACGACTATGTGGGCGTGAAGGATATGGAGCAGACTCTGGGAGAGGGCACAGTAGGCTTCTTCGTATACTATGACGGCATCCGGAACATGGAAAAGGGAGCCATCGCAGTGGATTACGCCGGAAACAACGGCCTGTGCGTTCCCGCTAACTCCGACAAGATAGATTCTACCATGAAGTTCCTGGATTGGCTGTTCGGCTCCCAGGAGGCCCATGACCTGTTCCAGTTAGGCATAGAGGGCGTGGACTTCCAGTACGGAGAGACGGAAGGGACCTATGAGACACTGACCTCCTACAGTTCGGACTTCGGCGGCTACGGATGGACCTGGAACCCGGAGTATGCCCTGATTTCCGCGGCCTATGACGATGAGGCTCTTATCTACAGGCAGTATGAATACGATCCCGAGAGTTTCAGTTCCCTGCCGATTCTGGGCTTTCATTTCGACACCACGGATGTGGACCTTTCCACGGCAGTGGCACAGTGCAAGGCTGTGACGGACATGGTCTCCACAGTAAAACTGCACGGAATCAAGACTGACGGCAACGGCGTGTCCTATGACACCATCACGGAGATGCTGAACGCCAATACGGCCTCTGCCATGGAGAACGGCGGACAACAGGTGGTAGATGCCCTTGTGGAGCAGCTGACCGCGTTCCTTGCAACAAAATAAACTGTTTTTAACCGGTGGGGCAGTGTGTTTTGAGAGGACACACTGCCCTTTTTGCCTTACGGAAAGTCCGTCGCCAGGCGGACACGGAATCTAAAGTTAAGGGGAGGAAATTCATGTGGATAAGGACAAGGTAAGAGTTGATTTGCTGAGGGAATGGAGACAGGAGAGGCTGGAGGACGGAATCCGCTTTTCCTATCCTGTGCCGGAGGGGGCCAGGGGATTCTATCCTCGCGGGTTTGTGCGGGAGAGCGACAGCGCGGCGGATTTCGTGGACTGGCATGGACTGTTCCTGACGGTGCGGGAGGAATCCGGCACGGCCTGGGAGCGGGAGGCGGCGGAACCGGAAACCCATGGACATGGGCAGACATCCGGTGTTCCGGCACAGCTGCATGTGGCGGTCTTTTTCGCGGAGGAGGAGCCTTTGAGGGCGGAGATTCCTGTGCCTTTGCGGAGCGGGGAGGCGGTTGTGGAAGTTCCCTTTACATATTTCCCGCAGGAACTGGCCAGAGAGAAACGCTTCGAGTTCGTAACGGCTGTGGAGGTCGCGTGGCCGGGGAGCCGCCTGGGGCTGACGGAGTGCGCCATGCAGCGAAAGCCTGGTCTTTCTGTCTATATGCCTGTGAAAGGGAAAGCGGGGGAGCCCGGTGAGGACATATATTATCGAGGGACCGTATATAACTGTACGTCAACAGAATTGGCGGTGACGGCGGGCCAGGTGTTCGGGGGCTGGGAATCTCTCATAGCCGAAGTATGTCTGGGCCGGGGAGGAAAGGGCGCGGACCCGGCGGATACAGGCCGCTGCATCCTGCTGGCGCCAGGGAAAGGCGCGCCGATTACGGTGACAGTGAGGGTACACGATTACATGGTTTCGGGCGGGCATGAGAACACGGTCATCAGGGTGCGCGGGCAGGGGAGCAGGGGCTCCTTTCAGGACAGTGTGGAACTGAAGACCCTGCGCAGTCTCCCTCATCCCTATTTGTACCACGATGCCGCCGCGTGGCAAAAGACCATGGAAAATATCCAAAGCTATGAGCCTTTCCGTGAGGATTATGAGCATTACCGGGAAATTGCGGACGCGTGGGCGGTGGGGGATCCTCTGCCGGGACGGCCTTTCTGCTATGAGACAAAGACGGAAGAAGCCGTCATGTCCTCTGCCTATCTGTACGCGCTGACAGGTGAGCGGGGATACGCGGAGAAGCTGGCGGACTTTTTCCGCCGTTTTTCCAGTCCGGCAGACGGGTATCCGGCAAGGAAACGGGGCTGCAGCCAGTCCTATGTGCAGGAGGGGCATTTCTTCAAGCATCTGGCCGTTGCCTACGACATCGTTCGCGGGGCGGGAGTGCTGTCCTGTGCGGACAGGGAGGCGGTGGAAGTCTGTTTTCGGCTGTACATGGAGATGCTGGATGTCCATGTGCGGGATGGGCGTATTTCCAACTGGCTGCTGTCGGAGCTTCAGGGGGCGCTGTTCTGCGCGCTGGCGCTGCAGGATATGGACCGGGCGCTACGGTTCGTCTTTGGCCGGGGCGGTATCCTGGAACAGTTCCGCTATGGCATTTTCAACGACGGATGGTGGCATGAATGCTCGGTGGGCTATAATACGTGGGTGTCTTCCATTATGCTGCATACGGCCCATGCGTTGGTTCCCTTTGGATACAATCTGGCCCATGCCTATTTCCGGATCCCTTTCAATAAGGAGGTCAGTTCCACCTACCGGGGAGAGGCGCCGAAGGTGGATTTCGGCATGTACAATCAGAAATGGGGCGGGAATCGGAAAGCGGCCGTATGTATCAAGGATATGTTCGACGCCACATTGGCCTTTCTGGATGACAGGGGCGTGCTGTTCGGGATTGCCGATTCTGATGAGAAGAAACTGTCGGGGGCCCATTTTGGGTCTACTTATGACCTGGCCTACCATTATTATGGGGACAGTCAGTATCTGCCTGTTATCGCAAAGAATGAAGCCGATTGTATTTTCGGGGAGCCCAGGGTGCATATGCAGGCGCTGGCAGGAGAGGCGGCAGCAGGCTGTGTGCCGCCCATGGGAAATGCGTGCGCGGACAATATCGGCCTTGCGCTGCTGCGCAGCCAGAAACCCGGCAGGCAGCAGCGGGAGCAGATTCAGGCAGTGCTGCGGTATGGCTCCCACGGCAATGCCCATGGGCATTTTGATGTGACAGACCTGCTGTCCGTGATGCGATACGGACGGAGCTTCTTCAACCCGGAGAACTGCTGGTGGGGCTATGCCCATTTCATGTACAAATTCTATGTGCAGTGCTCTCTGACCAAGAACATGGTGGTAGTGGACGAGAAGATGCAGAACCCCGCGGATTCCAGGAAAATCCTCTGGCAGAGCGGGGAAGGGCTGCAGACGGCTGGCATCGAAGTGCGGACGAAGTGGTCCTATCCGCCTTACGGCGGCATGGTCTACACCCAGGACGGACAGACTGCCACCAAGGAGGAACTGCGCAGGAGATGCCGGATGAACGGATGCTTCCTGCCCATCCTGGAGGACGAGCAAAGTCCGGGCTACGGAGAGCTGACCGGGTTCACGGAGCCTGTTTTGCAGCGGCGGGTAATGGCGGTGACGGACGATTATATCGTGCTCTTTGACTATGTGAAAGGGGAGAAAGAGCATTGTTACGACAGCCTGATGCAGATAAAAGGCTTTCTGGGCATAGAGGGGAGCAGCGTGAAGCGGACGCGCCACACGGAACAGATGAATCCGAACCCTGTCTCCGATGCCCAGTTCATCACGGACTGCCATTGGTATGAGGTGAGCGGGGACAGCGTGGCGCGTTTTCGGACCGTGTTCACGGAGGAGCATGCCGGGGAGAGGCTGGTGTGCGACAGGTCCAACTATAATGAGCCGGGCATCCTGAACATGGATGTCCACACCGCCTGGCCCAGGCAGACGGAGCAGATGGTGGGTCGGGTGGCAGTTTATGAGGGCTGGGCCGCGGACGGTAACGGCTATACTATTCCTCTGTCCTACCGTGTGGAACTGGACGGAATTACGTCGGATGAGGGCGCGTTTGACGGATGGATTCTGGGGCGGGGCGAAGTGGCGCTGGATGTGAAAGGGGTTTCTCAGGCAGTGCTGTCCCTGAAGCAGGGCGTCATGCACAATGAAATCGGGGAGCCTGTCCGAACGCCCCAGGGGGTATTCTGGGGAGAAATCTGTCTGGAACTGGAAGATGGAAATGTAATCAACCTGGGGCGGATGATGAAAGAGGCGATGGATTCAGGCCGGAGTCCGGAGAGAATCTGTATGGAAAACGTGGATTCCGGCTGCGGAATCGGCAGGGACTACAAGGGCGGCCGGGTGACGATTGTCGGGACGGAGTATCCATACGCGCTGGGAGCGAGCCCTGTGGATCATGAGAGGGAAAGCCGTATCATCCTGAATCTGGAGGGGCTTAAGGCAGTGCGGCTGACAGCCTGTGTGGGCGTGGACGCTTTCCCGGGGGACGAGTGGCAGAAGCGGAAGACCTACGCTGTCCGGAGCAGGGGAGAACTGGGGCGCTTCGTGACCGTCGTCGAGCCTTATGAGACAGAATCCGCCATCGCCGCAGTGACCGCGGAAAGCCCGGACTGCGTACAGGTGACGTTGAAGGACGGAAGCGTACAGACGATTACTCTGACCGGCATGGAAGAGGGACGGCCGCAGGTCAGGCTGCGCTGACGGTTACTGTTCACGGCTTCACCGTTCACAGCAACATGATGCACACAAAATGAGCAAAGTACGCTCATTTTGGCGCTTGCTGTCTCGTGATTTTCGTGCATAATGCGCACGAAAACACTTCGCGGAGGCACCTGTGAACAGTAACTTTTCAGGCATCATTCCGCCGTGGTTTTCAGCCGGACTGCCGCGCGCTGCAAAACCGTAAGGGAAATGTCACTCGATCGTAAGGTTTTATCGCAGGACATATGCTATAATGTGCTTATCCGGGGCATGGAGTGGATGCCTGTAGAAAATGGGGAGGGGCAGTGGCCATGTGGCAGATTGCAATGATTTTATTCGTGGTATCGTTTTGTTTCTTTGTGGGGGTCATGGTGCGGGAGCCCAGGTCGCTGAGGAGCGGGGTGTCTTTTTTCTGGATGATGCTCTGCCTGGCTGGCGTCATGTTCCTGGTTCTGGCTGGCGGCGCGGCCTGGCTGGCGTCCCGCACTGTCCTGATATGGATTCTTCTCATATTGCTGATGATAGCGCTGATATGCGTGGCCGTGTTCCCCATTGCCCTGGCTGTCATGTTCTTCGTACAGGGGCTCAAGGTCATCCGGCATGAGGGCAGGAAACCGGCGAACATGCTGTCCGTGGCGTTCTCCGTCATGCTCTTCGGCTACCTGACCGTCTGGCCCGCCATGGGAGGCCTGGGGCGGAGCATATTCGGAACGAGGCTGTATATCCTGATCAGCCTGCTGGCGTTCTACCTCCTCAGCCTGCTGGCCACTTACGCCCTCTCCGCTGTGCTGAACCTGATCCATCTGAGAAAGAGGCGGAGGGCTGACTACATTGTTGTATTAGGAGCGGGCCTGATCGGCGCAAGGGTGACGCCGCTGCTGGCCGCCAGGATCGATAAAGGGATAGAACTGCTCGCCCGCAATCCCGGAGCGGTGCTGATCCTGTCCGGCGGCCAGGGGCCCGGGGAGGATCTGGCGGAGGGCCGGGCCATGGCGGACTATGCGATCGATAAGGGCGTGGATCCGGAGAGGATCGTGGTGGAGGACAGGTCGGCATCCACGGAGGAGAACCTGCTGTTTTCCAGGGCGCTGATGGAAAAAGAGACCCCGAGGGTCATCCTGGTCACCACGGCCTATCATGTGTTCCGGGCCCTGCTCCTGGCCAGGCAGCAGGGGATGAAGTGCGTGGGGTTCGGGGCGAAGACGAAGTGGTACTTTACGCTGAACGCCCTGCTCCGGGAATTCGGTGGCTATCTGAGCCTGACCTGGAAGCGGCACGCCGCGGTGGCCCTGGTGCTGGCCAGTATGGCGGCGATTCTGGGCATATGACAGGACGGGATGGCGCAAGACGGAGGGGGTGTTTGGTATTGACAGATAGGGCTGGCCGTGCTATCATTTTGAAAAGAACAAGTTGCACATAAAGTGCAGAAAGGGTGATGTCTATGTACTTGCGGACCAAATTACAACCGAGAGCGATAGCCAATCTTGATTTGTATACAAGAAGCCAGGACAGATACAAAGGAATGAGGGTGACAAAGGGCTATGTTGTGACGAACCTTTTGAATGATTATCCTCTCTACATCAGAGATGCGGCAGCATTGCAAAGCGCGATAGCCGAGTCTGATATAAAGCAGGAGGGAAGCGGCACGGCGGTAAACCTGAACATAACTGTGGAGGCAAACGATAAACTGGCAGATTTGAAGAAGCTGCTTGATAAGGAGACTGGAAGGTCGCTGTTCCCGGCGCAGGTCATAGATATCCTTCTGATATGCGCCCGCAACTTAAACGGCAGACCTCCGGTGAAGGAGGTATCTGACAAACAGTTGGCAAAGGTGATGATGGAATATGCATATAAGCTGTTGACAGAAGAGGTTTTGCCAGTAAATATTTCCAATGCGCGTTCCGGTATCATCAAAATTTTTGAGGACAATTGTCTGCTGTAAGTTAGGATGAGGAGTTTTCTATATGGATTGCTTGTCGGCACTCGGCTTCGGTTGAGTGCTTTTTGCTATAAAAGATAATGATAATTTGAGAAATAGCTATTGACAAGGGGATGAATATGTATTACACTTCAGGATATGAAGTGTATGATAAAATGCAAAGAACATGGTAATTTGCAAAATGAGTATTGACAGGGAGTCTGAATGCGTATATAATTAGGACATAACAAAGCGCAAAGAACATATAAAGCGCAGAAAGAAAAAAGAAAAGATGAAAGGAGAAAAATTATGAAGGAAAAGTTTAGTCCTGGGCGCATAGTTGCTACCAAAGGTGTGGCAGATAGAGCCAAAGAGGATAAGGCATTCGAGGAGTTCTGCGAAATGTCCTTAAGACGGCATTTGAATGGAGACTGGGGCGAGAAGACCGAGGAAGGCCGAATAAGAAGTGATGAGGCTTTGGAGAGTGGGGAAGGCAGCTTGTATTCAGTTTACACTTTCCCAAAAACGGACGAAACGATTTGGATTATAACCGAAGGGGATAGGAGCGTAACCACTATTCTATATCCCAGTGAATATTAAACAGCGTCTGCTCTGTGGGGGGTATTCCTTTTGCGGCCGGGAATTTTCTGCTCATGTCCGGGTGCTGAGCAGGGCAGATGCTAGATTTAATAAAATAATGAGAGGAGACATATAATATGGTATTGCAGGTTTTTCAAGCTAAAGGGTGTTCGATATCCATTGCGAAGGCATATACAGCATTGATGAATCTAAATCCACAGGACCCCTATCGACGGTACAAGGCGGCTGGAGCCTTAGGGGGTAGCGTTGCCTCCGGATTTCTGGTTCTCAGGAACGGAGTGTACACAAGGGAGAGATAGGTGGTTCGAAAGTCCTTGACAAAACCTGTCGGATGGCTTATAGTATGGAAAAGGAAAAGGCGATGACGAAGAGGAGTACGCATTTCCCCTTGCCAGAGAGGGCCGCCATCCGGAGGACGGATGCTGCGAGGCGGCTTAGAGGATAGGGATGCGGAAGGTAGCTTCCAAGCCGGGGGTCTGAGAAATGTCTGCGCAAGAACGATATGCCAGGGAAAGTAGGGCCTCACGCATTATCCCCGTTACAGGATAGGACTTTAGTAGAAGTCGCTTGAGGCAGTGTGGACGCGAGTGCGCCCCGCTGTGAACAAAGGTGGTACCGCGTTGATGACGCCCTTTGCTGACGAGAGTCGGCAGAGGGTTTTTTTCACCGGAGAAAATGGAACCGGGAACGGGTTTTTTAAGGAGCAAGGTCCTGCAAGTAGTGCGTGGCCTGTAAAGGCGCATGGGCCTGCTGACAGTTCCCGGGAAGGTGTCTGCCGGAACAGGGCATGCGGAATACGGAAGCGGTACGGAACAGGAAAGGAGCAGAGATGAAAAAGGAACTGGCAAAGACCTACGAACCCAGGGGTCTGGAAGACAGATTGTATGAGAAATGGATGGAGAAGAAATATTTCCACGCGGAGGTGGATCACAGTAAAACCCCTTTCACCATCGTGATTCCGCCTCCCAATATCACAGGGCAGCTGCACATGGGCCATGCCCTTGACAATACCATGCAGGACATTCTGATCCGTTTCAAGCGGATGCAGGGCTACAATGCGCTGTGGCAGCCCGGTACGGACCACGCATCCATTGCAACGGAAGTAAAGATTATCGAGACGCTGAAAAAAGAGGGCATCGACAAGCATGACCTGGGGCGGGAGAAATTTCTGGAGCGTGCATGGGACTGGAAGAAGGAATACGGCGGCCGCATC